>Ga0210385_10000011_pt1 | contig 336171 bp, 289 predicted proteins | sample IncBWH26OmetaG_FD_160107 | JGI IMG/M metagenome (GOLD analysis project Ga0210385, IMG submission 160107) | Forest soil microbial communities from Barre Woods Harvard Forest LTER site, Petersham, Massachusetts, United States - Inc-BW-H-26-O ...
TCCGATTATGATATTGTCATAAGCCCGTAAAAGAACCATGCATATAAATACTGGAAACGGTGAATCTTTTTGTATGGTGCATGCGGTGAGAACCTCATCAGGCCCATTGCATCTATATCTTCATCATGACCATCTATATTTGTAAAGGTATGGTGCAGGGTATTATGTTGTAATTGCCAGTTAAGCGCGTGCCCGCCAATTAAACTGATACTCCATGACATTACCTTGTTAATGCGTTTGTTTTTTGAATAACTGCCATGGTTAGCATCATGCATAACCGAAAGGCCAATTCCCGCAACGCCGAAACCCATCATTACGGAAAGGAAAAGGAGAATTGGAGCCGAGCTAAACACATTGAAAATCAGAAGAAAATACGGAACAAAGTACAAAGCAAACATACAAAAGGTTTTAACAACCATTGCTGTGTTACCATTCTTTGAAATTTCATTGGTTTTGAAATACTGGTCAACCCTTTTATGCAAGGTTTGGAAAAACAAACGTTGCTGGGTGTTGAATTGAATTTTTGCAGTTTCTGACATATTTTGTTTTTTTTGAGCAAAGCAAATATAGTCATTCCCACGCATTAAAGTGTGACTTTACTACCGATAAATGAATCGGTTTAGTCAATATTTCAGTTAAAACGCTTATTAATACGCCTTTACAGCCTTGTTAAGCTTTGTTAATAAATGGATGTACTGAAATTCTTCACTAAAAAAGTATCGTGTTTCAGGCTTGATCCCCTGAAGGCAGCAGCCGTATCAGAAGAGCCTGAGCCTGTATCGTTCGTATTTTGAGGTAACTGAACGGGCCTTAACATTATAAATACAATTGCCATGGCAGTAAGGGCTAAGCCTGCCTGGTATAACTTTATTTCTACTGTAAGTAAACGCAAAAAGAAGTTTTTGGGCCTGTTTTGAGGCTTGATCATCTTCCTGAGCTTATTATAACTGTTTTTGTCGGGTTCAGGTAGTTCACCTTCGCTAAACTGCATGCTTTGCTTCAGCAATTCATCTAATTCATTCCTATTGTTTTCCATAACACTTAATTTAAAGGATTGTATATTTTCAGTTTTTCAGATAATATTCTTAATGTATAATGTATTCTCGATTTCACCGTTCCTTCAGAACATTCCATTATTTCCGCAATTTTATTAATAGAATAGTCTTCCTGGTAACGCAATACAAAAGTTGTCTTCTTATCCACAGGTAATAAAGCAAGCTCAGTATTTAATGCTTTTTTAAAATCGATAGCATCCAATTTGGCAGCCATGCTTATAAAGAATTTTTCATCTAATACATCGGTAGTGTGCTTCAATTCATCTTTTGCTTCCTTTACTACCCCATCGTGTTTATAATGGTTCTTGCAAGTATTATATGCTATTGTAAATATCCACGATTTAAAAGACCTTGACCTGTCGAACATCTCAGGCTTTTCAATTATTTTAAGAAACACATCATGTAACGAATCCTGTGCCTTATCCTTATCAAAATTCAACATGCGGATAAAATACCCCAGAAGTCTTTTACTGTATCGGCTATATAACTCATCAAAAGCCGATGCTTCACCTTGCTGAAGGTGAAGCATTAGCTCCTGGTCATTCATGAGAGAATACTTCATCATTCCGCTCATTATTTACTTTCAAGGTATTCTTTCATTTCCTGCTCCTTACCTACTCTGATCGCATACTTCATTATAAAGCTTCTGTAAAAATCAGTACGGTCGTTGCTTTCATTCATTGACCGGTAATGCTTATACAGCAGAGCAAATGGTGTTACATATAACTCGTTGCATTGGTCTATAAGGTCGGCTGAAACAGAATTGTCATTATATGTGCCGTTCAGGTAATCAAGGTGGAAATGGTTCTCAACATTATTCTTAAGCTTTGCCATATTATCTATCCTTTTTGTACTATAGAAATAGGTAAGCCCGGTACAGTAAAGACTATCAGGGAAAACATTTTCAAGGCTTTGGGTGGTTGCCATAAAAATGGGTACAGTAGGGTTTGTTTTATTTATCTCTAACACCAGCATCTTAATAAGATCAGTAGTAGTTTTGACAGATTGTTCACGGCTCCAGAAATCATCAGAAAGGGTGATATTCTTTTGCAACAGCATCCTTTTCAGGTAATAAGGATGGTTAAAACATAAGGGTATGTTTATAACAGATACGTCAGTCCGCATACCTTTTGCTTCCTGTAACATCCATTCCGGAAAAGAATCATTATCGCCCCAGGTAAACACAATTGCATTTTTATCAGCCGACATTAAAATATTGTACCCCATTTCAAGAACACCCTGTGCATAGGTATTGGTATTATAAAGTTTCTTAGCAACTTCATTCAGCTTAGCTGTTTTACCGGTTAGCTCGCAATAGACCACCTCATCTGTCAGAATGGCTCGGTCATTCGGGTCAATAGCCAAAGCCTTTGCAATGAGTGAAGAAGAAGCCGTATCCTTATTCGGCCAGCCATTGACACTTAATTTACAATGGTAATAGGGCAAAGTATTGGGCACATTTTTCTCCATACCTTTTACAATTTCCTCCATCGTTTTTTGCTTATCGCTATTCTGCTCATAGGCATGGCTTGCGTACCGTGTAGCCAGATAATAGTTTTCCCATGCTTCGGCATCCTTTGGCTTTTTGGCTACTTCAGCCTTCCACAAACCAGCCTGTTCGGTATAAAATTTATCATCACGGGGTTGAACAGTTATGCCGTATATTTTCTCAGGCTTTTGTGCCAGTATGGTTGTACTCATTAAAACAAAGGCTACAATAAGTTTTTTCATTCTAAACAGAATTTGGTTTACAGAAGCTAATACAATACAGATTATGAAAGGTTCAATAAAGAACGAAAGATTATACCATACAGGTGTAACTGTATAACATTCTTTAACAAAAAAGGGATTGAAAAGCCTTATCTTAGGTTTATAGGCACCTTACCTGAACTCATAACTAAACCGCGCAATATTAATTGTCAGTTTGGTCAGGCTTCTGTCCAATTCATTTGTAATAAGCCCGGTATTACTATCGTACATGTATTCTATATTATCGGTCTGTTTATCCCCATCAAATAGCTTTTTCAGCGATATAGTTCCATTGGGGTCATAGGCAATATTTACAGTTTGGTGTATGTCACCATTCATATTACCTGTGTATGTGTATTCTGTAACCCTGTTGTTATCGTCATATTTCAACTCAACATTACTATATAACCAACCAACAGCGTACTTAAAATTACGGCTTGTCATACGTTGTTTATCATCAAGGTAAGAGATTGTTTTTTCGTATATTTTATTTTCCTCATTATAGCCGTAACGCTGCAATTGCTTTGGGTACTGAACATACGCAAAACTATCGGCCGATAAAACAGTCTGTGTACTTATTCTGAATAATCCATTATCTGCCATATTCATTGGCACTTCACGCACATGTGCACGTTTTTTCATTTTGCCGTCAGGATACCATCTGTAATACCATGTATCGTAAAAATCACCTTCGTTTGTCCGTTTAATTATCAGGTGGTTGAAGTCGTCGTAATAATACCTGGTTTTGATAGTGTCCCAGCTATCCCTTGTTTGCTTTATAGTAAAATATGAATCTTTTAGCCTTCCAATACTATCGAAATGAAATACCTTAATAATACCATCATCAATAATTCCCTGCCCATCGGGCTTGTATTCATACTGAATAGTAATACTTGCAATTTTTTCCAGTTTTATCATATCATACCTGAAAGACGGCGTAATAATATCCTCATCGTCCTGAAATACCGCCAACTGCGCCATAGCGCCTGATGACAGGAAAAACACGAACAAAAACATTAATACCCTGGCTCTGCTCATATAACTTTTTCGATTTGTGCTATAGCCTCCGGCGCCGAGCTAACAGGCATTTTACAGGTTTTATCTTCACAGACATAGAGTAAGGTCCTCTCTCCCACAAGTTTTCCTTTAAGCAGGTCAAGATGCGATTTTATATCAGCCCCCAGAATTATTTTGTTAGGCATATATACTGAGTTCAACCTGTCGCGGAACATAGGGAACTGCCTGCCTGCAATAGCAACTTCATAAAACTTACAATATTGATGCAAGGCCAGCATACCCCAATTGGTATACCCTTGCGGATAGCCAGCCATACTGTCTTTAACCACCCCGAGCATTTTTTCAGCAATAGCTGTATAATTGGTTTTACCAAGCGTATGCCCTAAACTCCACAATACATGTGCCATAGCAGAATTAGACGATGATATTACATTATCATTTGATTCTGCTTTACGTGCAATGATGGTCTTCTGCTCATCAGATGTATAATAGAACAAATGTTTCTCGGCATCGTGAAAATGAGCCAAGGTATATTGTGTTAAACCATCTGCCAGATCAAGCCATTTTTCATCGAATGTTACCTGGTACAAAGCAATGAATGCATCTGCTACCAGAGCATAATCCTCTAAGAATGCAGTGATAGTCGCTTTTCCATTTTTATAATTGCGATATAACGAGCCATCTTCTTTAATTAATTTCTTAGCAATAAACTCAGCATTCTTTAGTGCAACAGAAAGAAACAAAGGCTCTTTAATCGCTTTGAATGCATCAACATATCCTTTCAGCATTAAGCCGTTCCACGATGCAAGTGTTTTATCATCCAGGCCAGGCATTATTCTTTTCCTGCGTCTTTCAGCCAGTGTTCTGAGCCATATTTTATTCTTTGCATCAAGCGCTTCCAATGAAATACCTTGCTGTTCGCAAAACACTTCATCGCTCAATTTCCTGAACAGTATAAACTTATCTTCTTCCCAAACATCTTTATCGGTAATGCTGTAGTATGCTGCAAAGAGCGTGAAATCATCACCAAGCAGTTCCTGCAGTTTTTCTTTATGCCAAACATAATATTTACCCTCCTCACCTTCTGAATCTGCATCAAGCGCAGAATAAAAGCTACCCTCGGGTGAAGTTAGCTGAGCAGAAACAAAATCGTGTATGCCATACACAACCTCTTTATACAGCTTCTTCGGGTTAACCATATATGCATGCGCATACAAGGACATTAACTGCCCGTTGTCGTACAGCATCTTTTCAAAATGCGGTACCTTCCAGATTGAATCAGTAGAATATCGTGCAAAACCACCTTCAACAGGATCGTATATGCCACCCATTGCCATTTTATCGAGCGTAAGGTAAACATGCTCTTCTATTTTCCTAGCATCATCACTCCTACCCGATTTCTTTAATACGTATGAGTAGTAAAGCAGGTATTCTAAATTATTGGGCATGGGAAACTTAGGCGAATAATTATACCCGCCAAAAGCTGAATCAAATGAATCGGCGATCTTTCCTGTAAATTCTTCTATCGTTTTAAAATCGGGTTTTGCAGTTACTGGTGCAATATCGGGTATCCTGCTAATAGCAACAATACCCTCCTGCAACTGCTGTGCAAACTCTAATATTTTATCTGTTTCGTTCTTATAAAGTCCATACAGGTTCAGGAGCAATTGCTTCCAGTTATCCTTCGGGAAATAAGTTCCGCCATATACTGGCCTGCCATCGGGCAATGCAAAACAGTTAAGCGGCCAGCCGCCCCTGCCCGATATTATCTGCACGGCATCCATATACAAGTGATCAACATCAGGGCGTTCTTCCCTATCAACCTTTATGCATACATAGCAATCATTCATAATGGCTGCTATCTCTTCATTCTCAAACGACTCATGCTCCATTACATGGCACCAATGACATGCGGAGTAACCAATACTTACCAATACCAGCTTATTCTCGGCCTTGGCTTTTGCAAATGCTTCATCGCCCCACGAATACCAATCGACAGGGTTATGTGCATGTTGTAAAAGATAAGGGCTGCTTTCGTTTATCAGGCGGTTGGTATGCACACTGTAATTTTTAATTGCATAAAATTACAAAACATAAAATCTCTCTATTAATTGTAAACAAGTTTTCATTCACAATCAATTGGGGATAAGTACCAGAGGTACTTCATCTTTACCGGAGAAGCTAAATAATGGCTTTCTTTTTTGTTTTATGCGGGATTATAAATCCCCTCCTTGGAGGGGCGTAGGGGTGGGTTTCCTATTCTTGTAATTGGTTTTCTTCTATCCAATATTGTATAATTCTCAATACTTCGTTCATACCTTTCTTTACTTCTGAATCTTGAAATCTCAGAAATCTAACGCCTAGTAACTCCAATTCTTTTTGTCGTTTAATATCATTATAATAAACATCTTCATTAATATGACTTGCACCATCAATTTCAATGGCAAGCATTAATTCCTTACAATAAAAATCAACAATATATTTATCTATTGGTTGTTGCCTGGTGAAATCAAAACCAAGCATTTGTTTATTCCTGAGCTTCTTCCATAAAAGCACCTCTGAAAGAGTCATTGTTTTGCGCAACTGACGCGCCAACTCCTTTAGTTCGCTACTATATGGTATTATTTTGCGTTTCATTTAATTGGAAACCCACCCCTGCCCCTCCAAGGAGGGGACTAATATACAAAGCTACTTCTTTCGAAAGAAAATATTCACCGGAACGCCTGTAAAATCAAACTTCTCCCTGAATTTATTTTCGAGGAAACGCTTGTAGTTCTCCTGCACGTATTGCGGTAAGTTGCAGAATATAGCGAAGGTCGGATATGGCACAGGTAACTGTGTAAGGTACTTTATACGAATGTACTTTCCTTTGTACGATGGCGGCGGGTTCAGCTCGATAATTGGTAACATAGCCTCGTTCAGCTTTGAGGTAGATATTTTCTTGGAACGGTTAGCATGCACGGTCATGGCTGTTTCCAATACTTTCATAAGCCTTTGCTTTTCGTGTACCGATGTAAACACAATAGGCACATCGCGGAAAGGCGCCAGTTTCGCGCGGATCATTTCGCTGTAGTAATCAACTGTGTTGGTTTGCTTATCCATCAAATCCCACTTATTAACCACTATCACAATGCCCTTGTTATTATTAACGGCAAGTGAAAATATACTCATATCCTGCTGCTCGAAACCCTGGGTAGCATCGATCATTATAATACATATATCGCAACGCTCAATAGCTTTTACACTGCGCATTACCGAGTAAAACTCTATATCTTCATGTACCTTCGATTTCTTTCGTACGCCGGCAGTATCAACCAATAAAACATCGTGCCCGAAACGGGTAAAACGCATATCAATTGCATCGCGCGTGGTGCCGGCAATCTCAGTTACTATCTGGCGGTCCTCACCCATCAACACATTTATGAGTGATGACTTACCTACGTTTGGCCTGCCTACTACGGCAATCCTCGGTAAGCTTTCGTCGTAGTGTTCATCATTCCGGGTAATTAATTGCTTCATTACGTCATCAAGCAGGTCACCTGTGCCTGAGCCACTGATAGCAGACACGGTATGAACATCGCCAAGGCCGAGACTATAAAACTCAGCAGCCTGCGATGCACGTTCATGGTTATCCACCTTATTGGCAACCATAATTACAGGCCTTTCCTTGCTTTTGTTCTTGCGTAACATATCTGCTACGGTCTCATCGTATGGCGTTAGCCCTTCTTCAATATCCACAAGAAAAAGCAACAGATCAGCTTCTTCAATAGCAAACTGAACCTGTTTACGTATCTCAGCCTCAAAAATATCGTCCGATCCTTTTACATATCCACCGGTATCAATCAATGTAAACCACTCGCCGTTCCACTCAACCCTGCCATAGTGGCGGTCGCGTGTAACGCCCGAAGTTGCATCTTCAATTGCATCACGGTTACCTGTAAGCCTGTTAAATAAGGTCGATTTGCCTACATTAGGTCTTCCTACTATTGCTACTACTCTTGACATAAATTCAGTTCAATTTGATAATTTGGTGATTTGATAATTTGATGATGAAATGCCGTTCAATCATCAAATTGTTTTACATATAACCAAAATTCTTTAAATGATTCTCACTATCTCTCCAATCCTTTTTGACCTTTACCTGCACTTCTAAAAACACTTTTCCATTCAACCACTTCTCCATCTCCTTACGTGCTGCGGTAGCTGTTTTTTTAAGGGCCTCGCCTTTGTGACCTATTATTATACCCTTTTGTGTATGGCGGTTTACATATATAACAGCGCGTATAAAAGTAATCTTTTCTGTCTCCCTGAACTCTTCTATCAATGTTTCAACAGAATATGGTACTTCTTTTTGGTAGTATATCAATATTTTTTCGCGCAATATTTCAGCAGCAAAAAATTTCTCCGGCAGGTCCGATATCTGGTCCTTTGGGTAGAATGCTTCGCCCTCCGGCAGGTATTCAACCAATATCTTTTTAAGCTCTTTTATATTAAAATCGTGTGTGGCAGATACCATTATCAACTCTTTCGAGTTTAGCTGCGATTTTATAAGTTCTAACTTCTTAGCCGTTTCATCAGGTTTCTTTAAGTCTGCTTTATTCAATACGGCAATTATAGGAACCCTAACATGTTGCAACTTGGTAATTAAACCTGCGCTGAAACCCATTTCCTCGGTATCAGTAACTGCCATAATAATATCCGCATCTTCCAGGGCCTCACCTACCTTTTGCATCATAGCCTCCTGCATTTTGTAGTGAGGCTTTATCATACCAGGAGTATCTGAAAATACCATCTGGTAATCTTCATCGTTCAAAATTGCGGTTATGCGTTTACGCGTGGTTTGGGGTTTATGTGTAACAATAGATAGTTTTTCGCCTACCAATACGTTTACCAGTGTGGACTTACCCACATTGGGATTACCCACTACACTTACCCAGCCCGATCTATGTGTTTTGCTCATATTTGCTCATAAAAGTACGCTTATTCTGCAATGCAGGGCAAAGTGAAATTAAAAAGGCCCCCAAAATGAGAGCCTTTTTAATCGTTTTAGTAGCGGGGGCTGGATTCGAACCAACGACTTTTGGGTTATGAGCCCAACGAGCTACCTCTGCTCTACCCCGCAATATAAATGCAAATATACACTATTTTAACGGTGTAGGGGTTAATTCGTGTCTATTTATTAACAGATATTAACAAAATAGACTAAGACACAGCTATCTGCGTCAGGGCATATTGAAACAGAGGTGAAATGCTCTTGCTTATTTGGAGGCTTTTTTAGTTTACGGGTAATGGAGTAACAATTTTGCCGCCTTAAGTTAGTCTCAGAATTTAATTACGTTAATAAGGATGAGTCAATTTCCTATTTTTGTATTGCTATATAATACTATAATGACTGACACCGCTTTAATACCTTATCGTAAAGCAAATAAGTGGGGATATTGCACTGCCGATAAAAGGATAGTTATTGAATGTAAATACCAGGCTGCAATGAAGTTTTCAGAAGGGCTTGCCGCTGTATTCTTAAATGACAAATGGGGATATATCAATATGATTGGTGAAGTAGTTATTCCTTTAAAGTACAGAAAAGCCCATAGGTTTTCGGAAGGATTAGCGGCGATAAAATTAAATGGTGTATGGGGATTTATCAATAAAGTTGATGAAGTGGTTGTTCCTTTACTATATAATGATGCGAAAAGATTTTCAGAAGGACTTGCGGCTATATTCTTAAATGACAAATGGGGATACATTAATAAAGCCGGTATGGTGGTTATTCCTTTAAAATATGATAATGCATCGGAATTTATAGAGGGAATAGCGTTTATATATAATGATGGATGGGGATTTATTGATAAAAAAGGGATGGAATATTGGACGGATTAAATTTTAGTCATAGGCGTGCATCAAACCACTTTGAAGCAAAGCTTTTATTTTTTTGTTAATCCACCCACTAATAATGATGCCCCAAAGCAATTCCTGAAACGGTAAAATAAATTTGTCTAAGTTTGTGTCATGCGCTAATGTACCCTGAAGGAGTATTTTTTTCTATGATTAACAACCAGTTTCAAATAGAGGTAGAAAGTTGTATTATATGCGGAAGCAAAGACAAAAAGATCAAACATCATTTTCCCGCTAACCGATATGATCATTCTAAATTTATAACCCATTCTTGGGACGGAGGAAAGGATGTGGAACTGACTATAGTTGCCTGCAACTCCTGCGGTTTTTTGTACCAGTCTCCGATATTTAAAGATGAATATATATCCTGCTTATATCCTACATCAATTATTCCTGAAAAACTAGATGATTCAAATATGGATTTTGCAAGAGCTGACTATTTTGTTAATCTCGTAAAGCCATACCTAAAGAAAATAAATAATCCGTTTGCGCTTGATATTGGCACAAGATATGGCGCATTGCCTATGAGTATGAGAAAAGCCGGAATTGAATCGGTTGGAATAGATTTTAACCCGGCTTGTGTGAAAGCATCGCAAAAATTTGGTTTCGAGCATATTTATAATTACAAGATCACAGAGACCCCTAAGTTACTTAAGCACTACAATCGCGAAAAGTTTAACTTAATTACCATGGTTGATGTAATAGAACATTTAACCCACGCTGAACAAGATTTTGAATTAATATCATCACTACAGGGCAAAGGCGATGTTTTTATGGCTACAACAATGTTTACCGACTCACTGGGGTATTGGCTGTTTGGCAAAGAATGGTACTATATTCATGCCCAGCATACTTTATACTTCAGCAGAGCTAATATTAAAAGGTTTTTACTGAAATACGGATATGAGGTAAAGCAAGTGGTAAATATACCACGGTACAAAAGCATTACCATTGTTGCCGAAGAAACATTAAAATATTTTAAACATAAAGCGGAATTGAGAAACAAGAAGCCGGTTGAGAAGAAAACATGGTTTGCAACAAACAGGCCTCATTGCTTTGACCTTATGACCGTAATTGCTGTGAAAAAATAACAGTCATTTTTCCGATGGGAAAACCAGAGGCTTTTTAGTTTACAAATAACAAATTAGCCACCTACTCTACTTTATCTTCCTATATATGTTTAGCCCCCATTTGTCAGGCGGTAATATCAATGATTCTTTACTTACGCTTCGTATACTAACATAGCTTGGATCACTCAGTTTATTTCTGAATAGCATATAATAGCCTGTGCCCAAGGAGTCTTTTGCTTCTTTGCTACATTGCCTGGTAATCGTAAACCTGGTCCATAATTGTTCTGAGATTTTTAACGTACCTATTTTCCCCGAAATTTTTCCGTTACTATCTACCTCAAATATAATTCTGTGTGGAGGACTTGAGTTGAGTGACCACTCCCCTTTTAATAAAGATTTGAGTGAGTCTATAGAAATAGCCTGAGATTGACCATTAGTGAAGCAGGCAGTAAAAAATAATATTAATAGTGGCTTCATGCTATTGCTTTATTATTAGCAATGTTTTTCATAAATATACAAAAAACTCAGGTATAGGTTTATACCGTTTGTTTGGTAGGTCATCAACTAAACTTTAATTTTTATAAATGGCTAAGTTGATTTGCCTGTACCCTTCAGGAGTCCCAAACATATATAAATACGCCTTAATTCCATTGGGGTTTAACCATTTAACATCATTTCTAAAGGTTGAATCGACTGATATTTTGCCTTCTTCAATGTATTTTACAGTTGGTGGCCCAAGTCGTGTGGATAGTTCCTTTATTAGTTTCTCAAATTTCCTTTGAAATTCTTTTTGTTTTTTGGGGAGTGTTTTATCGTCTTCAAAACCATTGAGATTATAATCAAAAGAGTACAAGATAACTTTTACAGAACTGTCGGGTAATGTAGAATAGTATAATGTTTGAAGTCTATAATTTGGTGGTGATTGGCTTTGATAATATTTTGTATAGTTTAAATTGTAATTTTTCTTATTGGGATATACACCAGTGTCGATTTCAATTAAGTTATCTGGCGTTATATCTTTCGATAATCGCTCAAGCCTTATTACCTGTGATATTTTAAGATTACCGATGTTAGCGAATTTTTCCTGCCTAAAAATCACCTTGTCCGAAATACATGAAGAGAATGAAGATATTGTAAGTATTGTTATTATAATCTTCTTCATTACACCTTTACCGTTAATATTTTATTTGCACTCATTTTTTAATCGTTACGTATGAAATATTATTATCCTGAACTTTCTCTTTAGGTGTTTTTTTAAGCGAAACTACCATTGCTATTAAACGCACTATTATAAGCAATATAAATAGTGCCATTATTATCCGGTATACCTTTCTGTTTTTAATAACGACTTTCATTCTATTGCTTTATTTCGTTACCGTTTTAATAGCATTATTACGCTTCCTTATCTAAATTTTCTATTCTTTCTATAATTAATATCTCTTTGCCATTCGGTATATGGTATTCCTATTTTATATTCAAGTGGTAAATAGGTATTAATAATATTGACGATTTCAATTGCATTAGAATCAAAAGTATTCACTAATTTAATTTTAAATTCTTTTACCCCGTCAAATTTCATTCCAATTATACGCGTATCAAAATCCCCAGGTGAAAACCACAAACTACTTATCATGGTATCATGTTTTGGCTTTACTGTTTTTATAATAGAATCAATAGATGATTGCCTAAATTTTACATATTGGGTTAATGTATCATATATCCAGATTGTGTCCGCCTTCTTGTTATTTTCGCCATAATATTCTATATCCCTATACTTTGATGATTTTACTTCATAAGTATAGCTTAATGTATCATTTTTTATCCTTATTAATGGGTATCCAATATCCTTGAGTATACCACATGTCATATATCTACGATAAGTCATTATAAAATTGTTTGATTGCACATACACCCTTTCCTTCTTACCATTCACAATTAAATTCTTTGCTTCAGCCTTATTGGTAAAGCCAGTGTCAGAATATTCTGGTTTTTGCCCTAAAGCACTAATAGTAAAGGAAAAGGATAGTATTATAATTAAAAGTGGCTTCATGTTATTGCTTTATTATTCGCAATATTCTTTATAAATATACAAAAAACTAAGGTATAGGTTCATTCCGTTTGTTTGGTAAGTGAACTGCACAACTTAGTAATATAAAATACATATTCGGATAACATACTTTGACAGTATGTTTTTTTATATTTGTAGGTAACCATTGATCATAAGAAATGAAAATATTAACTACATTAATTAAAGCAAGAGTTGCGCTTTTTTTTATAATTCTTTGTTATTATTTGCCCATACAAAAGTCGAATGCCCAAACGTTATGGGGAACAACCAGCCTGGGCCAATATGGTTTCGGTGAAATATTCAACATGCCAACCGGTTCAACAAGTATTTCTGTTGTGCATTCATTTGCGGGTAATCAGGGTGAATATCCATATTATGGTAACCTGGTATCAGTAGGTAATGGTAAATTATATGGAATGGCCAGCGGTGGTGGCCTTAGTGGATATGGTATCATATTTTCGTACGATACCTTGAAAGGCGTTTATACCGATATACATGACTTTGCTGTAACCGATGGCAGTGCGCCTTATGGTTCTTTAACTGTAGGCCCAAAGGGTTATTTGTATGGTATGACGGAATCTGGTGGCAGTCATAATTATGGTGTTATTTTCCGCACAGATACTAACAATAATTTTAAAGTGCTTTATTCATTTGACACCAATGGCATCAACCCATATGGTACATTATTGCTGGCTTCTGACGGAATGCTTTATGGTATGACTAAAGGCGGGGGAACTTCAAACCTGGGTGTTCTGTTTTCTATAGATACCGCCGGCAACTATACTCCTTTAGTAAATTTTACTTCAGCTAATTATTGTCATGCCCCGTTTGGTTCTTTAATCCAAGCTTCGAATGGATTACTATATGGTATGACCAGTGCCGGAGGTACGAACTTCGATGGAAATATCTTTTCTTACAATATAGCAACTAAAACAATTACGAATCTGTATTCATTTAATGGTGGTTCTACCGGAGGAACGCCTTACGGTTCTTTATTACAGGCTTCTAATGGCAAGTTATACGGAATGACTAACAGCGGAGGTGGAGGAACAAATCCGGGTATTTTGTTTTCGTATGATGTAAACCTTTCCACTTTTACAGTTCTGCTTTCATTTGCAAGTGCAAATGGAACAAACCCTTATGGTTCATTAATTCAAGGGCAAAACGGTAAACTTTACGGGTTAACAACTGGCGGAGGCGCTTCATCTGCAGGTGCAATATTTGCATACAACATAGCTAAGAATACCTATGCTAAAATATTTTCTTTTAGCAGTACAAATGGAGCAAACCCTGAAGGCTCGCTGATTCAAACACCAAATGGTAAATTGTATGGCTTTACCAACAGCGGAGGCGTTACAGGATATGGAACGCTGTTTGTATGTGACACCCTTGGAAATTACACAAAGAAAATAGATTTTAATTATGCACCAATGGGTTGCCAGCCCGGAAAATCATTAGTGCAGGGAACAAATGGCAAACTTTATGGAATGACCACAAAGGGCGGTACATATAATTATGGTGTCATATATTCGTTTGATCCGATAGCGACAAAATACACCGTTGTCTATAATTTTAATGGCACTACCGGCTCTGAACCTGCGGGCTCGCTTATTCAAGGCCCTAATGGCAAATTTTATGGCCTAGCTACCTATGGCGGTTCTTTATATGATGGCTCTATATTTTCCTGCGATACGGCTGGTAATTATATTGACCTGTATAATTTCAGTGGTACTTTGGGTGCAAATCCATATGGATCGTTATTGTTATTGAAAAATGGCAAGTTATATGGTACAACAGAAACAGGCGGTACCTATTCTCATGGTGTACTTTTTTCTTTTGATACTTTAACGAAAGTTTTCACAGCACTGCACCATTTTAACACTGCAGACGGAACCGGCCCCGTAGGTTCTTTAACCCAGGCAATCAATGGCAAATTATATGGTACTGCACAAAATGGCGGTGGCGGAGATGGTGTAGTTTTCTCTTACGATACAACAGGAGCAGGTACCTTCACTGTTCAAATTTCTTTCAATTTTTACAACGGAGAATTCCCGTTAGATAATCTTTTGCAGATGGCTGACGGTAAAATGTATGGCACTACTCAGGGAGGAGGCTCGTTAAGTAGCGGAGAATTATTTTCCCTTGATACCGGCAAAATATTCACTAAACTTTATTACTTCCCTACTGCTTCAGGCAGTGGGCCAATGGGTACCCCTGTAATGGCTTCAAACAATAAAATGTATGGCACTGCACCGTCCGGAGGAAAATACAGTGAAGGTGTGATCTTTGAATACGATACATCAGCGCACACTTACGTTGACAAATATGATTTCACATTAACCGATGGCACCCCGGATGCCGACCTTATTGAAACCACAAGCATACCTACTGCAGAAAACATAATTGGAGATATTTATAAAAATGATGTAAAGGTTTATCCTAATCCCAGCAGTGGTATGTTTTCATTAAGTTATTCTTTATTAAAAGATGGAGCGATCGACATTAATATTCTGGATGAATTTGGACGCATAGTTTATGACAAAAAGTTGAATAATCAGCACGCTGGCATGTTCAACCAATCTCTTGATCTGGGTAATATACCTGCAGGGATATATTCCTTAAGAATAATAACTGCAGAGGGTATTTTCGTAAAAAAGCTTGTAATAGTTAAGAGCAACTAATAAAGTTAGCTACAGATTATACCTTTTATCTGGCAGGTCATCACTGACCAATATCATATCAGCATTCCAATAAACCTTTAACTTTGTTCTATTATGGAATTTAAAGACTATTATAAAATATTAGGAGTAGAAAAAACTGCTTCAGCCGATGAAATAAAAAAGGCTTTCCGCAAACTGGCGGTTAAGTATCACCCTGACAAGAACCCGGGCAATAAGGCAGCTGAGGAAAAGTTCAAGGAAATAAATGAGGCCAACGAGGTATTAAGCGATAAGGAGAAGAGAAAAAAATACGATGACCTTAGCACTAATTACCAGAACCACAGGCAAGGTGGCAGAGGACAAGGCGATGACTTTGACTGGAACCGTTACAGAAGCCAGCAAGGTGGAGGCCGGTATCAGCAGGGTAATGCCGAAGATATGTTTGGCGGTGGTGGTGATTTCTCTGACTTCTTTGAATCAATATTTGGCGGAAGTGGTGGTGGCTTTCAATCGAGCTCACGCACTGCAAAAAGCCCGCGGAAAGGTGGTGACTATACTACCGAAACCGATATTACCCTTGAAGAGGCCTATAGTGGCACTAGCCGCCGCATAAACGTAGGTAACGAAACACTGGAAATGAAATTCAAACCCGGTGTGGAAGATGGGCAGGTTTTAAGGCTCAGAGGTAAGGGTGGCGCCGGAGCTAACGGCGGGCCAAGAGGAGATATTTACATTACCCTGCACATTGCGGAACACCCGCATTATAAACGAAAAGGCAACGACTTGTATTGCGATGCTCCGGTTGAGTTTTACACGGCCATTTTAGGTGGCAAGCAAATTGTAAAAACGTTGAAGGGTAATATGCGCATTGATATTCCGAAGGAAACAGAGAATGGCAAAGTGCTGCGCCTGAAAGGGCTTGGCATGCCTGTATATGGTAAAACCGAGTTTGGTGACTTATATGCAACCATAAAAATCATTGTACCTAAAGACCTGAGCCCTGAAGAGATTGAATTAGTAAAGAAGCTGGCGGAATTGCATAAAAAGAAGAACGCTTAAAGCATCTCCTCTACCAACAAATTCAAGCTCTGTTTCATTATCTCCCCCATGTTCTTGCATTTCAAAAACGCATCGTTATTGTAGTGCTCTGCTAATTCTGTTTTAAGCATTTTTTCTTTTTCAGGTAGTGATAGTTCATCATGCATCATTACATCAAGCAATTGCGTAACGCGGTATTTCGATGTTTTTATTCTGCGGGCTATCATGGCCCTTTCTTCAGACTTGTACTGCTTCACCGTTTCCGCATTCAGCAGCTTCATGCAAAGCTCCACAAAAGGTAGATTTTCTTTAAAGAACTGTGGTATGTATAATGACTTTCTTCCTTCAAAACATTGCTGATCGAAGTCAATGGCACGCATACGGTATTGGGTGTCTTCAAAATCAGCAGTCACATCTATTATATAATTGTAAGAGCGCATATCGCCCAGCAGTCTTACAAAACAACGCTCATTGAATTTCACAAACTCCTTGGCCAGGCGAATTTTATTCAGCTCCTTATCCTGCAAATTATTTTTAATGAACTGATCGCCCGGTATGCCTACAATATGTTCTTCAATAAGGGTTTGTTTGTTTACAAAGTAGTTTATACGGTTCGGCGAAAGCACATGCTCCCACTCCAGCCCATATATGCGCGATGCATCGGCCAGTTTTATATAGTAGTAATCGTAGTTATCGTTAAAGTTGTTCACTATCTTTATACGGAATGGTTTCGAGTTTCCGAACGAACAAAAGTCGATCCGCTCCACGTGCAGGTTCTCCAGTACACTTAACTCTCCACTTCCTTTCAGCATGGCATAAATACCGGTAAGCTCTCGGTTAAGCTCCTGCATTTCGCCCGGTTGGTACAATACCGTTAACCATAGTGTATCTTTTCCTTTTCTATCGTGCAAGGGTGTTGATGAAGTAAACCGCAACAAGTCCTGGTAGCTGACTGCAATATCCTGTACACGCCCTATTTCAGTAAGGTATGTATAAAAACCTGCTGACACGGGATACGATATTTTTTTCTTGAGAGGAGTCTTGCTCATATTCAGCAAAAATACGATAATCAGCACTCTGTGTAACTCTTTTTACCTCTGTGTTCTCTGTGTTGGAATATCTTTTAACACAGAGATTAGTACATTTACGAGCACAAAATTACTGCCTTATGAAGAACCGCATTGCTATAAGTGTTTTATTCTTGTTATTATCTATTAGTGCTTTCAGCCAGAAAAAAGACAGTACCGCTTCCAAAAAAGATACAGGCACAACGCGCAAAAAATTTGCATTGGGCCTTGTACTATCCCCTGATTATTCATACCGCACATTAAGCTCCGATGGCTCATCTGTTGCCACCAGTATAATAAGATCAAGAGATTCTCTTGAAACTGCCAAATACAGGTACAGTATTGGTATCAGCGGATTGTTTGAACCGGTTAAGAACTTTAGCCTGGAAACAGGATTGTTTTATTCAGCCTTTGGTTATGGAACAATTGCTGAGCAACTAATAAATAACCAGGGGCAAAATGCAGGCAGCATAACATGGAACTATAACTACTATTATATAACTGTACCACTAAACTTAGGGTATTCATTACACTTCAACAAATTCACCATACATGCAAATGCAGGCCTTGTGTTGGGCTACTGGCTAAACTCAACGAGCGATCATATACTCGATAATACTAACGGAACTTCATCAACCGGTTCTCAAAACATGGACCCGGCGCTACGTCACTTAAACATGTTTTTTAATGCGGGCATAGGAATTGGCTACGATGTATCAAACAACCTCAGAATACTTCTTGAACCCACCTATACCCAATCATTTATAGCTGATGTAGAAGATGTACAGGTAAGTGAATACTTATATACCATAGGAGTAAATATAGGTGTGTATTATCTGTTTTAAAATCAGGAGTAACAGAGAAATATTGTATTATAGAAAAAGTAACGTCCTCCCTTTTCGGAGAGGAAATGAGGTGGGGTACTTTTGGGGCTGCTTTTGCTCCCTGCTCTCTCGCAATCACTCACAGCTAACCCGCGTCCACCTTTACCTGGTTTATGAATGGTACAAGCAGAAAAAGAAAAAGGGGCCATAAGCCCCCTCTCCCTATTATTGGTTTGATTTATTAATGAACTATCATCAACTTATCGTTCTTTATAAGGTTACCAGACATATCGGTAATTCTATAAAAATATATTCCGGCTGGCAGGTTGTCAATTGATATGGTTGTATTATTATCTGTTAACTCAAGGCAATGCATTTGCTGGCCCAGGTTATTATAAATACACATATTCTCCGTTTGTCCGGCTGCCAATTGTGTTTGAATATTCAATATTGAATTCGCTGGATTAGGATACACTTTTATGTCTGTTGTTGTTACTTCAGAAGCTGCATCCATGGTTTCAGGTGATTTTAATAAACATTCACTTGATGACCCGGCACCTACAGTATATGCAGCATACGGGCTTGTACCGCAAGCATTTGTTGCATCTACTTCAACCGTTACATTCTGGCTGTACACTTTGGTCATAAGATCAACAGAACTGCCAGGGCCAGTACTTGAAAGAGAGAAGTTAGTTGATGCAGGATATATTCTCCAGCTATATGAAGTTGCAGTTGCTGCACTTGCAGATAAAGTAACCGGATTAGAAGGACAAAAGTATCTCGTTACTTGTGCTGTAATTACAGGAGCAACCGGTGGACCCACGTGCACGGTGGTTGTTGCCGTTGCTGCACATGCCATATTACCGCTATATGCAGTTACTGTATAAACGGTTGTAGCCGTTGGTTTAGCAACCGGGTTGTAACATGTGCTGCAACTTAATCCTGTGGCAGGTGTCCATACGTAATTTGTACTATTGGTACCTGTTGCATCTAATGGCACTGAGCCACCTGCACACATAAGTGATGATGCAGTAGTTACTGAAACGGTCGGAACAGGAGACACATTAACAGTTACCGTTTTTTGGCTTGGACATCCCCATTGGTCAACAGCAGAAGTAATAAGGTAATTTGTAGTTACAGTAGGCTTTGCAGTTACCGTTGCACCTGTTGTAGCACTTAACCCTGTAGATGGTGACCATTTATAAGATGTTGAACCGGTTGCTGTAAAAACTACAGAACTACCAAGGCAAATCGATGCACTTGCAGGAGTAACGGTTATCGCAGGAGGAGAATCAACTGGTACTGTAGCAACTGCCGTTCCTTTACAACCATTGGCTGCTGTAACAGTAACGGTGTACGAACCACCGGCTAAGTTAGACATGCTATTTGTAGTTGCTCCACCCGGAAGCCATGAATAAGTATAAGGGCCCACACCGCCGGTAGCTGTAGCTGTAACAGTTCCACTGGTTGCTATAGAACAGGTTCCTGAAGCTGAAGTAGCTACGGCTACACCAACATCAATAACATGTGATGCAGTTGTTCCGTCAATAGCCGAAGATGCACAACCTGAAACTGAGGTCACATCTAAAGTTATTGTATATGCTCCTGTAGTAGGAACAGTATATGATCCGGGATTAGCCGAGGTAGAAAATACGGTACCATTAAGCTTCCATTGCCATGTAAAGTTTGAATTAGTAAGGCCAGGGTTTATGGTAGTATTAGTCAACGTTATTACATTACTGCCACAGGTTGTGGTATACGTAAAGGCAGGTTGTATTTGGTTAACAGTAATTGTTTGCGTAACAGTATTAAGGCAACCACTAGGCAGGCCACAACCCTGATCAGGCACAAAATTAGACACATTTCCATTATTAGATTCAACTAAAGAAATAGTGTTTGTACCAACGGGAAGGCCACAAGAAAGTACATAAGGTGATGTACCTTGCCCGGTAGCACCTACGCCCTGTAAACATTCCTGAATACCGCCCCAACCAAATGATGTAGGCGCAGTGCCAACTAAAGTAAGCGTAACCGGTTCGCCTTCACAAACTGTAGTTGAAGGGCTTACAGTAAAATTAGCCGTAGGAAGCGGAACAATACTTATATTAACACCTAGTCCTGAAATTGGATTACCCATATTATCAATTAAATTAGCAGAAAAACTTCCAACCGTATTGAATGTATAATTGGCTGTAGCGGAAGTCGATATTAATGTACCTGATGAGTTATATATATTCAATCCAGCAATTGGAGAATTACAGTAGTTACTGCTAAAAGAAACACTGGTACCTACACAAATACCCGCGCCACAGGCCACACTACTTGCAGGGCTTTCATCTACACAGTTAGCATGACAGGTTGTCTCTTGCGTACCTACATAGTACGTATAATCGAGGCAATACGGACAAGGTAGGCCTTCTGCAGATTTAACTGTTTTTTTGACCAGTATTCTTGTACTGTCTTGCGCAAGCAATGTGGTATGCAGAAAACTGAATGCTGCAAACGCCACTATGGCAATTTTACTTAGTGAATGTTTTTTCATTTTAGGGTGTTGAGGGATTAAATATTTATTTTTAAAACGTCGCAAAATAACAGCACTTCCTTTATACAAAAGGCAATTAACCGGCCCCATTTAGTAAGCGGTACATTCTGTAGGGCGGATTGCTCGTTTCGTTGAGCGGATGGCAAACACGAAATTTTGTTTTGTTCCGTTATCTTTATAATATCAGGCTAAGCCCATTCATATAACCTTTGGATCAAACAAGTATATAGGAATAGATGCTTCTGTTGGCTTAGTATGGTAATCGGATAAAACCCTACCTTTGCAGTGTATGAAAACATTTGAAATACCGGAATTCTACAATAGCCCCATTTTGGCTAAGGTAAAGGACCACCGCTCGAAACAGGACCCGAAGAAAAAAGATTTCTCTCCTACCCTGCTCGACTTTGGCTCGGTGCGCTTTTTAATGGCAAGACACTTCGGTTTTTGTTACGGTGTTCAAAATGCAATAGAACTATCGTTCAGGGCAGTAAAAGAAAACCCCGGCAAGCGCATTTTTTTGCTCAGCCAAATGATACACAACCCTGAAGTGAATGCCAACCTGCAGGAACAGGGTGTACAGTTTTTGATGGATACATATGGCAATACCATTACACCTTTCAGTGAGCTTACACCGGATGATGTGGTTATTATACCTGCATTTGGTACTACATTAGATATAAAGAAACAATTGTCGGACCTTGGCCTGGAAATAAAATCGTACGACACTACCTGCCCTTTTGTGCACCGTGTATGGAACAAGGCAGAAAAGCTGGGCTCTGAAAAGTATACGGTTATCATTCATGGGAAACCTTTTCATGAAGAGACACGCGCTACTTTCTCGCATAGCGCAGCAGGCAGCCCTTCGCTGATAGTAAAGGATATGAAGGAAACAGTTCTGTTAGGAGATTATATTTTGGGTAAGCTATCACGTGCGGAATTTGATGAAATATTCAAGGACCGTTTTTCAGATTCATTCAACCCCGATGCCAGCCTTGGCAAGATTGGCGTGATAAACCAGACCACTATGCTGGCTGAAGAAACACAGGGCATTGCAGACTACCTGAAGAACATTATGATACAGAAATATGGCGAAGAAACACTAAAAGAGCACTTTGCCGATACGCGTGATACACTTTGCTACGCTACCAACGAAAACCAGGATGCAACACACCAGTTACTGAAACAACATGCCGATCTTGCAATTGTAGTAGGCGGATATAATAGCTCCAACACCTCGCACCTGGTAGAATTGTGCGAACAAAAATTCAAGACCTATTTTATTTCTTCAGCAAAAGAAATTGAGTCGAGGGATATTATTCACCACTTTGATATACACAGCGAAAAGCCGAAAACAACGCTAAATTTTCTACCCGATAAAGCACCTGTAACAATAGTGCTTACCAGTGGCGCATCGTGCCCCGATGCTATGGTTGAAGATGTGCTGATGAAGATACTTGCCTATTACGGAGAAACAAAGCCAGTTGCAGAAGTTATGCAGCACTTCAATTAATAACGCTGTTTGCCTTCCCTTTTCTTGCTTCTTCCAGATTATTCTTTATCAGCTGATTATTCGGGTCTAAGCGCATGGCCAGCTCTCCGGCAGTCATAGCTTCATTCCACATACCTAACATGTTGTACGCAGCACACATGTTATTATATGCCAGTGCAAATCTCGGGTTCAGCTTTAGTGCTGCTTTGCAGGCATCAACTGATTTCATGAACAGGTTTTGCCTGTAATACATCAGGCTAAGATTTAAATAATTATCGGGCGTTGGGGCTTGCTGCACTATGTTTTGCATGCTATCGGTTATTGACATTTGCTTTAATGCAAGGGCGCAATTATTACGTGCTAATGCAAGATCGGGCTTAATACTTAATGCTTTACTGAATACATCTATAGCCTTTTTCCATTCTCCCGTGGCGTTATATGCAGAACCTATATTGTTATAGGCAAGGTAATACGTAGGATCGAGTTTCAGGGCTTCTTCACAGGCTTCAATGCATTTATCGTATTGCTTTTGGTTGTAATATACTAAGCTTAACGACAAGTAATTATCAGGCGTTGGTTTTGTTTTCGCCAGGTCTATTGCCTGTTCAAGTTTTGATTTTTTACCGACTGAATTTGCAAGGTAGTTTTTGGTAACAGGGTCGTTTGGTAATAATGTAAGCGTTTGATTGGCTAAGGCAATTAGCTCAGGCCATTTTTCTTCATCCTGGTATATTTCCATTAACAAATACCTTGAATCAGCATCAGCAGGTGAAAACATAATGGCTTCTTTTAAAAGCGGCTCCGCTTCAGCATTGCGGTTTTGTTCGTGCAGGAATTTAGCGTAGTAGTAATACAATACAGGTATTCCATTACCATATTCCAGCGCTTTTTTATAATACACCTCTGCTGTATCATTCTGTTTTTGCACAGCTTTTAGAATAGCCATATTCTCATATGCATAGGCATAATACGGCATTAGCTCAAGCGCTTTTTTATACTGTTTCTCAGCGCCTGCCAGGTCACCTTTACTCATCAGCGAAAGCCCGTAATTCATTTGCCCGCGACCATTACCGGGGCTTTTAATGGTTACATCATGCCAAAGAGTTTCTTCATTCCACCAAACAAAGTTGCGTGCAAAGGTCCCCACAGCATTGAATATAAGAATACATATAAGGCCTACTCTGAATACGTTGAAATACTTAACATCCAGCTTCTGCCATAGTAGAAACAAAAGCCAGCCTGCTGCAATTACAAGGCCTACATAAGGAAAGAATGCCCGATGGTCGTTCATTACTTCGGCAAGCGGAACAACCGAACTCGGTATTAAAGCAATAAGGAACCATGCTATACCAAATACAACGGGAGCATATTTCGGTGCCCTGAGCATGATTAAACCACTTACAACCAGCAACAGAATAAACACCATCCCGGTCATAAAATGCCCGTTGGCCATTGATGTCAGGGGAACCCAATCGCTATCGGCGCTTAAACCAAAAGGAAAGAAGAAGGTAATAAAGTAATGAAGTATTACAAACGGTTGTGTAATAAGGTAGGTATACATATTACCACCGGAGAGGTATGTTGCCGAAGTTAATTTTGACTGCAAAAGATACAATGCGGCACAAATAAGCAATGAGGGAACCACCACCACAATGGCATGAAATAAACGCTGTAGTATAGTATCTGTTGCTGTTTTCTTTTCAAACAGAAAAACATACACCCCAAGCAGGGCCGGAAACACAACAGCGCTCTGTTTGAACAGTGCACCAATAATTACCGGAATAAAGTAGAGAAAATATTTCCGCAAAGACGGTTTGTATATATATAATACAAGGCCTGCTATTACCCAGAAAGTCGAGATAGAATCGGAGGATGAAGAAATATAGTTGATGGTATCGGCATTGGCTGTGGCCAGCATATACCAGCCGGTAGTGAACAAAGCAAAATACTTATTTACATCGCTTTTAAACGATGCATCGAATAGCTTTATAATTAGCAGGTACATAAGAAAACCCTGGGCCAAAAAGAAAAGAAAGATGGGCAGATGATAAAAGAACGTATAAAAACCGCCTACGGCATAATCTAAAGCATACAAGGTAGTAAGCATAGGCCTGTAGGTTTGGTTGTATGGCAGGGAACTGAATGTTTTTGCACTTTTAAAAAACTCAGGTATGTTTTTCAAACTGCGTATGTAGGCATTGTTGTTTATGCAATGCGAATCATCAAAGTGAAAACTATTACCGAAATGATTTGAATAGGCGGCAACTATTAACACCAGCAAGGCGATTACACAATTTCGAAAAAGCTTGTCTTCTTTCATGTTAAAGTTCTTCGGCCATTAAATTGCAACCCCGTATATCGCTATAGTCAATACGGCCTGAAACCTCAAAACTTCCATCAGTGTTAAGCAAACCCATATCGTCTGTTGCTATAAATGCACAGGAATTAATATTTGCGAGGTCAATAATATTTATTGCACCTTTACCCTTCTCAAAACCTACATTCATTGGGTCATATAAATCCCTCACTCCTATCTTCATCCAGGCAGGGCAAGCGAATAATCCGTTACCTTTTGAGTAGGCCTGCGACAATAACTCAGTCATGCCATATTCTGAATGTATAACATCAAGCTTAAATGCTTTCTTTAATATTTCATGCACTTGCTGTTTCGGCAATTCTTCCCTCTTACCCTTCATTCCGCCTGTTTCCATAATAATAGTATGCTTTAATGGCATATAGTGTTCTTCAGCAAGTTTTAACAAGGCATAAGTAACGCCTAACAGCAATATCTTTTGTCCTTTCTTTTCAAGCATCGTTAAGGTGTCAACTAGCTTGGTATAATCGTTCAAATAAAAACCACTGTTCGAATTTTGACTTTCCTTGATCAGATCTTCAGCCATATATACCAGTGAGGAACCCTCCCTTTCAAGATACGATGGCAACAGAGCCAATACACAATACTCTTTTATATCTCCATAAAAGTATTGAAATGCTTTCCGGAAACTCTGCTCATATACCTTAACATCTTTCACAAAATGCTTTGACGGTATGCCTGAAGTAGTGGTGCTGCTAAAGAAGACTTTATCGTATTCTTTTGCATTACCGCAACTAATTTCATGTGATTTAAAGAAGGATATGGGCAGAAATGGAATATTGGAGATAGACTTTACAGAGTCAGGACTTACCTTTAATGCATTTACGTAATTATGGTATACCAGATTCTGTTCGTACTGGTAATGAAATATGTCAAAAGCCACCCTGTCAAAATCGTTTTTTGACCGAATGGAAAATATAGTGTCAATATTTGCGTTAGTTGTTAGTATCGGCATGATCCATAAATAGACACCTCAAAAATAATGCGTATATTTGCATAGAAGACCTTATCATGAAAAAAATTTCAGGAATAGCCTTTATAGTTTTAGTTGTAGTAGCTTTTTCTGCCTGCACAAAAAAAGAGAATTACTCTATTATACCAGCAATAACCTACGATAGTTTTACGGTAAACAATGACAATTCAGCGACCCTGAAGGTCAATTTTACTGACGGTGATGGAGATATTGGCTATCCTCAGGGATCCACCAATGTACCGGTCGATTTTTATATTGAAATATTTCACGATTCATCAAATACCATTATTCCTGTGCAGCTTCCGGGAAATAACGATGCCGTAATGGGCGATACTGCTTTTATTCCGTATAATGTTCCGTATATTACCCCAACCGGCAAGGACAAAGAACTGAGTGGCCAGATACAGGTTCAAATAGGTACCGGTCCGGGTACATGGTATTTTAAAGCAGATGGGTCATACTATCAATATAAGATATGGCTTATTGACAGAGCAGGGCATGTAAGCAACCGCCTTACTACTCCACTCATCCAGTGTCCGACACAGTAGTGATTAACTTATTGAAGTATTCCTTTTTCCGTGGTTGTGTACGGTAGCCTCATGGTAAAATATAACCTCATTAGCCATGCTTTTCAATTGATCACCTACTCTTTCCAGTTTCATTACCACCGAAAAAAGGTATAAACCCCTTTGACTTTGTTCAGGATTCTTCTGAATATATTTACCAATAGCATCCATAGCCATCAGCCTGTAACGCCCTATCATCTCATCTTTTTCAAATACGGCTTTTAAAAATGAACTATCGTCTTTGTCAATTGCCTGGTGAACAGCATACATCATGGCATCTATCTCTTCAAACATCTGTACCATATTACAGCTGTTCAGTAAAGCCTTATCAAACGAACTTTCAGTTTCTGATATGTATAGAGACACCCAGCTTGCAAAATCGGCACAACGGCCAAGGCAGTGGATGATCTTAAATGATGCCAGTACAAAGCGCAGGTCAGCAGCTGAAGGCCTGAACAGGGAAAGCATGCTTTCGCAATCCTGCCTTATGCGGTGGTTCCATTTTTCTATCTTCTGTTCATTCATTACCACTTCATACCCAAGGTCCTTATCAAACTTAAGGAGGGTTTCTTTGGCCTTATGCATTTGAGCCTGAACTAATACACAAAGATGAAATATGTCCTTTTTAACGAGCTGTAACTCTGCGGATAACATAGGGGTGAATTAAACAGAGTAAAGATATAAAAGAGATTTGAAAACCGTAAGCAGAACTTTACTGGAAAATCTTTACAATCCAAAAGCAACATGCTGCTATTAAAGCCGATATAGGAATAGTAAGCACCCATGCCCACACAATGTTAAGGGTAACCCCCCAACGAACGGCTGAGAAGCGCTTGCGGGCGCCTACACCTATAACTGCACCTGTAATGGTGTGAGTAGTACTAACAGGTATGCCGAACAATATGGTTGCATATAAGGTTAAAGCGCCTGAGGTTTCTGCACAAAAGCCTTCAAATGGGCGTAGCTTGGTAATACGCTGACCCATTGTCTTTACTATTCTCCACCCGCCAAATAAAGTACCAAGCCCCATAGCTATCTGGCAGGCAATAACCACCCAGTATGGCAGTGCCGCACCCTGTGGCAGTGTATTACTAACCAATAATGCCATCCATATTATACCCATTGTTTTTTGCGCATCACTTCCACCATGCCCTAAACTAAATGCAGCGGATGATATGAACTGTAACCTTCTGAAGAGCTTGTCAATCTTATAAGGGTGCTTGCGCCTTACAATAATTTCAACCAGCGAAGAGATGAAGAATGCCAGTAATAAACCCACTACCGGAGAGACAACAATAAATATCATTATTTTGTAAATGCCTGAGGATATTATTGCAGCCGGACCACCTGCCACTAAGGCAACACCTAAAAGCCCACCAACCAGAGCATGAGACGAGCTTGTAGGCAAACCCCATATCCAGGTAACAATATCAATAATAATGGCACCTACCAATGCACATGCAACTGCGGTAAGTGTCATAAAATGAGGATCAACAACCCCTTTACCAACCATAGCAGCAACCTTAGGACCGAATACAAGAAAGGAAAGGAAATTAAATATAGCGGCCCAGGCAACAGCCTTGGCAGGTGTCAATACCTTTGTGGAAACAACGGTAGCTATAGAATTGGCCGCATCGTGAAAGCCATTCAGAAAATCGAAGCCAAGCGCTAATATTATTATAACTACCAGTAATGACATTAAACCAAAGTGTTTTAAACGTTCTTCACAATAATTGTCTCAAGCACATTGGCCGCATCCTCACACTTGTCGGTGGCAGTTTCAAGTACCGATAATACTTCTTTTATTTTTATCACTTCTATGGCATCGGTCTTCTCTTCAAACAAACGAGCAATTGCATTATCAAAAATATCATCGGCATGGTTTTCGATACTGTTTATGCGTACACATGCAGCTCGTATGGTGTCTACATTTTTAAGGTCGCGCAGTCCCAGAATAGCTTTATGCAACTCTTCACCACCTTTTTCAATAAGCTCTGCAAACTTGCTTATGTTGCTATCCGGCACATGTATCTTGTATAATTCTATGCGCTTTGCCGAGCCATGTATAAAATCAACCACATCATCTACTGCTGATGTAAGCGCGTGAATATCTTCCCTATCGAAGGGGGTAATGAAAGTAGTGCTTAGCTCGGTAAATATATCATGGGTAACCGTGTCGCCAACATGCTCAAGCCTCTCAATTTCCCTTAATAGCTCCCTTCTTATATCTGCATCAGCCGTATTAACCATTTTAGTAAGCACAATAGCCGTTTCAAGTAAGTTACTCGATGCTTTTTCAAAAAGATCGAAGAACTTTTTTTCCTGAGGTATCAAAAAACTAAAAAGATTAGCCATATTGTGTTGGTGTATATGCTGTTATTTGGGCTGTGCAAAGAAAGAAAAAAAACTTATACCTAAGTTATTGTATTCGGGGTTAAAGAAAATTTTATCTTTGCGCCCTCAAATTATACGGTGGGTGTAGCTCAGTTGGTTAGAGCATCAGATTGTGGTTCTGAGGGTCGTGGGTTCGAGACCCATCATCCACCCTTAATTGAGAAGCCGTTTCAGGCTGTTATATTCAATAATCTTATTTGCCTCTGAAGCGCATCACCTTCAAATCATCGAACCATACGGGCGCATCCATGTTACCCCATGCGTATATTTTGAAATCATGATGATCAGGAGGCACCTTTACACATATCACAATTTGTTCCCACCCGGCGGCATCTTTAACAGAAGGAGTTGAAGAAGCCGTGTAAAAATCCTTGCCGCAGGATATGACTAGGATACCGTTATCAATGTCCTGGGAATGGCGCCATATGCTTGCATAAACAATGTCATTCTTTTTAAGATTAGTGTCATTTAATGTCATGCCGTACGGATCAGCTTTATCCAATTTGCATGAATACTTTCCACTGTGTGCCATGGCAGAATCACGCGATTGAGCAAAATTTATACTTGCACCGTTAGATGCTATCAATACATTACCCCGCTTGTTAACTAATTCCGCACCACAGGTAACCGTATCATAATACTGAGGGCTATACTTATTTTTCTCATGTTTTAAGATCAAGGCAGGATAATCATTTGTAACAATATTCCACTCAGGGCTGAAGATGTACCGGTTAATTGATTGAAAATATTCGCTATCGCTCACTTCAAAATAATCGCGATAGGTAAATGCAGTTATATATTGAGCGTCTTCTACACTTGGAAACTCGTAAATATACCTGCGTTGTGCGAGGTGCGGCAACAGGCTTGCTGATGCTGACACTTTTGCATCGGCCGGTATTTGAGAAATATCATGATGTATCTTTTCTACATCCAGATCAGAGTGAAAGAAATCCTTTCCGAAAACATTCTCCTTTTCTAAACCAGACAAGACCATGGCATGAGTATCAGGTTGCATTTTATACCATGTCATAAAAAGCGTAAGGCAGCAAACCATTCCGGCAAGGATATACCTCCACTTTTTATTTTTTTCATTTGTAATTATCATAAAAACTGCCAACGGCAACATAGTAACCACTTCAATTGCGTAGTGCCATTCTATGCTCCATCGTATGGACATATCATTCAGCATTTTTTGCGCCAGCAAGGGAATAAACCATATAAAATACTGGGGCCTGTAAAACAACATGAATCCGCCGGAGATAAGATATACAAGGTAAAACTCCGCTTTCACCGGATCAAACTGGTCATCGCCTACCTTATTAAAGAAAAACATTTCAAAAGTATTAACCGGGTGCTGTATTATATATGTTAATGCTTCAAACGGGGTGGCCCCTAAAGCAGAATAATTAAAAATATTATACTGTTTATCTGCTGTTTCTAAATGAGGTATTATGATCTTGAATAAAAGTACAAAGTAGAATGCAGCGGCTATCATATACCATAAACAAATCATTACTATCCTTCTTTCCTTACGATGCCATAACATAACTATCGGCAAAATGGCTATAAACCATATTGGCAGGTTTTCCCTGGAGAGCAATGCCAACAGAAAGAAAACAGTAGACACTTTGTACTTCTTCAATTCAAAATAATAGAGGAAAAGAGGAATAAATGAAGCAGATATTACAGCCACATTACAATCACCTGCGAACATGCTGAAATGACCTTGTAAAAGAAAATAGTAAAACAATGAAGCTACGCCAAGCCACACGTCCTGTGTTTTAAGGCTGATAAAACGATATGTAGCCCAGCCCCCTATCAATACCGCAGTAACTTGTATCAATACAAGCGTGTAGGTGCCGGTAAGCCAATTAAGCAGCCAATATACAGGTACAAAATACATAAGGGTTAACGAAAAGTGGTCCTGCAAAAAATTCATATGCTGCTTATAATACACCGGACAGATACTTACCCTGAAATGGGCATAATCCCAGAAAGCAAAATTATAAGTACCATAGTCAAATGCTGTAGTCCGGAAATAATAATGATCGGCTATAGCTGTTGCATAGTAAATGGCACCGAAGATCAGCATTACTAAAAAATACCAAAACTTATGGTTATAAAAACCGCTTCGGGAACTTAACAACACATGATTTATTTATGGATCCAAATATATGGGAAGATACACTATATCACATCATTAATATTTCCTTACTATTTAACGATGGCTTGTTAATCTTTCTGTATTAATGTACATAAGCCCCTTTCTCATATTTTATATATTTGTACCCAAATGGCTCAATACAGGCAGTGAAGAAATTATATTTAGCTTTTTCTTTATCACTATTGCTAAGCGCAAGCGCCTTTGGTCAGGTTGAGCAGGTAGTTGCCCATACCAAGGTCATTTTCATCTACAATTTCTCAAAGTATTTTGATTGGCCGCAAGACTACAGGCAAGGCGATTTTGTAATTGGCGTAATAAATGCCAGCCCTACACTGCTTGTAGAGCTGAACAAGCTTGCCACCCAGAAAACATCTGGGAACCAGAAGTTTGTAATAAAAAACTACAAATCGGTTGAAGAGATCGATAAATGCAATATACTATATATACCCGAAGCAAGTAACAATGTACTCGCGGAAGTCGTAAAAAAACTACACGGCACCAGCACATTGCTGATAACAGACTCGGAAGGCGATGCGAAAAAAGGTGCCGCTATAAATTTTATATGGAAAGATAACAAACAAGCTTTTGAACTAAACAAGTCTAATGCTGAAAAAGGTCACTTGAACATGAGTTCAAGCCTTAAGTCGTTGGCTGCAGTAAACATTGAATAAAATGAAACAAATACGGCACATATTCTGTGGTATACTTCTGCTGCTAGGCAGTTTATACAGCTATGCACAGAATAGTAACCTTGAAAAGGCACAAGACTGTGAACAAAGACACAGTGTTGACAGTGCACGTACTTTTATTGATAAGGCTATGACCGATGCTGCCGTTCGTCAACTAGCTGACGCATGGTATTTACGCGGATTTATATACAAGGACATGTTTAAGAAATATGAACCTAATAACCTTCGCTCAGCTTACCGTGATACTGCCGTTAAAGACCTGTTTATATGCTACCGCCTCGATTCTTTAAATAAGGAAAACAAAGAAAATGCGTTCGGCACTTTAAAATTCCTTGCCGCTACCTATTACAATAATGCCGAAATGGTAATGGACTCAGTTAATTTCCACTGGGCTATTTATGGCTACAACAAGTACAAGAATATTATGAAACGGATGAATCCGGCTCAAAACTTCAATGCATTCGACATTCGTTTTTATGATATAATAGGAAATATATACTCAGGTTACTTCTTTAGTGTTAACGACTTTTCCGTAAAAAGAAAATACCTTGACTCCGCACGTAAAGCGTATGATGCCGTATTGGCCATTTCACCTGATGACTACAGTGCAGTTTATGGTATTGGCAGGCTTTACTATAACCAGGCCGTTAACATTATAAACAACTTACCATTCGATGCAAGTATTGACAACGTGAATAAAGCCCAGGACACTTGTATACACCTGGCCAAATTATCGCTGCCGTATATGCAAAAAGCACACTTATTAGAACCATTGAAAATTGAGCCGATAAAAGGCCTGCAGGGTGATGCAGTAATGCTTCATGAACCTGATAATTACAAGCTTTATTCCGATATGGAGAAAAAGCTGAAGGACCAGCAAGCCCCCAAGAAATAATATTATCTTTGTAGCTGTACCCTTTCAGCTACAGACATATATGAAATTCCGCTTTACTATAGGTAGAAGAATAGGAACCGGTTTTGGTGTTCTTATTGTTCTTACGTTGGCTGCCTTTGTGGCAACCAATCTTACCCTTAGTAATGGCCGAAAAAAGACCAATGAGGTTACAGCTGTTTACACGCCCTCTGTTTCGTACCTAAAGGAGTTAGATCTACTTGTTGTACAGGCCCGAATGTATATTACCAACTGGGTATATTTTCAGAGCGCTGATGATGAGCCACCAAAACCTGATATGCGCAAGCTGCTTAAGGATGATTACCCCGACCTTAAAGCAAAGATTCAGCAAAAGGAATTAAAGTGGACCAATGCAAGCGCCAAGTTTACAGTAGATAGCTTATTCAAGCAGATAGACATATTGCTTGATACAGACAGGTTTATAATGAACAAGCTAAACTCGTTCATTAGTTATGAAGATGTTTCAGTAAACTTTTTCATGCGCCCCCTGGTTGATGAAGATGGGTATGTAACCCAGCAATCAATTTCCATTAAACATAAGCTCGATGATATTATAGATGAGGAACAAAATGATGCATCGCAGGTTACATCGCAAATGTTAGGGTCTTTCAATGTATTGAACAATATTGTTCAGATATTGGGACTTACACTGCTTGTAGGCGGTATAATTATCGCGTTTTTCACCGTACGTAGTATTGTAACCCCAGTAAGGCAATTGCGTGATATGTTGCTTTCCATGGCAAGGGGTGTATTACCAAATTCGATAAGCAAAGAGAACACAGATGAAATAGGTGAAATGTCAGCGGCTATGAACAATATGGTACTCGGATTTAAACGTACCACCGAATTTGCCAATGAAATAGGTCGCGGTAATTTTTCATCGGTATACGAACCGTTGAGCGATGAAGATACGTTAGGACAAGCGCTGCTAAAGATGAGAACAGATCTGTATGAGAACGAGCAGGTGCTTGAGCGAAAGGTTGTAGAAAGAACGGAAGAGGTTGTTCGTCAGAAAGTGGAGATCGAGGTTAAAAATAAAGAGCTTGAAATACTATACAAACACGTAACGGATAGTATACGTTATGCTAAACGCATACAGGAGTCGATATTACCGCCGGAGAACATGATAAAAAAACTCCTTCCAGATTCGTTTGTTCTGTTCAAGCCTAAAGACATTGTAAGTGGCGATTTTTACTGGGTCAGCGAAAAAGAGAATAAGGTTATATTCTCGGCTATAGATTGTACCGGCCATGGTGTGCCGGGGGCCTTCATGTCGTTAGTCGGTTATAACCTGCTGAAAGAAATCACCGACATGGGAACTCAGTTACAGCCCGCTAAAATACTTGACAAGCTGAGCGAAGGCGTGAGAACATCGCTGCATCAGTTCGACAATAAATCATCGGCAAAAGATGGTATGGATATTGCACTTTGTATGCTCGATTACAACAAAATGGAATTGCAGTATGCAGGCGCCATGAACTCGCTTTATATTATACGCAACAAGAATTTACAAGAGATAAAAGCTGATAAGGTATTTATTGGATACTCATACAGCGATGAGCAGAAAAACTACACCAACCACACGGTAAAACTTGAAAAAGGAGACTGCATTTATATATCGTCAGATGGATTTGCAGACCAGTTCGGTGGTCCTAAAGGAAAAAAATTCATGCTGAATAACTTCAAGCAATTACTGCTTGAAATTCATAATCGGCCGCTGGAAACGCAAAAGGAAATTCTTGATGCACGTTTTGAATCATGGAAAGGAAGCCTTGACCAGGTTGATGATATTTGCGTGATGGGTGTTAAAGTATAACACACTATACCCTAACCCCGACAACCAGCATATCGTCAAGTTGTAAATTATCGTCCATCCATTTATCAATAGAGTTATCAAGCTCTTTTTGTTGTGTCTCCATTGGCATTTTATGAATAGAAACAAGCAGGTCCTTCAGGCGTCTTGTTCCAAACTTCCTGGCCAGATCACCACCAAACTGGTCAGTATAGCCATCGGTAAACAGGTAAAAAGTATCACCCTTTAGTAATTGAATAATATATGTGGGATAATCCTGATCAATAGGTGTAAACCCGCCAATAGTTCCAGAAGCAGGATTAACTTCTTCCATATCATTACTTCCATTCCTCACAATCCATATTGGCCTTAACGCACCGGAAAAACTAAGCTTCATGCCATTTATGGTTGGGCTTATAACGCATAGTGCAATGTCCATACCATCGTACATGGCATCCTCTCCTTCCATTTGATGTAAAGAAGATTTTATACCCCGGTTAAGTATACCAAGAATTTCACCGCTGTTCTGTGTTTCGTATATAGCTTCGTTTAGTTTCTCTGAACATAGCATACTCATAAAACCACCGGGCACACCATGGCCCGTACAATCAGCAACAGCAAGTATTATTTTCCCTTCTTTCTTCTGTATAAAATAAAAATCGCCACTGACTATATCCTTGGGTTTAAAAAACACGAAGCTTTCAGGCAACAAGGTATGTATCTCCTCACTGGCTGGTAACATCGACCTTTGTATTCTTTCCGCATAGTTGATGCTTTGGGTTATCTGAAAATTTTTCGCTTCTATCTCTTTATTATCTTTCTTGCGTTGTATATTGGTTCTGAATACAAATATTGAAAACACAATAAGCACCAGCAAAATAACAGAAGCAAAATATGTAACAGCCTTATTCCTTTTTGTTTCTTCATTTTGTAATGCCAGTTTTTTTTCTTCTTGTGCCTTTTGTGCTGCCTCCTTATTCTCATTGGCATAATTCATTTCAGCACTTAACGTTTTTAATGTGCTTTGCTGATTGAATATACTGTCGCGGGCAATGGTAAATGCCTTATAGTGCTTGAGAGTGTTCTGTCCGTCGCCCATTTTCTCGTATATCTGGTAAAGTGCTTCTTCAGCGTCCATTACACAATCGAGGGCAGCTATTTTATGGCCAATTTCAAGTGCTTTATTTTCATAACTCAAGGCTTCAGTGTACGTATCATCGGCCAGTGAAACCAGTCCAAGCAGATGATAAGAGCCAGATAAACCATCATTATCATTCACTTCTTCAAATAATGTCTTACATCTCAATGCACAACTACGTGCGCTATCGTATAGTTTTTCATTTTTATACGCTGTACCTGAAAACAGTAAGGCAGAAGCCAGGCCTTCCTTATTATAGTGCTTGAGGAACATATTAAATGCTTTACTATAATTCTTTAAAGCCAAAGATGGAATGCCTGATTTGTCATACAAACGGCCAAAAGCAAGAAAGGTAATAGCTATATTATCAGTATCCTTTTGAATACGGAATATGCTCAGGGCTTTATTATAATAACCCAGAGCTTTTGCTGTGTCGCTTTGATGTGCATAAACCGATCCGATAAACTTGTACGAAAGCCCCATTCCGCCTTTATCATTTATATCTTCGTATAACTTCAATGATTTAATCAGATATTGCAGAGAGTGCAAGTAATCGCTCTCATAATTTGCCAGAATGCCTTTACTGTTATATGCATTTGCAATTCCTGCCGGGTAGTTTAAGGTTGTAGCTAATTGCAACTCCTCGTTAACAAGTGAGTCCGCTATTTTGTAGCCACCGGTATAGGTTAGTTGCAATACCAGTTTATTTATAATTTTCACTTTACTGGTATCGTTCCCGATGCTATTTAAAACCTTCTTGATCGAATCAACATTTGTTTTTTCAGATATTATCTGAGCGCATACCATATTGAGCCCCGCGAAAAGGAACAGCATTGGAAACAAATATGTTCTAAGATACTTCAACGTTTTAGTTCTTCTTCAACAAAAATATCTTTTCCAATGACATTTTCAAAAAACTAAAAAACAATAATAATACGGAGAGTTTACACTTTAACACCAACTACCAGCATATCATCAAGTTGCAGGTTATTCCCTCGCCAGGCCTCAATACAGTCCGCCAGTTCTTTTTGCTGGCTTTCCATTGGCAGGTTATGTATTGATATCAAAAAGTCCTTGAAACGCCTGATGCTGAACTTACGACCTGTTTCACCACCAAACTGATCAACATACCCATCTGTGAACATGTAAAACACATCGCCTTTATGCAATTGAATTATATAGGTAGCATAATCCTGGTCTGTAGGTGTAAAACCACCTATTGTCCGCGGTGTAGGGTTTATTTCCTCTACTTCATCTGTCCCGCTTCTTATTATCCATAATGGGCGGAGGGCGCCTGCAAAACTTAGTTTCATACCATTTACAACCGGATGAATGACACACAGCGCAATATCCATACCATCATACATTGAATCTTCACTACCCGATTGATGCAGGGACGATTTAACGCCTTTGTTAAGATGTTCCATAATTTCACCCGTGTTTTGGGTTTGGTAAATAGAGTCACTGAGTTTTTCAGAACAGAGCATACTCATAAAACCACCGGGAACACCATGACCCGTACAATCGGCCACAGCCAGAACAATTTTATCGTCTTTTTTCTGAAGAAAATAAAAATCGCCGCTTACCACATCCTTCGGTTTGAACAAAACAAAGCTTTCAGGCAACAGGCCATGTATTTCTGATATATCAGGCAACATAGCTCTTTGTATTCTTTCGGCATAATCAATACTTTGTGTGATCTGAAAATTTTTACGCTCAATTATAACATTGGCCTTTTTACGCTGCCTGTTTGTACGGTACATAAATATAATGAACAATGTCAGGACAATTAGCACTCCTAACACACCTGTTATTACAGCCTTATTTCGTTTTAGTTCTTCAGCATGAAGGGCTTCTTTTTTGTCGTCAGCAGCTTTTTTTGCCGCTTCTTTCTTTTCGTCGGCATAGCTCATTTCGGCGCTTAATGTTTTTAATGTGTTCTGCTGGCTGAAAATACTATCGCGGCTAGCCATGTATGCCCTGTAGTGCACAAGTGCATTTACCCCATCGCCTTTTTTTTCATATATATCACTCATGGTTTTTTCCGCTATCATGGTACACTCAAGCGAACCTATTTTTTTTGCCAGGTTAAGGCTATTGTCTTCATAGGCCAAGGCCTCTGCGTATTTATTATCTGCCAGCGAAATAACACCCAGCAGGTCAAGTGAACGTGAAATGCCATCATCATCCTTCAGTTCCTCAAAAATCTGTTTTCCTCGTAAAACATATATACGGGCGCTGTCGTAGTTTTTTTCATTTTTAAAAACCCCACCTATATACATTAGGGCTGATGCCTCACCATCTTTATTATTGATCTTGCTGAAATACTTGAAAGATTTCCTAAGGTTTTCAAGGGCATGCGTATGCATATTCTCTGTTTCGTACAAATTACCCATACTGATAAGTGTGGATGCAACATAATTAGTGTCCTGCAAAGCATTCAGCGTAATTACCGCTTTGCGGAAATAATCAAAGGCAGCAGCCGTATCGCCCTGATGGGCGTATACAGCTCCAATATATTTATAAGCAATACCTAATCCATCGGTATCGCGCAGGGCCTCGTACATTTCAAGGGACTTTAACAAGTATTCAAGTGAATGAGAATAGTCACTCTGGTAGTTTGCTACCACACCCATGCTATTATAGGCATGTGCTATACCCCGCTTATATTCCAAGGCATTGGCCAATTTAAGCTCCTCGTTTACCATTGAATCGGCCATGCGGTAACCACCTGTATATACCAATTGCAACACCAGGCTATTAATGGTATGTACCTTCAGGGTGTCATCCTTACTGTTATTCAACACAGTAAGCATAGAATCGATCTGGGTTTGTTTGCTCACAATCTGGCCATATACGTAAGCCATATTATTTAAACAAAACACTATAACAAAAAGGTATAATACTCTCTTTTTCAACACTCCTGTAGTTCTCCTACAAAAATATCTTTTTCTTTCACATTTGCAACAAGAGGAACGAAAATCAGGAAAAGCGGATAGCCAGAAAAATCACCAGAAAGTGAAATATCATGCTGGTTTCAATAGCCACAGGGTAAAAGATATCTGGCCTGCTTTTTTTACTGAGTGGCACAACAATAGCGACTTCAATAGCTGAAATAATAAGCGCAACTGTAGCGGCAGTGCTCAGATGATAATACCGGAACTGAATAACCACAAACAGGCTGAACACCATAAGCAGCCATATAGCAAGCCTGATTGATCTTTCAGCACCTAATAATACCGGGATAGTTTTCAATCCGTTTTGTGAGTCGTGCAACATATCTCTTATATCAAAGGGTATGACCAGAATAAACACAAACAATACGCTTCTTATAAACACGAAAAGAACAGCGGGTTCAAACAATCCATGAACAGATGTTTGGTACGCTACCGGAATAACCGTTGTGATCCATCCGTAGGCAATAGCTATCCATATTGATTTCAGCCATGAAAGCTCACGTAATTTTTTCCAGCCCTTATTAGTAGGAATAACAGGCAAACTATACCCAAGCCCCAATAAACCCATTGGAATAAGCAACAGCCATACCCGCAATGGCATATAACACATAAGTATTGTTGCCACAATAAAAGAAACAACTGTTAGCAATCTGAAAATAAATTGGTACCGATCAGCCCAGTGGTGTCTTGCCTCTCCTCTTTCTTCAGGCAGCATTTTACTACGGTTATAAATACGGTGAAAGCCGTAGAGAAACAAGGTTGCAAAAAAAACCAGCATATTCACTTTCAAGCTTCCGCAATTGCCGTATAGCAGTAATGCAGTTTTAACGGTGAAGCTTAACGCACAGAGCGATACATAGATATTGGAAAAGAAAATGAACTGAAATACTGAAACAAGGCGTTTCATTTTACTGGTTATTGTTCAGTATAAGGTTTGTTATAAGGCCTGCAGCAAGCCCTATTCCACCCCATACAAATGAATGAAGCGTTCTCTTTTGTCGGGCAACCTCATCATACCCGAATAAATAAGCATCGACAGTAACATTTTTCATATCTCTTACACTCTTGTGCCGCACATGAATTACAGGGTATGTCATTATTCCGGCATACATAAAAGGTGGAAAAAAAGAGATATCGCTACCAAAATATGCACCAGAAGCAAAACCTATCGAAAAAGCTGCAATAGATACACCTACAGCATGAAAACCACGCCTTGCATCCTGCTCGCCGGCAATAAATTTACGGGCATCGTCAACAGTAAAATCGTGGCCTACAAGTGTGTCGTATATGTAATATATATCTTCTTTACCTGTTTTGGCATATTTAACAGAGAAGATATCTTCCCTTTCAAGCTCTATTTTCTTATGTTTTCGCGAACCCGGCTTTAGTATGGTAATTACACTTGGCGATGAAGTATCGGTAACCTGGGTAATGATTATTTTACCGTTATTAAGCAATATAGTATCGGGTGCAACAGGCTTTGCTGTATCCTGAGAATAACCGTAGAGTGGAAGGAGGCAAAGGAAAAAGAGGGTTATTGCAATTCTCATTGCCACAAAGATAAGGATTAAGACTTAGATTGAGACTGAGATTAAGATTGAGGTTAAGAGTGAGCCTGCTAAATCTGCGGCATCTGGGTTCTATTCCTCAGTCTCAATCTAAATCTAAACCTCAGCCTCAATGGAAACCTCTTTTTTCATAAATTTGCAAACTTATATTTTGCAACCCAACACTATGAAAACAGACAGTTTCGCTTACCGCCATCTTGGCCCTCGTGCAAACGACGTACAAGACATGCTTAACAAGATCGGATACACTTCAATTGATGAACTTATAAATGCTACCATACCGGCATCCATAAGGCTTGCAAAACCATTGAAATTGCCTGAGGCAATGACCGAGCATGAATACCTTGCGCACATTAGCGAACTGGCTGACAAGAATAAAGTGTTCAGAAGCTATATCGGCCTTGGGTATTATAACACAATTATCCCATCTGTAATACGCCGTAATGTATTGGAGAATCCGGGTTGGTATACAGCCTACACCCCTTACCAGGCCGAAATATCGCAAGGCAGGCTTGAAGCATTATTGAATTTCCAGACTGTGGTGGCTGACCTAACCGGTATGCCTATTGCAAATGCGTCACTCTTAGATGAGGCTACTGCTGCTGCTGAAGCTATGCTAATGTTCTACCATTCCAAACCAAAGGATAAAGAAACTGCACATACTTTCTTCGTTTCACAGGATTGTTTCCCTCAAACCATTGATGTACTCCGCACACGTGCGACTCCAGTTGGAATTAACATAGTTATTGGTGATATTGCTACTGCACAATGGGATGGCGTTTTCGGAACCTTATTACAATACCCTGCTGCGAATGGAAAAGTAACTGACTATAGTTCACTTACCAAGACATTACACGAAAAAGGCATTTATGTAGCCGTAGCATCTGACCTCTTAGCTTTAACCCTGTTAACCCCTCCGGGCGAATGGGGTGCCGATGTAGTTTTAGGCAACTCTCAGCGCTTTGGCGTACCAATGGGCTATGGCGGACCGCATGCAGCCTTCTTTGCTACGCAGGAATCATTTAAACGCGTATTACCCGGCCGTATCATTGGCGTATCGATAGATGCTGAAGGAAACCGCGTACTACGCATGGCATTGCAAACCCGCGAACAACATATCCGCCGCGAAAAGGCTACTTCTAACATTTGCACGGCACAGGCATTATTAGCTGTTATGGCAAGTATGTATGCTGTTTACCACGGACCACATGGCTTAAGAAATATAGCTAAAAGAGTACATGAATATGCCGGTTTTTTAGCTCACTCGTTAGACAGGCTTGGCTTCACCGTTTCAACCCGCGATTTTTTCGATACCATTGAGGTAAAATTACCGGAAGGAATTGATGTGGAAATCATACGCCAGGCTGCCCTGAAAAACGGCATTAATTTCAACTACGTTTCAGCTCAAAAAATATGCATTAGTCTTGACGAAACTACCACCAAAAATGACATGAAAGATATCATCGAAATTTTTGCAAAATCGGCAGGTAAGGATTCTATTGAAGTTACCTCGACCGAAATACAATTAAGCGATAGCATTCCGGCCAACAATTTACACTACCGTAAAAGCGAATACTTGCAACATCCCGTGTTTAATACCTATCATTCCGAAACCGAAATGATGCGATACATTAAACGACTGGAAAACAAAGACATATCGCTTACACATTCAATGATAAGTTTAGGGTCTTGCACCATGAAACTTAACGCCGCAAGTGAGCTCTATCCTATCACCATGCCGGGCTTTGCAAACATGCACCCTTTTGCACCGTTCGATCAGGCAAAAGGCTATGCCAAAATGTCTGAAAATCTGGAGAAATACCTTTGCGAAATTACAGGCTTTAAAGGGGTATCATTACAACCCAATTCAGGTGCACAGGGAGAGTATGCCGGATTGCTTGTAATTCGTGCTTACCATATCAGCAGAAATGAGGGTCATAGAAACATCGCCCTTATACCTGCTTCTGCCCATGGAACCAACCCCGCAAGTGCAGCTATGGCTGGTATGCAAATTGTGGTGGTAAAATGCACCGAAAATGGCAATATCGATATGGTAGACCTGAAGGAGAAAGCTACCCTGCATAAGGACAATCTTTCATGCTTTATGGTTACCTACCCTTCAACCTATGGAGTATTTGAAGAAACCATTTCGGAGATAACCAAAATAGTACACAAGAATGGCGGCCAGGTTTATATGGACGGGGCCAATATGAATGCTCAGGTAGGTTTAACCAATCCTGCACGCATAGGCGCTGACGTTTGCCATCTTAACCTGCACAAGACCTTCGCTATACCTCATGGCGGTGGTGGACCCGGCATGGGGCCAATTGGTGTAGCTAAGCACCTGGTGCCTTTTTTACCGGGCCATAACATACTACAAAACGATCCGCATGCTATTCACGCCGTATCAGCAGCGCCTTGGGGCAGTGCACTCATCCTTCTTATATCGTATGGCTACATACGCATGCTTGGGCCAAACGGAGTGACCGAGGCTACCCAATATGCTATACTTGGCGCCAATTACCTGCGTTCTAATTTAAAAGATCATTACAAGATTCTTTATACCGGCACCCATGGTAATGTTGCCCATGAGCTGATATTAGATTGCAATGAGTTTAAGCGTTCAGCAGGAATAGATGTAACGGATATTGCTAAAAGGTTAATGGACTATGGCTTCCATGCTCCTACCGTGTCTTTTCCGGTTCATGATTCACTTATGGTTGAACCTACTGAAAGCGAAGGCAAGGAAGAACTAGACCGTTTTACAGAAGCTATGATCTCTATTCACAAGGAAATCCTTGAGGTAATTGATGGCAAGGCCGATGCAAGCGATAATGTATTGAAGAACGCGCCGCATACGGCCAAGTCTTTAATTAACGATAACTGGAACCACAAGTACAGTCGGGAAAAAGCTGCGTACCCGCTTAATTGGTTAAAGGAACATAAGTTCTGGGTGCCTGTTGCACGCGCCGATAATGCCTATGGTGATCGTAATTTAATGTGCACCTGCCCTCCTATTGAAGAATATGCGGAAGCGCCGATTCTAATTACGAATTAAAAATTAAATTCTTTCTCGCAAAGACGCTAAGAACGCAAAGGAAAAAAGCAATGACTGAGAATGAAATATCCAAAATATTGGTAGACATTTTCGTCAGGGTTCATTCTGCATTAGGGCCAGGGCTACTTGAAAGCGTTTATGAAGAAGTTATTTGCTTTGAACTTGAAAAAAACGGGTTAAAACATAAACGTCAGCATGGAATACCTGTTTTTTATAATGATGTGAAAATGGAAATAGGCTTTCGGGCTGACATAATTGTTGAAGATAAAGTAATTATAGAAATTAAATCTGTTGATATACTTGCTCCAGTCCACCATAAACAACTATTAACATATCTAAAGCTAATGGATATTAAGCTTGGTTTGCTTGTTAACTTCAATGTAAATCTCGTTAAGGAAGGAATTGTGCGAATTGCGAACAATCTTTAATTTTTGCGAGACAATTTCGATAAATAATCTCAACATCATATTACAATACATAACTTTGCGTCCTTAGTCTTTGCGAGACAATTCGATAAATAACATTAATATCATATTACAATAATAACTTTGCGCTCTTAGCGTCTTTGCGAGATAAAATCGATAAATAACATCAATATCATATTACAATAATAATTTTGCGCTCTTAGCGTCTTTGCGAGACATTTCGATAAATAATATCAATATCATATTACAATACATAACTTTGCGCTCTTAGCGTCTTTGCGAGATAAATTCGATAAATAATATCAACATCTTATTACAATACATAACTTTGCGCTCTTAGCGTCTTTGCGAGACATTTCGATAAATAATATCAACATCTTATTACAATACATAACTTTGCGCTCTTAGCGTCTTTGCGAGATAAATTCAAAATTTGTAAAACATCATGGCAGAACAAAAAGAAGTAAAAAAAGTTACCACTCACGTTTTACAGGAAATGAAGGAACGTGGCGAGAAAATTGCTATGCTTACTGCATACGATTTTTCCATGGCCCGTATAGTAGACCATGCCGGAATTGATGTAATACTGGTTGGTGACTCTGCATCGAATGTTATGGCCGGGCATGAAACCACATTACCAATTACCCTTGACCAGATGATATACCATGCATCCTCGGTTATACGTGCTATAAACAGGGCATTGGTAGTTGTCGATCTTCCATTTGGAACCTATCAGGGCAACTCTAAGGAAGCCCTGAACTCTTCCATACGTATTATGAAGGAATCGGGCGCACATGCTGTAAAGCTGGAAGGTGGCAAGGAAGTGGAAGAATCTATTAAACGTATTATATCAGCCGGTATTCCGGTAATGGGGCACTTAGGGCTTACCCCGCAGTCTATTTACAAGTTCGGAACCTATGAGGTAAGAGCAAAAGAAGAAGTTGAAGCACAGAAACTGATCAGTGATGCCTTAACATTACAGGAAGCCGGTTGCTTTGCTGTAGTGCTTGAAAAGATACCAGCCAAACTAGCCGCTGAGGTAACAAAGAACTTATCCATACCAACCATTGGTATTGGCGCCGGTGGCGCCTGCGACGGACAAGTACTGGTATTGCATGACTTGCTGGGCTTAACCAATGAGTTCCACCCACGTTTTTTACGCAGATACCTTAACCTGTATGAGGAAATAACCGGAGCTGTAAGCAATTACATTTCTGATGTTAAGAAGAAGGATTTCCCGAACGAGAAAGAACAATATTAGAGGCGTAACTCTCGTTATATTAACGTTAGTTAACGTGTTTCATCATCTAATACTCATTCCATAAGAGTATCTTTACGTTAAATTAAGTGTACTCATGAAAACCTTCAGAATTGCTATTTATGTTGCCTTAGCAATTTTACTGCCTGCCAATCTGCTGGCGCAGAACACTGAAATGCGTACCCTCGACAACACTGCATTTAAGCGGGGCGAAAAACTCAATTACCGCATTCACTATGGCTTGTTAGATGCAGGCACAGCAACCATTAGTGTAGAAAGTGAAACCAAACAGGTTAACGGGCGCAGCACATATCACGTGATCGGGCTCGGTAATTCAACCGGCGCTTTCAATTTCTTTTTTAAAGTACGTGACCGTTATGAGTCGTTCATTGACGAAAAATCGATGTGTGCCATGGTATTTACCAGGCATGTGGATGAGGGTGGCTTTAAATTCACACAGGATCAGACCTATGACCAGGAATACCATAAAGTACTTAGCAATGGTAAGGAACACAAAATTCCTTCTTACGTGCAAGACATGCTTTCGTCGTTTTACATGGCGCGCTTGTTTAATTACGACAATGAAAAGCCCGGGAAAATAGACAGCGTTATAACCTTTGTGGATGATACCGTGTGGACCCTTAAAATAAAATTCATAAAACGCGATACACTTGAAAGTGATGTGGGAAAGATAAGCTGCCTGGTATTTCAACCCATTGTACAAAAGGGCCGGATATTTAAACACGATGATGACTTACAGGTATGGATATCGGATGACAAGAACCATGTACCTATCCGTGCACAGGCTAATATCTTAGTCGGTTCTATAAAGCTCGATCTTGATTCGTATTCGGGTTTAGCCAATGATTTGGCCTTGGTGAAGGGGAAATAGCACAAAACCAATTTCTCGCAAAGACGCAAAGGCCGCAAAGAGTAAGCGTTCCTTTGGAATGTGAAGGAAATACCAAAACAAACAACTTCAGGGCTTTAATTGAATTACCAAAACAATAAAAACCGCAATCAAGCTTGTTGAAAACCTGATTCAATTTCACTTTTCTTTTTTATATAACGGTTGTAAATTTGTAAACGACCTCACCCTGCTCTCTCCTGCGAGGCGAGGGGAATTACAAAACAACTCTCTGTGAAACTCTTAGGTCTCCGTGAACTCTGTGTTAGAAATATCCCTAAGTACTTTGCGCCCTTTGCGTCTTTGCGAGATTTTTTTGAAATTTCTGAACTTTAGCGATTGGAGAAAAAATACTTACACCCAACATAAAACGAAAGACGGTTAACAAAATGCAGAAAATTTGAGAACCCTGCTTATTGAATATCAATATGTTGACGGGTAACAAATTCAAAAAGTGTAACCCGTACTCCTATGGAGAATGTTGAACTTTGAATGTTTAATGTTTAATGAAAAGGAAGGGGTTTCTGTTTTTTGAGGGGTAGAAACCCTCAATTAATTGAAAGTCAATGTTTTAAATATAAAAACAGGCCTGAAAACAGAAACACCCTGAAACACCCCTTATTTAATTATGAATTAGGAGTTATGAGTTATGAATCGGGAAGGGGCTTTGCGGTTTTGGCAATTACAGATCAGCTTTTTTAGCTAAAATCCAGCCAATAAAATCTTTATTATCGGGGCTGATAACAAAAGCGTCGCCTTGTTTGGTACGGATAATAACAAGGTTGTTTTTATTAGTTGCGTACCATTGCATATCGCCCAGGTTGGGGCTATGGTAATGGCCGAAATAGCCAAACAGGCCGCCATCGCCAAAAACACGTGTGGTACCCTCAAGCTCTGTTTCTTTTATGGCACGTATCTCCAATATATCAGGCACATGAATTGTTATATCTCCTATTGGCCTGCTTATTGCAATATCGAAATTACCGAGTATATACTTGCTTGGGTGGTATAAGTAAGAAACAAGAAACACACCAATTAAAATGATCAGAACACTTGAATAGATAATTTTCGTTAGCAAGTCCTTGCCAGCTATGCGCAAGGCCCTGACACACACAAATACCCCAATTATAGAAAACAGTATGGAAACAATCGTAAGCGTCTTTGCAGTACCATCTAGCGAAGCGGTATATATAATATCAACCTGCATTTACCTATGCATTATCATGCAACTCAACATGGGCCGGATGCACATACTTCCTTGGGTCGACCCTCCGTAGCGGAATGTTTGTAACCGGGTTTACAATAAGCGGTATCTTCTCAATACGTGTTTCGCTGGTATCAAGCCCGAAAGCCTTTGTTTCAGACTGCCCGAAATGCTTGATAAAGAAATAGCTGCGCAAAATAAAGCTCTCCCTCAGGTTAAACTCATTTTCGTATGAAAGGAATTTTTCAAGCACTACAAACTTAAAATCGGCTGCCAGATGATACTTTTGCAATGATGTATAGCGGCTTACAATGTTCAGCTCCTTATTTGCAACCATCTCTTCCACTACTTTACGGAACAATACATTGATACGCGCCTGCACACGGAAACCAAGCCTGAACTCAACCCGAATAACCTTGTCGTCCTCCATTTCAAGTACACTGTACTCCATGGTATAAGGTTCTTCGGTACGTTCTATATGCACAAACCAATAGATATCGGCCCGTTTAGGTTGGCGGCTGAAAATAGAATAGATGATCTTCTGCTCAATTTCTTCAAAATTGTTCGCTTTGGTAAGGTAAATAATGTTCGAAGCAAACTTGGTAACAGTGGTATCGGCGCTCAGGTCTTTCAGTAAAGGAATATGCTCACGCAAAGGCACAAAATTCAGGAAACGATTGTTGATCTTTCTCGCCCTGTACCAAATGTACATAGTAAATATTAAACTGAACTCGAATACCAGGAACATAAGCCTATGTACTATTTTCACAGCATTGGCTATAAAAAAGGTACTTTCAACCGTAACAAAAACCATCAGTATAGGTATTACAGCAATCCATGAATAATGCTTGCGGTATCGCAAAAAGTAGAACATGAGAATGGTAGTCATTAACATGGCAATGGTAATGGAGAAGCCATACGCCGCAGTCATAGCTTCAGTTGTACGGAAGTAAAGAACCACCAGTATGCAACCAACGAACAATATCCAGTTTATGCTTGGAATATATATCTGCCCCCGAATGTCGGTAGGATACTTAACTGTTACCCGAGGCCAGAAATTCAAAATAATTGCTTCTGATATCAATGTATACGAACCACTAATCAACGCCTGGCTTGCTATAACTGAAGCTGCCGTTGCAATAAACACACTAGGCACAAGAAACCACTGAGGCACTATGGCAAAGAAAGGGTTTATATCACCCAGGTCAGCTTTATTCTGTAACAGAACCCATGCACCTTGCCCGAGGTAATTCAACACAAGCATGGTTTTTACAAATATCCAGCTAACCTGTATATTCTTCCGGCCACAGTGGCCCAGATCAGAATACAATGCTTCCGCACCGGTTGTACAAAGGAAAACAGCACCCAATAACCAAAAACCTTTCGGGTGGTGGAATAAAAGCGTCAATCCATAATGCGGGCTAAGTGCTGCAAATATTTGCGGGCAACGGATAATCTGGCTCATGCCCAACACACCCAACATAGTAAACCAAACAAACATAATGGGGCCAAAAGAACCACCAACTATTTTTGTCCCGAAACGCTGAAACAAGAACAATGCAAGTAATATGCCCAATACAATTCCTACTACAAGGTTATTACCGGGTACAATAGTATTTTCCCAGCCTTTAACCCCACCCAATCCTTCAATTGCTGAAGCTACCGAAATGGGAGGAGTGATGATACCATCAGCCAGAAGTGTTCCCGCTCCAATGATGGTGGGTAAGAAAAGCTTCTTTCCGTAACGCTTTACCAATGCATATAATGAGAATATACCACCTTCACCATGGTTATCGGCCTGCAGGGTAATTATTACATATTTAAATGTTGTTTGAAGCGTAAGTGTCCAGAACACACAGGATATACCACCAAGCACCAGTTCATTCAGTTCGGCCATATTACCACCTGTATACCCATCTTTCAAAATAGTTTGAAATGTATATAAGGGCGAGGTACCTATATCGCCAAATATTATACCAAGTGTAATGAGAAGGCCGGCGGTAGTTACTTTTTTGAGTTGTTCTGAAGACATTTTACTGAATATTGATGGAGGGCATACATATTATATAGACCCCTTAACGTTGCAACACGTTTTCCGGATCTGTGTTTTTATAGCTTAGTGGTATATCTCAGGTATTGGGCGCCCTGCCGTTGTGGATTTCAGTAATGCGACAATCATTGAACCTGTAGAAAGTTTCCATAATGAATGAATAGTTTGCAGGCACAAAATTACACTTTGTAAAAGCATTAAGGCTAATATGACAACTATTTATTTTTTTAGTACTTAATTCACATTTATATATACCTAAATTGATATATTCCGCCATTCAGGCATTTGAACGGAATTACGATTTGAAAAAACTTAATTAAATTCGCAACAATAATTCATTTACATGAAGAAGATATTACTATTACTCGTTGTTGTTTCACTGCAACAGGTTAAGGCACAATCATTTCAAAGAGGATCTATTGTAGTTGGCATAAATTATGGGCTGGACGGCTATAAGATACAAGAGCATTACGTTAATAAAACAACCGGTGGATCACATGACACAACCGGTGGCGCTGCTGCGACCAACTGGAACCTTGGTGCAGAATATGGGTTATTTAACTGGCTTGGCGTTGGCATACAACTTAAACTCGATAATTATTTTCACGACACTACAACGAGTAATGACATTGGGTTTGAAGCAGGCCTTATAGTCAATTTGCATGTAATACGTGCACAGCATTTCAACCTTGTTGCAGGTTTTGATTTTGGTATTTCAAATCTTACAATAAACTATGTAACCGATAACAACCAGGTGTATGGAACTGGTCCGTGGTTCGATTTTCATATTACACCACGTTTCTATTTCGGGCGGTTTGGGCTGAATTTGAATCTTTATTTCCCATCTATCAATTATGCTAACCTTACTAGTAATGTTGCAACATTTAATCAATATATAGCAGCATCATGGAAGGGTAACGGCTATGGCCTTACTGGTGGTATTCAGTACCGTATTATAAACTAAGCTGCATGCAGTACTATAAAAAGGCAATTACAGTTTCATTATTTCTGCCTTTTTTACTAGTTCAGAAACCTGTTTCGGTGGTTACTTTTGAGCAGTTACAAAACGAAGCTTCTACTAAACAGAATGATACGTTATACGTGATGAACTTCTGGGCCACCTGGTGCGACCCTTGTGTACATGAAATACCCTATTTCCAGAAAGTGTATAATAAATTTTCAGCCCGAAAAGTAAAAATGATATTTGTCAGCCTGAATGCTGTAAGAGAACTGACGAAGGTGCAGCAATTTGCTGATAGTAAGAACCTTTTGCCCGAAGTGTTAGTATTGAACGGAGGCAATCCGAATAACTGGATCGATAAGGTAGATAGTTCATGGACCGGCTCAATACCGGCAACCGTTTTATATAAGCATGGGAAAAAGTTATACTTTCACGAAGGAGAATTAACCGAAGATAGTCTAACTAAAATAATACAAACCAAAAACAAATAAACCCAATGAAAAAACTAGCATTACTGGCAACTATTATTGTTGCCACAGCATTCGCACCCGCAGGTTATAATGTAGGTGACAAGGCTATGGATTTTAAGTTAAAGAATATTGACAGCAAAATGGTTTCATTGGCCGACTTTAAAGATGCCAAAGGCTTTATTGTTGTGTTTACATGCAACCACTGCCCTTTTGCCAAGGCATATGAAGACCGTATTATTGGCCTGAACACGAAGTATGCGTCAAAAGGGTACCCTGTTATAGCTATTAACCCTAACGACCCTGTTGCCGTACCTGAAGATAATTTTGAAACTATGCAATCGCGCGCAAAGGCGAAGAATTATGCTTTCCCTTATTTAGTTGATGCTACCCAGGAGATAACCAGGACATATGGTGCAACCAAAACACCACATGTATTTGTGTTGCAAAAATCGGGTAACGATTACGTTGTAAAATACATTGGCGCTATTGATGATAATAGCGACGATGCATCGGCAGTAAAGGAGAAATATGTAGAAAATGCAGTTGATGCTTTACTGGCAGGTAAGCCTGTACCGGTTACTTCAACTAAAGCGTTTGGTTGCGGTATTAAATGGAAATCGTAAACTCGAATTACAAATAAAAAAGGCGGAGAATTCTCCGCCTTTTTTATTTTCCTTCGCAGTTTTGCTTTATAAGTTCATCAACCTTTTTCTGGCCTAGTTCTTTTGCACGTTGCAAATCTCTGCAGCCGAAATCATAATGCTTTCCTGCTATTTCTTCCAGTGCTCGCTTGTAATATGCTTCAGCACAACTTCTGTCTACACCAATTGCCAATACATAGTCAGCATCAGCATCACTATACTTACCCAAGGCTACTTTAACATCACCTCTTCTAACCAATGGTATAGGGTCGGTAGGCATTAACTTAGAGGCCTGGTTACAATCTTGTATAGCACCCGGATAGTCTTTGGCCTGTATTTTAGCGAAGGCCCTGTGTAAATATGCCCAGCCATCTTTTGGTTCCATTTCAATTACCTTATCAAAGTCTTTAATTGCTTTCTTAATATCACCAAGCTTCATTTCACAATCGGCTACACCACTTACACCGTCAGGCAAATTGGGATCGAATACCAATACTTTGTTAAAGTCCTTCAACGCTTTTTTATAATTGCCCAATGAATCCAGTACTCCCGCACGCTGAAAAAAATAATCAGGCCTTACAGAATCCATACTTATTGCCTTATTGTAATCATCCACAGCACCATCCAGGTCAAGCATTCTAACCTTGAGGTTACCACGGCCCAGGTAGGCTTTTGCTGAATCGGGCTCAAGTTCAATAGCTGAATTATAATCCAATAATGCATTCAAACTGTCTTTTAATATTACCCGTATGTTGGCACGGTTATTATAGGCATCACCATAATCATTCTTCATATCAATGCACTTATTATAATCTGAAAGAGCTGATATTTCGTCATGCAGCTCATGCTCACAATTTCCCCTGTTGTAATACGATGTTGCATCGAACGGCGCCAGTTTAATTGATCGTGTATAATCTTCTACTGCATTTTTATACTCTTTCAGTTTATATTCTGCAAAGGCCCGGTAATTAAACAGGTCGGCATTGCTTTGGTTAGCCTTTAATGCAATAGTATAATAATCTTTAGCCTTTTGGTAATCGCCTTGTTCAAGGTAAGTTATACCAGGTGTGTTTTCCTGTGCAAATGAAAAACTATATGTACATACTAATAGAGCAACAATAGAAGTTAATTTTTTTTTCATATAAATTGTATGATTCGATGTGAAGGTAAAAATAATTTTGATGCGGCAATAATTGGCCCATATTGAGGCAGCAGAAGGCTAAAGACTATAAACAATAAGTTGGTATATTTGTATTTTCAGAAAAACCCATACTATGAGCACGACAATAGAGTTCAACAAAAACGAAGACAAGATAAAGATGCTGCTTTCAAACATGAAGCAGAAAGCAGATAAAGCGCACGAGGGCGGTGGAAAAAAGAAAATTGAAGCGCAACATGCCAATGGCAAGCTTACTGCACGTGAACGTATTGACTATTTATTGGATAAGGATAGTGACCGTATAGAGATAGGCACATTTACCGGCGATGACATGTATAACGACATAGGTGGTTGCCCCGGCGGCGGTGTGGTGGTTATGATTGGTTATGTAAGTGGCAAACAATGTATGGTTGTGGCTAACGATGCAACTGTAAAAGCTGGTGCATGGTTTCCTATTACAGCAAAAAAGAATTTACGTGCACAGGAAATATCAATGGAAAACCGCTTGCCTATTATATATTTAGTGGATAGCGCTGGTGTGTTTTTGCCTATGCAGGATGAAGTATTTGCCGATAAGGAACACTTTGGCCGCATATTCCGCAATAATGCCATAATGTCGGGCATGGGCATAATACAGGTATCGGCCATTATGGGCAGCTGTGTTGCAGGTGGTGCATACTTACCTATTATGAGCGATGAAGCCCTTATTGTAAATAAAACAGGTACTATTTTCCTTGCCGGTTCATATCTGGTAAAAGCCGCAATTGGAGAAGATATTGATAACGAAACTTTGGGTGGAGCAACTACCCATTGTGAAATATCGGGCGTAACTGATTATAAATGCGAGAACGACAAGGATTGTCTTGATAAGATAAAGAACATATTCGATAAAATAGGTGCATTTGAAAAAGCCGGGTTTGACAGAAAGCCAGCTAAAGCGCCTAAAAAAGATGTAAATGAAATTATAGGCATATTGCCTGAAACACGTGAAAAGCCTTATAACATGCGCGACATAATCGATCGCCTTGTTGATGATTCTGACTTTGAAGAATATAAAGAACAATATGGCCAAAGTATATTATGTGGTGTAGCACGTATAGATGGTTGGGCAGTAGGAATTGTAGCCAACCAACGTAAAATAGTAAAGAGCAAAAAAGGCGAAATGCAGATAGGTGGCGTTATTTACTCTGACTCAGCAGATAAGGCTGCACGCTTTATTATGAATTGTAACCAGAAAAAAATACCACTTGTGTTTTTACAGGATGTTACCGGCTTTATGGTTGGTTCGCGTTCCGAACAAGGTGGTATTATTAAAGATGGCGCTAAAATGGTTAATGCCATGGCAAATAGCGTGGTACCTAAATTTACAGTTATAGTAGGTAATTCATATGGTGCCGGTAATTATGCCATGTGTGGCAAAGCTTACGACCCACGTTTAATTGTAGCATGGCCAACTGCACAAATTGCCGTAATGGGTGGTGAACAAGCTGCTAAAACTCTTTTACAAATACAAGTAAGTACCTTAAAAGCGCAAGGAAAAGAAATAACACCTAAGGACGAAAAGGAATTACTGAACAGCATTACTGAACGATACCAGAAACAAACATCTCCATACTATGCGGCAGCCCGCTTATGGGTTGATGAAATTATTAACCCGGTAGATACGCGCAAGTGGATAAGCATGGGTATTGAAATGGCAAATGGTGCGCCAATTACTAAGGCTTATAATGTTGGAGTGCTGCAGACATAGAGATGTAAACAGGTTGCTTAATATGGCAAATGGAAACTTAGCTATTGATCGTAATCCTTCAAAAATTATAAGGAATTACTGTTAGTTTATATACTATATTTGGTGCTTATAATATTAATTATTTATAGCTATGCCGACATTAGATTGGTTAAAAAAGGAATTTGATTACGGATATGACAGTGGAAACATCTTGTCATACTTTCCAGATGAAACAAGAAAAAAGGAAGAGGATGCAATTGGCGGAAATTATAGGAAAATTTTCAGAAAAGGTATATACCCATACATAAAGAAGGATTCAAAGGTGCTTGAACTTGGCCCGGGAAAAGGTTCTTGGTCAAGGGCAATACTCAACTATATACCTAAAGGAGAATTACAAACTATAGATTTTCAGGATGTATCGAAATGGCTTCAACCTGAAAAATACGGTAACCGTTTAAAATGTATAAGAGTTGACGGAACTCCTTACACAGCTTTACCTGATAATTATTTTGATTTTTTTTGGTCATTTGGAGTTTTATGTCATAATGATAAAGACAATATTTTTGAAATATTAAAAAACACCCTGCCCAAACTCAAAAAAGGAGCTTTTTCTGTGCACGAATATGCTGATTGGGAAAAACTCGAGGTTTATGGATGGAATAAAGGAAATGTACCTCTAAGCTTTAAAGACTTACCTGACGATGAGATTTGGTGGCCAAGAAACAACCAAAAAGATATGAAATTATTAGCAGAACGAGCAGGTTGGAAAGTTATAACACCTGATTTAAACATTGTACAAAGAGATTCAATTATTGTATTGCAAAAAATAAATTAATGATCTAATAGTGTCTTTTATAGGAGATTTCACCTAAGGACGAAAATCATTACTAAGCAGCATTACTGAGCAAGATCGGGGACAAACATCGCCATACTATGCAGCAGCCCACTATAGGTTAATGAAATTATTAATCCGTTAGATACATATAAGTGGATAAGCAGTATATTGAAATAGCAAATGGTGCACCAATTGTAAAATATTATAATGCTGGAGTATTACATAAATAAAAACACCTATTAATTATAGCAACTAAAATGCGCTTATTAAATTTAGGTTGCGGAAACAGGTATAACACCGAATGGGTTAATATTGATTTTGTAGCTACCCCCCCTCATGTAATGGGGCATAATTTGTTAAAAGGAATTCCATTTCCGGACGCAGAGTTTGATGCCGTTTACCATTCACATGTGCTTGAACATTTTTCAAAAAAAGATGGAGCCAATTTTATAAAGGAATGCTACAGGGTTTTAAAACCAGGTGGAATTATTCGAGTTGCAGTACCTGACTTAGAAGGAATTGTTCGATGTTATCTTGAACAGCTGGAAAGCGCATTGAAAGGAGATGAACGTGCCGCATTAAATTATGATTGGATTTTATTGGAAATGTATGATCAAACAGTACGTGAAAAACCAGGAGGCGAAATGCTGAAACACCTTCAACAAAAAACACTTGCAAACGAAGAGTTTATTATTGGAAGAATTGGAATGGAGGCTATGAACATAAGAAATTCAATGAAGCGTATGCAGCCTTTGCCTGATATAAATACTTATAAGAGTTTAACGTTCAAGAAATTTGTTTCTCCTTCTTCATACAAAAACTTCCTGAAACGCATCCTATCAAAAAAAACGGTACAATACACTGATCCATACACTGCTATTGGTAAATTCAGAAAAGGTGGAGAAATACATCAATGGATGTACGATAGATATTCGTTATCAAAACTGCTTAGCTCAGTCGGCTTCAAAGATATTACGAAACGTAGTGCTTTTGAGAGCTATTTAAAGAACTGGAATAATTATGAACTTGAGTCAAAAAATGGAATTATCTTTAAACCTGATTCTTTATTTATAGAAGCCATTAAATAATTTTTCGCTTGTTCTGAATAATAAATACGCTAAGAAAACTTTAAATGTTAAGAAAGATAAAAGAATTCATTAATATATCAAGGAGATTATATGGCCGTGAAAAAATGCTGATAAAAAAGCAGAATTCAGCCTCTATACTCCCTAAAAACACTACGCTCTTTAAGGGTGTTGAATTTATTAATTCCACCATTGGCGAATACTCTTATATTGCAACCAATAGCATTGTTTGCAGGTGCAACATTGGCAAATTCTGTTCAATTGGCCCCAATGTTGTAATTGGCCTAGGCGATCATCCAACAAACTTTGTAAGCACAGCACCTGTTTTTTATTGTACTGACAATGTAGTTGGGACTACATTTTGCACTACTACTGCTTTTGATGGATTTTCCAGGGTTACTATAGGGCATGATGTATGGATAGGTGCTTCGGTTGTTATACGAAATGGAATTAAAATTGGTGATGGTGCAATAATTGCAGCCGGTGCAGTAGTAACTGCTGATGTACCTGATTATGCTATTGTTGGCGGTGTTCCGGCTAAACTTATCAAATACCGCTTTACGCCTGAAATTATTGAGAGACTCAAAAAACTGGAATGGTGGAACTGGGAAGAGGCCCGATTAAGAAAACTGCAAAGTCTTTTTGGGAGCGATAATATTCAGGCCTTCCTGGATGGCTACGACAAAACCAGGTAGCAGCTAAAAAATACCTGCAGTTACCCGATTCAAATGCACTATATTTGCATGTAATAGATATGAAGTAATATGCCCGAGAAGAATGTTATAGAAGTAGAAAACCTATCCAAAACATATGTACTTGGAGAAACAAAGGTTTCATCTTCGCGTGTTAGCAATAAAACTACGCCAGCTATTCAAAACGACCAACGCGTTCATGGCAATATTTTCTGGGCACTTAGAAATATTAATTTTACAGTTACGCAAGGCGAAGTATTAGGTATAGTAGGAAAAAACGGGGCAGGCAAATCAACCTTATTAAAAATACTGTCTCACATTACGGCGCCTACTTCTGGCAAAATAAAGATCAAAGGCTCACTTGCCAGCCTTCTTGAAGTAGGCACAGGATTTCATCCGGAACTGACCGGGCGTGAGAATATATATTTGAACGGTGCTATTTTAGGGCTCACAAAACCTGAAATAAAAACACACTTAGATAGCATCCTTGATTTTTCAGGCATTCAGCATCATATTGATACGCCTGTTAAGCGCTATTCATCTGGAATGAAAGTAAGACTTGGCTTTGCAGTAGCCGCACACCTTAACCCCGATATACTTATTGTAGACGAAGTATTGGCCGTTGGCGATGCCGAGTTTCAGGCCAAGTGCCTGGGAAAAATGGGAGAAATAACCAAAGCGGGACGTACGGTTTTATTTGTTAGTCACAATATGGCGGCGGTACAATCATTATGTTCATCAGCAATCCTTCTCAATAATGGTGAAATTACTGCAACAGGAGATACACGATCTATTATAGAAAAATACCTTTTGCCAAGTGTTGGAACTGAAGGAACAGGTAAAGTTGAATGGAGTATCGACAATAATCCCGGAAGTAATGAAGTTACAATGCTTTCAGTATCAGTTTTAAACGAACAGAACGAGGTTAGAGAGTCCTTTTATACCTCTGTTCCAGTAATTGTAGAAATAAAGTACCGAGTGAATGAGAAAATTCCTGCATCAAGGCTTATTATTCAGCTGAAAGATTCAATGGGTGTTGTTGCATTTACGAGTACAAATCAAATACAGGAACAAAAAGAGGGCAAATCGCCAGGCATTTACACAAGCACCTGCACAATTCCCGGCAACTTGTTAAACCAAGGAAAATACAAAGTATTTGTTCATATGGGAATTCCTGGATTCAAGGTATTAGCTAATAACTTTTTTGCTATTGCATTTAATACTATACTAATGGGAAATAATGGCTCGCTCGATCAAAATTGGCAAGGTATTTTAGCTCCTCAACTTAAATGGGAAACGGTTAAGCAGTAATAAAACTATGGTGTTAGATTTTCTAAAAAAAATATTTAATTCTTCAAGCGGGTATACACTTAAAAACTCAGATGTTTTTATTGTTTCATACCCAAAATCAGGAAATAGCTGGGTGCGCTTTTTAATTGCCAATTATATATCTGAAAAAACAATTGATTTTAATACTGTTCAATCACTTATTCCCGATATTGAATCGGCACCTGATAAAATAAACAATATTAAACACACGCCCAGGTTTATAAAAAGCCATTCTGCCTATAATGCGAAATATCCTAATGTTATTTATATTGTGAGAGATGGAAGGGATACCGCTGTAAGTTATTACTACTACCATATTTTAATTGGCAGAATTGATAAAAACATGGATTTCCGTACTTATTTCTACGATTTTTTCATGAAAGAGAAATCGAAATTTGGTGGGTGGGGAGAACATGTAAATTCCTGGAGGTCGGCATCAAATGTATTGTTCATAAAGTATGAAGACATGTTAAGCGATACAGAGAACGAGTTTAAGAAGATATTAAAATTTTCGGGGCTTGAGTTAAATCCTGAAAAAATAAATAGAGCCTTGCATAATGCTTCCTTTAAAAATTTGCAACAAATCGAATCAATGAATCGTGATTACATGCAGCAGAAACATAATGTGCAGGACAGCGGATACGGATTTGTGAGAAAAGGAATTTTAGGAGATTGGAAAAATCATTTTGATGATGAAATGCTGGCAGTATTCAATTCAAAATATTCAACAACAATGTATGAGATCGGATACAAATAATATAATTTGCTTTTTACATAACCCAAAAACGGCGGGTGCTAGCCTTATTAACATTATAAGGGAAAACTATACCCCGCTTGAACGGTATTCAGTAAGTAATTATGTTTTAAAAGATATTGAACACGAAATTGCCGGACTTTCGGAGGAAAGAAAAAAGAAAATACTACTTCTGTCAGGCCATATTGAATTTGGTATACATAACTTCTTTCAAGGGCAAACAGTACGCTATTTTACTTTTTTAAGAGACCCTGTAAGCCGTGTTGTATCGCATTACCATTATGCTAAGCGCACACCATTTCATCATTTGTACGATACGATTCATAAAAACAATATGACCCTTGAGGATTATGTGAGTTCAGGAATTAGCCTTGAATTAAATAATGGACAAGTACGTATGCTTACAGCCCAAACAGATATGAGCAATAAGTCGGTGGCCATTCATGGTTCAAATGACGAGGCGCTTTTAAAATTAGCTATAAAGAACATTGAAGATCATTTTGATTTTATTGGAATACAGGAACATTTTAAAGAAAGTGTTTCCTATATAGGTAGGCTATACAAATGGAGACACATAAAATTCCCTCAACTTAATGTCAATGTTGAAAAAAAAACACCCCTAAGCTTAAAAGAAATCTCAATTATTGAGAAAAACAATATTCTGGATATTCAACTATATAAATATGGCCTAACATATTTCAATAGAAAGTTAACCGAAAATCCGTTACCTACATCTTCTAATCGTAATATCTTAAGCCCAATACTGAGTTTTTTTCAAAAAAGACTATAAACTGTTAATATAACACCTTGTTTTGGCGTAACCTTTATCATTTTATCACGTTCTAAGATAAAAAACTGTATATTTGCTTAGTATTATTTAGTAAACTACAGAAAACTAATTATCTGAATGAAAAAAATAGTCTTGATTTTTTTTATTGTACTGCCTTTTATAGCAAAATGCTTCACTTATACATCGATAGGTGGCGCACATGCATGGGAAAGTGCGGCATCTTGGACTTCCAGTGATGGCGGTGTTTCGTATCCTAAAATTGGTGACAATGCAACTATCGCTGTAGGTAGCTCAATTACAGTTAATTCAGCTGATAACGTTAACAATCTTACGGTTTTGGGTACACTTACTGTAAAGAATGGTTTGTGGATATATGCATTGCTTACCAACTCAGGAACTGTCACAGGGACCAGCGTTTTGGGGTTTAGGGGCATTAATATGACTGTAATGACAGGTAATGGCTCCTATTCCGGAATGACTGATGAGTTTGTCTTTACAGGGGTAAATCAAACAATTGATGCAACTGTAAATATACAAGCTAGTACGGCCGCTATTTTATGTAGTATTTCTACAAATAACTCCAATGTCTCAGTTATTAATAATGGCATTGTTAATATTAACACCATTTCTAATAACTCCACCACACTTGCTTCAAGCTGGACAAACGCCGCAAACTCTAGTCTCACTCTCCATACTATTTCGTTTACCCAGGCTAATTCCTCGCTTATTGCATCCGCCAGCGGCAATACCGTTATATTTGGCGGTACTTCATCGTATACAATAGTAAAGCCTTCCGGTGGGGTTTATTATAACCTTACTTGTTCGACAAGTACTGGCCACGTATTAACTTTACCGGCAGCTATTACAGTTTCTAATAATTTACTTATTAGCTCAGGGGCACTTGATGTTTCTACTTCCAGTTATGCATTAAGTGTAGGCGGAAACTGGACCAATAATTCAACGACAACAGCTTTAGTTCAGCGTACCGGTACTGTTACGTTGAGTGGTTCTGCCGGCCAGACAATCGGCGGCAGTTTTTCAACAAATTTCTATAACCTTACTGCTACGGGTACAGGCGCTGAAACAGTTACACTTGCCTGCAATGAGACTGTTACAAATAATTTTACAGTGTCAGGCGGTACATTCGATTGCCAAACTTTTCAACTAACCGGTAATACTACTGGCACATTATCACTTGCTGCAGGTTCCACCTTATTGCTTGGTAAAACAGCATCTGCAACAAATGTTGCGTTTCCAACAAATTTCACAGCCGGGGCGCATATTTCACTTGCTCCAACAAGTACTGTTGAATATTTAGCAAATACAGCTTCACAAATAATTTCGATTGTTCCAACATACGGTAACCTGCTTATTGATGCCGGCTCAGCAATTACCAAAACCGCATCTGGCACTCCACTTTCTGTGGGTGGAAACTTGACCATTAACACCAATGCAACGTTAAGTGAAACTACACGTACCCTATCGGTTACAGGCACTTCAACAATAAACGGAGGCCTTACTTATTCTACCGGAAGCTATAATGCTACTGGCGCAGTTACCAATGCGGGTACGCTATCCTTTACAACAGGTGCTGCAACACTCGCTGCAAGCCTCAATAATTCCGGATCGGTTACTTACACGGGGGCAGGTACCATGTCAATTGGTACTACCCTTTCTAATAGCGGTACATATACTGCCGGGACTTCTACATTATCTGTTACAGGGACTTCTTCATTAACTGCAGGTACACTATCCTTTACTACCGGTGTATATCATGCTACCGGTGCTGTTACCAATGCGGGTACACTATCCTTTACAACAGGTGCTGCAACACTCACTGCAAGCCTTAACAATTCCGGAACGGTTACTTACACAGGGGCAGGTACTATGTCAATTGGTACAACACTTACAAATAGTGGCACATATACTGCAGGTACTTCTACATTATCTGTTACTGGTACTTCTTCTTTAACTGCAGGTACTTTATCATTTACTACCGGTGCATATCATGCTACCGGTGCTGTTACCAATGCAGGTACGCTATCTTTTACAACAGGTGCTGCTACACTCGCTGCAAGCCTCAACAATTCCGGAACGGTTACTTACACAGGGGCTGGTACTATGTCAATTGGTACAACACTTACAAATAGTGGCACATATACTGCAGGTACTTCTACATTATCTGTTACTGGTACTTCCTCTTTAACTGCAGGGACTTTATCATTTACTACCGGTAACTATAATGCAACCGGCGCAGTTACTAATGCAGGCGCACTTTCATTTACAACGGGTGCCGCAACACTCGCTGCAAGCCTTAACAACTCAGGAACAGTTACATACACAGGGGCAGGTACTATGTCAATTGGTACAACACTTACAAATAGTGGCACATATACTGCAGGTACTTCTACATTATCTGTTACTGGTACTTCTTCCTTAAATGCAGGTACACTATCATTTACTACCGGTATTTATAATGCTACGGGGCTTGTCACCAATGCAGCTACGCTTACTTTTACAACAGGCACTGGAAATTTATCAAATGGGTTAACCAATAGTGGAACAACCACTTTTACAGGCGCAGGTATACTTAATATTGCGGGAGCTGGTAGCGCACTTGATAATACAGGGGGTACTTTTAACAGTGGTACTGGTGCAGTTAATATGACCGGCACAACACAAACTATTAGTGGTAATGCCATAAGTTTTTATGACTTAGGAATCAATCAGACTTCAAGTGCCCAAACAGTTACGCTCAATGCAAGTGAAAGTTTTCAGGATGTACTTACAATGACTACGGGAACACTAGCAGCAAGTGGTGCAAATACAATGACTCTGTTATCGAATGCAGCGCGTACAGCCAGGATTGCGCAGGTTATAACACCGGCAAATACCAATATTACAGCAAAGTTTGTTGTTCAGCGTTATGTTGCCGGCAGAAACACTGCCGCTTATGCCGCACTTTCGTCTCCGGTACAATCGGCCCAAACCATTATGGATTGGAACGACAATAACCAGACTGCCCCAAACATACTTTACATGAGTGGTGTAGGTGGTCCAAATGGAAAATCGGCAAATTATGTATCTGTCTTTCTTTACAATGAAACACTGCCGCATGGAACTGGCGGAGTCGGAAATTTTGTAGCAATAACAAGTTATGCTACTCCGGGTAATACTTATACAGTTACACCGGGTCAAGGTATATATTTATGGTTAGGTACAACCTTAAGTAAAATGTCTAATCCTTATACTTATATAACCAATGGTATACCTTCTATTGCACCTGCCGCAGGAATTTCGGTGAATGTTACCAATAGCGGTGCAGCTGACGGAAATGGTTATAACCTGCTTGGTAACCCATTCTGTTCGCCTATTGATTGGGCAACTTTTCAGGCAGCCAACCCTTCACTTGGCGCAACCTTTGGCTTAAGACAGGTGGATGGTTCATGGCACTATTATGGCTCAGGAAGTATCCCTATGGGTCAAGGCTTTATGGTTATTGCATCAGGCGCAGCAACAATAAACTTTAATGAAAATCAAAAAACTGCTGTAGATGCTTCCTTTTTAAGGCCTGAAAAACCTTTGGTAGAAGTTTCTGATGAGCCTAATGCCATTAACTTTACCCTGTCAGACGATGCTAATAATTGGTCAAGCAATGCAACTATATTGTTTGGTAACAATTATACGAAAACATATAAGTTCGGCACTGACATGCCCTTTATTGCCGATATAACAGAGGGAGCGCCAGCGCTACATACAGTAAGCCCGGATGGGTATAATTTGTCGGTTTACCGATTACCTGATAATGAAATAGTGCAAACCGTGCCGTTAGTTACAGTTGCGCAGGTAGTGGCTAATCATACAATTACAGTTAATGGACTTGACAACATCTCTTCCTACCAGTGTGTTAACTTAATAGACCAGGCAACGGGATCTGTATTAAATAACTTTAATACAAACCCTTCGTATACATTTAATGTTTCTCAACAAGGTGAGATAAAGAATTTTGTTTTACAATTCACCAGGCTGAAAGAGCAAGAAAGTTGTAATACCTCTATTGCAAACAATAGCGATATTTCAAACAATATTACAATAACACCTTCGGAACAGGGTGCCAAAGTAATCTTTAACCTGCCACAGGAAAGTAACGCCACTATTTCTATTTATAACGTTCTGGGGCAGAAAATCATGAATGATGTAAACACCGCAGCATATAACAATCAGCTAACTATAAATCTTACACAAGGCCATTTATATATAATAAAAGTGCAAACTGCCAATGGCATTGTTACGAAAAAACTGTACCGTTAATATAAATCAGCTAATTTTGAAATACTTTTTTCAAGCATTATGAAAAGTAACATTTTAAAGAGCGTTTTGTTTTTATTTGCCCTTGGCATATCTTCGGATGTGTTTTCACAGGGATCGCCACCACCACCACCTTGCTGGCCACCACCTTGCACTATTCCAATTAACAGCGGAGTAATTGTGTTAATAGTTGCAGGCTTTGCCTATGGTATTTATACTATATATAAAGGGAACAGTAAAAGAATTTCACGTTAAGCCTCCTATACGTAGTATTTGTGCATTCACATTCTTCTTTTTATTTAACTGCTGAAGCTACCCTTTAATGGAAGAACCTATAGTTCAACCCCAACGGGCTAAAAGCGGCGGCGAATTATTTGATTCTCCGGAAATAAGATTAGTTATCAAAACTATTCTTAAAAACTGGTGGATAGTACTTTCATTTGCTGCTGTAGGTTATATTATAGGTTATTTTTATGCCTACAGGCTACCAGATGTTTATGCAGCCCAAACTCAATTGCTGTTGAAACAAAATGACCAGATTAATTCTCAAAGTATAATTTCATCCACTACAAGTGGATTTGGTTCATATCAGGGCTTTGTAGATAATTACAATGAAATAAGAGTTATTCAATCGTACGACCTTATAAAAAAGGTTGTTGATAAGCTGAATATAAATGTGTCATATTACATAGAAGGCAGGTTAAGGCAAACTGAAGTGTACGCTTCTGTGCCATTTAGAATAACGCCTTATTACATTAATCCAGGGTTTTATGAAAAAGAAATTGACTTTAGTATTATTGATAAAAAACATTTTAGAATAAGTTACCTAAAAGGAGACCAGACCTATAGCCAGGAGGGTAACTTCGGCGATGATTTTATCAATGGTGACGTGAAGTTGCATATTACAAAAGCAATGGATTTTGACCCTAGTTTAGCAAATGAAATGCAAGCGGTAAAATACGAGTTCAGAATACATAACACAGGAACATTGGTTAGTAATTTCAGGAATTCATTGACCGTTAAGAACCCTGACTATACTAATATTATTGAAATATCATTACGCGATCAAATAGCAAGCCGTGCAGTTGCATTTTTAGATACACTTGATATTCTTTACACCGAAAATACAGTAAATACTCAGTTCAAGATAAATGCCAACACCCTGCTTTATATAGATAAAGAAATGAATGAAGTTACAGGCATAATGGATACCATTGAAATGAATCTTGAAAAATATAAGGAGAAAAAGAACATTATTATTAGTGTGGATAAAGATGAAGATAATTATATTAGTCAGTATAATCAAAGTATTTCAGATAAGGCCGATATAATGAACAAATTATCTGCATTAAATGACCTTGAACAATATATTATAGAAGGTAAAGACCCTGAGTTTCTTCCGCCCTCGGTTTATTTAAATTCCAATGACGATTTTTTACAAAACATGGTTAGCCAACTTTATGGAACACAATTGAAGATAATGGGCGCTTTAGGTTCAAGCACGGAACAAAACCCATCCGTAAATGAAGCCAAACAAGGTATTAAGCGGATAACAACTGACCTGTTAACATACATAAACAATACCAGAAAGGCTTTAAATGAAAAAGCTGCTGAATTGGATTCTGCAATTAATAGTAATATTACTGAAATACGTACTATACCGGATAAACAACGTGGCTTTTTAAGTATTCAAAGACAGGAGGATGTAAACCAGAAACTATACGAGTTTTTGCTCGAAAAACGTGCCACTACTATTATTGAAAAAGCAGCAATAGTGCCACAAACCCAAATTATTGAAACAGGCCGCTCTTTAGGTGTGGTTTCACCCGACAGAAAAAAAATATACTATATGTATATGATTATTGGTATTGTTATTTCATTGGCTATAGTAATAGTTCGTTTATTATTTTACGATCGAATTGAAAACATTCAGGAACTTAAATCTAAAACAACATTACCTGTTCTCGGAGAAATATTATCCGCCCCTACCCTGACCGATCTTTCATTTGCTATTGAAGATAATCTTAAATCACCTCTTACGGAATCATTTCGTACCTTGCGTACAAACCTCCAGTATGTACTTACTGACAATACAAAAAAAGTAGTATTGTTTACCTCAAATGGTCCGTCAGAAGGTAAAACGTTCTGTTCAATGAATATTGCAGCCATTCTTGCTAAAGCCGACAAAAAGGTGTTGTTACTTGAGTTTGACTTACACAGGCCTCGTATTCACAAGGTACTTAATGTTGTTCCAGATAAAGGACTCAGCACCATTATCATTCAAAAATCCACTATACCTGAATCAATAACCCCAAGCCCTGTTTTAGGGCTCGATGTAATACTTTGCGGCCCTGTTCCACCCAATTCTTCTGAACTTGTGCTCTCTGATAGGGTAAAGGATATAGTTAATTATGGCAAGGAACATTATGATTATGTTATAATCGATACACCTCCGTTAGGGTTTATTTCTGATGCATTAATACTGATGAAGCTTGCTGATGCCACCCTATTTGTACTTAACACAAAGTTTGCAAATAAACAAGCTATAAATTATATTGAAGAAATTGTATATGCTAACAAGATAAAGAATTTAGGCCTGGTATTAAATAACGTAAAACGTAAAAAATCCAGATACTACTATCGCCGTTATGGTAGTTATGGTGGATATGGAGGTTATGGTTATGGCTACGGCGGATACGGTGGCTACGGTAATTAACAGACCATTAAATCAACCTCATGCCTTCTTTTGTTTCAGTTACAAAAAATCCACTTTACAGGTTTTTATTATATGCTGTAGGGTTTTACTTTTTATGGTACTTTGTATACGATCTTTGGCTTCGTCCTGCCGATAAGCTAGATCTATGGATTGTACGTGAAACAATGGCAACAGCTCGCCATATATTAAATTTGATGGGCTTCGTAACTTTTTCGTATGAGGCACGGATAGTTGGTATTGACGGAACTCCAGGCCTTTGGATGGGTGATAATTGCGACAGTATTGAACTATGTGCCATTTTTACAGGATTTATTATAGCATTCCCGGGCCTATGGAAACATAAACTATGGTACATACCGTTAGGTTGGGTATTAATTACCTTTATGAATATAATAAGAATAGTAGCCTTGGCTATTACTCAGAAATACTTATCAGTAAAGTGGCTTAATTTTAATCATACTTATACCTTTACAGTAATTGCCTATGCTTTTATATTCCTGCTCTGGTATATTTGGATAAACAAAATAGGCAAACCCGATAGTCTTAGAGCAACCAGAACACAGGCATGAAAAAAGGTAGAAACATAGTATTATTATTGCTTTTTGCCTGTTTTTTTTTTACCCTTGGCTATTTTCGGAATTATATATTTTTAACAGTTAATGACAGGGCCGCGGCATTAATGTATAATGCACAATCACCGCCAATGAACGGTATATTAAGTATTTTTAAATCATACACTTATACTGAACTTATTACAGCAAAGTGGATACTTACTTTTATTTTCACAGTTTTTTTTACGGCACTTTCAGCACTCACCGTGTACATTGCTTTTAGCAGTCAACACTATACAATTGTCTCCATTGTATTTAATGGCGCCATATTTATATGCTCACTGCTATTTATAGCAGGCGCTAACCTTGTGCAAGTTTTTGCTCATAATGGCTTTATAATATCACGCAGTCTTGAACACTTTGTACAATCACCAGTGCCTACAATTGTTATAGTACTTGCTATTTATTATCAAAAAAAGGTGAACTGACCTTCTTTTATTAATTGCCTCATTAAGACGGTTGCATTATTACTTTTTTTGTAAATTTGACCAATTTTGTAAAAAAGTCAGTTTGTGGAAAATGATGAAAAAGTTGCAATAGCACCGGAAAAGCTCTTGAAAATACTTGATGTAGCCCAAAAGAGGTTTGCCCGTTATGGCCTTGCAAAAACCACGATGAGCGAAATTGCAGATGACCTTGGTGTTTCTAAAGCATCGCTGTACTACTATTTCCCCGACAAAGAGTGCATATTTAAAAAAGTTATGCTGAAGGAGCAATTGGACTTCTGTCAGCAAATGAAAAAGATAGTAGCTTCTGACAAAAAAATCGAAATAACCCTTAAGGACTACATTGAAAACCGAACCAGTTACTTTAAAAACCTAATAAACCTGTCGCATCTTAACTTCGATGCCTTTCAAGCGCAAAAACCGTTGTACGCATCATTAGGTAAGGAGTTTTACGAAAGGGAAAAAGAGATAATAAAAACGATACTACAAAATGCATTGAACAGGAACGAGATCAGGAAGATAAACATAGATGAATATTCAGGTTTTTTTGTTCATGTATTGCGTACCCTGCGTCTTTATGCATTAGGCAGAAAAGAGCTGTGGGAAGAAGGCTTGATCGATAAAGAACTTAAACAGGAATACACATTCTTTACTAACATTTTTTTAAAAAGCATAGAAAAGATATGACCCTTTTCAGACATACATTAAACATAGCCATTACAGCCGCACTTGTAATTATTTCACAAGCTGTACATGCCGGAGATTCAGCAAAATTTCACTTTATGAGCATGGATAGTGCTATTGCATTAGGTATTCAGCATAGCCATATGGTTGAACTATCAGAAGCCCAAATGGCACAGGCACAAGCTGCATTAAGTGAAGTAAAAGATTTGATAATGCCTAATGTTGATGCTTCATTGGGTTACCAGCGCCTGAGTAATATTCCTACAGAGTACTTTTCATTTCCTGGCTTTCCCGGCGAAATACCATCTACTGCACTTTTCCCTGTAATACTAAACAGTTATTCAGCGGTTGCTTCGGCCCAGGAAAGTGTGTTCAATGGTTTTCAATGGAAGAATGGTGTAACCAGCCTCGATTATGCAGAAAAGGCCTCAGAAGCCACTTTGCAAAGCAAAAAGAACGATGTTTCTATAAATATCATTACAACTTACCTTAATTTATTTAAGCTCGAAAAAGCACACATACTTATAGAAGAAAGTTTAGGTGAATTGAAAGAACACGTAAAAGAAGTGAGCGATTTTCAAAGCCATGGATTAGCAACTGAAAATGATGTATTGCGTACACAGTTGCAAGAGTCTAACGCTGAACTATCTGAAATTGATATAAATAACCAGATTCAGACAGTTAACTACAATATGGACATAATGCTTGGCTTGAATGAAAATACAGTCATTCAAATTGACACCACAACCATCTTGTCTGATAAAACTATTCAGCCCCTGCCCTATTACCTTCAAAAATTTACAAACGACAGGAATGATATTAAAGCAGCCGGTTTGCAGGAAAAAGCACAGGAAGCCGGAATTAAAGTAACACAAAGCGGGCTTTATCCTAAACTGGTTATAGCTGCTGACTATGATTATCTGCGTCCTAATCCGCGTATTGTACCTCCACTCGATCAGTTTCAACCTACCTGGGATATTGGTGTAAAACTTACGTACAGCTTTACCGGTTTGTATGAAAACAAACATAAAGTTGATGAAAGCAGGGCAAAATTAGCAGAAGCAGAAGCTAATTATAACCAACTTAATGATGGTGCTAAAATGGAGATAAACCAAAGCTACTTGCAATACAAACAAGCGCTGCAAAAGATAGCTGTTGCTCAAAAATCGGTTGACCAGGCACATGAGAACTACCGCATTATAAAATCGAAATACGATAACCATGTTGCATTACTTACAGATTTGCTCGATGCGAATAACTTTTTACTGAATGCGCAAATCAACATTATATCGGCAAAGGCAGACGCGCAACTTTCATACTATAACCTGCTTAAGGCAACCGGCGAACTAATATCCTCATCAAAAAAATAATACACTTTATATGACAAACGAAGTAGCGACAGAAGCAGCACCTAAGAAAAAAAACAAAAGAGTAGCACCTATTATACTTGGCACAGTATTACTGGTAGGCATAATATTCGGCGTTAAGGAATATATTTACTACGGCCATATTCAAAATACAGACGATGCACAAGTGGCAAGTAATATTGACCCGGTAGTTACACGTATTACTGATTATGTTACCGAAATCAATTTTCAAGATAACCAGCCTGTTACCAAAGGACAGGTTTTGGTGAAGCTTGATGATAAGGACCTTGTATTAAAGGAACAGCAAGCTGAAGCAGACCTCGCTAATGTGCAGGCTAATGTTGCTGTTGCCAAGGCAAATGCCGAATCAATTGAATCGAGCATAGCTACTGCAAAAGGCGAAATTGATGCGGCACAAATAAATGTATGGAAAACCCAACAGGACTTTGACCGCTACCAGAACTTGTTGAAAGACGGATCGATAACTCAGGAACAGTTTGATAATGCAAAGGCTGCAAAAGAAAGTGCCGCCACGCAAGCCGATATTGCCCAGAAAAAATATGAATCAGCGATGAAACAATCACAAGTAGCACAAGCAAATCTGGCTTCATCGCAAACCAATGTTGCAATAAAACAAAGCGCTATTGATTATGCAAAGCTTCAGTTATCATATGCAGTAATTACTGCTCCATCAAGCGGAAAGGCGTCTAAGCGTGGAATAGAACTGGGGCAATTGGTACAAGCCGGTTCACCATTATTAGCTATTGTTGAGGACAGTGTATGGATCGAAGCTAACTTTAAGGAAACACAGATGAATGATATGAAAGTAGGGCAAACCGCTGAAGTACAAATTGATGCCTATGATGGCAAGGAAATTAACGGAACCATAAGCTCGTTTGCTGGTGCAACAGGTACTGTATTTTCGTTATTACCACCCGATAATGCAGCAGGTAATTTTGTAAAAGTAGTACAACGTATGCCGGTAAAGGTTGTGCTTGATACAAAAAATGAACTATACAAACAATTGCGCCCGGGGCTTAGTGTAGAAGTTACTGTTAAGGTAAAATAATTGCCTTAATCATTGGTTATTACTTTAAACAGAATATTTTTTTCTGATAAGAATAATCAAAGAATTAATCAGCAAAGCCATATTTATCAGCACAAATGGTGTGCCTACTATATTGAAACGGTTGAGTTCCCAATATGATACACCTGAAGTGACTATTACGCCTGCACCTAGTGCAAAGCTTATAAAAAAAACTATGCCTGCATTACTTCCCATTATCTTCTTTATAAAAAACACAAAGAAGCCGCTCAGAATTATAATAAAGGTACAAACAACATTTTGCCAGTAACTTAGCCAAAAGCAAATGTTTTTCACTGTATCAAAACAAGCCCATTGGTGGATATTAGAAAGGTTAAACGCCCCGCCTTTAAAAGTATTGGTAACTATATCTATACGAAGAGCATTAAGATAATTCCAGGTATTATTGCGTAACTGTTCCCTTAAATCTGCATTTCCTAATGAATCCATTTTTTTCCATTGTTTTTTTCTCGCAAGCGCCGAGATTGTTTCTGACCTAGCACTCCATTCTGCCCTCAGACTGGTTTTGTTTTCCATACTTTTTGCGTAAGCTCCGATATAACGATATGTGGTAAGTGCGCCGTCGACCGATATATTAAACACCCCTACATCTCTCTTCATTAAACAGCATTGGCCAAGTACAATAGCAGAGCCCAATAAAAAGAACAGAATATAGCTACTTATTATTTTTTTGGGAACAAGCTTCCAGTTCTTTACTCCAACGTAGAGCATAGAAACCAGTACAAAAGGCGCAATAACTATTAAAGTGGGTCTTACTAATAATGAGTAACAATAAAAGAAATAAGCCCAGCCAAGTGAAGTAACATTCTCTTTAGCCAGGTAATGCGCTATAAAGTAAACTATAGCAACCAACAAACAGATATAAACAGTTTCGGATAACATAAAATAAGCGTATTCCAGGTTACCTATACAGAATAAAAATAGTATTGCCGACACAATTGCTATACTTTTCCTGGCAAATAACACTACTGTTTTATAGATCAGAATTGAAGTTAAAATCCATGCCGTTAAATTCACCCCCATATTCCATAGAAGAATGGAATGCTTCCCCGCATTAAAAACTAAAGGAAGGCCTATTATTGCAGGGTAACCTAAAGGCCTGGCCCAGTCTGCCTGAAAATGAGAATAGAAATTAATTGCAGCATTAAAAAAGGATCTTGCATCATTAGCAATTAGTCCCATTTCCACATCCATATAACTTTCATATATCTGGGTTACGTAACTAAATACGATAAAAAAAAGTAATGCAATTACGATAATAAAATACTCAGGTTTCTTTTTCACTTCTATATGTCCTAGTAATAACAAAAATACTAAAAATGATACATAACTATTATAACCTATGCTAAGCAATAGTAGGTGTATCAGGCTCTCGATAATTCAATTTACAAGACCTAAAATGCATACTTTTATTTTTGCATTACATTTGCTTGTGAAAATTATATGAACAACACTATTATACAACGCGACAAAGAGGTTTTATGGCATCCTTTCACCCACCTGAAATATGCAGCTGCCCCCATACACATTGTTAAAGGCAATGGTGTGTACCTGTTCGATGATAAAGGGAACAAGTACATTGATGCGTTTTCTTCATGGTGGGTAAACTTACACGGGCATGCCAATACATACATAGCTGATAAAATACACGAGCAAGCACTGCAGCTTGAACAAGTAGCGTTTTCAAACTTTACACACGCACCTGCTGTAACATTAGCAGAACGGTTACTTAAGCACTTACCTGCCAACCAAACCAAAATATTTTATTCAGATAATGGCTCTACTTCGGTAGAAGTTGCCCTGAAAATGGCCTTGCAATACCATCTGAACAGTGGTATGCAACGAACAAAAATTATCGCCTTGGAGAACGGGTACCATGGCGATACTTTTGGTGGCATGTCTGTTGCTGCGCGTAATGTGTTCAACAAAGCATTTCAGCCTTTGCTGTTCGACGTTATACATATACCTGTTCCCGTAAAAGGTAAAGAGGCCGAAACATTGAAAGCACTTGAACAAGCATTGAAACCAGATGACGCCTGTGGCTTTATTTTTGAGCCATTGGTGCAGGGTGCAGGTGGTATGGTAATGTATTCACCCGCAGTTTTAAACTCAATATACTCGCTCTGCAAAAAATATAATTGCCTGGTGATTGCCGACGAGGTAATGACCGGGTTTGGCCGCACAGGTAAGTTCTTTGCTACCGATTACTGCGAACAAAAGCCTGATATAATTTGTATGTCAAAGGGAATTACAGGAGGCTTTATGGCACTGGGAGCAACATCGTGCACGCAGCAGATATATGATGCATTCATATCTGACGATAAAGTAAAAACATTCTACCATGGGCATTCGTATACAGCTAACCCTATTGCCTGTGCTGCCGCTAACGCCAGCCTCGACCTGCTTGAGAAACCTGAAACACAGCAACAGATCCAGTTCATTTCAGATTTCTTTGGCCAGATGAAAAACAAACTGGAAAAGAATCCGGCTGTAATTGAATGCCGCCATACAGGAACAATACTTGCACTTGAACTGAAAAGCAATGAAGCAACTGCATATCTAAATCCTTTATCGGACCGCATTGCCGACTATTATTTAAAACATGGCATTATTGTACGGCCACTTGGTAATGTATTGTATTTCCTGCCACCCTATTGCATTTCAGAAACTGACCTGAAGCAATTGGAAGCCTGTACCCATGATTTTTTAAAGACAATTTAATGAAGAACTTTTTTTTAATACTATGGAAATGGTTTAAGCGATTGACAATTGCTTTTTTCGTGTTGAGCATATTCTCCGTTATCCTCTTCCGCTTTGTGCCTGTGCCTGTAACGCCGCTTATGCTGTTCCGCTGCATTGACCAGAAAATGGCAGGGGAAACAATGAAGCTGGATAAAACATGGGTGTCCTTCGATAAAATTTCTCCTGACCTGCCCTTCGCTATATTCTGTTCCGAGGACCAGGATTTTTTTAAACATCATGGCTTTAACTGGGATCGTATAAAAGAAGCATGGAAGCATGATGAAAAAAGTAAACGTATTGTTGGTGCAAGTACCATAAGCCAGCAAACAGCAAAGAACACTTTTCTTTCAACCCGCCGAAGCTGGATACGCAAGGGCTTTGAAGCCTACTTTACTGTGCTTATTGAGCTGTGCTGGAGCAAAAAACGCATAATGGAAGTATACTTGAACATTGTAGAATTCGGCAAGGGCATTTATGGTGCTGAAGCGGCTTCTGAATTTTATTTCCACAAACATGCCAAGGATATTACCCGAGAGGAAGCTGCAGCCCTGGCTGCTATTTTACCCGATCCCTTGAAATGGTCGGCATCGCACCCCGGCCCTTTTGTTCAAAGCCGTATACAATGGATAATTGGCCAGATGAGTGATTACGGTGGTAAGCTTGATTTTGATAATCCACCTAAGTAAATTCCTCTTTAAAACAATTTGGGCGTTCCCCTACGGGTCGGGCTATCCGCTGCAAGTCCTCGCTGCGCTGCGGGCTTTACGCTACAACGCGAAGCCTCATGAGTTCATTAAAGAATAAACGAGATGCGAATAATCCCTAACGCTGTGCTTCGTGCTATTTTACTTGTTTGTTTTTGAGCTAGGCAAAAGGTGGGCGCGGGTTAGTCCCGAGTGCTCGGGAGCAAGCAGGGAGCAAGAGCCGCCCCGAAATTCACAAACTAACGCGAACCCTTAATTGCAGCTACTCAAAGCGCTATCAAGGTCAGAATCGGAGTAACCCAAATCCTTGGCTTTATTCAGATCGGTGCAGGCATCTTTAGCATCGCTTTTTACATTCAGCTCGGCCATGCCCTTATTGAAATAATATTCAGCATTGCCCGGTGCAGCCTTAACAGCCTTTCCAAAACAACTTACCGCTCCTTTATAATCCTTCTGTTCCATTTTCATAATACCCTCGCCCTGGTAAGCAGGTGCATAATTGCCATTCAGGTCTAATGCGGCGTTAAATGAATCGCCTGCACCATCAAAGTTTTTGGTCTTCGCCATTGCTTTTCCTTTGCCCACCAGTGCATCTATCATTTCTGGATTTACGGTAGATGCCTTGGTAAAGTCCTTCAGGGCACCTCGGTAGTCTTTCTTCTCATACTTCAGTGCACCTCTTCCGCAAAAAGCAGCTGCCAGGTTAGGTCTCATTTCAATTGCTTTATTAAAATCTACCAGTGCTGCAGCAGTATCCTTTTGCATATCTTTTATCATGCCCCTGTATGCATACGCTTCAGGATCTTCATCTGCCTTCAATTCAATTGCTTTATTAAAATCAGTCAGTGCAGCATCATTGTTCTTTCTGTAAAACTCTATTTGTCCACGACCAGTATAAGCCGATGCATAACTTTTGTCTACCTCAATTGCTTTTTCAAAATCAGCCAGTGCCTTATTCGTGTCTTTAAGCGACAACCTTACATTACCTCTGCCTACATAAGGCCACGCCGAATCGGGTTTTTGTTCTATTGCCTTTTCAAAAAGCTCACCAGCTTCCTTAACTTTTCCTTGTTTTATAAGTGCAATAGCAGCCTTTTTAGTAACCGGTTGCGCCACTGAGGTAAAGTATAATCCACATAACAAAACTAAAAGTATAGTGCTGAGCTTCATAAGTATAGAAATTAGGCCGCAAAAATAAATATAACTGATGTTATTTGGTATTAATAGCATCGCTTTGTTAATAACTCATGTTTCCTATACAAATACACCTTTCACCAAACAATTGATTTATAGATTGTTGCATATTCACAATAGTTATCAGGTGGTATAACCAGCAAAACACACTACTTGCCGAAAAATTCATTTCACAGGCATATACCGCCTTACCTTTACATCAGTTTTTCGTTAATCTTTAACAATTTAAAACTTAACAATATGGAAACTTCAAGTAGCACAGGCAAGGTAGTTGGAGCATTATTTATTGGAGCCCTTGCTGGGGCAGCATTGGGCATTTTGTTTGCCCCTGATAAAGGAAGCAGAACACGCAGGAAACTTGCCATAGGAGCAAAAGACCTTACAGAGGATCTTACAGAAAAAATAAAAGAAGAAGCTAATACCCTACGCAGCAAAGCAGAAGAACTGGAAGATGCTGCTCAAGATATGATAGCTGACCTTAAAACCAGTTTCAGGCAAAAAGTAAATGGTGTAAAACACAGTGACTCCGAAAAGCGCTAGGGCTTCAAGGGGTGTTGTTACATTTTATTTACCACTGCGGAATATTGCCCTCATGTGCTGTAATTTGACTGTAACTGTTAAAGGCAAAGCTAAGGTCGAAAGCTAACATATAACCGCCCTGCACGCTTTGTTCGTATTTATATGGTATTTCCGATGAAGTATAGCAGTTTATAGCCGGTTCATTCAGCAAAAAAGAATAGCCAACCTCTACTTTTACGCTCAAATGGCACATGAGTCTTATCTTCAGGGCTATGTAAGGTGCAAGGTAATTGTTATACCCCATTGAATATATATTACTATTGTCACCGGCATTATTTGCGGGCACCCCCATTGCATAATCAATACCCATAAAGGGTGTTACTATACTTTTAGGTAATGGATACACATCAAAGCCCAGCGAATATCTTGGTTGAGTAGTTGTAGCCCCGATACCGAAGTTAAGTACCATTCTATGCTCAAGGAAACCAGGCCTGTAGCCTATTTTAGTTCCGAAAACGCCTAAGGTGTTATTATACCCGGTAGTTATCGAAAATTCGCAATGATCATATTCCGGCGTTTGCTGTGCATTGCAGATACTGCTTACACACAAACCCACAACTATACCCCATTTTTGAATTATCTTTTTCATACCCTGACTACTAAAAAGAATCATTTATTAATGTAAAGGTAGCCTGAACCATAGCGACACTTATATGACCGATGTCATTTAGCTATATGATATTTTGAAGCCCGATACACCATGATTTGTTTATTTATTCCCTCTTCATTCTCTCTTCATCTTTTGGTATTATCTTTACCCAATAAAATTCAGACATATGAACCATACAGCAGCAAAAACCATATTGAAACTTTCTGCCTTAGCTTTAGTTATAGGCATGGCATCGTGCACTCCATATTATTACTTTACAACCGATACAAGGCGTACAGTAGAAGCTGATTCCATACCACTTACCAAGCTTCAGTTTTATGTTGACCGTGATGTGGAACTGAGAAAAGAAGTATCTTCTGCCAACACCCAGGTAACATCGGGCGTTATTAAATTTGTAGGCGGCAAATATGTACATATTATAATGCTGAAAAAGAACACTCCGGGTGTATGTTCTAAAGTAAACAAGAACTCTATTGAAGTAAGTTTTGAAATGGGCGATGGCAAAACCTTAACCTTTGGTGTAAACGCAGTTGCGAGCCCTGGTGAAAACTACAGGCTTTTTGCCAGCGAATGGATACAACAGGACATGGGCAAAATTGGCAAGGTAAAATACGACAACGACATTTACTATATACAACCCGGTGGCGAAGGTGCAAGGCTTATGATAAAGAAAAGCGCCATTGAACACTCTAAGGTTGACGTAAAGACCATGAGTGGCGTTAAGGTTCAGTAATTGGATGTCAGCCTGAGCTTGTCGAAGGCCTTCTTTTACTTTACAAACTTTTCACTTTAAGAACTTTCAACTTATTTGGGGCGGCATTTACTCCCTGCTTGCCTGTGTTTCCTACTCTCGCATCATTTGCAGCTAACCCGCGCCCACCATTTACCTAGTCCCTGATTTCTTGCCACTAAGGCACTAATCCCGATAGCTATCGGGACACGAAGGTTCACTAAGCACTTTTTCCGGCCAGGATTCCTAATTCGTAATTTTTAATTCGTAATTGAATCAAGGGTGTTTCAGGGTGTTTCTGTTTTCAGGCCTGTTTTGATGTGTAAAAAATTGACTTTCAATTAATTGAGGGTTTCTACCCCTCCAAAAACAGAAACCCCTCCTTTTCATTAAGCAGTTAACATTTAAAATCTAACATTCTCCGTAGGAGTACGGGTTACACTTTTTCATTTTGTTAACCATCAAAACACTGATAATCAACAAATATGCCTGTAAAATTTTCAGTATTTTGTAAACCGTCTTTAGTATTATGTTAAGTCCAAATACTTTTTTTACTAACGACTATTGACTTGCCTCTAAAGACTATTTCTAACACAGAGTTCACAGAGTAATGCACTTGAGTTTTCACGGAGCATTAATGAATGGTCTTTTTTTTCCGATGGCTGATGATTTACCACTAACAACTATATTTCACAAATTTAATACCCCTATTCCACTGATAAAACAGAAATGTGCTTAGGTTTTCAACAACCTCTTATCTTCATTGATAATAACAATAAAACACAATGGAAATTTTATGCCGATATGATCCCTATCCTTATTCGTAATCCTTTTTTAGGACCCTATAGCCAAGTATGATCATAAAAAGTGATAATACACCCAGCAAAGCGCCCGATGTAACAGCACCCACTAATGGCACTATATCACTGCTCTTTAACACAATACTTATTGAAAAGCACAGGCCGGCTATGCCCAATACAATATAAAAAATACCCCACCGTTTAGGGTTCCTGACTTCAGGTGAATCCAGATCATTCTTTTCATCTTCCTTCTCCATGCTATAAAGTTACAAATTATTTTTAATTATTAATAATCTGATCGGGTTTGATCTCATCATCCGCTTTTTCAATAACAGTATCGCCTGCTTTTACATCTCCGAATATTTCTATCATTCCTTTATCTTCATTGCCGGTTGTAACATCTACCAATACAGCCTTTTTATCGTGTACCTTAATCACATACTTTCTTTCGGTAGAAATAATCACTGCCGATTGAGGAACAATGCATGCATTTGAATGGCCCTGTAATGGCAGCAAAACTTCTGCATACATACCGGGCATCAGCAAACTGTTTGAATTTATTACATCTATTTCAAAAGCTTCACTCCGGTATTTATCATCGAGCGAATTAGCCTGGCGGCTTATTTTTCCTGTAAATGTTTTGCCCGGCAGCGCATCTACCACAAAAGAAACATCCTGGTTATCCTGCAGCTGGGTTGCATATGTTTCAGGCACTTTTACCTGTAACCGCAATTTCGATATCTGCTGCAATTCAAGTAAAGGCTCCATTTCTGCTTTACCACCGTTGGCGGCTGTAACTAAAGCCCCGGGGTGAACGTTTCGCTGCGTAATAGTTCCGTCAAAAGGAGCGCGTACAGTTAAATAATCCTTCATCGATTCCATAGCCATCCAGTTTGCTTTTTCGCTGTTGCAAAGCGCACTGTCTGACTGCATTTGCGATTGTGCTAGCTGCAGATCGTTAGGTGAAACAGCCCCAGCAGTTTTGGCCGTGTTAAGTAACCTGTAATAATTGTCCTTGCTTGCCTTATAGGTTGCCTGTACTTTTATATACCGTTCCTGTGCCGACAAACTGTTTTGCTCCACATCAGGCGCTTCCATTTCCATTAATAACTGCCCTTCTTTCACCACACTCCCGATATCAACCGGAAGCGTTTTTATATAGCCTGTTACCCTGGGGTAAATGCTAACTTCGAAGAACGGGTTAAGCTGTGCAGGCAAACGCAATGTGGTTGGAAGCGCCTGCGTTTTTACTATGCATATAGGATAAGTCGCGGCAACTTGTTTTTTTTCAGATGCATCGCCTTCCTTTCTTGAGCAGGAGGCAAATAGTAAAGAGAACAAAACTGCAGCTGCGGATATTTTAATTATATTTTTCATGATCCAGAGTTTTTTAATTATTGTTTTTCAGGTAATAATGATACGTCGTCGAAAGAAGCCTTTTGCTGGGTAACTGAATACACCAATGGCACGATGAATAAAGCCGCCAGGGTAGATGCAGCTAAGCCGCCAATTACAGCTCTTCCAAGCGGAGCCGTTTGATCACCCGCTTCACCGAAACCTGCCGCCATAGGTATCATACCTGCTATCATAGCTAAGCTTGTCATCAATATGGGGCGCAAACGCACCGATGCACTTACTTTAGCCGCTTCTATAGCGTTTCTGTATTTAGGGCGCAAGGTTTCTGCATTTGTAACTATAAGGATTGAATTAGCCACCGAAACGCCTATCGCCATAATAATACCCATGTACGATTGCAGGTTTAATGTTGAACCGGTTGCCAGCAGAAACACCAATGCACCAAGCAAAACAGCAGGTGTTGTTGATAATACAATGAGCGAAAGTTTGAATGATTGATAGTTGGCTGCTAACAACAATAAAATAACAACTAAGGCTACCAATAAACCGCTTTGCAAACTCGAAAAGGTCTCCAGCAACAAACTCGACATACCTTTTACCTGCATTTGCAAACCTTTTGGCAGTTCGCCTATTTCAGCAATCGATTTTTGAACGGCATCGGTTGCCCTGCCCAGATCGCAGTTATTTATATTTGCACTTACTGTAACAAAACGCCTTGGGCCGGAACGATCATATTCTCCGGGAACGGAATCAACAGAAAAAGTAGCAACATCGGCAAGAAACGGACGATTCATTCCTTTTACCAAAGGAATAGACTTTATCTGGCTCATGTCATCCATTATGTATTCAGGCACCTCTATCTGTGTCTGGTATGTATATGAATTGTTTTCGTCTAACCACAGGTTTTTATATGTGAACCGGCTCGACGAGGTAGCATCGGTAACCGATTGAGCAACATCACTCAGATTTAAACCCATTTGAGCAATTTTAAACCTGTCGAAGTGAATACGGATAACCGGAAATTTAAGTGGCTGCTGTATCAGCACATCCCGTAAAAAAGGAATAGCAGCTAATTTCTGCCGGAGTTTCTCAGAGTAATTTTCAATGTCATCCATATTCTTTCCGGCAACCCTTATTTCTATAGGAGTGGAAGTTCCCTGGCTCATAATTTTTTCAGTAAGCTCTATGGGTTCGAAACTTATCCGCGCCTCGGGCAGCAACCTGTGAATATTGGCCCGTAGCTTTTCTTTCAGCTTGTCAAGGTTCGTTTTGTAACTTTCTTCGAGCCCAACCTGAATAACTGCTTCCTGTGTACCGCTGTTAAATACATATAAATTGCTTGTTCCGAAACTGCTGGGTATTAACCCAACATAAGCTGAACTGATGGCCACATGGTTTTCGGTTGCAGAATCTATAATAGCTAATACCTTATGTACTGCTTCTTCAGTGCGCTCCAGCCGGGTTCCGTCAGGCTCCTTTATTCGCAGTTGAAACTGCCCCGAATTAACTTTAGGTAGCATATCCTTACCAATAAAGCTAAAACAGAATCCTACAGCTACCAAAGTGCCTGCAAAGTAAACTACCACCCACAGTTTCCTTTTTGGCAATAACTTCTCCAGTCGCCTTATGAAACCCATTTTAATCTTCTGAAACAGGTCATTTTTTTCAGGGTGCTTTACTTCCTCTTCCAAATGAAGGCCTACCTCATCCATTTCCTTTTCATCCAGGGCAAGCCCAGCATGGGTATGCTTTTGTCCGTGCTTATAGGTATACTTTTCCGTTTTCAATATCCAGTTAGATATTACAGGAACCAACATTTGCGCCGCGAAGAAAGATATGATCATAGCAAAACCAATGGACAAGGAAAGAGGCAGGAACATTGCTTTAGGTACTCCATTCATTACAAACGAAGGAGCAAATACGGCAAGGATACAAAGCAGTATGAGCAATAAAGGAAATGATATTTCCTTACACGCATCGAAAATGGCAAGTTTTGTGCTTTTACCCATTTCCAGATGCTGGTGTATGTTCTCAATGGTTACCGTGGCCTGGTCGACCAAAATCCCAATAGACAGTGACAATCCACTTAAGGTCATCAGGTTAATTGTTTGGCCTGCCAGTTTTAAAAACATAACAGCACTGATAACTGAAACGGGAATGGTTATAATAACAATCAAACTACTGCGCCAGTCCTGCAAGAACAAAAGCACCATTAGCCCAGTAAGCAAAGCGCCTAACATGCCTTCCGTCATTACACTTTTTACCGCATTTATTACAAATACCGACTGATCGAACTCATAGGAAACATTTACATCTCCTGGTAAAAGATCCTTCATTTCAGGCAGCTTGCTTTTCAAACCATTCACCACATCCATGGTAGATGCATCGGCTGTTTTAACTACCGGAATGTATACCGAACGTTTACCGTTCACCAGTGCATAACCCACTGTAACGTCTGCTGCATCTGATACGGTAGCCACATCGCTCAGGAAAATAGTAGCTGTACCATTGGTAACTATGGGTATTCCCTCAAATTCCTTTACCTTTTCCTCCAACGAATTATTCGAAACAATATACATGGTGTTGCCAATCCGCACATTGCCTGAAGGGGTGATAACATTGTTCTTCACAACCGCCTGTACTACTTCATCGGGTGTAATGTTATAACTCCGCAGTTTTTCAGGGTCAATATTCATTACCAGTGTGCGGGCATTGGCGCCCATAGGTGGTGGTGCTGACAAACCCGGTACAGAGGCAAACAAAGGCCGTATGCGCGTTAAAGCCAGATCATATACATCCTTCAGTGAACGTGTTTTACTGCTGAATACCAGGTCGCCAACCGGCAATGAAGAAGCATCGAAACGAATTACCTGTGGAGGTACTGCACCCGGCGGGAAGAAGTTCTGAGCCCTGCTAACCTGCAATGCCACCTGTGCTGATGCCTCAGCCATATCGGTGCTTTCATAAAAAGTAAGCTTTAGCATTGTAAGGCCTTGAATGTTCTTACTCTCAATGTTCTTTATTCCGTTAATGTAAAGGAACTGGTCCTGCAAACGGGTTGCAAAAAATCCCTCCATCTGTTGTGGCGACATTCCTCCGTAAGGCTCAATAACGTAAATGGTTGGTGAGTTCAGTTTCGGAAAAATATCTACAGGAATGGTGAAAATGGCCATAATAGAGAATAATAATATTCCGAGGAATAGTACTATTACAGTAATGGGCCGTTTAAGTGCAAAGTCTACCATAATTTTATTTTTAGAAATTACTTAAAAATGTGTTTAATGTATTATTGGCTGCAGCCTTCTGTAATAAGGTATTCAGTAAGTCCGACTGTATTTCTACCGCATCGGTTTCAGCGCGGTAAAGCAAATACGAGGCATCGGTCAGCTCTGCAATATTGGCAATACCCGCATTGTATTGTGCTGACTTCTGAGAAAAAGCATCCCGGGCTGCCTTTAATTGAATTGGGATTTCCTTTTCCCTGTCTAATACAGATTGAATAGAAATATCTGCCTGCTGCAACTGATTTTGCAAAACCAGTTTTTGTTGATTCATCTCTTCATTTATAGCTTCAGCATGAAAGTATTGAGTGGCAACTTTATCTCTCCGGTGAACGATATCGAAGAGATTGTATGTTAATGCCAATCCGCCCATGTAATTATAACGGCTATAGTCTATACCTGTAGAAAGATTCTGGTACCCATCTGTCGGAGAAATGCTGGAACCACGTACCCAAGCGCTACCAACTAAATAAAGCTTAGGCAGGCAGCTTTTCTTGATCAACTTTTCCTGCGACATAGCATATTGCCATTGGCTGTTATAAAAGAGCAGTATAGGATTGCTTACACTTACAGAATCGGCAGATACGTTTACTTGCAGCTGGTTTAGTAATGCATCGGATAAATGGCATGCCGCAGTGTCAATTTCAAAATCCTTATTCTTTATTCCGGTGTAGTAAATAAACTCTGCCCTTAGTTTGCTATATATCTCTTGCGTTTGTATGTATTGAATTTTAGCTTTCGAAACCTCAGCATTTGCAATAGATGAATCTACCCCGGCCTTAATTCCGCTGCCGGTATATGCTTTAATGTAGTTATACAAAACATTATAGCGTTCAATATTCTTTTGCTGAATGCTTGTCAGTAATCTGTATTTAAGCATATCGAAGAATAATTGCGCTATGTGATACTGCAATGAATACGCAGTGGCATTATAATCGGCTTTAGTAATATTGGCAAAAGACTGAGCCGATGCAATCCTCGCATGGTTCAGCCCGAAGTTATAAAGCTCATCTTGCAGGTAGGCCACACCAATATTGCCTGAAAATGTATTTGAATTATTTTCAGCACTTATTCCGCCTGACGTAGATGGAATAATTCCCATAGGGAAATATGAACCACTAAGGCTATTAGCTGTTCCTATATCAACCTGGTCGCTTACATTCAGTGATGGCAATCTCTCATCTTTTGCATCACGCACTGCTGCATCAGCGCTTTTTGTTTCTAACTGCTTTGCCTTTAACTCAGGGTAGTTGTTAATTGCCGAGTCTATTGCCTGCTTTAATCCTACCTTAGTTTGGCCAAAACCGCTTGTGCTTATACTTAATACTAAGGCGAAGCCTAAAATTCCCGAACGGTGTTTTTTAAAAAACATACCAATTGATTTATAAATTGAATGATAAAAGCGACGGCCTGTAAATACTAATTACAGGCAAATGAGAAGAAATTGATTTCTTCTACTTAGCAGCTAAACGGAGGGGAACGGAGAGAAAAACAGCCTAGAAAATCAGGCGGTGGTGGCAATAAACTGGTATGCGAAAAGAAATAATCTGTAGAAACAGCAATATTTTCAGGTATATCAATAACAGGAGTATAAAAAACTATAATTTCAATAGGCCTGGAAACGGTAACATTACCCCTGTCAATACCATGGCGGAACCTGTAAGCCTGCAAACTTGTAGCGGGAGGTATAGGGCTTTTTTCACTCACTAAATTATTTGCCGGAGATGATATAATTGAACTGTAAGTGGAACTGTGATGAATGGTTTGTTTAGCAAAACCAGTATTCGCCATTAAGAAAAGCGAGACTACTAATACTATCTTAATTAACCGATTCATGCAGCAAAGTTAGGCAAATTTGGCTTAGTTCTTATTCTATAGTGTTAAAATGGGTTAAATTGGGTATTAATGTGGGGCGGCATTTGTTGCCTTGTGACCTCACCCTGTATCCCTCTCCTTGAAATAGGAGAGGGAATTCCTAAGATCACCTCTTTTTCTCTACTTATTTCCTTTATATGCAGAAAGAACATATCAGCACAGAGACTCTTTCATCTGCTCACCCTCTCCTTGTGCAAGGAGAGGGCAGGGTGAGGTAAAATCTCTGTGTTAAATTTAGTTAAGACTATACTATTGCTCAAATCCGCCCTATAGTTAATTGCGTATAATTATGTAATTTCACGCCTCAATATGGAGAAAGAGATTTTCGATAAATACGAACCGATAATAGGGCTCGAAGTACACATTCAGCTGTTGACCAAAAGCAAAGCCTATTGCGGCGATTCAACCGAGTATGGCGCATTGCCAAATTCACAGGTAAGTCCAATATCCTTGGGGCATCCGGGTACACTACCAAAGGTGAACGAGAAAGTAATTGAATATGCCGTTTTGCTGGGCACGGCATGCAAATGCAAAATTACCCGCGAAAACCAGTATGCCCGTAAAAACTATTTCTACGCCGATCTGCCAAAAGGCTACCAGATAACACAGCACCTTACCCCTATCTGCACGGGCGGCTTTATTACTATAAATACACCTACCGGTAAAAAGCAGGTAGAACTTACCCGTATTCACATGGAGGAAGATACAGGTAAGAGCATACACGACCAGGACCCATACGATACCCTTATTGACCTTAACCGTGCAGGCGTGCCATTGCTTGAAATGGTTACCGAGCCTGTTATTGCCAATGCCGACGAGGCTTACCAGTTTGTAACCGAACTGCGCCGCCTGGTACGTTACCTTGAAATATGCGATGGTAATATGGAGGAAGGCAGTATGCGTTGCGATGCCAATATATCAGTACGACTGAAAGGCGCCAAGCAATTCGGTAAAAAGGTTGAGGTAAAGAATATGAACTCGATACGTAATGTGCATACCGCTATTAACCACGAAATAGAAAGGCAAATAGGTGTATTGGAAAGCGGAGGAACACTTTACCAGGAGACCCGTAATTTTGATGCAGCAACAGGTACTACTGCTACCATGCGTAGCAAAGAATCCTCAGACGATTACCGTTATTTCCCGGAACCTGACCTTGCGCCCGTTATAGTTACCGAGAAAGATGTGGAGCGCGTAAGGCTTACCCTGCCACCTTTGCCTGATGAATTGCTTGAAAAATATACAACACTATTCAACCTGAGCAATTACGATGCATCGGTTATAATAGATAATAAAGAGTTTGCATTATATTTTGAAAAACTGACAAGCAGCACAAACAACTACAAGGCAGCAGCTAACTGGATGATGGGCGACGTAAAGTCGTACCTGAATGAAAATGCTGTTACCATTGATAAGTTTCCCTTACCTGCCAATAAAATAGCAGAGATAATTTCATTGATAGAAAGTGGCAAGGTAAGTTACACCATGGCATCGCAACGCATATTTCCTGAAATGGTTAAGAACCCTGCCAAGACTGCTACACAAATTGCGGAAGAGAACAACCTTATGCAGGAAAGCGATAGCAGCGTGTTGGAACAGTTTGTAGCGGAAGCAATTGCTAAGTACCCTGAAAAAGTTATTGAATATAAAAATGGCAAAAGTAGCCTCTTGGGCCTGTTCATGGGCGAGGTAATGAAACTATCGAAGGGTAAGGCCGACCCAAAAATGGCTAATCAGTTAGTAAAGAATGCACTTGATAAAAGCTAATAAAAAGCACTATATAACCCCGTGCTTTAGCACGGGGAATTAAACAAATATCAAAGGGGCTTTAGCCTTGACAACACTATCAAGATGTCATACGTAAAAGCATGGATGCACATTGTATGGAGAACTAAAAACAGTTCACCTTTCCTTACATCGGAAATAAGAAAAACATTATTTGGACATATAAAAAGTAATGCAAAAGAAAAAGGTATATATCTTGATACAATTAACGGACACATTGATCATGTTCATTGCCTGATTGCTTTAAATGCTGATATTTCTATTGCCAAACATGTGCAACTATTAAAAGGAGAATCTGCACATTGGGCAAACAAGAATAATATCAGTCAAACCAGGTTGGAATGGGCAGATGATTATTTCGCAATATCGGTAAGTGAATCAATAACAGAAAAGGTAAGAGCCTACATAAACAACCAGGAAGAACATCATAAAAAGACTACTTTTGCTGAAGAATATGAAAAATTCATTAAACAATATAATTTCAAATTCAAGGCTAAAGCCTAATAGAAAGCTATAATCATCCCCGCCATAAATGGCGGGGTTAAAACAAAAAAAGATGAAATTCACGAAAACCTTAATTTACTTTATAGCAGCAACTTCGCTGGCAGCATGTAATGAAAAAAAGACTAGCGGGTTTGAACTAAGCGGAACACTAACCAATGCCAGCGAAGGCGTAAGCGTGTACCTTGACAGGTTAACCACACAAGGCACCAACCATTTAGATTCCACTAAAATGGATAAAGATGGTAAGTTCGTTTTTCATACCAAGGGCGTATACAAAGGCTTTTATAACCTGCGTATAACCCAATCGAGCTATGCCACACTTATCCTCGATTCAACCGAACAGGTTACCATTACAGGTAATTCCCAGTTGCTTGGCGACACATATAAAGTGGAAGGTTCAGCCGATTCAAAGCTTTTCGGGCAGATGAATACCGCTATGAAAACAGCTGCTTTTAAAATGGATTCTATTAAGAAATTATACCAGGCTTTATTGGGTACTTATGGTAACGACACCGCTAAAATGGATTCACTCAGCCATGTATTTGAAAAGCCCTATGATGCAATTATGGCAGACCAGAAGGCTTACATAGCCAAGTTTGTAAAGGATAACCCATCTTCATTTGCCTGCCTTGCTGCTATTCAACAATTGCCTTACGAAGAATACACCTCATGCTACACTACCCTGGATGATGCCCTAACAAAGGCCTACCCTACTTCAACATATGTTACCATGTTCCATGCCGATGTGGCAAACCTGAAAAGAGTAGCTGTGGGTTCGCCTGCACCTGATTTTACGTTGCCTGATACCGATGGCAAAGACTTTTCACTTTCAAGCCTTAAAGGTAAGGTGGTGCTTATCGATTTCTGGGCTTCGTGGTGCGGACCATGCCGCGCTTCATTACCGGGCATAGTGAAGATCTACAACAAGTACAAAGACAAAAACTTTGCTATGCTTAGTGTGTCATTGGATAAGGACAAAGCTAATTGGCTGGCCGGTATCAAGCAATTCGGGCTTACCTGGACCAACGTAAGTGATCTGAAATACTGGGATTCGAAAGTGGTACGCCTGTATGGATTCGATGGAATTCCTTTCAGTGTAATTGTAGGCGCTGATGGTAATATTGTAGCTAAAGGCCTTGAAGTACCTGCCGTAGATGCAAAACTGGAAACCCTTTTAGGTAAATAATTTTAACAACAAACATAAAACACATATCATGAAAACATTCATCGCAGCTGTATCACTAAGCTTACTTAGCTTAACGGCATTTGCACAAGATAAAACAACAAAGACCGCTGCTAAACCAGCTGCTGCAAAAACAACTGCTTCTGTATCGTATCGTTGCCCTGTTTGTGGCGCTTCTGCTGCAAAGGCAGGCGAATGCAGTAAAGACAAAGTTGCTTTTGTAAAAGTTGGCGACTACTACTGCCCTGATTGCTATATGAGCCAAAGCAAGCCAGGCAAATGCAGTATGTGCGGTGTTGATATGAAGAAGATGGAAACCACTTCTGTTATTCCTCCTGCTAAGAAATAAAGCCTGATTTAAAAATTATAGGCAAGACCAATACCATTTCGGGTTGGGCCAAAAGATACCTTGTACGCATCCATAAGCCGACCTGCGCGCATAATGTGAACCCATGCCAGCACGCCATAGGTAAGCCCGGTTCCAAGAGCTATGGTACCTATCTCTATAGCGCCCAGGCCTGTAGTATTATTTGAGTTACCGGTGGGATTTACTGCTGCTTGTTCTGTACTGCCAATACCAAATAATATACCACCACTAACCAAACCACCCAGGCAAATAAAATAATCTGTGCTCGCCTTTCTTAACTCAGTGCCGGGTGTATTCGAAAGCCACGTAGTTTTAGGCGCCTTTGATTTAACCGGTTCTTCCCTTGCCTGCGAAAAACAATTCAGGGTAATTAGGGTAAAAAAAACAAAACAAAGGGTTCTCATATTATGATTTAGTGTAACAAATGTATAAAAAACGAACCTCTGTTACAAATCACAATTCCTTCCACTCATGAAATATAGCCTCCTTACACCCGTAACTAACAGGCTTTTTAAGGGTTCCCACTTCTTTATGGCATTGGGTACATTTATACTTCTGGTCGCCCTTTAGGCCCAGGTTAATCCACCGGTGAAAAGGAGACTTGCTGCAACCTCCCTTCCCCGGTGAAATAAGCCTGTACTCAACCACTGTGCACTCAGCACAATAATATACATGCATTGGCATGGCTATTTTGTTTAAAGTGCACTACCAACTAAGGTCTTAAAATCATTATCATTTTTAAACTTTACGAACTCGCAATCCGAAGCTGCCATTTTCTTAAGCGATGCATCCTGGCCGACAGCTTGCTGCAGATTACTTATAACATCGGCTTTATTGTTTTCACGGGCTGCAATAACCGCTTTAAGGTAATAGGCAATTCCGCTTCTGTTGCCCGATGCATCAAGCGATGTTTCTGCGCCATGCGGATCATTGTTAAGTAACATAGCAAGCGCTGTGTTAAATGAATTGATGCTACTCATATTAGCAACTGCATCGGAATAATTACCTTGCTTTATATCAATAAGGCCCATATTATAACCCACTTCAGGCCCGGCAGATGAAGCCTTTTTGAAATCAGCCAGTGCAGTAACCATATCATTATTCATAAGGGCAATGGCTCCTTCATTGTTTTCAACAATTGCATTGGATGGTGATAAGCGTGCAGCATTATCAATATCTGTTTTGGCTGCTCCTGTTTCGTTCTGTATTAGCTCTTCATAACCGCTGTTATTAAATCCTCTCCAATCATTAGGATATTGTTTTTCAGCAGTTTTATAAATAGTAAGCTTCTGACTCAGATCGTTCGTTAATGTTGCTGCATAAAGTATTTCCTCTACCGACAAGCTATCAGGGTGTGAGGTAACCAATTGCTTTATCTGTTCATCTGTTCTGCTCTTTCTCTCTGCATTCAATTGTATTACCGACCTTCTCAGTTTTGGCAAAATATCATCGGCCAGTTCAGTATAGGTTGCCGACATGTTCTTTATTTCTTTCATGCGTTGGTCATGGTCAGTATACATGGAAAGCACACGCAATATCAAATCCTTATCTTTTATTTTAGATGCTTTCACCAGCGACTGAAAACCATCCCAGTCCATGCCGGTCTTATCTATTGTATAAAAGTCTTTTTCGGTACCGAACTTGGTGTTCATTTTTTTGCTGTTCATGCTTTTGAATTCACCCTTCATAGCAGCCATAGCCGATTTTGCGCGGTCATCAGCCAGATGTGTGTTAAACTGGGTTTCGCCATCGGGTGATGCGTATGCTGACACTTCTATGTTCTTAAACGTATACCCATCTTTTACACCTGTTTCAACAAACGCTTTAAAGGCTTTCATTTCTTTACTGCTCAATTCCATGGAGCGAACGGTAGCGTTACTTATGGTATAGAAAATATGCGTGGTATCTTTTTCCGGGGTTGTCTTTGTAAAATTATCCTTACCTAATATAGGGCGGGCATCCTTCTGCACCAACAAAGCAGTTACAATAGTTCCGTCAGCAATTTTCACAGCAGGCAATGCTTTCTTATTATTCTCTATTGTAGCATTAATATCCAGCTCATCTGTTTTCATGTTCGGGGTATATACGACCTTATCGCTATAGTTAACATTGCCACCCTGATCATAATTTATTTTTTGCCCGGCCTGCGAAGCTTTTTCGCCTACCAGTGTAACAGGTTTCAAGGCCTGTGTTGTGCCGTCGGCAAGTTTTAGTGTAGGCGTAACGGTTACAATAGCCTTTTTATTAAAATATTTTGCCGGATAGTTTGCCGTTATATTAATGGCAACGCTGTCTCCGTTATCCTGCAAGGGACTCGGTTTTACAGTGTAGGTGATCTTTGACGCGTCTTTTAACATTTTCGACATGCCATTGCAACCTGCAATTAAAATACCGCTAATGCATACAGCAGAAAGGGGGTAGATGTGTTGAATTTTCATTGTGTTGAGTTTATTATTGTTTTTAATTATTGCCTGTAAAAAAAAGACACTTGCCCGAGTGGTATGATTGAAAACAAACTAACCTTAATCCTTAATTAAGCAGTTTTTCAATCCAGGCAAGTGCCCGTGCTTCTTTCATTATTTTATAGATATTATTAAATATTTGCCTTTGCTCCAGAACGATTCAGCATCCGTTATAAGCAAGGAGTCAGCAGTACCAGTTCCTGTTATTTTATATGAGCCCTCAGGGTGATCGGTAATAACCATTTTAAACTTTCCGTTTAAAGGCAGTGAATGAAGCTCCGTCATATTGGCCTTTGTGAATCCTGATGTATTTACATCCGGATTAAGCTGCGCAGTGCGTCCAATACCCAGCAATCCCCCTTTTTTATCTATAAGGCCTTTATTCTTTAATTCTTTCATAGTGCCAACGGTGTAATAAACGGTATTTACCTCCGTGCGCATGGCATTTATTTCTGCACGCTGCCTGTTAATTACGGCCACGCTATCGTTAAACTGGTGGGTAAGCACAACAAGCGAATTATTGGCATCGGCCAGCTTAGCTTGTAATGATGCTATTTCCGCATCTTTTTCTGCCAGCTCCTTTGTTAAGTGAGCAACCATTTTTTCAAGTGATGCATTTTTACTGTCCGATTTCTTTAATCTCGATTCCAGGTGGTATATCTCCCGGTTGTTCTTTATGATCAGCTTATCAAGCGACCGTATTTCAGCCACTGTATTTGAGCCTAAGGGTTCACCTCCGGCAGTTTTCAAAGACACCACATGTTCTTTTGACTTAATACTATCGAGGTTGTCCTGTATTTGATTCAACGCAGTTATATAAGAAGTTATGGCGGAATCTTTCTTCTGGCTTTGTGCTGCCATTGCAGAATCCTGCGCAACTATTGCTTTTAACCTCTGTTGTTGTTCGGAATTGTTGCAAGATGCCAGGGCAAACAATGCAACTATACAAATGATGTATTTCATGATGTATCAATTTAAGAGTACGATAAAAAATCAGGATATTAATTCTTGCTATGCAAAAGAATTAACAGGAATTGAGTGGGCAAGCGCCTTACAAAAACTCAGAATAAAAAAAGGCACTTATTTCCCTTAGCAAACAGCCGGTGGGGAACGGAGAGGTAAAGAATAGAGAAAGGCCTCGTAGCGAAGCTTTTTCTCGGGGAAGTATGGGGAATATGAAGAATATGTTTTACTATTATCAAATACAGGCTTTAGTGTTGCAATGCATGGAGCGCCGGGATTAGAAAGCAGGAGAGAAAATATTTTATCCTTACTGTCGTCATTATACCTTAGTATAAGCATTGCATACCCATGCGAAGGAAAATCAGCAGGAGCATTTTGCGATACAGAAGAACAATTGTTAAATGAAACTGAATTATCCGGTAGTCCGCAATGCGATACAGATGCATTCGTGAATGCTGCATTCCCGCCAAGGAAGAGCAAAACAAGAACAAACCATTTAGAGAACCGTTTCATTTTAAATACAAACAAATGAGTTTCAGAGAACAAAGTAACAATATAATTTCAGTTCTGCCAATTACCTGTGCGTTAATTTTTGTTAACTCATAAAAAAAATAAACCCTGCACCCTCTGATTATTGAGATTGCAGGGCTTACATAATAAGCGTATTTAGTTTATACCTAATTCTTTTCTGATATCAGCAGGTATTGCATTTTTATTCACCATAATACTGGTTGTTTTGTACAGGTAATAAGGTTGTGATACATAGTCGTATCCTTTGCAATAGTTAGTTGTACCCCATGAGTTCTTTACTATATAAAACTCATCGCCGTTCTGGTCTTTTGCAATGCCTAATATCTGCATACCATGGTCATCGGTAGTAGAAAGATTATCAAATGCCTCCTGGCGCATTTCCTGGGTTATTTTCTTTTGAGATACAGGATACATAAAAACAGAATCTTTTGCAGATGCGCCCATGCTACCCATGTCAACTTCTGGCACTACAGCAAGGCTGCTATGCTTTAAATCGCAATATGGCTCACTTACATCAGCACCCCATTCTACGGTGTAACCATTCATAAGTGCATTGTCTGTTATCTTCTGAAATTCATCAAGCGGCACGTTATATGCTTCTTCATGCTCAAAATTATCTTCTACTTCAAGTGCAAACTTGGTGTGGAAGGGATGGTGAGTAAATGAGGTGATCTCTACATAGTCATCAGGGTTTATGCCTAAAAACTTTGCAAACGACATTGGGGTGTAGCTTTTACCATTGTATGTAAATTCGGTAGGTACCTTGCCCATATAACCGTCAAGCGCACCCTGAAAAGCTGCGAACCAGTTTGCGTTCAAATGGCCTGTAGCCGTTGCATTTTTCAATTGTGCATCGAGCAATGCTTTCAGGGCTGCATCCATTTCTGTGAAATCAGGCTTGTCCTTATCCATGCTTTCAGGCATACCGGTATAAGCATCCGCCGGAACAATGCCATATAGCTTTACAGCATTCAACACATCATGCGGTTCGCCACCGGGGCCAAAATTTGCCTTGCCGGTATAGCGCATATAGTTAATGGCTTTAAGTAAGTACATATTACGTATCACAAACATTTGCGAAAGTGAGTAAGTACCTTTTCCCATACGCATCAATTCCGATTCTAAAAACGACTGGGTAGAAAAGCACCAACAGGTTTCTGAACGATATTGGTTCTTAACACTGGTAGCGCTGTTATCTTTTACAATGGTAAACTGATATTTACTGCCCGGTTTATTGGTGGTAGGAAGATCAGCTTGAGCAAATACACCTGAGCATACCAATGTTGCCACTGTAAGGCTTATTTTTACTTTCTGTTTCATATTTGGATGATTTTATTTTAAAACCCTTTTAATTCAGAGAAACTAATTACTGTTAACTGATTTATTTCACGCAAAGACGCAAAGAACGCAAAGTACTGACCACTAACGACTGAAGACTCTTGACTGACGACTATAAAGCAATAAAAATCTGCTTGCTGTTTTTCTTTTTACCCATTATTCCCCTGGCAGCTTCTGCTATATCATCGGGGCTATATCCGCATTCCTTATATAGTTCCATTTGGGTACCTTGTTCCACAACCTTATCAGGTATTCCAAGCCTTATTACTTTGCTGTTATAATTATTATCTGCCATAAATTCAAGTACAGCGCTACCCATACCGCCCATCAGGCAACCATCTTCAACTGTAATAACATTGCTGAACTTAGTAAACACCTCGTGCAGCATTTGCTCATCAATAGGCTTTACAAAACGCATATCGTAATGTGCTGCATCAATGCCTTCTTCAGCCAAAGTCTTGCAAGCCTTAACTGCAAAATTACCCGGGTGGCCAATGGTTAATATGGCTACATCTTTTCCATCTTTTATTTTACGGCCCTTACCAATCTCAATTTCTTTGAACGGCTGTTGCCAGTCAATTATAACACCATTACCACGTGGGTAACGGATTGATATGGGACTGGTAACCTTTTCCAACTGGGCCGTATACATTAAGTTCCTCAACTCTATTTCATCCATTGGTGCCGATACGATCATATTCGGTACGCAACGGAAAAAGGCAAGGTCGTAATTGCCATGGTGTGTAGCGCCATCAGCACCCGATACTCCTCCTCTATCCAAACAGAAAACAACCTTCAGGTTTTGAATAGCCACATCGTGTATCACCTGGTCGTAGGCACGTTGCATGAACGTGGAATAAATATTGCAATACGGTATTAAGCCCTGTGTAGCCAAGCCTGCTGAAAATGTTACTGCATGTTGTTCGGCAATACCCACGTCGAATGCGCGGTCGGGCATTGCCTTCATCATAATATTCAATGAGCAACCCGTAGGCATAGCCGGTGTAATACCCATTATCTTAGAATTCTTTTCTGCTAATTCAACAATTGTATGCCCGAACACATCCTGGTATTTAGGTGGCTGCGGTGCAGTAGAATCAGACTTGACAACTTTTCCGGTATCCTTGTCAAATGTACCCGGCGCATGCCAAAAGGTCTGGTTACCTTCTTCCGAAAATTTGTACCCTTTACCTTTCATGGTAAGGGCATGTAATATTTTAGGGCCCGGTATATTTTTAAGGTCTTTTAATATACGAGCCATGTGTACCACATCGTGTCCGTCAACCGGCCCGAAATAACGGAAGTTGAGTGACTCGAATAAATTACTTTGTTTAAGCAATGATGTTTTAACAGCATTTTCAATGTTCGAAGCTATTTCCTGTGCATTAGGCCCGAACTTGCTTATTTTACCCAGCAATTTCCAAACCTCGTCCTTCATTTTATTATAGCCCGGCGAGGCCGACATATCGGTAAGGTATTTGTTCAAGGCGCCCACGTTCGGGTCGATGGACATGCAATTATCGTTTAACACTACCAATATGTTCGATTTTGAAATACCTGCATTGTTCAAGCCTTCAAATGCTAAACCGGCAGTCATGGCGCCATCGCCAATAACTGCAATATGCTGGCGGTCGTTCTCGCCTTTATAGTGCGATGCCGTTGCCATACCCAATGCAGCCGATATGGATGTTGACGTATGCCCTACTCCAAATGTGTCGTATTCACTTTCCTTGCGATTAGGGAATCCGCTTAAGCCTTTATATAAACGGTTTGTACCAAAGTTCTGTCTGCGGCCGGTAAGTATCTTGTGGCCGTATGCCTGATGGCCGGTATCCCACACCAGTTGGTCGTAAGGGGTATTAAAAATGTAATGCAGAGCAACGGTAAGCTCAACCACACCAAGGCTTCCGCCGAAATGGCCGCCTTTTTCCGATACTATATCAATAATATACTGCCTTAGTTCATTACAGACCTGTACAAGGTCAGTTTCTTTAAGTTTCCTTAGGTCGGCCGGGTAATATATTGATTCTAAGAGATTTTGTCCTTTATCCATTCAGGTATTACTACATTAACATTGGGCAACAAAGAGCCAAATATATGACTATTTTGACTAAATAAAAACCTTAAAAAAGGTTAAATATTGTGCGGCTGATTATCACGGGTTTTGCTGCCAAACGCAAAGGAACGGAGATGATACCGGTTCAGCAAGGTTTCGGCCAGGTAATAATAAATTACCCGGTTTAAAAAAGAGCCACTATATTAGTAGCTCCTTAGAAACCATTTCATACAATATATACTATGAAAATATTACGTTCGGATGCTTTTATAATATTTATAGGCACTTTTATAGTTTGTTATATTGCTTTCCTTAATCACTTCCCATTAGTATATGATGATACGGGAACTTATGTATCATCAGGGTTCGAGCATTACCTACCTAACGACAGACCTGTTTTTTATGGCATTTTCATCAGGCATATAAGCCTTGCTACTTCGCTTTGGTTTGTGGTACTGGCTCAAGGGCTGCTTATTTCCTATACCGTTTTCAGAACATTTGACATGTTTTACAGCGGCAATAAAAGGAACTTTTTGTTTATAACATCAATCATTTTTTTAACGGTATTCACTGGCATATCGCATAATGTAAGTATAATCCTTCCCGATATTTTCAGCCCTATAGGTATTTTATGCCTTTTAACTCTGTTGTTAAACAATAAAATAAGTAAATGGCAAAGGGGTGTACTTATAGTAATTCTTACCTATTGCATGCTGGTGCATTTTTCAAACTTCCTGATATTTTCCTCGCTTACATTCCTGCTACTTGCATATAACATAGTAAGAAGAATAAAGAAGAAACCCGTTGCGTTTAAGCGAAACAGGTTAATAGGCATTTACGCTTCCTTATTAAGCGTTTTAGTAATTACGCCTGTTGTAAATTATTCTTACTCCAAACAGTTTGTTTACTCAAAAGGGTCGCATGTATTTATGATAGCCCATCTGTTAGAAACCGGAATATTGGATGATTACCTTAGGAATGAATGCGCACATAAAAACTACAAGCTATGCAACTATGTGGGGAATTACGGCGGCAATTTTATGTGGGACTGGAATACAAGCCCCTTGTATAAGATGGGTGGATGGGATTCTACCCGGAAAGAATACAATGCCATAATTCTTGACATAGTAACAACGCCAAAATACGCCAAAGAGCTTATTCTGCAAGGCTTTGAATATTCATTTATTGAAATGTTCAGCTTCGATATACCTAAAAACGGAGTTTACCTTGGTGACTCTCCTCCACTTTCGGTTATAAATAAATATTTTCCGAAATATTTCGGAGTTTACACTTCTTCACTACAAAACATAGGAGCTCTTGACTTTACGCTCACAGATGAATTTCAACGTATACTTGTGTTTGCCAGTCTTGCTTTACTTTTATGTGTAATAGTATCAGCAAGCCTTTTCAACATTCTGCCAACGGAACTTAAATGGCTAACTGTTCTCATTCTTGTTTTCGGATACCTTAATGCGGCAATATGTGCCAATTTTTCAACTATTCATAACAGGTTTCAAAACAGAATAGCCTGGCTTGTACCTATGGTTGCCATTATGGTTGCTGAGCATTTGATCTCGAATTATTTACAAAAGAAAAAAAGCAACCCTTCATAAAAAGGAAATGTATTGATATAAACGGGAACTATTATTTATTAATTGGCAATCAGTATCTTTGTTTCAATATTAAAAGATTAACGCAATAAATTATCCACTCAAGTAAGTTTATGACATCTGAAATAATTACCTGGATGAGGCAAAACCCGAAAAAAATATTCCAGTATTTGTTATTTCTTTTACTGATCAGTTTGCCGCTTTTTTGCGACCTTAATACACTTCCGCTCCGCATATTTGATGAATCGCGTTTGGCAGTAAGCGCTTTTGAAATGCATAAATTCGGAGATTATATTGTTACTCATATTCAAGGTAGCCCTGATATGTGGAACACCAAACCGCCACTTGTTATATGGCTGCAGGTGTTGTGTATAAAACTTTTTGGCGCCAGCGACCTTTCCGTAAGGTTACCTTCTGCTTTTGCAGCAGCGTTTACATGTATATTAATGATGGTGTTTTCAGTAAGGTACCTGAAAAGTTTCTGGATAGGATTTGCTGCTTCATTGGTATTGGTTACCACTCATGGTTATGTATGGATGCATGGCACACGAAGCGCAGATTACGACGCACCCCTGGCTTTTTTCATGGCTTTTTACGCTATCGCATTTTATGCCTATTCTGTAACTAAAAAGAATATTTTTTTAACCCTCACCTTCATTGGCATTATTCTTGCTGCTTTAACCAAAGGCGTAGGAGGATTACTTTTCATTCCGGCGATTATTCTATTTGCCTTTATTCAAAAAAATGTTCCGGGCCTATTGCGTAATAAAACCTTTTACCTGAATGTAGTTGCGTTTTTAATTGTGGTGATAGGGTATTATTTATTAAGGGAACATTATAATCCCGGGTACCTTAAAGCAGTATGGGAGAATGAACTGGGCGGACGCTATTTACAAGTAAATGAAGCGCACGAAGGGGGGTTTTGGTTTTACTATAATAACTTTATTGACTTTCAGTTCAGCTACTGGTATATATTGGTTCCTGTCGGGGCAATTATAGGCCTTACAAATAAAGACCAGAGAATAAGAAAGTTCAGTTTATTTTGCATTTTAGTTCTTATCACCTTCTTCCTGGTAATTTCCAGCGGCAAAACAAAGTTGCAATGGTACGATATTCCTATGTACCCATTCTTATCATTCATTATTGCAATGTTTGTTCAATGGAGCATTCAACTGGTTGAAAACATTGCAACTCATACTTCGATACGAATTTCGGTTGTACCTTATGTGGTAATGTGGTTTATTTATATTCAGCCTTATAAAGCAATAGTAAATGAAACATATATGCCAGTTGACACTGAAAGTGATAAAGAATATATTAAAGAAGAATATTTTTTAAAAAATTCGATTGACAATAAAAGAGACCTGAATGGATATTCCATGTGCTATAGTGGGTATGCTACACCCAACATATTTTATACGTATGTACTGAACGATATGGGTGAGAAATTTAATTTCGTTACCTCCGGCTTCAATTTCAAACCGGGCGATAAAATAATTGTTTCGCAGCCTGATATTCAGGATACCATTAATAAAAAATATAATTGGGCGCCTATCGATTCGGTAGGAGAAATAAAAATGCGTCGGATAATCTCAAAGAAATGAATACAAGCAGGAAAGAAATAAGTGTAGTTATACCCGTTTATAATGAAGAAAAGGGATTAGATGAATTATTTAAGCGATTAACAAATTCACTTAGCAAGGTAACAGATAATTACGAACTTTTATTTATAAACGATGCCAGTAAAGACAAAACACTCGAAAAATGCATAACGTTTTCGAAGTCCGATCCGCATGTAAAATATATAAGTTTCAGCAGAAATTTTGGCCACCAGGCGGCAATTTCGGCAGGCATACATAATGTAAATTGCGATGCACTTGTTATTATTGATGGTGATATGCAAGACCCGCCTGAACTGATACCTGAAATGTATAAAAAATATAAGGAAGGCTATAATGTAGTTTATGCAAAGCGTATTGCCCGGAAAGGAGAAAAATTCCATAAAAAAATAACGGCAAGCATATTCTATCGGTTACTAAGGCGAATAACATCCATCGACATTCCCCTTGATACAGGCGATTTTCGCCTGATAGACGCAAAGGTTATAAGTGTACTGCGCACTATGCCCGAACGAACTATTTTTTTCAGAGGGCAGATTGCCTGGATAGGATTCAAGCAAACGTTTGTTGAGTTTGAGCGTGACCCAAGAAGATTTGGCGAAACGGGCTATTCGTTTGGCAAAATGTTAAAATTTGCATCGAGCGGAATAACCGGATTTTCAGAAGCGCCTTTACGGCTTGCTTTGTGGCTTGGTTCTGTTATTTCATGTATTGCCACAGCAATGATAGTTTACTTACTGATCAGCAGGTTTGCATTCCATCATATTACCAGCACCTGGATCACTGTTGTTACCTGTGTGTTTTTTATGGGCGGTATTCAGTTATTTACCATTGGCGTAATTGGCGAATACCTCAATCGTATTAATAACGAAACAAGGGGAAGGCCTTCGTACATTATTGCAGAAAGCAATATTTTAAACAACTGAAAATCATTTGGGCGTTCCCAATATGGCGAACGCGCTGTTTGCGTTAGGGATAGCAATGGAAAACCCACAGCCGACCTTAGGAGGCGAGGACTCGGAATGTATAGCCCGACCCGCAGGGGAACGCCCAAATAATTAGAAAGCTTGTAAAGGTGAAAGTTATAAAGTAAAAATACTTAGTGAACCTTTGTGTCCCGATAACTATCGGGATTAGTGCCTTAGTGGCGAAAAAGTATCGAATAATTATTAATCTCCATATTCGCTACCTTTGCATTCTATGAAAAAACTCACTGCCCTTTTTGCACTTTGTGTTATAGTATTCACTGCTGCTTTTGCACAAGACCAACAGCCCATATCCACCAAAAACAAAAAAGCCACCAAGTACTATAACGAAGGGCTTAGCGACTACCGCCTGAACAATGCCAAAGATGCGGCAAAAGCTATACTTGCAGCCATGAAAGAAGACTCAACTTTTGTTGAGGCTCATGCCTTGCTGGCTAAAATATACCTCGACCAGAATAGAAGTGAAGATGCATTAGTGGAATTTAAAAAAGCAATTGCCATTAACCCTGATTTTTTACCTGTAATGTATTTTTATGCCAGCCAGATAGACCTTTCTATGGGCCGCTATGATGAAGGATTGGTTTTTGCGCAAAAGTTCGACAGGTATGTTACCAGCAATGCTGAGCTTAAAGCACGAACAAAAATTACCATAGCCGATTGCAAGTTTTCTATTGAGGCCATGAAACACCCTGTGCCATTTGAGCCACAGAACATGGGCGCTGCCATCAACTCAAAGTACGATGAATATTTTCCTGCTATAACTGCCGATGGTTCTACTTTCCTGTTTACCAGAGAGCTTGTAGACTCAATTACAAACCCTGAAGGTAATGAGGACTTTTACATGAGCTACCGGATAAATGGCAAGTGGGATAATGCATTTAATATTGGACCTCCACTGAATACCGAACAGAACGAAGGCGCACCAACAATTTCTGCCAATGGCCGCCTTATGATATTTGCAGGCTGCGACCGCCCTGACGGGCATGGTAGTTGTGATCTGTATTACTCTGTACGGCATGGCGATAAATGGAGCCCGGCAAGGAATCTGGGGTCACCCATAAATACCAGGCTATGGGAATCGCAACCTTGCCTTTCGACCGATGGCCGGACGCTTTACTTTGTACGCGGCTCGGTAGGTGGCGATGGCGTGCATGCGCAGGATATTTACGTAACACAGCTAAGTGATACCGGCACATGGAGTGTACCTGTAAAACTCAGCGACAGTATTAATACACCTGGCAGGGAAGAATGCCCCTATATAGCTGCCGATAACCAAACGCTTTACTTTGTATCGGACGGGCATCCGGGCTTTGGTGGCACCGACATATTTATGTCGAGAAGAAAACCTGACGGCACCTGGGGAACTGCAAAGAACCTTGGCTACCCTATTAATACTACTGCCAACGAAACAGGCATCATAGTTGATCCTAATGGCCAGCTGGCTTACTTTTCATCGAACCGCCCCGGCGGTTTTGGCGGAACTGATATATATCAGTTTGCTTTGTATGATTCGGCGAGGCCTACAGCTATTACCTATATGAAAGGAAAAGTGTATGATGCGAAAACAGAAAAACCGCTTGGTGCAAACTTCAGCCTGATTGACCTTAGCACGGGAACAACCGTTATGCAATCTACATCAATTGCTTTCGATGGTACCTTTTTGGTTTGTATTCCTTTGAATAAAAACTACGCACTTAATGTTACTAAAAAAGGGTATTTGTTCTACTCTGAAAACTTTGAATTGAAAGATTCAAATGCTTCGCGCGTACATCCGTATACCATTAATATACCATTGCAACCTATTGACACCGGTGCGCATATTGTCCTTAAAAACATTTTCTTCCCTACCAATCAGTTCGACCTTAAGCCTGAATCGCAGATAGAATTAAATAAGCTGGTTGACTTTATGAATTTAAACCCTACCGTAAAAATTGAAATAAGCGGGCATACCGATAATGTAGGTTCACCTGCAAGCAACAAAATACTTTCAGAGAACAGGGCGAAATCGGTTTACACGTATTTAACTACTCACAACATAGCGGCAGACAGAATGAAATACAAAGGCTATGGCCAAACACGCCCTATTGCAAGCAACGATACTGAAGAAGGCCGCGCACAGAACCGACGTACAGAAATGAAGATTGTGGCGAAGTAAATTGAAAACAAATGAAAAAAGTATTTCTACTTATTCTTTTATTTCCGCTTCAGTTACCAGCACAATATAATTGGCAGGCGCTAAGCAACGCACCTAAAAGCTGGAGGAATGATGATGTTTATTTTTTAACCCCTACGCTCGGCTGGGCAACACACGCCTATTACGATTATCTTTCACCGAACCAATTTGGCCAGATATACAAAACTACAGATGGAGGAAGTAACTGGCAGTTGATTAAAGATAGTTCAACATCATTTTATCGTTCAATTGGTTTTGCCGATTCCTTAACCGGTTGGGTGGGAAACCTTGCCGATACAAACCCCTATTATGGAGTTAATTTAACTAAAGACACAGTACCACTGTACCAAACAAACGATGGAGGGAAAACCTGGAGCCCGGTTATTTTACCAAACCCGCACCCGGTTGCCATTTGTGGTATTTCGGTAGTAAATGATTCTGTTATATACGCTTATGGCAGATGGAACAGCAAATGGACACAGAACAATGTTGGCTATATTAAAACTACCGACAAAGGCAAAACATGGGTTTACCATGACATGAGCGCTTATTGTTTTGGAATGGTAGACGGTTGGTTCTTTAACAAAGATACTGGTTTCCTTAGCGGAGCAAGCCCTGCATATAAAGCTCAAATACTTTCAACTACCGATGGAGGGAACACATGGCAGGTTTGTTACAGGTCAACGCGGGTAGATACCGATGAAGTATGGAAAATATTTTTCCCTCACAGAGATACGGGTTATGCAGCTATAGAATACCAGGCTAATGTATCACACACAGCCAATAGGTATTTTGCTAAAACAATTGATGGCGGCAAAACATGGACAGAACTGCCATTTCTTACTTACTATGATGAAGAAGGTATTGGCTTCATAAATGACACTATCGGGTGGATAGGTGGTGATTATAAACAGCCGACCTATATAACATTCAATGGCGGCAAAACATGGGCCCCCGACAATAATTTTGGAGTCTCTACTCCTCCTTATAATACGGGGAGCGGATATGCAATCAACCGATTCCGTAAATTAAATGACACACTTATGTATGCCAGTGGAAACACTGTTTACAAACTAAGTGGAACAATTACAGGAATAGAGAAATTAAACCCGCCCTCCTACTCTGCAATAAATTATCCTAATCCTTTTTCTACTGAAACAACCATTGAATACAATCTGAAACAGGCATGCAACAACATTAAAATAAGCATATACTCATCTCACGGCCAAATTATTTATACCCAAAACATAAATTACCAATCTGCCGGAAAGCATGATTTTAAATTCAACCAGGATATTGCTTCAGGAGCCTATTTCTATTCAATTACTTCTGATGAATTTACAATTACCAGGCAAATGATAAGGACGAAGTAAATATGACAAAACACTCCTCATATACCTTCACTCTTGTTCTGGCTTTTTTTTCATTGACTTGCCTTGCTCAAAAAGATACCGCAAAAGTGAAACCCTGTAAGCTTTTAGAAATAACCGGTGGAGCATTATTTCCTACAGCGCCTTTTGCGCAATCAGCAGTAATTGAATATGGAGCCTACACAGGGTATAACCTTGGTGCCTCACTCAGCTGGCCTGTTAAAGGGCAGTTTAGTGGAACACTTAGGTACATGTATGGTATAAACCAATTCAATGCCATATCCACTGATAACACAACAAGCTACGTAAACATACCTGCCAGTGGGGTTAACTACTATGAAAATATTGCACTGATCGGCGCTTGTTATACCATTCCCGGTGATGATAAAGCATCAATAGATGTAAGGGTAGCAGGTGGCGCCCTTCTTTTTACAAGCCCTCAGGCAACGTATGCAGAAAGCAATATTTTCAGTAATTCCGGGCAAGCCAACGCCTTACCACAATCAATAGTACAAACATATACCTTCACCTCCATTATTTTAAATGCCGGTGCATCATTGCATTGTAAGTTGGGCAAAAGAATTATAGTTTCACTAAACCTTGACTATTATTATTCACCTGGGAATGGAACAAGTATCACTACTACTTACAATAATTCCTCCAAACCAGATACTGACGCGCCCACATCATTTACGTTCTATTCAATGTTTAACCCCAGCTTAGGGTTTGGCTATAAAATTGGCAGCTAAAACTAATTACTGTTATTCCCTGTTCTTAACTAACTTTGTTGTCAGCTCCAATGACGACAAACAAAAAAATAATTGCATTTCTTTTTGCTGTAATGAATATTACGGTAGCCACTGCACAAGACTATGCCCGCCCCGAACCTGAACAATATGCTCCGGAAGGAAGTACTACTGATAAGAAATTCAGCGTTGGCCTATCTTTTGGCTCCGCTATTCCCTTGGGTAAATTTGCCAGCACAAGTGTTAAGGGTACCTTCTGGGATTTCCATTCCGTTGACTCAACTCACTTAGAGGGTTTCGCCAAGAATGGCTTTAACTTTACCCTTACCGCATCATATTTATTCCCGGGCAATGTAGGTATTATGGTTATGTATGCCAGTAATTCCAATGCGTTCGATATAAATACATTTTCTGCAAGTGTTGGCCTTCCTTCCAGTACTAATTCAGAACTATACAGCGAGAACGAATATTTAATAGGCCCATTTGTGGTACTTCCTGAAGGCAACTTCCGGTTTACATTTAATGCGCTGGTAGGACTTGCAAGTGTTGCCTACCCTGAAATAACGTGCAATGCTCACGACACAACATATACGTACGATTTCCAGGGCGGATCAGGCTTTGCCTACGACCTTGGAGCAGGTGCCGAATATAATTTTTCAAAGTGGTTTGCAGCATCCCTCAATATTAATTACATGAATACAACCATTCAATACAATGGTTATTCAATAACAGGAACCATACCGGGATATATAGCGTATTACTCATCACCTACCGATGTTTTAAGTATGCCTACCGGTATATTAAAAATAACAGCGGGCATTGTACTCAGGTTTTAAGTTGAGAAACACATTACTAAAATCATTATCGGTGTTTTTCCTGTTGGCAGGGCTTTATCATCTAATTGGCCTTTTTGCTGAAATAAATAAGGAGCCACTCTGGAGAAACGGGCTGTTCGTTATTATTAATCTGTTTTGTTTTTATGGCTTGCTAAAGCGCCCTGGGTATTTTGTTTACCTGTTCGGCATTCTACTGTTGCAACAAGTATATAGCCATGGCGGAGATCTTTTAAATCTATGGTCAACCCACAAGCAAGTAGACTGGCTTAGCCTGGGTGTGATAATTTATATGCCCTTGGTTTTTGTGCTATTGGTTGTAGATACACGTAGCAAGAGAACTTAAATTCGCGCCATTAAGCTTATTATTATTTGGGCGTTCCCCTACGGGTCGGGCTATACACTTCAACTCCGCGCTGCGCTTGCGGGATTTCCGTTTCTATCCCTAACGCAAACTACACCTATCATCATGCTAAACCTGTCGAAGTACGTAATCCTATTCTTGAACTAGGCAGATGGTGGGCGCGGGTTAGCTGTAAATGATGCGAGTATAGGAAACTCAGGCAAGCAGGGAGCAAGAGTCGCCCCAAATAATTACGAAGTAAGAAACATAAATCGCATAATTAAATTCCCTCTACCAATCTTTTTATTACGTGCAAAGTGGTGCTCCAGTAAAAATTCCAATGAGCATAAATAGTACCTTCGGGACAATTGCTTACTGTTAATTCTAACAGAGTTGCACCTTTTTCAGGGTGCAGCTTAAACTCAATCACCACATAATTCTCTGGTATATCAGGCAGGTGCGATATCTCATTCCAGTATGAATATTGGAATACTTTCTCAGGTTCAAACTTTAGTACAACTCCTTTATCCTTATAAAAAACGCCTAAATGCTTGCCCTCAAAACGTATGGGGCTACCAACTTTAAAATCAGATATCACTTCATACCCACCATCATCGGTTTGCCATTTCTTTATCAGTTCAGGCGTAGTTAATATTGCCCACACTTTTTGTGCAGGGGCATTAATGGTGATTGATTTGTTAATGGTTTCCACAAGTTTCTTAACCTATTCGCAATTTACTCATTTCATAAAAAATGAAAATTATTACTGCACTATAAGTTTTGATGAAGATAGGTATTTATGCTCGCTGTCATAAACCTTTATAAAATACATACCATTAACAAGGTCTTCACGAAACAACTCAAACTGCCTGCTGCTTGATTCAATAGTTTTTAATAACCTGCCTGTAACATCATACAACTCAATGTAATGAATACCACTTTCGTTAAACACCACATTCGTATAACTACTGAAAGGATTCGGGTAAACAGTCATATCTCTTTTTATTTCGCTTACATTAATGACAGAAGAAGGCGCCGTGCTAATTAAATACATTGAACCATAAGGATACGCACCATCGGTAGCAATAAAATCATGCAGTATTTTAATAGTATCAGTAACAGGGTTAAAACTGAATATTGCTCCGTAATTATTTGCCCCTCCGGCTTCGGCATCTCCATAGAACATATTGTTCACACTGTCATAAACTAAATCGTTATTCGGGTTTTGGGGCTCACCAGATGGTTCATTTTGAAAACTAAAAACAACTTTTTCTTTCCCACTGTTGGGGTCAAAACTGAATATCTCTCCATATCCGTATATTCCACCCTGGTTAGTAGTTGCATACCATAGCCCATTAGTATTATCAATAGTAAAGTTTCCCTGTGGTTGCATTCCATCCGTACCATTAAATATTACCCAGGTACTATCCTTTCCTGTTGCCGGGTCAAAACTGAATATTACACCATTACCATTTCCAAACCCATATGTACCACCAAGCTGGGTCATTCCATACAACAGGTTGTTTTTAGGGTTAATGGTAAACCCATCCATATTGGGCTGCTCACCACCATTTATTGTAAAAGAGTAAAGAACTGAATCCTTTCCTGTTAAAGGATTATAACTATATATAGTACCTGCATTTGAATCTCCCCCTAAATTAGTCATGCTATAAAATATACCCTTATACATCGTAAGACTAATTCCACTTGAGAATGACTCTGAAAAACTTATCAAAACAGAATCCTTTCCTGTTGAAGGATCAAAACTAAACATCGCTCCACCCTGGCTTACTCCGCCCTGGTATGAATTTCCATAGAACTTATTGCCATATAGCGCCAGCGCACCATACTGAGGATGAATTGCATCATTTGAGTTTCCACCAAACTCATATAGTACACTATCTTTCTCGGTAGTTGGGTTAAAACTGAACAACACTCCATCGTTATATTTCCCCCCATTTTCGGCCACATTATAAAGTAGGCCATCTTTGGGATTTAAAACAAAATTGCCGCTCGGATTTGCTCCATTAATACTATCAAAGTTGATTATCACGGTATATTTATTGGCACTGAGATCATAACTAAACAAGCACCCTTTGCCATATTTTCCACCTTCAAGGGTTGTACCGTACAATATATTCTTCTGAGCTTTTACATAAAAACAAAAGCACAAAAACAGTAATACCAATATGTTTTTTGCCAGGTACAATGACTTCATATTTCTTTGTTTATAGTAGTGAGTAATCACTCAAATGTAGTATTTTAATTCCGACTATACAATACGGTTAAATATTAAAAACAAAAATGCCCGGCTTCCACCGAGCATTTTTGTTAAGACTGAGATTGAGATTGAGGTTAAGAAATTGCTCAACCTGAACCTAAGCCTCAACCTATTTTTAATCGTTCATCGTGATCAAAAACTCTGCATTCGATTTGCTACGTACCAACCTTTCCCTGAGGAATTCCATAGCCTCAATAGGGGTCATATCGGTTAAGTGATTACGTAATACCCAAATACGTTGCAGGCTTTCTTTATCAAGCAACAGATCATCACGCCTTGTACTCGATGCAACAATATCAATAGCAGGGAAAATACGTTTGTTTGAAAGGCGGCGGTCGAGCTGCAATTCCATATTACCGGTTCCCTTAAACTCTTCAAAAATAACTTCATCCATTTTACTACCTGTTTCAATAAGGGCAGTAGCAATAATGGTAAGTGAGCCACCATCTTCAATTTTACGTGCAGCACCAAAGAAACGTTTTGGTTTTTGCAGTGCATTAGCTTCCACACCACCCGATAATACCTTACCCGATGCAGGCGATACAGTGTTGTACGCACGTGCCAAACGGGTAATAGAGTCGAGCAATATAACCACATCGTGGCCGCATTCTACAAGGCGCTTAGCTTTTTCAAGTACTATGTTGGCAATCTTTACGTGGCGTTCAGCTGGTTCATCAAATGTTGATGCAATAACCTCAGCCTTTACGCTACGTGCCATATCGGTAACCTCCTCAGGGCGTTCGTCGATCAGTAATATAATAAGGTATGCTTCCGGATGGTTGTCGGCAATTGCATTAGCAACTTCTTTCAACAAAACCGTTTTACCGGTCTTTGGTTGTGCCACAATTAATCCACGTTGGCCCTTACCTATTGGGGTAAACATATCAATAATACGGCTCGATACGGTTGCCTTAGGATGGTTAGCCAGGTTAAACTTTTCGTGCGGGAACAACGGTGTTAAAAAATCAAATGGAACCCTGTCTCTTACCACATCAGGGCTTTTGCCATTGATAAGGTCAACGCGGGTTAACGGAAAAAACTTTTCACCTTCGCGTGGAGGGCGTACATACCCATTTACAGTATCACCTGTTTTCAATCCAAACAGTTTTATCTGCGATTGAGAAACATAAATATCATCGGGTGAGTTTAAATAGTAATAGTCTGATGACCTTAAAAAACCATATCCATCAGGCATAACTTCAAGCACACCTTCAGCACCAACTATATTATCAAAGTTGTACTGAGGTTCTCTTGATTGTTGATTTTGATTCTGCTGGTTTGGGTTGTTTTGTTGGTTTGGATTGTTTTGTTGATTTTGGTGCTGATGTTGATGCTGGTGCTGTCCTCCACTATTACCTTGTTGGTTGCCCTGATGGTTACCTGAGTTAGGTTGTCTTGGTTCTTCAGGTGCAAATGGAAAATCATTTGCAGGTTCAACAGGTTTTGCAGCTTCAGCTACAGGAGTATTCACAGGCTCATCTGCAACAGGAGTAACTTCAGGCTCGCTTGCAAAATCAGGCACAGGTGTTTCTTCTTTATCATGCTTTACTTCATGACGGTGCGCACCCACTTTTTCCTGTTTAGGTTCATGCGGCCTGCGTTCACGTAAAAGGGGTTCTGTCCTTTGTTCCGTCTTGGGCTCGCTCTTTGGTTCAGTTGCAGAATGGCCTTCTGCCGGTGCTCCTTTCTGAGCATCTAATATTTTAACAATAATTTCTTGTTTTTTAAGGCCTTCTAGCTTGGTTAGCTTAAGTGATTTAGCAATCTCTTTAAGCTGTACCAACGATTTAGTGTTCAATTCAACGATGTCGTGCATAAATAAATATTAAAAGATCTGGATTTGTTTATCTGATAAAAGATGGGGAGAAAAATGCGTGTCTGAAATCTATACTATATACCTCTTGTTGTCGGCTTGTTCAATAAGTTTCGTGGGAAATACATTGCAATAATAGTAATTATTTTGAAATAACAATAGTTCGTATGAAAATTTAATATCCTGTTTATTTTCCTTTGCCCCAAACCCCTAAAGGGGCTTTGAATTCAAAATTCAGCATTCATCACTATTAATTTGGGCGTTCCCCTTCGGGTCGGGCTTTACGTTACAACTCCGCGCTGCGCTTGCGGGGTTTCCACTGCAATCCCTAACGCAGTGCTACGTGCTATATGGCTTATTTAGTTTATGAACTAGGTAAAAGGTGGGCGCGGGTTAGCTGCAAATGATGCGAGTATAGGAAACACAGGCAAGCAGGGAGCAAGAGTCGCCCCAAATTAATTACGAATTTGGAATTATGAATTAAAAATAAATACTAACCATTTAAATCCCCTTCAGGGGTTTGGGGCAGAAAAACAATAGCTTACCCCTTACACCTTAGTCCTCACCCTTTCCAGTTTATCATTATCTTTGAACCTTAACAATCACTGAAATGGACCAGATAAAACATTGGATAGAGTTAATATTACATGCCGACACAGCCTTATTTAACATAGTAAGGGAATACAAAACAGGCACTTACCTGATATTAATGATCATCATTTTTTGTGAAACAGGCCTTGTTATAACACCTTTTTTGCCCGGTGATTCGCTGTTGTTTGTTGCAGGTGCCATTGCCGGGGCTTCTACCAGCGACGTGGCAGGTGTGCTTAGTGTGCCTTTGCTGGTTCTGTTATTGTTTGTTGCTGCTTTTGCCGGCGACAACTCCAATTACTTTATAGGTAAGTTCCTCGGGCATAAAGTGTTTAATATGAACATTCGCTTTTTAAATAAAGATTATCTGCAGCGCACGCATGCTTTTTACGAAAAGCATGGTGGTAAGACCATAATTATTGCCCGTTTTATGCCTATCATCCGAACCTTTGCCCCTTTTGTTGCCGGTATTGGCGAAATGATGTACAGCAAGTTTGTGTTCTTCAGTATTATAGGTAATATGATATGGATAAACCTTTTCTTATGGGCGGGCTATATGCTTGGTGAGAACAAAATAGTAAAAGAACATTTCGGGCTTGTTACGTTAGGCATTATAGGCGTATCGCTTCTGCCGGCTGTATATGGTGTAGTAAAAGGCTTAATGGCTAAAAAGAAATAAGGTGAACGCAGCTGCCATAATTCCGGTAGCATACCTTGCTCCCCTGCCCCATTATGCTGCTATGCTAAAGCATACAGAAAACAAATGGGATATATATGAGCACTTTCACAAACAGTTTTTCTATAACCGTTGCATGATATATGGCGCCAACGGACCATTAAAGCTTATTATTCCACTACAAAAACGCCATGTAAAAACTGCATTGAAGGATGTGAAAATAAAATACGAAGACAACTGGCAGGTATTGCATTGGCGCTCCCTTGAGGCATCGTACCGCCGTTCGCCTTACTTCGAATACTTTGAACATGACCTTAACCCTTTATATAATGGCGATTACCGACCGGAACTACTTATTGACTGGAACAAAAAGCTATTTGAAACCGTGAACAAGCTTATGCAGGTTGAAATAAAGCTTTCGTTCACCACTGAATATTTTAAAGAGTATACCGATGCGGATGATTACCGTAAACTGGCATCGCCGGGTGTAATGGAAAAGGAAGCAAATAAGAATATTAAATACCAACAGGTTTTTCAGGAAAAGCATGGCTTTTTGCCCAACCTCAGCATTATAGACCTGTTGTTTTGTGAGGGGCCGCATGCCAAACAATTATTGCTTAGCTAATGATATACCTAACCTATAACGATGCCCCCGGAGGGATATACCAGAGCCAGGTAATTGATACCTGCCGCTTTTGGGAAGAGACCTTCGACGAAGAGGCATTGCTTATAGCACTGATATCGGGCCGTAATTTTTCAGCTTGCCGTAAACAGATAAAACAGGCATGGAGGCATTCCATTGTTTTACCTATGTATCCCGGCATAGCTAACTGGAAGAAAAATTCGCGCCTGATCAAACTGGTTATGCTGAGCCGTACAAAAGACAATGTAATTGCACGCGGTGTATTTGCCACATTACTTGCAAGGGGGAACAAAAAGTTTACCAAGGTATGTTTTGATGCACGTGGGGCTTATGCTGCAGAATGGTCGGAGTACCTGAAAAGTGAATCGGCTGCAATAGAAAAAGAAATGAAAAAGCTTGAAGGGGATGCACTGCTGAAAAGTGATAGCAGTATTGCAGTTTCGCAAAAACTGGTCGAGTACTGGAAAGAGAATTTCAACTACACTCACACTAATCATGTTGTTATACCCTGCACGCTTAGCAAAAAAATATCTACCGAATACGATGGTGCTGCTATTAGCAAGGTACGCAAACAGCTTTCATTTACAGATAGCGATGTGGTATTGGTTTATTCTGGCTCATCGGCCAAATGGCAATCGTTCCATATACTGGAAGAGACCGTAACAAAAGCATTAACACAAAATCCTTCATTAAAACTTTTAATGCTTTGCAAAGCTGGCGAAGAGAAAGCATTGGCCGATAAATTCCCGGGCAGGGTTATACAAAAGTGGGTTGATGAAGATGAAGTGCACAGCTATTTGCAGGCTGCCGATTACGGACTTTTGATAAGAGAAGAATCGATTACCAACAAAGTAAGCTCGCCCGTAAAATTTGCAGAATACCTGGCTGCAGGTTTGCCTGTAATTATATCAGAAAACATTGGCGACTACAGCGCCTTTGTTACCGAAAAAAAATGTGGTACGCTTGTTGCGAATACCGATTGGGCAAATATTAAACGCCCAACTGAGACTGAAAAGAAAAACATACAGGCCATTGCTGAACAGTATTTTAAGAAATCGAGCTATACGGAAGAATATAAGAAGTTGTTTTAACCACCACCATATATTCATGAAAACAAGTATTCTGTTTTGTGCGTTGATCTTTATAATTGGTTGTAATAATTCACAGCAAAAAAACAACATTACAGAAAACAATGTTTCTGTAAGGGATACATTTGATAACCTGAAAGAGGCTTTACTGAGCCCTAATAAAGCAGTTGTTTTGTATTTAAGCTTCAGCACAGATACAGGAAAAAATGGGGGCGAGATGAAACATTTACCTGCTCAAATAGGTACACTTACCCATTTAAAAGTCTTACAGATACAATGCCTCGAAAAACTCGAGGATCTTCCTCAGGAAATTGGCAATCTGAAATCATTAGAGGAACTAATTATTGATAACGGGAATGGCTGCTCTATGAATGTTACTATCCCATCCTCTATTTGCCAATTAACTAATCTGAAAAAGTTATTACTATACGGAGCTCTCGACTACAGAGATATAGGAGAAAAAGAAGATACCACTAAAATAAAGCCACTACCCTCAACTATTGCAAACCTACAGAACCTGGAAGAGTTAGATATGGGCAGGAACGGCCTTAAAACCATACCATCGGTAGTATGGTCGCTTAAAAAACTAAAAAAATTGAGTCTGGATTGTAATAACATAAAAGAAATTCCTTCTTCCATTCTTAATTTAACTAATCTTCAGGAACTATCAATTGTTTGTGATTATGACATTAAACTTCCCGAATGTTTGAATACTATGAAAGGACTAAAAGTACATGTACAGGAATTCAATCCAATGGCATCTACTAAAGAAGAAGTACAATTAGAGAAGAAAAAAGAAGAAGAACTACAAAAGCAATTCCCTGATATTATCTTTACGTTTGAGGAATGCGATTAAAAAACTTATCCCTATGTTCCTATTTTCAAGGCTAAAGCCCAATTGTCTATAATTATTAACCCAGGCTTAAGCCTGGGGCCGCAAGAACAGGGCTTTAGCCCTGAAAACTCTTTAAAAGAAAAACGCCCTGCATTTCTGCAAGGCGTTTTTATATAATAAATCAATATTGCCTATTACTCAACTTTGCTTAACTTTTGGTATTGAACACCACTAGGTGTGCTAATACTTATTATATAAGTACCTGCGCTGTAGCCGGTCATATCAAAAGCTTCAACTGTATTCTTTATTGGGCTGAAATTGTAATTCCTTGTTTCAATTACTTTTCCGCTCATGTCAAGTATACGTATCATATCTACTTTGCCTGTATATCCTTTCATATCAACATAAAAAACAGATGTTGCAGGGTTAGGATACACTTTTATGCTTCCATTATTGGCAACAGGCGCTATACCCGAAAGTATTTCAGAATACAGTGAAAGTGAATCTACTTTCAAAACAGAGCCGGGTGCAGTAACCGGGTAGTTCAACGAAGAATATACAGATACTATCATACTGTCAGGTACTGAACCAACGTTAAAAGGAGCAACAACACGTGTATATGAAGCAGCTGGTGGCAGCTTTATCAATAACCCATTCAACACTTTTGAACTCTTATTAAACTGCAATTGAATATCAGCAGTATCGCCAACAAAACCGGCCGAATATTTGTAATAAAACACCAATGAGTCGATCTGGTGATTGAACGGATAACCGCCTTCTACTGAATCAGAGGTCTTGCTAACCTGAACTTCTTTTCCATCGGTAGCATAACCAGCCTGAATTCCGCTATTGCCGGGAGGTGTTCCTGTATTCAATTCCAATGCATAGTTACCTGTATACGAATTGGTAGTACGTGGAATACCTGCATTAAATGTGAACCACTGTGTAGGAGAATATAACGAATCTGATGTCCAATTTTCAAAATCGCCATTCATCATTGCAGGTTGGCTTGTAACACCTGTAAATGTAACACTGTCAATAGTTAATGTGCTACCAGCTATACCATTTCCACCCGAAAGAATGTTGCTTGATGTTGCTGCAAATATTACAGAATCAGGCGCCATTGGAAGAGTGAATGCTTTTGAATATAAAGTATATGATGAAATCTTACCTGTAAGTTTACATTCAGCAAAGCCAATTATAGAACTTGCTTTTTTAAATACTGCTACTACAATTGCTGTATCCTTACCTACCAAATTGCATTGGTAGTAAAAACGCATACCTGTTGCTTGTTGGTTATATGGTATTCCGCCTTGCCCTTGTGAAGGGTTCCCTTTTGAATTGGTAATGTATGCAAACCCGGTATCGGGGCCAAAAGTTGTGGTTGTAAGTGTAACGCCATATTTGCCATGATAGGCAGGCCCCTGTGTACAGTTAGGTGGTGCATTTGGTGGTAAGTTACCATTCAGGTTTGAAGTAAAATACCCTGTTGGTGAGTGGCTGATAATAGAATCCCACTGTTCGAAGTTGCCATTTGGTATTGATTGTGCGGTTAAGGAACCTGCAACAAATAACGAAAAAATAAAAGATAGTTTTTTGATCATGATATTGGGTTTTTGTGTTGAATTTATTCAAACAAATATACATCATTTTTTTACAGTTTTCAATTTTTTGAGCTAAACACAATGGAACGCAAATGCCGCTGATTTAGTAAGATTCCATAAGATCATTTTTTATCATAAATAATCTGTGGCATCTGCGTTCCATAAATACTTTATGAACTTTCAGCTCATTGGTATTACCTGAACAACTTCCTCAACTGTTCGGTGAAAACTGGTTATCAGATTGTTTCATGGCATTTTTTACCTGAGTTTTTTCCTTATCCGTAAGGTGCCAGCTAAGCGAAATATCGTCGGTACCGGTATTATCTATCTGAAAATAAATAAAGTTCATTTTACCTTTATACCAATGGCTCATATATTCCAGCATACGATCTTCCTTATAATTCTCTACCGGAAAAAGGTTGCCGTAAAACCTGCTGATAGGAAAGGTAAGGCTCGATATAAGGTTGTTCGGCGAGTTATTTACAATAAGCGTTTGTTTTAGTTGATCGCGAATCTGAATAATAATAACGCGCCCCGTATTTTCCGCAAGCCATTTACGGAAGGTAAATGTAAACTTAACCGATTCTTCAAGCCCGAAATTATCGAGCAGGCCCGCATCCATAGCTTCAATGGCCGGGTCGGTTGGTAAGGCAGTTATAGGTGTTATATACGGAAAGGTAGCATTCATGCGCAGCGCGCTGGTAAACCAAAGATTTTGCGCATCCTGGTTAGCAAACAACCGTGAGAACTCAACCGACTGCGGCACTGCGTTATAATGCATAGGTGTATCAATATCATACGCCGTCATGAACGAAATGCCCTGAGGTGATATAAGCAGCTTGCGCCCATCATTTACAATGGTGGGGGTAATTATCATTAGCGGAATAACAGCTTGTTCTTCGGGCAACCTGTAATCTCTCAGTCTTTTATTCAGCACATTTCCGGTATTCGCATTCAGTTTTTCTTCAAATGCATATCCCCTGTCCTTGGTATATGAATAGGGACCATCCTTAAATCGCTGCAGGCGGAAAGCAAGGTCATTGGTAGCAATGGTAAAGGCCATTGGGTTCAAAATATCTTCTGATATGTTGGCAACATATTTCATATCATTCGGGTTAATGCCCTTATCTTTCTCATGCTCCAGGTACATTTCGCGGTAATATGCCGCACCCACCAGGCCACCCGATGAACCCGTAATAAGCTCAACCCGTTTATATAATTGCCCGTTAAAAACGCTGTCTAAATAACGCAGGGTAAAATAGGTCCACATGGCAGAACGCAAGCCACCGCCACTGGTATTAATAATAATAAAAGGAGGTTTATCGTTGTTCCCTGCATCTGAATTTTTGAGCTTCCACAGGTCAAGTATACCCATCATATGTTCCTTATCTTGCTTTATCCTTACAGGATCGTTGTTCAGTTTATTCAGTTCATCGTATGAGTAAGGTGCAGGGGCTGTTGTGTAATTAAGTCCATATGCCTTTGCTGCAAACCAGTCCCAATGGGTTGATGAAAAATAATTGACCACCACCAGCAAACCAATTACCACAATGGTTGTCCAGCCCCTGAAGAAATTATGAATAGCGCTTACCAACATGGTAAAAATGGTAAACAACAGCCATATGCTTGCACCGGCCGGTAACATAAGCACAGGGTTGTCGCGAAAAATACCGAGCATTAACAAGCTTATAATAGCCACCACTTCAAACACCATACCCGTCTGGTGGTTTTGCTTGAATATTTTATCTAACATCTTGTGGTCATAGTGCTCGTAACCACGTGCCAGTTTCAGGCCCAGGCTACCACCCAAATATGTTTCTATATGCCAGGTGCGATCGCCGTAAGCGGGTGCATTATGTTTCACACTCTCCCACTCCATACCATGCCCAAGCCTTACTTTTTCTTTTTTATAACTAACCTTCGATACTTTTTTTGGGCCAATGCCAAATACCTTTAAAATGTTCTTATCGAACAAATAGAAATACATTATGGTTATAAGTAAAAAGCATGTTACGCCTAACATAAAACCACCTGTATGATACCATACCATACCCGGGGTAATATTATCGTATGCACGGTTACTGAATTCGCAATAAACGAATGTTACCAGGAATGCAAGCGGTATAACACAGTTATTTAAAATAAATGTAAAAAAAGGCCTGTCGAGTGTGGCAAGGAACGGAAAGCGGAAACTGTTTATAATATAGCTTGATACATTATATGACATTATAAAACCACCACAACCAAAGCCAAGCAAAAAGAACGAGCTGAAACTTACCTTATTAAAATATTCGGGATAGAGGAACAGGTATGGTATGCCATATTTAACACCAACTGCCTTTGTTACAAAACCAAAGAACAGCAGCCACATGAACACAAACACCAGGTTCTCTTTAATGGTCATTAAAAATAGTTGCAGAGGGAAGAAATAGAACGCCCTCCTCAAGCCCTGATGTTTTTTAAATAGAATCTGCATACACTCGCTTTATCTACGTATTTAGTTCCTTTATCCTCAATTATCTATGGTCACTTAAGTCTGTCTTCACTTATTCCTTACTACTTTCCCTTATTCCTATGTTGGGCGTTCCCCTTCGGGTCGGGCTATCCGCTTCAAGTCCTCGCTGCGCTGTGGGCTTTCCGCTACTATCCCTAACGCAAAATACACTACCGCCGCTTTTACTTACTCCTCATTCCTAATTTTTAATTCCTAATTCTTAATTAATTCAAGTTCTCCACAATCTTATCCTTAGGGTATTTTACGGAATATGAGAAAGTAAGTTTCTTTGCTTCGCCTGGTGCAAGTGAAAGCCTCCAGGTCAGCTTGCCTGTATCGTTGTTTTGTTTGGCCCCGCCATTATCGCTGACTGTTATCTGAATGTCCTTATCTGTAGTTACCGGCACCTGGTCGAATACCTCCATTTTCAGCGAGTCGGTGCGGGAATTGCGGACCGTTATAGAATAGGTAAACGTTTGGGTTTTGTTGGTGCCTATCCATTTGGTTGAGCAAAGTTCCTTTACCCTTTCCCTCTTTACTGCTATCTTTTTATCCATGCCCAAAGAGAAGCTTATAGTGTCGGTAGTGCTTTGCGCAGTAATGTATGACTTACCTACATAGGCACCTGCATAATATATATTCACTTGTCCCGGTAACAGGTCAAGGCTTTCCCAGTCGGTAATATCGGCCATTAAAAAGGCATCCTGTTTCAGTTTAGGCGTAGCCTGGTAACGGTATATGGCAGGCAGGTCGTACTTTTTAACTTCCACTGAATGGGTTTTGCCATCGGTAGGTAATGTATACGGCAAATCAATATGAAATTCCACAGTAAGCTGGCTTTCGGTTGTTGTACTTGCAACCGGGGTTGATGTATAATTATTGGCTACTGCACCTTTGGTTATAACAACTTCTTTCAAATTTATTTCCTGGCTTTCGGAGTTAACAGATGCTGGTGCAGGTACGCCACCATAATCAGAAGTCCTTGAACCCGTAATGTATGACTGAAAATACAGGTAGTTAGCATTCAGTACCGGAGCAGTTTGGCTTACATTCGGGTTGCTCGTAGATAATATAAGGTCTATATTATTCCAGTCGAAGCCGGTGTTCTGGTGTACATCAGCTTTATAGGTAAGCTCTGCATTGTGCTTTATATCTTTTGCACGCAGGTCGTAATTCGGCGACCAGCCGGCATCATTGGTTAAGTACGACAGGCGGAAATTCAGGCTTTGTGCATGATCGGCAGAAACAATTGCCTCTACACAATAAGGCCTTGCATTATTAACAAGCAATTCTCTTTCTGCGCCATTTAACCTGTCTAATTGCAATTGCAAGGCTTTCTCTTTTTTATGCATCATCATCAGTGAATCGTCAATACGTTCTACCTCGCGAACATAATAATCGTACATAGCTTTTACCGTTGCTGCATTAGTACCGGTATTAGCACCCGCCGTGTTGCGGTTATTATCGAGCAGTCCTTTGCCCGACTCCATTATGCTTATATTATTCTTTACTCTTTCTATCGCATCATTCAATACTTCTATGGAGTCCGACATTCTTTTTGTTCTCGCATTCTTTTTTACGTCAACTGAATAATCGGGGTTAGCGGTCACCGATAATATGGTTATATCTCCGGTTGATGCCAGTTGTATGCTCTCATTATCTATTTCAGCAGGCAGGCCATGGAATACAACGGTTGTTTTCCCTTCCTGCAACTGGGCGGCAATTTCATGGGTAAGCACAGCGCCACTGACATACACGGTAACCTTTTTAGCAGGTGGTGTAAGGTCGAGGGTATTTTGTGCATGAACAGATAAAACAATGAATGGTAATACAATAAGCGCTGTTTTTTTCATGAGCCTTTTATTTGCTGTAAAAATAACTGTTTACCTAAACCAATGCAATAGCTCTCAGCATATTAATGAACATTATATTGTTATCTTTACCCCTATAATTTATTTCATTTATGGAAGCAGCAGGCACCCCGGCAATTGACTCTACCAGTACATACGCTACCTTTTGGCGAAGGTTCGCAGCCTTTCTTATTGATAGCACACTCATTCATATGCTTATGCTGCCATTTGTATTCTGGTATTTCAAAGCATCTGGCTTCTGGAGCCTTATAGAGATGGGCAACAAAGCACGCCAGGCAGGTCTTTTTACTATGGATAATTCAATGTTCTTTGCCAGTTTGTTTGGTTCCTTCTTTAATGCACTTGTTATAATGATTGGTGCAAGGGCTGTATTCGATATGCTGTATCATGGCATCTGGGAGGCATCGCGCTTTCAGGCCACACCGGGTAAAATGGCAACACACTTAAAAGTTGTTGATGAGAATGGCAACAGACTTACACTGGTTCGCTCGTTTGCACGTAACCTGTTAAAAATAGTATCGAACTGCACCTTGCTGCTGGGTTACCTGATGGCCCTTTTCACAGAAAAACACCAGGCATTGCACGATAAGGTGACCAATTGCTATGTGCTTAAAACATCCTTTCCTATTCCGCATATGAACGGGGTTATTTATGCAGGTTTCTGGCGCAGGGCCGTGGCCTTTATAGCTGACTCTTTATTGCTGGGAGTACTATTCTCGCCCTTGAACATGTTGTTTTTGAATGGCGATAAAAGATGGGAAGAAATATTTGAACACAATTTTAAGAACCCGAATGACCTTTGGCTGCCAACCATTGATATGCTTATACATCAATCGTGGTTGGTTATCATTACAGGTTTTATTACCTTCTTCTATTATGCTTCATTCGAATCATCGAGATTACAGGCTACACCGGGCAAGCTTGCTATTGGCATACGTGTTACCGATAGTTTAGGACAAAAACTTTCATTCTGGATGGCCGCAGGCAGGTATGTAAGCAGGTTTGTTACCCAAATTACACTTGGCATTGGCTACCTTATGGCAGGCTTTACACCTAAAGCTCAAGCCCTGCACGACGAACTGGCCGACACATTGGTTGTGAAGAGCCAGATACCAATGGAGTAATCATGCGTATTCCTATTGAAGAAAACCCTTTAGAGAATAAAGGTTATGATCTACCCAAAATAAAGCCGATATGGGTTGTATTTATAGTAGTGCTTGTTGCCAGTATATGGCTCTTCTATAATCAGCACCTTACCAATAAAATGGATAAAGTAAGTGCTAACCGAAAATTCACCATAGGAACGGTAGTAAGTGTTGACCATCAATTCAGGGGTAGCAAAGATGTTTTTTACTCCTATTATGTAAACGGGAAAAACTATATAAGCAGCATAAATATTGAAAGATTCAGCAGGGATAGTTATGTTAACAAACAATTTCAGGTTATATACGATTCCTTAGAGCCTTCGAATAGCTCAATGCTGATATTCGTGGATAATTTCAACTATTTTAATATTCCAATGCCCGATAGTTTATCAATTTATAATAGATAAATATGAAAACGACCCACACAAACCCCTGGCATGATGTTAGCAAAGGCGATAATTGCCCTGATATTGTCAATGCTATTGTAGAAATACCAAAGGGCAGTAATGCCAAATACGAAATGGATAAGGCCACAGGCCTTTTAAGGCTCGACAGGGTATTGTATTCAGCTATGTTCTACCCGGCCAATTATGGCTTTATTCCCCAAACACTGGGTGAGGACAACGATCCGCTTGATATACTGGTGCTTTCGCAGATTGACCTGGTACCTCTTTGCATAGTAGAAGCAAGGGTTATAGGTGTTATGCGTATGCTCGACCAGGGTGAAGGCGACGACAAAATAATAGCTATTGCCGACAAGGATATGGGTGTAAACTATATTAATGATATTAAAGAGTTACCTGCCCATCTGCTGAGCGAATTGAAGAACTTTTTCCAGGAATATAAAAAACTGGAGAAGAAGACTGTGCGGGTTGAGGGTTTCCAGAGCAAAGCCACAGCAAAAAAGATAATAGAAAAGGCTGTAAAAGATTATAAAGTAAAAGTTAAGTAAGTGTTACCGAAAACGAGAAAAGCGACGAATCGCTTAAATTTCAAGTCTTAAAGCATTTAGGGGCCGTATTTTGAAATATTACAATGTGTAAATTTGTGATAGAAGAAAAAGTAACGTAAACCGCTATACTAAATTCTAAAGGTCTATGGAAAATATTACAATAGACGGCACCCCCGAAACTCCGACCATCAAGTTCGATTCAAAAGAAGGAATGCTTGAGATAAAAGGAAGATCAATCGCCGCAAATCCTGCTGAATTTTACAAACCCCTATTAGAAAGCCTGGAAAAATATGCTACCACACCCGCAGAGGTTACCAAGGTAGATATTGGAATGGAGTATTTCAATACCAGTTCGTCACGTTGCATACTGGGCGTACTAAAACATCTTTCTAAAATTAAAAAAGAAGGCAATATGGTGCACATTCGCTGGCTGTATGAAGATGGCGATGAAAACATGCGCGATGTGGGTATTGACTACCAGCACATAGTTGATATTCCTTTTGAAATGACAGAACTTCCTTCTGAATAAAGTTACACGTTCAATTTAATCTCCCTTAAAGCGCTATGAAAATGGCGCTTTTTTTATTATTACTATTTGGTTAAGGTTTTCAGGTTGCACATTGAGCTTTTTTGAATTATATACATTTGCTCAGGAAATGAAAAACAATTCTATAGCCATTATACTCGCTGCCGGAAAAGGTACCCGCATGCGGTCGGACCTACCTAAGCCCATAGTACCTTTCAAAGGCAAACCCATTGTACAACATATTATTGAAAGCTTTAGAAATGCCGGGATAACCGACATTAACTTAATTATCGGCTATGGTGCTGAACAGGTAAAGGAAAAGATCGGGAATAGTGTAACCTATTATAACCAGACCGAACAACAGGGAACTGCCCATGCTGTAAAACAGGTGCCTGAAAACATTCTGCAACATGCAGATACTGTTTTTGTATTTGTAGGCGACAGCCCGCTTATTACTGCCGACACCATAAAAAAACTGGAACAACACCACATAACAAGGGGCGCAAGCTGTACTTTTTTAACGGCCACCTTCCCGATAGATCTGCCTTATGCAAGGGTTATTAAAGATGAACAGGGCAAACTGATTGCCTGCATTGAAGAAAAGAATGCAAGCACTGAGCAATTAAAAATAAAGGAACTGCTTACCTCCCACTTCATTTTTAAGGGAGAAGATTTAGCTAAATACCTTACTGAAATAAAACCTGACAAAGACAATAAGGAATTTTACCTTACAGATATTATAGGCATAATGCTGGCAAAAGGGTTGAAAGTGGAAACACTTGTAATAGATAACTACAAAGAGCTTGTAGGCTTAAACACGCCTGAAGATATTAAATGGGCCGAAGAAGCCATGGAATAAAAATCAACATGCAGACACTGGAACAACTAATTGCCTTAAACAAGGAAAGCTTTACTAAGCATTTTAATGCTACACCTGCATTTGTAGCGTATGCCCCGGGGCGTATAAATATTATTGGCGAACATACCGATTATAACCAGGGGCTATCAATGCCATGCGCTATTAACCGATGGGTAACTGTAGGCATGACACCCACTATTGACAAACAAATTACCATAGTAAGCATTGACTTTAAAGGCCGCATGAATTTTGAATTGGGCCAAGCGTATGAACCCAGGAACTCATGGGAGAAATACATTTATGGCTGTATTCTGCTGTTCAGCAAATCGCACCCTATTCCATCAGGCTTTAATGCAATAATATCAGGTAATGTGCCTATAGGTTCAGGGGTATCATCTTCGGCAGCGATGGAAGTAGCCTTTATGAATGCACTAAACCAATTAGCAAATGCGGGGCTCGATAATTTATTGCTCATTAAATTATGCCAGCAGGTCGAGCATCAATACCTGGGGGTTAAAAGCGGCTTGCTCGATCAATATGCTTCACAATTTTCACAAGCAGGCAAGGTAATGCTTCTCGATTTTCAAAAACTATCGCATCAGTATATTCCGGCCAGCACAAACGGATATGTATGGGTGCTTTGCGACACCAAAGTAAAACGCAGCCTTGCAGGCAGCAAATATTCTGAAAGGGTTGAAGAAACACAGCAGGCTCTTGCGACCCTAAAAGAAAAAGACAAAACCATAAAAGGGTTCAGGGATATAGAGGAAAAACATTTAGCCCTTATAGAAGATAGCACCCAACGCAAGCGGATTAAGCACTACGTTACCGAAAACAAAAGAACCGAAGCCGCGTTGAAAGCATTTGAAAACAGAGATATGAAGGCTTTAGGTAAATTGCTTACGGCTTCGCATAACTCCTTAAAGAACGATTACGAAGTAAGCTGTGCTGAACTTGACTTTTTAGCAGCCGAAGCCATGGAAACAAGATACTGCCTGGGGTCTCGCATGATGGGTGGAGGCTTTGGAGGGTGTACAATTAACCTTGTTGGTAAAAATGATGTATCAGCCTTTAGTTATCACATAACAAAAACATATATTCGCCGCTTTAATTTTGAAACTGAAATCAACGCATATCAATCTGTAAGTGGTGCGGGGGTGCAAAAAACTTAATATATGTATACATTAACATCAGAAAAGATCTTCGGAAAAGACAAGTTAAAACTTTCAAACCCTGAATCGGGCGAATATGTATCTGTCATTCCTTCGTTGGGTGGAAACCTGCACGAATTGGTATTGCTTAAAAACGGTACACTTCACAATATTATTGATGGAGAAATAAACGAAGAGGGCATAGCAGGAAAAACAACGAACCACTACAAAGGATCGAAACTGAGCCCGTTTCCTAACCGCGTAGCTGAAGGTAAATACGATTTCAATGGCCTTTCTCATAAACTGGAACTGAACAGCCCGCCTAATGCTATACATGGCCTTTGCTGGAAAATGCCTTTTACACTGAAAGCTGAAATGATGCACGAAGATTCAGGCACCATAATTCTGGAAGCTGAATACAAAGCAAGGCATACAGGTTTTCCATTCAGCTACCATATTGAAATGGAATATATTTTAACTGAAAACGATTTGAAGTGTATTACACGCGTTACCAATACTTCTATTTATATTTTCCCTATTGGTGATGGCTGGCATCCTTATTTTACAACCGGTTCAAAAGTAGATACCCTGCAACTTCAGTTGCCTGTGCATAAGCACATGGAACTGGATAAATTAATTCCTACAGGCAGATATTTATCTGATAATTTATTTACTACCCTGACCCCGATAAAAGACAGTAAATTAGACGACTGCTTTGAGTTAGGTGATACAGAACAAGTAGTAGAAACCCGTATAGTTGACAAGCAAAAGAACCTCAGCATTGTTATATGGCAAGAAACAGGTGAGCCTGGTTATAACTTTATACAGGTATATACACCGGCAGACCGCAATTCGATTGCTATAGAGCCAATGAGCTGCGCACCTGACGGATTTAACAACCGCAAGGGGCTTGTTATATTATCTCCAAAACAAACTGTTGAGTTTTGTTTCGGGGTTAATCTGGAGTAATTTACCTTACAACTACAAACCGGCCTGAGCATTTAAAATTGCTTCCGGTTGCAGTGGCTATATAGGTTCCGATAGCCATATCACTTGTGTTTATACTAATGGTATGATTGCCCGGTGTTCTGTCCGTAACAGGAATTTCCTCTACTACCCTGCCCTGCATATCGTAAATAGTAATAGTTACCTTTTCACTTTCAGGTATTGTAAACGCTATTATTCCGCCTGCTTTCATTGGGTTCGGGTAAATGCGCATACTACCTTTTAAGCCTGCATTATCAGTTAACTGGTTTATACCCACCGGCACAAAAAATGTAGAGTCAACATACAGCCCACGACCACCCGTTGCAATATAAATCTTACCCGAGTTATTACAGTTCCATGGTGGTAAGGTTTGTTGTTTAATGGCAAGGGTTATGGTATTATCCATGCTATTATTATCTGCTGACCAAACCGGAGATGCAACCGTTACATCAGGTGTTGAGTACACACCATGCTCAGTTGCTACCAGTGCACCGTTCGGGTACGGACTGTTTACAATATCAATAACTGAACCATATACCGGCATCTCAGGTAAATTACCTTGTCTCGTAAAAAAAGATGGAGAAAAACTCAAAGCATTACCGCAATAGTATACGTGTGTTCCACCAACATAACTACCGGTAGTAACTAATATGCGATTACCATTATGCGGATCAATCGATATGCTTAGTATATCTGTTGCTGCTGGTATGGTGCTAGCTGCAGTTAAATTTTTAGACTTTACACGTGTTAAAGAATTTGTAACAGCATGTCCTCCTGTAGGCATAGAGAACAAACCTCCTGTAATGTATGAAGTATCAATAATAGAATCAAGATTTGAAAACCTGAATAACTGGCCACCTTCAGTTCCGACAAACAGCGCATCTCCATCTGGTGACCATGCCATACAATGCACCGGGTCGTTACCTTTAAACGCATCAGGTAATGATAAAGGCCCACCAATTGGCATCCACACCATTGGGTTATTGAAATCTGCCGCCTGCATCATCATCCAAACTCCATTAGTGGCAGAAAATCCTGTAGCAATTTTAGAAACAACTCTGTTCTGCACTTTAATTACTGCATTTTGTGCTACAGCTTTATTAAGTATATAAGGAAACTCTATATTCCCATTAGGGCTGACAGGATAAATAGTATCACCCGCATTATAGGTTTTATTGGCTATCCATGTAATGGAATCAAGGGTAATTGTATCATAAGGGTTCTCATACAAAGCGAGCGGGGTAATAAAACTACCACTTTGTAAATGAGATACACTATCTATATTGGCACCTGTATTTAAGCCACCCGTTTTTGTGTAAGCATCAAGCAATGTTGCAAAGCCATTAAGATTATTAGCCCTAAGTAGAAAGCCATTAGTTTCGGTTACATAACAAATATTGCCATTCAAGGAAGAAATAGCGCACTGCGCACCATCTGCTGTACTAATACCATTACCATCCTCCGGGTAATAGTTTGTGCCACTTATATAAATAGTACCATTATCCTGTGAGCCACCTATGACTCCTTCGCCATTTGTTGTATATGGCGGAAACGCAATTGAGTAAAACTGGGTTACATCACATCCTCTATTCGCCGGCTGAAATGTCTTAGCTGCATCAGTACTTTTATACACTCCCCCATCAGTACATATGTAAACCTTATTCGGATTATTGGAGTCGATAACAATTGCCATATCATCGGCATGCACATAATTTGAATTACCTACCGAGCTTAATGAAGCTGTACTTATACTACTCCAGGCCCCAACAGTATCTGCAGCTGAGCTTTGCACCCACTCCCATAGCACAAATCCACCGAAAATAGCTTTACCCGGGTTGTTTGGAAAAACGCCGATAGCATTGTTATAAGTGCCTTCGTTTTCATATGGGTTAAAAGACTTACTGCCACCCGGCCCAATATCGTACCAATTTCCTCCGTTACCGGAACTAAGAGCATTCATAGTCATATAAATTCCTATGAAATTATCATTGTAACCTACTACCGATGCATATACATAATTAGAATTTCCAGGTGCAATTGCCAACTCTATCCTTCCATTAACTGAAGAAGGAAGAGAATCAGTACCGTGCTGATGAATTAAAGTAAAATCAGATATGGATGTTAAAGGATACGCATAATATGCATTACCATTAACACAGGCAACAACCAGTTTACCATCACTTGATGCAGCTACATCAAGCGCATTACCCGTTAATTTTGTTGTGCCGTTTGTAGTTGCATAATTAAATGTATTGCCACCATCTGTGCTAACCATTAACCCAACACTTGTACCGGCATATATTATATCAGGATTGCCAGATATAATTGCTATTCGGTCTGTATACGCCCATAGTATCGCATCATTATTAGGCACTGATGGAACGGTTGCAGGTAATACATTAAATGTTGCACCGTCATCAACTGACTTATATATTCCGGCGCCAAGCATACCAGTGCTGAACCCCAGCCCCTGAGAATATAAGGCAAATCCTAGCCCTGTCCCAGCAAAAATTGTTCCGCTTGAATCCTGGGTTATGCATGAAATACAATCATTCGACATGCCAATAGCAGTAGGGCTCCATGAAACACCACCGTTGACAGATTTCCATAAACCACCGGCTACGCCTCCGGCAAATAAAGTTTGCCCCGTCGGGTCATTTTTATCTATCAATACGGCTCTGGTTTCGCCACCTACATTGTCAGGCCCAAGCGGATTCCAGTATAAACCCATTGCACTTAATGCTCTGTGAAACTTTTCATCCGATTCAATTATTTGCTGGCATTTCAGCATAGCACCATAATCAATTGTATTGGTGCCGGGTGTTTTACGCGCATTGAAAAAGTATTGCTCCCTTGTTTCCTGTGTACCCGTAAAGCTTTGCTTTTTAACCGTATTTTCAGGGCTGTATTGCCTCATCGGCTTGTCACTGAAAAACAATCCTGATAAAAACAATATCCCGATAAAACCTGATGAAGGAAGTAATGAAGACTTTGTAAGGTAAATCCTATTCATCATTATGCTCGCGCGTTTAAAGTGGTTATAGCTTGAAACTATCTTATACAAACGTATGCAATTTATTCGGTTTTTGCAATGACGATTCCATTACTTTTGCCGATATATGTTCAAAAAACGTACACCGGCATTTTTATTGTTTTTTATAGCATTGAGTAGCTATGCGCAAAAAGCGCCTGTATTTACCCATGCCGATACCCTGCGCGGAAAGCTTACTGCCGAACGCAGATGTTATAATGCATATTATTACGACCTGCACCTTAAAATAAATACTGACAAACATTTTATCAGCGGATATAATGTGCTATACTTTAAAGTAGATTCAAGTTTTACGCATATGCAGGTTGACCTGTTCAAAACAATGGATGTCGACAGCATTATGCATGGTAATACAAGGCTTAGCTATACACGCGATAGCAATGCCATGTTCATAAGTTTCACCTCGCCCGAAATGCAGGGCATACATGATTCTATAAAAGTATTTTATCATGGTTATCCGCAAACAGCCAAGCGGCCACCATGGGATGGTGGCTTTGTATGGGAGAAAGACACTACCGGCAAAACATGGGTTGATGTGGCATGCGAAGGCACTGGAGCATCGTTATGGTGGCCATGTAAAGATCATCTATCAGATAAACCGGACAGCATGCGAATGAGCTTTGATGTGCCGGATGGATTGATGTGCGTGAGCAATGGCCGCCTGCGTTCAAAAACAAAAACAGATAGTAATTACACCCGCTTTGTGTGGTTTGTATCGGTACCCATCATTAATTACGATGTAACGGTAAACATTGCCGACTATGCACATATATCAGATTATTACCTGAGCAGAAAAGATACATTGACACTTGATTACTATGTGTTGAAATATAATGTGCGTAAAGCCTTGATGCAATTTGCGCAGGTAAAAAAAATGCTGGCCTGTTATGAAAAATTCTTTGGCCCCTACCCTTTTATAAAAGATGGCTACAAACTGGTAGAGACCAATTACTGGGGAATGGAACACCAGAGCTGTGTGGCGTATGGCAATAACTATAAAACGGAAAAGCCTTATGGCTTCGATTTTATAATTATACACGAAAGCGCACACGAATGGTGGGGCAACAGCCTCAGCTGCCGGGATGCTGCTGACATGTGGCTGCACGAAGCCTTTGCAACCTACGCCGAAGCGTTATATGTAGAATACACAAAAGGATACAGCACATCAATTGACTACCTGAAAATGCAACAGGAAAAAGTAGGCAACAAGTATCCTGTAATAGGGCCTTATTATGATGTGAATTTCCAGGGAACAGAGAATGATGATGATATGTATTACAAAGGAACATGGATGCTGCACACCTTCCGTCATGTACTGAACAACGATTCACTGTTCTTCAGTATTCTAACGGGCCTGCAAAAACGTTTTTACCATAGCAGCACCAACACAGCTGAAGTACTTGCATATATCGATACACTCGCAGGTAAAGATTATAAACCTTTTTTCGATCAGTACCTGAACTATGCCGCCTTACCTATATTCAACTACAAATTCAGCACCGATAAAGATGGTAAGCGAGTATTGAACTATCGCTGGATAGCACAGGCCAAAGATTTTGCTATGCCCATCAAGGTAAAGTATCAATCAGCGATTGTTGATAGCAATACCATAACAAGCCTTACCCTTACACCAACTGCTAAATGGCAAACCATAAAGCTTCCCAATATTACCGACCCTATGTTTTATGTAGATACTGATGAGTTTTATGTGGAAGTAAAAAGAGAGAAGAACCAATAACTAATTTATATATGTCAAACAAAGCCATACTTTCAATTGCCGACCTATGGTTCGATGCATTTAACGAACACAACTTAGAAAACCTGCTTGCACTCTATCACGACCATGCTGAACATTACAGCCCTAAACTAAAAGCACGCAAGCCTGAAACAAAAGGCTTAATTACAGGCAAGCCAGCCTTACGTGCCTGGTGGAAGGACGCTTTTCATCGCTTGCCAAGCCTTGAATACATACCGCAAAACTTTATTGCCAATGAAACTTCTGTATTTATGGAGTATGTGCGTTTTGTTGAAGGCGAAGAGAATTTGATTGTGGGTGAAGTGCTTGAAATAAAAGATGGGCTTATTGTTTCATCGAGGGTTTACCATGGGTAGGCATTAAACTTATTTTTTAATTTCATTACCGTTCTCATCGTAATTTGTCGTTTCCCCTGCATTGTCATTAACGAAAACAGTTACGCTTTTCAATTTCCCATCAGGATAATACCATTTTACATTTCCATTCATTTTATTGGCTTTATACGGTATTTCAAACTCCAATACACCAGTTTTGTAATATCCTTTTTCAGTTCCTTCCTTTTTAAAATCGGTAAAAGATACAACCTTAGCCAGTTTCCCGTTTCCATAAAGCCATCCGCTCATAAATGAATTATTGTGTGGTGAGAAACCTACAACATTATAATTACGAATTGCTTCGCTGTATAAATTATCTTTTTTAACCGCATCCTTATACTCCAGGTAAAATAACTTAAACCTTTCCGTTTTTATATACGAAAAACGGCTCCGGTTCAGTTTAAATATTTTGGCCGCTATATGTTCATTGGGGAACTTCTTTTTGTTTAAAGGGAAACTGATCAAAGGCATCCAAATAAGGCGAGTTCTGAAAAAGCCATACTTTACATAATTACTCTTTCCATCATGCCTTGATAAAATTGAATTCAGGGATCCATCACGCATAATAGCTTTGGAGGTGTGTAAGGTATCTATTCCAAGCTTATAAAACATGGCCATAGCCTCTTGCCAGTTTCTTTTAGGCTCAAGCTGGTATTCTTTCAGTACGGCATGCTTGCGCCGCCCTCTTACAATTAACATTTTCCCATGCCATGCACCACTTTTATCTTTGTTAAATACAACTTTCTTCGATGATCCCTCAGGCTGTGCATAGTTTATAATTATCTGGGCAGAATCTAAATGATTATTATACCTGTAATCCATTTTTTCCACCAGGCTACTATCGGTTAACTGCCCATACACAGCCTGGATAAACGAAAAGGATAATATAAATATCAGGAGCGATTTCATTGTCCTGTAAATTTAGAAAAATTGACCTGATTATTATATATGTCTATCAAGTCACAATAATTTATTTTTAGCATCCATGCAACTTTTGGGGTATGAGCGACGTCTTATATACAAACAAGGACATTATGCCCCTTTTGCTGGTGATATGGATAGTGAAACTGATCAGGGCTTATTCCTATAAGTCCAAATAATGTCTGCTAACTCTATCGGACATTTCCCAAATAATGTTAAAAGAAAAACCTGAAAGCATTTAGATTTCTTCTCTTCATTTTGGCTTCACATTAAATACGTAGGTTTAGTTTTTGAAATTGCACTCCCCCTTGCAATAAGCTACGATTCAACACGTTAATCCTCCATAATGAATACAAAAAAAGTACTCGTACTGTGTTTTATTACTCTAACAGGCCTGGCATTTGCAGGCCTTTATAGTTTCACAACGCATAAAAAAGCAATCAGTCCTTTGGTGTTTCCTAAAGGTAGCACCTATGCAAAAGAATGGAAGAAAGTTGATTCATTGGTAAACCTGGGTTTATCGAAATCGGCATTAGCTCAGGTTGAGGTTATTTACCAGAAGGCCAAGACCGATAACAATGCCACACAAATTGTAAAATCAATTATGTTTCGCCTGAAACTGGTGCAACAATACCAGGAAGACGATGTATTCAAATCAATATACCAGATGAACGATGAAATAAAAACCTCATCGTACCCGCTTACCCCTATCCTCCACTCTATGCTGGCCGATATATACCAGCAATATTATACCCGCAACCGATGGAGCTTTGCACAACGCACCCAGGTAGTTAATGTGAAACTTGATGACATATCCACCTGGGATTTGAAAACCCTGTTCGACCAGATAATAAAACAGCACATGCTGGCATTGAAGGATGCCGATAGCATGAAACACACATCTATAGATATGTATGATGATGTACTTACATACGGAACGCCTGACGGAAGAAAACTAAGGCCTACACTCTATGATTTTGTTGCCAACCGTGCCGTTGATTTCTTTATGAACGATGAGCCCGATGTTATACGGCCTGCCTATAAGTTTGAGCTGAACAGCCCCGACTATTTTAAGAATTACGACGAGTTTGCAAACGTAAATATTCCTAATACCGGCGATTCATTAAGCACCAAGTACTATGCCATTAAAATATTGCAAAACCTTATTGTTTTTCATGCGCACGACAAAGACCCATCTGCATTGATAGATGCTGACCTGAAGCGATTATCATTTGTAAGGAAGTATGCCATTACCGGCATTAACGATAGTTTGTATTTAAATACATTACTTGCACTGGAACAAACATTTATTACATGGCCTGCATCAACCGAAGTAACGCACGACATTGCAGCCCTGTACCAGGAAAAAGCCGCCAAGTACGATGGCCGTAAGTCTGAAGATAATAAATGGTTTGCTAAAAAAGCCGTAGCCGAATGCGATGCGGCGCAGGCACGGTTTAAAGATGCCTATGGTGCACAGCGTTGTGCCGTGCTCGAAAACTCAATTAAAGAAAAGAAGATGGGCTTTGAACTTGAAAAGGCCAACCTTATCAATACGCCATTCAGAGGGTATTTATCGTACACCAATGTCAACCACTTATATGCACGTGTTATTCCGGTTGACTTTGAAAGCTACCGCTCATGGAGCAGCAATTATTACCAGGACAGGCAGAAAGCATTAAAGAAATACTTGAAAATAAGTCCCGTAAAAAAATGGGATATTGCCCTACCCGATGACGGAGACTACCAGACCCATTATACCGACATTAAAATACCGGAACTGCAGGCAGGCTATTATTTAGTTCTTTTAAGTGCCGACTCAGCATTCTCGTTCGAGAAGAACGGAATTGCATTTGCCGCAACATGGATAAGTAACCTGAGTTTTATAAACAGAAGAACTTCAAGCGGTGGCTATGAATTTTATGTGCTTGACCGCGAAACGGGCAACCCTATAAAAGGCGCTACAGCCAGCATATGGAGCTCGGTATATAATTACACGCTGCGCAAATATGAATACGTAAGATACGATTCAAAAATATCTGACGACCAGGGGCATATTGCTTTTGCGCCTCGCAAAGACTTCTCTTACTTTGATGTGGAGCTCATAAATGGAAAGGACCGATTCCGCACCGATGATAATTACACATTATATATGTATAACAACGGCACCAGCAAGCCTGTTATGGAAACAAGCACTACCTTCTTTACTGACAGGGCTATATACAGGCCGGGGCAAACTGTTTATTTCAAAGGTATAATGATCAGTACCGATGGCGAGCATCATGAAATACTTCCCAACCATGCTACCACCGTTACCTTTTTAGATGTGAATTACCAGAAAATAGCATCGCTTAATTTAACTACCAATGCTTACGGCAGCTTGAGCGGAACATTCACAGCTCCGCAAGGCGTGCTGAATGGCACTATGCAAATAACCGACGGACATGGCTCAGTGCAGGTGCAGGTAGAAGATTATAAACGTCCGAAGTTCGATGTGGTATTTGGCCAGGTAAATGGTTCGTACAGGCTTGGCGATTCGGTAAAGGTTGCGGGAACTGCCAAATCGTATTCCGGTGCTAATGTTGATGGAGCTGAAGTAAAATACCGCGTGGTGCGTAATGCAAGTTTCCCGTATTGGTATTACTACTGGTGGGGCTATTACCCTACCTCTGCCGAAATGGAAATTACCAACGGCATTGCAGCAACAAATGATACGGGAGGGTACTTCATTAACTTTAAAGCAATACCTGACCTGAGTATTTCCAAAAGCAGTTACCCTACATATACCTATACGGTGTATGCCGATGTTACCGATATAAATGGTGAAACACATAGCTCTGAAACATACGTGTATGTTGCCTACAATGCCCTTAACCTGAACGTTGATATGCCAGGTGAGGTGAACAGGGATAAGGAACAGAAATTCAATATTACCACGGTGAACACAAATGGAATTGCTGACCCTGCCCAGGGAACCATACAAGTATACGGGTTGAAACAACCGGAGAAAATCTATCGTTCACGCCCATGGGATAAAGCAGATAAATTCATTATGACAAAGGCTGAGTACGAAACTGCATTTCCACATGATGAATACAATGGCGAGAATAATATGTATAAATGGGATCGTGGTGAGAAAGTGCTTGAAAAAACATTTGATACCAAAACAGATAAGGATTTCTCTATTGCTGATCTTTCAACATGGAAGCCCGGTACATACGTGTTAGAGGCACATACCAAAGACAAATATGGTGAAGATGTAAAGGACATAAAATACTTTACCGTTTATACGGAGAAAGAAAACACAATGCCCGATAACAGCATTGATTGGTTTACTACCATTAAAGAGAAAGGAGAACCGGGAGAGAAAGCTTCATTCATTATTGGTTCGAAGGAAAGCGATGTGAAAGTGCTTTATGAAATTGAAGAAGAAGGAAAAGCGGTACGACATGAGTGGATCACATTAAACAGTGAACAAAAAGTATTGGAGCTACCCATTGCAGAACGCGATCGTGGTAATTTCTTTGTACACCTCGCATTTGTAAAAGATGGCCGGCAGTTCAGTCACGATGTAACTATTGAAGTTCCATACACAAATAAAGAGCTTGACCTATCCTTTGAATCATTCCGCAATAAGTTATTGCCGGGGCAAAAAGAAGAATGGAAGATAAAGATAAAAGACAAGAAGGGCGATAAGATGATGGCCGAAATGATGGCTACCTTATACGATGCTTCACTGGATGCATTCAAGCCTAATTATTGGGAATACAATTTATATACTGCGCTTTACTCGCAAATGTCGTGGAACAACTCAATTGCATTTGGCACACATAATGCAACATTGTATAACGACTATTGGAACCCCGTAGTTTATTATCCATCTATTTCGTATGACCAACTGAACTGGTATGGGTATTATTTCGCTTACTACTATAGGAGCCGTTATGCTGAATACGGCGACGATTATGTAGTGGCCGACATAGCAGAAGAAAAAGCAATGCCTGCTGCAAAAGTAATGGCGAACTCCCAAACGGTAGCTACGTCATCTGCACCGGTAGCAGGATTTATGGCCGGAGATGGTAACTACAAAAAAGATGAAGACAAAGCAATAGACCAAACCACAGCAACTGGTAACAGTGCAGGTGAAGACACAAAAAACTCGCGCGGGCCGGCGCATGAAAGTGATGAAAGAACAGGTAAGGGCAAAGATGGCGGCGACCTGAGTGGCATAAGCGCCAGAACCAACTTTAACGAAACAGCATTCTTCTACCCTCAGCTTGAAACCGATTCAAGCGGTAGCGTAATAATTAAGTTTACCGTGCCCGAAGCATTAACCAAATGGAAAATGATGGGCCTTGCGCACACCAAGGATTTGAAGATAGGGCAAATTACCAATACACTGGTTACACAAAAAGAACTGATGGTGGTGCCAAATGCTCCGCGTTTTTTCAGGGAGAACGATAGAATTGAATTCACCTCGAAGGTTACCAACCTATCTGATAAAGACCTGGCCGGTGATGCGCAGTTATTATTGTACGATGCCATTACTATGAAGCCGATAAACATATTAGTACAGACAAAGAACATTGATGATAAAGGTGTGCGCCCATTCGCAGTAAAAAAAGGCCTCAGCACTAACCTTACATGGGATCTTATTATACCCGAGGGTATTGGCGCCATAACATATAAAGTGGTAGCCAAAGCCGACAACTATAGCGATGGAGAAGAAATGGCTATACCTGTGCTTACCAACCGTATGCTGGTTACGGAATCAATGCCATTGCCTATACGCGGCAACCAAACTAAAACATTCCATTTTGATAAGCTGATAAACCAGAACGGAGGCTCCACTACCCTGCGCAACCACAAGCTAACACTTGAGTTTACATCGAACCCTGCATGGTATGCAGTACAGGCATTGCCCTATATTATGGAATATCCGTATGAGTGTGCTGAACAAACATTCGATCGTTTTTATGCCAATAGTATTGCCTCAAATATTGCTAACTCATCACCAAAAATAAAAGCAGTATTCGATAGCTGGAAAAGCTCAACACCTGATGCATTGCTTTCAAACCTTGAAAAGAACCAGGACCTGAAATCGCTTATGCTGGAAGAAACCCCGTGGGTGCTCGATGCAAAAGACGAAACCGAACGCAAGCACCGTGTTGCCTTATTGTTCGACCTTAACCACATGGCCAATGAATTAGGTAAAGCAATGGCTAAGCTTGAAAAAATGCAGACATCGAATGGTGGCTGGCCTTGGTTTGAAGGTATGCCCGACGACAGGTATATTACCCAATACATTATAACCGGTATGGGGCACCTCGATCATTTGGGTGTAAAGAATGTCCGCAGCGATGGTAAGGTGTGGAACATGGTATATAAGGGAACCAGATACCTTGATGAGCGTATTCGTGAAGACTATGAAGATATATTGAAATACGACCACCCTGAATTGGATCATTTGGGGTATGAAGAGATTCAATATCTATACGCACGCAGTTACTTTAAGGATATTCCGATTGCAGCCCGCGACCAAAAAGCATTTGATTATTTTAAAGGTCAGGAACAACAATACTGGTTGAATAAGGGCCGCTATATGCAGGGCATGATAGCGCTTGCACTGAACAGGTACGATGATAAGGCAACTCCGGCCAAGATCATGAAATCGTTAAAGGAGAATTCAATCAGCAGTGAAGAAATGGGTATGTACTGGAAGGAGAATTACGATGGTTTTTATTGGTGGGAAGCGCCAATTGAATCGCAGGCATTGCTTATCGAGGCTTTCGATGAAGTGTCGCACGATGAGCAATCGGTTGATGATTTAAAAGTATGGTTATTAAAAAGTAAACAAACCCAGAACTGGCATACCACCAAGGCAACTACCGAAGCTTGCTACGCGCTTTTATTGCGTGGCACCGATTGGCTGGCAACCGACTCGCAGGTTGAAATAACATTGGGCGACACAAAAATTGATCCAAAGAAAATGCCCGATGTAAAACAGGAAGCAGGAACAGGTTACTTTAAAACGTCGTGGAGCGGTGGTGATATAAAGCCGGAGATGGGTAATGTAACCATAGTAAAAAAAGACCAGGGAGTCAGCTGGGGCGCATTATATTGGCAGTATTTTGAACAGCTCGATAAGATCACGAACAGTAAAACTCCGTTGCAGCTAACCAAAAAGCTTTCGGTTGAACGAAACACGACAAGCGGACCTGTGCTGGAAATTATTGACTCAACCACCAAACTAAAAGTGGGCGACAAAATAATTGTGCGTATTGAATTACGTGTGGACCGCGATATGCAATATGTGCAAATGAAAGATATGCGTGCATCGGGTTTTGAACCGATCAACGTAATATCATCATACAAATGGCAGGATGGCTTGGGATATTATGAAAGCACAAGGGATGCGGCTACCAATTTCTTTATATCGTATTTAAGTAAGGGCACTTATGTATTTGAATATCCGTTGCGCGTCACCCATAATGGTAATTTTTCGAATGGGATTACAAGCATACAGTGTATGTATGCACCTGAATTTACAAGCAATTCAGAAGGTATACGGGTAAAGGTGGGCAATTAATGGGTGGTTGATGGAAATATGCTGCGATACGTTGCATGGGAAAAATAAATTTTCCAGGGGAATATTTTACCGCTTATAAACCAAATTTCTTGCGTATTTTATCGGTCATTAATTTGTCGCTTAGTGTTAAAAAAGGGGTCGAAAATATTGCAACTTTATACGTATTGCCTGTTCTGTATTATGGCTTGCCCAATGGTTTTACCAGCTCAAAACCATGAAATAGATTCTCTTTCTGTTGTTTTAAAAACCGAGAAGGATGATACCAATAAAGTAAATACTCTAAATCAGCTATCTGAGGACTTATGGGGAATAGGCCAGTACGATACATCTAAAGCTTACTCGAACAGAGCTATTGAATTAGGGCAAAAACTCAGCTATCTCAAAGGTCAGTGTAAATCATACCGCAATCTCGGTATTATCAGCTCGCTTACGGGTAATTATCCAGAGGCGCTTGCATATTATTTTAAAGGGCTTCCCCTTGCCGAGCAGATAGGTGATAAGCGAGGCGCTGCATCATTTTTGGGTAACATTGGTATAATTTACGACGAACAAGGTAACTATGCGCAGGCAATTGTTTGTTACCAAAAGGGTTTGGTTCTATATAAAGAAATTGACTATAAAAAAGGTATTTCGGGTATACTTAGCTGTATTGGTGTTGTATATAAAGAACAAAAAAATTATAAGCCTGCATTAGTATACGATTCAAATGCGTTAGCTATTGACATAGCCATTGATAACAAAAGAGGGATAGAGAGAAACTATACTAATATAGGGCTTATTTATAGCGACCTGGGCAACACCCCAAAGGCGCTGGAATTTAGCTTTAAAGCATTGGCAATAAGCAGAGAAATAGGCAACAGGAATGGGGAAGCCATTAGCCTGGAAAACATAGGTAGTGAATATCTTGATGAGAAGAAATATGCACTGACAAAAACATATAATGATTCTGCTTTAGCCCTCGCAAATAGCATAGGCTCAAAAGAAGTAATAAGAGATTGTTATGGCAACAAAGCAGCTGTTGACAGTGCTATGGGTAAAATGAAAGAAGCGTTTGAAGACTTTAAATACTACATCGCTTATCGTGACAGCATGAAGAACGAAGAGAACACTAAAAAGCTGGTAAGTGAACAAATGCAGTATGATTTTGATAAAAAACAAGCAGAAACTAAAGCAGAACAGGATAAAAAGGATGCTATTGATGCAGCTGATAAACGAAAGCAACAAATTGTAACCGCATCTGTCGGGCTGGGCTTGTTTCTTGTATTGATATTTTCTGGCTTGTTGTTTAACAGGTTCAGAATAACACAAAGGCAAAAGGTAATTATTGAAAGGCAAAAAGCATTGGTTGAAGAAAAGAACAAAGAAATGCATGACTCTATTACCTACGCCAAACGCTTGCAGGATGCTATACTTCCATCCCTCAGCACTATTAAAAAGCATTTGCCAGAATCATTTGTTTTGTATAAACCCAAAGATATTGTTGCAGGGGATTTTTACTGGATGGAGCAGACAGAGTCTGCACTATTTATTGCCGCTGCCGATTGTACCGGCCATGGTGTACCCGGTGCAATGGTTAGTGTGGTATGCAGCAACGCCTTAAACAGGGCGATGAAAGAGTTTAAGATAACCGAGCCGGGCAAAATTCTTGATAAAACAAGAGAACTTGTACTTGAGACTTTCGAGAAAAGTGAAAGCAATGTGCAGGATGGGATGGATATATCGTTAATAGCTATCAGTCGGAAGTCGTTAGTCGATAGTGTTGAAATACAATGGAGCGGTGCATTTAATTCTCTCTGGTATGTACAAAACGGAGAAATGAAAGAACTGGCTGCGGATAAACAACCTATTGGAAAGACAGATAATCCTAAACCATTTACAACTCATATTATTAAGGAAGGGGCAATGTTATACCTGTTTACCGATGGTTACGCCGACCAGTTTGGCGGGCCAAAAGGAAAGAAATTCAAATATAAAACCTTACAACAATTGATAATGGACAATGCGCAATTGGCAATGGATGAGCAAAAGAACATTCTGAATGAAACCATTGAAAACTGGAGAGGCACACTGGAACAGGTTGATGATGTATTGATAATTGGGATAAGAGTATAAACAATCTATTTATAAAACACATGAAAGTAACATTATACATTAGCGCCATTTGTCTCTTAATTTCTTGCTCTGCACACAGGGTAAAAAAAAGCGACCTGGCTAAAGAGAACTTAAAAGGCAACGTTCACATGGTAATAACATCTACCTACGATGTAATAAAAATTGATTCAGGGAAAACTGAAAACCAATTGATACGTATAGATACAAGTATATATAACGCTGCCGGTAATGTGACATCACTGATAGAAGTGCGTGACATCTATGCTAAAGACATAACCAATTCCAAGTATAATTCCGATGGTGATCTTATTGAAGAAAAACATTACACCAACCTTGGGGATGTACCGCCTCAACCTGTTACCTCTCCTGTCACAGGACAAGTTTCTTTTAGTCCTGAAAAACCTCATAAAATGCATTTAATCGATTCAACTGTTTATTCGACATCAGGTAATACTGTTGAGTTTAAAAGTTATTCCGCTGAAGGAGGATTGACTTTCAGTGGTTCATACGAGTATGATAATAAGGGAAACATGGCTCAACAAGAGTTTACTGACTCCTATGGCAAAGAAACGGATACATATCAGTATGATGACAACGGCAATAAATTACAGGTAAACAGCAAGTCAGATAAAGGTGAAGCCGCAAAAATGTTCAGCTACAACGACAAGGGAAATGAAACAGAATACAAGAGCTACAACGAAGAAGGTAAATTAGAAACAGCGATAAACTATAAATACCACGATTACGATAAGAATGGAAACTGGCTTAGCAGAACAAGGACTGAAAACGATAAATTCGTCAGGCTTGAAGTAAGGGAAATAAAATAATACACACATGCAACCATTTATATATCTAAAACCGTCTTAGGTATAGAAACAATAACATTTAATATAATATTACATGAAAACTATCGCTGAACTGGTTAGCCTGTATGAAGATTTTTTTAAGAAACTCAGTAAGAAATTAAACACCGACCCTGATAACCCTGTTGTAAGAGCAGAAGAATTTGAAACACCCACCGATGCTGAAATTGATGAACTTGCTAAAAAACTAAATGTGTTTGTTCCTGAAGATGTACGCCAGTTCTGGAAATCGTTAAAAACTGTATACACTGCGGCTATGTTCGACGATGGTGAATGGGAAGCCGGTTGGGATTTCATTCCCGTGAATCTGGTAGTGAGAGAAACACCCCGCTTACAGGAACTTGCAAATAACTATGAAGATAGTGACCCGCTAAAAAAGATCCATAAAACAGGGGTTCAGTTGACTTATGAGGAACCTATACTGCTATTTGACGGAGATGTAAAAACAAAAAAAGGTGCTGTACATTTTATGTTGTGGGATGGCAGCCCCCTACCCGATGAGGTTGCACCTGATTTCAGCACCTTTTTTGAACACTGGCTTGCAGCAGGTTGTTTTAAGGTCAGGGATTTTGATGCTTACCATAAAGTTGTAAAAAGCATTATACCTATTAAAATAGCTACGGCAGATAATTTATGGCTCAGGCATTTTAATAAACAATATCATAGCCAGTCCGCATCTGCTCCGGTGGAGATATGTATAGCCCCCGATGAAGCCTATGCAATGGGGAGCGAAGGCATAAAACTTTGGAGAGCAGGCAAACAAAAAGAGGCCATAACCAATTTTGAGAAAGCAATTGAAGCAGCCCGCAACGTAAAAGATGTGGGCCTTATGTCAGGTACCATACGCAACTATGCCTTGCTGACCACAGAAGCAGGACGTAAAGATGAAGGCATTAAATTGATGAAAGACTACCTCAGCAAGTACGACCCTAACATGCACCCCGATGGGCGTGCGTTTACCCTGTTGGGCCAATTACTCTATGAAGATGGTCAGCTTGAAGAAGGGCTTGCCATGTGCCAGCGTGGCCTTGAAATACTTCCGCAAAATGCACTAGGTTATTATACCCGCGCTTGCGCTTATGTAAGACTAAAGAAATACAATGAAACAATTGCTGATATTGCACAGGCCATAAAACTCAAGCCTGAATTAAAAGAAGATATCAGTAATGATGGCGACTTTGCTCCGCTTAAGGGCATGCCGGAATTCGATAAGGCGTTGGCTGCAAATTAGCTGTCTTTCGTTCATAACGTAACTTAATAAGCCTGGTAAAATTTGCCGGGCTTATTGCGTATTGCAATAAATACGCATTAACCTAGTTATTAAGTGCAACAGCATAAAGCCTGCTCGAAACACTTATTCCTCCGTTTGATAACCCATTAACACCATTCACTCATTACCGCTTTCAGGGTGTATAGTACCCATATATTTTTACATTGAATTTAAACATACACTCCCATGAAAATCCACAAACTACATATAACGGTAAGCCTTTTAGCATTGGCTTTTACTGTTTCAGCACAATATGTAACCATACCCGACAAAAACTTTGCAAGTTACCTTGATACCATTATACCATCAGCCATGGTTGGCAACCAAATGGACACAAGTAACATTTCTGTTAAAACCCTGGCGAGTATAAATATTGAGAACTCACAAATAAATAATCTGAGTGGTATTCAATATTTCACTTCGTTAGTTCGGCTCGATTTTGGAAACGGAGACACTACAGTTGATTCAAACAAGGTAGTAAACATACCTACACTACCTACTACATTAGATACCCTGATATGCGGAAACAATATATTAGATAGTTTACCCTTATTACCTTCTGGCCTTGTTCTATTAAAGTGTTATGGCAACAGGCTAACATCGTTACCGGCATTACCACCTACACTTGTAGAATTAGACTGCCAACGAAACCAGCTTGATAGCTTACCTGCTTTACCGGGAACTCTGCGCTACCTGAGTTGTTACAACAATACACTGCAAAACCTCCCCAAGCTACCCGCCGGCCTTTTGCAATTATTTTGCTATCAGAATCAACTAAGTAGTTTACCTGTACTACCTCTACAGCTTAATTCATTGTACTGTGGCAATAATTTATTAACTCAACTCCCGGTACTACCTGTTACACTTAACAGCCTTTCATGTTGTTTTAACAAGCTCACCAGTTTAATGCCTCTTCCAAACACACTTAATTTTTTAGACTGTTCCGCCAACCTTTTAACATCTATGCCCTCTTTACCTAATTCACTTATAATATTAATGTGTGCACAAAACCAATTGAACAATCAATTGCAGTTACCAGCTCAACTTATTTCTTTAGACTGTTCGGCCGATCAGTTAACAAGCCTGCCAGCATTGCCTAGTACACTTACTTCATTAACCTGCAGCAGCAATCCACTTGTAAGTATTACTACACTTCCGCAAGGGCTTACATCTTTATATTGTGAATACGATCAATTAACAAGCCTTCCGGCAACATTGCCTTACAATCTGTCGAACCTGTTCTGTGATAATAACAACCTTACCTGCTTTCCCGTTTTTCCTCAAACATTGCACGACTCATTGTACTTCAATATCTTAAACAATCCATTCACCTGTTTGCCTAACTATATTACTGCCATGAACAGGCAAACATTAGCATACCCGCTGTGTGGAATAGGCAACACATATGGATGCCCCCCTGCAAACGGAATAGTAGGGTTTACTTTTAAAGATATGGATACCAATTGCACAAAAGATTCTGTGGACAGGCAACTCACAAACATACCGGTAAAACTTTATGGAAATGCTAACTCATTACTTAACCAAACCTATACAGCGGTAAATGGTGTATATGATTTCCCTGATACGGCAGGAAGTTATACTGTGGTGATAGACACTACAGGTATGCCATTTGTAATGCAATGCCCTCATCCTGGTTTAGATTCGGTGTTAACCTTAAGCAGCATAGATACAAATATTAATTTTTCACTTACCTGTAAACCCGGTATTGATGTAGGTGTGCAATCAGTTGTTACACTGGACAGGGTATTTCCGGGTATGCAACATCGCCTACAAGTTGTTGCTGGAGATATGTCGCAATGGTATAACCTGGGCTGTGCCAAAGGAGACAGCGGCACTGTGCAAATTTCAATATCGGGTCCTGTAACATATGCCGGTATCACTGCAAATGCCTTAACCCCTTCTTCCATTAATGGTAATGTATTTACATACAACATTGCTGATTATGGCGCCATTCAAAACACATCGGCTTTCGGGCTGCTTTTAAATACCGATTCTTCCGCCAAAGCTGGCAATATAATTTGCGTAACAGTTACGGTAACACCTACCGTAGATAATAACCCCGGTAATAATACATACCAATATTGCTATGCCGTATCAAACTCGCACGATCCGAATATAAAAAGTGTATATCCATCCAGAATTCCTGAGAATTACGACGGCTGGCTTGTATATACCATACACTTTCAAAATACAGGCACTGCCCCTGCTCACAACATATCATTAACCGATACGCTGGACAAAAACCTCGATGCCACCACATTTCAGGTAATAAACTATAGCAGCCAGAATACAGTACACCTTATCGGTCATATACTCACTGTAAGTTTCCCTGATATTAACCTACCCGACAGCACCAGTGACCCAAAAGGCTCCATTGCTTTTATACAATATCGCATAAAACCAAAACAGGGATTGCCGGCAAAAAAAATAGTAAAGAACACGGGCTATATTTATTTTGACTTTAATGCAGCAATGGCAACCAATACTACAAACACATTAATAACTGCCCCTGAAGGTGTTGAAACAATTACAGATCCAGGTTCATCCGGTGTATACCCCAATCCGAATAAAGGAGAGTTTACTATTCAGTCGTCAGTTGTTAGTGATAAGTCCTTAGTTGAGATATATAACATAATGGGGCGAAAAGTAGCCTCCTCAAACTCCTCCCAAGGAGGAACTTCAGTAGTAATTACCAATACCCTCCCTTCGGGAGGGCAAGGGTGGGCCGTTAATTTAAGCAATCAGCCAACCGGTGTTTACCTATACCGTATTACAACTGAAAATGGTAAGCTGTTATCATCGGGCAAGGTTATAATTGAATAATTAAATTAAACAAGCAACAACATGCCTTTACTTATTTTGATATGGATAGTGAAGATGATTCGTAAAAGATATTTCTTTTAGCCGCAAAAGCCAAATCTTTGCCCTATAATTAAGGCTTTTCATAAGGCAATTCATTTTTTTTGAGCCCCATGCAACCTTTTTTTTATTTGTTGCGTCTTAGTGTTTGAAAGTGATATTGAAGACCAAAGGAATTTATGTTGCCTACAGCAATGTTACCTGCGGAAGCTGCAATGATTGAAAAGCACTTTACTATCGATCGGGGGGGTTAATACGTAAGGGCACGTTTACCAATCCATTGCAGTTTCCCAAGGTAATACCATATTCTTATTACCAAAACGTTGGGCGAAGGTTGCACCTTCGACCTTTATTACTTTAATGTAGTCGTCTGAATGGATTCCTTTGGAACAAGCTACTGGAATCAAAAGCGAAGGTAATTCGACAGGTTGTTTTCTTATTTCAACTCTGGGAACACAATGGTAACTTCCTTGCGAGTTACATGAGCGAAGTATTCGGACTCTTCACTGCTTGCAGTCTGTGCATTGATGAGTATGGGAGCCATAGCCGTTAGCATAAATAGCATAGGGAAAATAACTTTGGGGTATCGAATCATAAGGAAGACGAGGCCAACTCCACCTCCAATGAGCCACCATTTATTGTTTCCTTCTTTTGCCCACTCAGAAACACTCTTAAAAGTTGACTGCATTGCCTCACTCATCTTTTCATTCCTGAGGCTTTCAAATTCAATTGGGGCAATCAGTCCATTATAGAACCCAAGAAACATAGATGACGATATCCCTCCACATAACACCAAGCTTCGTGGCATCAATATACTCAAATCACCTATGGAAACGGGATAATCCGAAACCAATTGATCTTGTTCAGATGTATTACATTGAAACATATAACTCATCATCTCATTCATCGGATTGTCCGAATGAGTAGGGTGCGTATGAAACCTAATGGGCAATGTATTTTCACTTTTCCCACAGTACGTATCTTTAAGGGCTTTGTTGAGTTCTTTCTCTTCTGCCCTATAACTTGACTCGGGTTTGTCGGAATCGTTTGTAATAAAAATAACTTTGTCGATAGTAAGGTGTGTAACTCCACCAACCTTCTTTGGCTGTGCTACAAGTACGCCACCCTTTTCCATCTTAGGGACATAGTTATCTCTAAGTTGCTTCACAGCATTCTCAGTCACGTGAACTTTACACGGGGTTTTGAGGTGCAAATATTTTTTTCCATTTTTTTCTCCCTCAATAAGAATGTTCTCCTCTTTGAGTTTTAAAACCCATTCCTTAGCATTCATTGACATAAAAAGTAGTGAATATCATATTGTAAAACTCAAGCTTTCTTGTTATATTACCCTTAAGGAATAGTAAAATTTATCTGCGTAGTAGCCGATGCTGTTCCTTTAGGCGATAAGGTAAAAGTGGTATTGGTAGTACTTACATAATCGCCGCTATCCATAGTACCATCGCTGTTTGCATCATACACTGCATACAAGTAATAAGTGCCCGGGTGCATATAGTTAAATACATAGCTTTTGCTGGAAGCCGATAAAATAACATAGCGCGAACGGTATATAAGGTTTGCCATATTCACACCCGTGCCTGAAATTAAAGGCTGCGTGGTAACGATAAGGAATACATGGTTGCTGCTGTTTAAGGTGTATGATGAACTGACCGTATAGGAAAGCGTCGATTGCCCCAGGTAAGGCTGCTGGCTTTCGGTATAGGGATCACCGGCAGGGTCACCACTATTGGCATAGTAAACCGCCTCAGCTGCTGTGGCAAATGTGGTGCTGAAATCTTCATAACCTGATTTTTGGGGAAAGCTGCAAGCCGTTTTTGCATTCTGGCACGAGGTAGTATCCTGTAGTTTGGCCGACCAGCTCATGTGTATAGTTGCAGTGCTTTGGGTATTTTGCTTATTGGTATAGGCAGTAAGGTATAGGCTATCATTACGGAATAATACATCTACTATATCGCGTTTTTTACCCTGCACAAAGTCCGAAAACTGGTAATACGATTGGGTGCCCGTTTCCGAAACACTATCACATGCCATATAGGCAACACGTTGCAACCCGGTAAATGTACCGCCATTGCGGAAAGCCAGTTTAAACTGCGAATTATTATAACATATAAAAAACGACATGAATATACTGTTCAATGTATCCAGTTCATTTTTAGCCGATACCTGCCAGCCACTTATGGGCCTGAAGTCTACAATCCATTGCGGGTAACTACCCAGCGGAGTGGTTGATGTTACGGGACCATTCCATATACCGCATATTTTCGATAGCAGGTTATAACCCAATACAGGGGTGCTTGCCGTTAGTGTAGGAGTTGTGGTTGTAGTTGCAGGAGGCGGATTCGTTTTTTTATTGCTACAGGCAACAAATAAAATTGCTGCAGTAAAATAAACGAGTGAGTGCTTGAGGGCTTTATTCATTTTGATAGGTATAGAAAACCAAATTTACTAAGAAAGCCTTATGTAAACTATTTTTAATGTAAACGAATGTCCAATACATGTAAAAGGATTGGATTCCTCACTACGTTCGGAATGACAAGTATGGTAATTATTGGTTTTGGGAAAGGGAAGTGCGGGCTTCGCCCGCACTTCCCTTTCCTCTTGGATTCAGTATGATTTCTGTCATTCCGAACAAAGTGAGGAATCCCCCAAACGTTGGGCGAAGGTTGTACCTTCGACCTAATATTGTTTTAATATAGCTGAAGCTACTGCAATCAATAAGCGAATGCAAAGCCTTCGCTTAACAGGGGGATTGGATTCCTCACTACGTTCGGAATGACATCTATTGGTTTTACAAGGGAGGGGTAAGAGGGGCGGCTTCGCCGCCCCTCTTACCCCTCTTCACATCCATAAGGCTTAACTCCTGTCATTCCGAACGCAGTGAGGAATCTCATACAGAACTAGAATACACGTGTAAACAAAAGCTGCATTTTAAACGTTTATTACTTTTATCGTAGTTAAAAAAATTATCCTTACTTTTGCGGCACAAAAAACACGCATTATGGAAGTTGAAAACAGAGACAAGAAATTAGGCATGGATAATATACTTATCACCTTAGTGGCATTAGGTATTCTTGCTTACGCTTTGTGGATCACCGTTAACTCTCATTGAGTTAACAAACATATCTGTTCAGGTTTGGTATAGGGTTTACTTATACTGTGCCACTTCTTCTACAATCTTTTTATATTCCGCCTTTATTTCGGCTATAATTTCTTCGCACGATAGTATGTTGTCTATCAGCTCTACCGACTTACCTGCGCACCAAAGGCGCTCATAGTTATTTGGCAATACCGACTTTTCCAGCCTTTTCATACCCTGCACCTGTATCAGCATTTTAAACCACTTTTTGGTGCGCTTGTTATTGCTCAAAAACTTCTCGAACCACGATTGGGTGTAGCCCATCTTCTTGGCCTCGGCCGTATCTATAATAGTGCAAGGCGTGCCCGATAATTTTGTGGTCATTACAATATCATCCATACCGGCCTTAACAATTGCATTCTTGTAGGCATCATTCACCATACATTCCTTGCTGGCAATAAACCGTGTACCAATCGAAGCGCCGTCGGCACCCAATACACGTATGGAAAGCAAGCCGTGTCCGCCCACTATGCCACCGGCTGCAATAACATACTTATTCGGGAAATTTTCTTTTAAGGCAGGCACTAATACCTGCAAAGGGTTGGGCCCTGCATGTCCGCCTGCACCCTGCCCTACTGCTATAAAACCATCGCAATCGCAGTCGAATGCTTTTTGTGCATGGGTAATATTGGTAACGTCGCAAAACACTTTTGCACCATAGCTGCGGGCGGCAGCAATTACTTCCTTAGGGCTGCCTAACGATGTTATGTAGAAAGGAACCTTTTTATCGACGCATATTTTTAAATGCGTTGAATATAGCGGGTTCGATTTTTGCGTAATAAGGTTTATACCATAATTGCCCTTAGGGTATTGTGCATGGCCCGCGTTAAGGGTATCGAGCAAGGCAGCCAGCTCACCCTCTTTGCGGTAGTTAAGCGATGGAAATGTTGCCATTACCCCGCTCTTCATTCCTGCCATTATCATATCGTAATTGCTTACCAGGAACATAGGCGCCATAATAACAGGGAACTCTATTCCTAAAAACTCGGTTAAGGGCTTATTGCTTTGCATATTATATGGCCGTAAATATTTTAAACTAATTTAGCCCCGAAGATAAATAAACCTATTGTACCATGCATAAACTCGCCGCACTTATAGAAAAAGCCAAAACATCAGCCTTTTACATGTGGCTGCTGAATAAAATATTGTTGCGTACCGTGCCCTTTAACAAACCACACGGACTAACGGTAACCGCCATTGGCGATGAAGATATTACCATTGTTGCCCCTTACAAACGCTCGAACATGAACCATATTAAAGGTATACATGCCTGCCTGCTGGCAACCCTTTGCGAATATGCCTGCGGATTGAGTCTTACCCTTCGCCTGCCTGCCAACGAATACCGCATAATACTGAAATCGATACACATGACCTACCATTACCAGGCTAAAATGGATGTATTTGCCAAGTTCAAGCTTAGCAAAGAAATGGTTGAAAAGACCATATTGACTCCTTTAAAGACTGAGCCTGCTGTTTTCGGTGAATACACGGTTGATCTGTATGATACTGCTAATAACCATATCTGCACGGGGCTTATCAACTGGCAGGTTAAGGCCTGGAAGGATGCGAAAATAAAAGTTTAAGGCTAAGATTGAGATTAAGTCATGCTGAGCCTGTCGAAGCACTTCTACTTACATTCTTGATTTTTAATTACTAATTACTAATTGAATTTGGGCGTTCCCCTTACGGGTCGGGCTTTACGTTACAACTCCTCGCCTCCTAAGGTCGGCTGTGGGGTTTCCACTGCAATCCCTAACGCAAAATACACTAACGACTTACGACTATCGACTAAAAACTGCAGTAAAGGTGGGCGCGGGTTAGTCCCGAGTGCTCGGGAGCAAGCAGGGAGCAAGAGCCGCCCCGCAAAGGTTAAAAACTACGTATAAACACCTATTTGAGGGTAAGAAAAGGGCTTATTTTAGCATATTAACTGTGAATCCATTTATTTGTAGTATCTTTGCAACTCATTAAATTTTTAACTAATAACAATAAACAATTTTTAGAATGGCAACCGGAGTAGTAAAGTTTTTCAATGAAGCAAAAGGATTTGGATTCATTAAGGTAGATGAAAATGGTAAAGACGTTTTTGTTCACGTATCTGCATTACAAAATACAATACAAGAAGGCGACAAAGTTACCTTCGACATCGAAGAAGGCAAAAGAGGCCAGAACGCTGTAAAAGTAAAGTTAGCGTAATTTGTACCGTACCGCCTCAACAATGAGGCGGTACTTTTTTTTAAAGCAAGTAAACCCGAGGAAATTTCCCGGGATTTTTTATTTATAGCCCTTTCAGTATGAAACAAGCCCTACTCTATTTAATGGCCCTGGTATATGTAGCTGCAGGCACCAACCATTTTATAAACCCTAAATGGTACATGCGCATTATGCCGCCCTGGCTGCCCGCACCTACTTTTATGAATATGGCCAGCGGTGCGCTCGAAATAGTATTTGCCCTATTACTCATCCCCGAAGCAACACGCAGCATGGGTGCCTGGCTGCTTATAGCATTGCTTGTTGCCGTGTTCCCGGCCAATATACAAATGTGCATTAACTATGCCCATTACAAAAACCCTTATTTGTGGGTAACCATTTTGCGCTTGCCTTTGCAGATTGTATTTATATGGTGGGCGTATCAGTATACGAAGTAGTTCTCAATAATAGGTAAAAGTCCTTTCGGTAACGTAGTACTTTTTTTGCCCCTTATTGTGTACCACTTGTTTTGTCCAGTTGCCCTTTTTATCATACTCATACGTTGTGAGTTTAGTAAGTATGCTACTTCTACCATTCGTAATGACCGTTTTTAAAGCATCGGGGCCATACACATACTCATCTTGTATTTCGTTCCCTTCTTTATCATATTTATATATTTCCTTAGTTTCAAAAGAGGTTCTGCCCTGAGAATATGAAACGCGCTCAAGTAGATTATTCTCCTCATCATATTTACAACTATCAACTTTATAAAGACAGCCCTTTTCATATTCCGTTTTTACTATTTCATTACCTTTTTCATCATACATCATAACAATCCTGCTATTCTGGTCATCATCATCCTGTTCTATTTCATTCCCCTTGTCATCGTATCTGAATTTGAGCCCCGTGTGAAATTTATTCTCCACCCTGTTATAATCATCCCATTCTATTCTGTTGCCCTTCTTATCATAAATAAACTGATGAAATGACCATAACTTACCATCAGAATATTCTAATTCTTCAATTACATTCCCGCTTGAATCGTACACATTACTATCCTTTACATAAGGCTTCCGGTTCGGGCCATAACCTATTACTGCTGTTATATTTCCTGCACTATCATTTCGGAAAGAGATTCTGTTAATCAGGTTCCCACTGGAATTATAGTTTAATTCTTCAATTAAATAATTGCGTTTATTGTATTTAAGTATTGTTGTTCCTGTTATTTTGCCTTCATTAGTTAAATTTCTTTCCACTGTTTTATACCCCATTTCGTTATAGCTTTCCTCAAAAGAACTCTGCAATTTGTCTCCTGTTAATTCTGGTTGTTCAACTCTTTTCAGTTTACCGGAATCGAGATATGCCAAATACATTATTGATCTCATTGTTTTAACCTTTCCTTTCAAATGGAGTACTGCCAGATCATTCTCCTTTTGCTTTTTTGAACCCATAGAAACAGCACTTATAAATCCCCAACCCATTAGTATGATTGCGATTACTACTATATATTGTCTTAGATGCATTTAAGTGGATTTTTCAATCTCTATTCCTAAGGTAGTAAAAAAAAAGCAGGCCTGTAAGCCGGATTCTGTGCTCCATATTGCTATGGAATTTCTATCATTTATCTGGGCAAGGTATTGCTACCTATGCTCGTGCAGCCTACCCACCGCGATCGGACGAGCCGTCCTCAAGCCACGGCATATTTGGCCTTGCAACACCCGGGGTTTATCTATTTTGCTGTTACCAGCAAAACCGTGAGCTCTTACCTCGCGTTTTCACCCTTACCCTTAGCGGTTTGCGCCAGGGCGGTATTTTCTCTGCGACACTTTCCATTATCCCGCAATTTATGCGGAACATCCCCCGTATTCTGAGGGCGGGTTGCTCTATGTTGTCCGGACTTTCCTCTCCGCATTGCTACGAAGCGATAGAACGGCCTGCTTCTGATACAAAAATACAAAATTAGTCGTTAGCCGACAGTCATCAGCAATAGCCGCCCCATACAAAAAGCAATAAGAAGCACTACCCTGCAATGCTATGCTTACTTATTTAGCTGTCCAGCCCCCATCAATTGAAATGGATGAGCCTGTTATCATCCGTGCATTATGGCCTGAAAGATATAAAGCCATGGAGCCTATAGATTCTATGTCTACAAATTCTTTAATTGCCTGCGGACGCAGCATAATATCACTCACTACTTTTTCTTTTGATATGCCATGTGCCATTGCCTGGTCTGCAATTTGTTTATCGACCAAGGGCGTTTTTACATAACCCGGACAAATAGAATTAGCTGTTATACCAAATGGAGCCCCCTCTAATGCCAATACCTTTGTTAAACCTACAAGGCCATGCTTTGCAGCAACGTAGGCAGATTTAAATTCCGATGCAACCAAACCATGTGCCGATGCAATATTTATTATCCTGCCGAACTTTTGCTGTTTCATTCCTTTCCACACCGCTTTTGAAGTATGAAACGATGAGCTAAGGTTAATGCCTATAATAGCATCCCATTTTGCTTCGGGAAAATCTTCAATAGGCGAAACATATTGAATACCGGCATTGTTCACCAATACATCAATACTGCCGAATTTGGTTTCTCCCTGCTGAACCATAGTTGTTATTTCTGCCACATTAAGCATATTGGCAGCCGAGTACATGGTGCTTACCCCAAACTCTTTTGCTACTCCATTAGCAATATCGGGCCCTTCTTTTTCAAGCCCGTTAAATAATATGTTGTGTCCGGCTTTGGCAAATGCCTTGGCTATGCCCAGCCCAATACCACTGGTACTACCGGTTATAAGTACGTTCAATGTTTGTTTATGTGTGTCCATGTTTCTATCTCTGTTTTACGGGGTTTATCAATTCATGCGATAAGGTCTAATCCTCAAAATAAAGAAAAATAGCCGTGTATGTCAGCAATATTAATATCAAGTGGTTAACCATACACTTAATTTGTTCTAATTTTGTTTTTCATTTATAAGCATACACATGTATTATACAACTTCAGATAAACAGCAGCTTTATTACGAGCTGCATGGAAACTCAAAATCGGGTAAGCATTTGGTTTTCCTTAATGGATTATCACAATCGACCATTGCATGGGCTTTTATGTTCCCTGCTTTTGAAAAAGAGTACCAGGTAATTTTACTTGACCTTATTTTCCAGGGACAATCAGATAAGAAGGGAGAGATACGTGATTTCGACCAGCATGCTGCCGACGTTCATGAGCTATTGAATTCGTTGAATATAAAAACGGCTACCATAATAGGAATATCATACGGGAGTTTGGTTGCTCAAAACTATGCCGTAAACTACCCCAATGGTATTGATAAACTGGTGCTTATATCGACCTTTGCGCATAAAACCCCATACTTTGAAGCTATTGAAGTAGCGTGGTTCAATGCCCTGCAAGCAGGCGGATATCCACTTATGTTTGACGTAATGTTGCCTACTGTATTGGGCGAGGAATATTTTAATAAGCCATTAGTGCCTGTTGAAGTATTGAAAGCATCGAAGCAAACCACCAATATGGATGCGGAGCCTTTAAAGAAATTAATGATGGCTACCCATCAGCGTGAAGATTACCGCAAAAAATTAAAAACCATAAAATGCCCTACACTAATTATACAAGGCGAAAAAGATATTTTGTTACCCGTGCACATGGCCAAGGCTGTACATGAAGCTATACCCGGCAGCGTACTTGAAATTGTACCTGATGCAGGGCACACACTCAACCTTGAGGCCATACCTCAAACTATAAAATGCATTCAGGAGTTTCTTTAGTACATTGAAAATAGTATTGAGTATTGAGATATTACTTTAAACTCCCCTCCTTGGAGGGGCGTAGGGGTGGGTTTCATTTTGTATTTTATTTGGGGCGGCTCCTGCTCCCTGCTTGCCTGTTTTCCTACACTCGCATCATTTACAGCTAACCCGCGCCCACCTTTTACCTAGTTGAACATCATACACGTAAAACGACACGAAGCACCGCGTTAGGGATAGTAGCGGAAACCCCGCAAGCGCAGCGCGGAGTTGAAGTGGATAGCCCGACCCGAAGGGGAACGCCCAAAATTTAATTAGTGAAGAAGAAGAACACTAAATAATGAACCATATCTTTACAACATGCAAAAAGAGGAAATAAGGAAAGGCTTTAATTCTTTAGCCCCATGGTATGATGTAATGTCAACCGTGCTTTCATTTAATGCCATCCATCGCTCACAAAAGTGGTTGGTAAAGCAATCGCCCAAAAGTGCGAATGCACTTATTATTGGCGGAGGAACAGGAAAGATTTTAATGGAAATGATACAGCACAATGTTGCTGCCAAGTATTGCTATGTAGATATTTCAGATAAGATGATTCAGTCGGCACAAGAGAAACTCAACAAGCACTTTCCGGATAAAATTGATTCAGTACAATTTATAAGAGGTTCGTGTACAGATATACCCACCGATAAATTTGACCTGATTATTACCCCCTGCTTTTTAGATTGTTTTGCCGAAGATGAGTTAACTATTGTAATGACCACATTACACGATCACCTTGCACCAAATGGCTCATGGCTGTTTGCTGATTTCAATATTCCTAAACCTAAATTACCCAAGCTGCTTTCACGTTTTATAATACGCCTGCTTTGCATATTCTTTAATGCAATATGCAAATTGGGCGTTAAGGGCCTGCCCGATTTTTCGGAAAGATTCAGCAAGTTGGGATACAAAAAAACAGGTGAAAAATATTTCTTTGGCGGCTTACTTTTAGCAAGGGTATACTTTCGCTACCCTAAAATGTAATCTGCTTATTTCTTTTTGTCGCAGTTGAACATCCAGCTATTGCCGAACTTGTCAACCAGCATACCAAAACGTGCACCCCAAAAGGTATCTTGCAAAGGCATGGTTACTTTACCACCCGCAGCCATTTTTTTAAACACAGCATTAATGGTCTTGGTATCTTTTATGTCGACGCTTAAGCTCATGTTATCGCCAAGCTTGAATTTACCCTTCTGCATAATATCTGATGCCATTATAATATTATCGCCAAACTTAAAAGAGGAGTGCATTACTTTCTTTTTAAGCGCTGCAGGCGAATCCATTGGTGAATCGCCAAAACGTTGTATGGCAAGTATTTCGCCATTAAAGGCTTTTTTGTAAAACTTAAGTGCTTCTTCGCAATTTCCGTTGAATTGCAGGTAGGGTACTAATCTCATAGTGTTTGTTTTTGTTTGCTAAAGTACAGAAAAGACATAACACCTGCTTTACCCTTATGTTAGGATAGCATTAACAAAATAATTTTCAGGTAATAGCCTAACGTAAAAAAGCGGCGCGCTCGTTATTGGTGTCCCATGCAATTACATCAAGTAATGCATTACGGATCTTGTCGTAGGTTACGTCAACCTTCAGATCGTTCACTTTATAAAAAAATGCTTTTTCTTTTGTGTGGTCTTGATAGATATCAATTAGTTTACCCTGGCTAAAGACCAGTTTACTGCGCTTTTCAAGCGATAATGAGTTGAATTCTTTTTTGAGCATGTGTCCTGTAGATGTTACTTTCCAAATGTAATTCTATTAATGAACATTACACAGAATACTTTTGAACAAAACTAAAATTTGCGAAAATAAATTTTCACAAATTTTAGTTCATGTCGAATAATCTATTATCACTTTCCCTGAAAGGCAATAGAATCGGAAAATAAAAAAAATAATTATTGTACGTAGCCAACTATTTCTGCAAACCAACTAAGTGCATCGGGTGCATGCAATGCTTCCATAGATGCAATAGAATCTTTAGCTGTTTCAGATGCCCTTGCGCGCATTTGCGTTTCGTAGGCTGCAATAGCCGATTGGGTATCAGCGAAACCTGTATTGAGCAGGCACTTGCCATATTGCTAAACAAATTCAGTAGTATTCAATTCGGCGAGTGCTATATTTGATAGGCTTATCATCTTCAATTACTATTCTTTTTGTCCAATTACCATATTTATCATATTCGTATTTAAAATGTATACAAGGTTCCTTGTTTTCACAATATTCCGTTTGATTTCTATAGTTGTCATAAGTAAAAGTTGTACTCTTGTACATACTTCCATCAGTCTTGAGCAATTCTATTTTTGTTAAATTTCCATTACTATCATAATGAGAAAGATTGTGATTATTTAAGTCCAAATACTCTACAAGATTATACGCACTATCATAAATAAACTTTGAAGTTCCGTTTCCGCTTAGTTGCCCTAACCAATATTGTTCCTCAGTGATCTTATTGCCCCGAGAATCATTGGTATATATAGTTTTTTGAAATAAAGAGTCTGTTGGGGTCACATATGTATCTTCTTCTATTAAATAGCCTAATTTATCATATACATACACTATTCTGTTTATTTTCGTTGTATCAGGTAGACTATGGTAATACATAATTATAATCCGCCCAGTAGAATCGCAATCAGCCCATTCATATCTGTGAAAAGCCCCATTACGGCGGTAATTATACAACCCTGTTTCATCGCCTTTTTTGTTAAAGGTGTATTTAACTCCTTCTGTTAATACCCCCACTTGACCATTAGGTGTTACTTCTTTAATAGAATAATCCATTTCTATATATGATTTTACAACTCCATTAGGCACTCCTAATCGGGCCAGGTCAGTGTTTTTATTTCTTTTTACACCTTTATCAAACTTAACAACTGTGTTATTGTGAATAGAATCATATACACTCATTAAAATAGATGGCTTAAATTTCTTCCCTCCTAAGCCACACCCTATGATGTAGCTTAAGAATAAAGTAAATCCAATAAGTTTTAGTGGTGCTTTAAAGACAAGTGTAAACGAATCTATAAATCTCATTATTCAAATATAGTATTTTAGATCTCATAAAATGCGTGGATAGGAAATTCGCGTTAGGGATATTGGCGGAAACCACGCAAGTGTATCGGGCGCATGCAATACCTACTTAGATGCAATTGAATTTTTATTAAATTGGCTTAATGAAAAAAAAGGTAACTGTTTTTATAGTTCTATTATTTATACTATTTATTAGATGCAATAATTCGTCCAGTTCGAAAAAAGACAATACTCGCTATTTTCCACCTAGAATTATTAATGATGTTAAACCTATTATAACAAATCTTGGCATACCTGATAGCGTTTTAGCTGGAGCCCCTGTTGTAAAAAAAAGGGAAGACTTAGTAGCTCTAAAAAATTATGCAGATCATTCAGACCGAACAAAATGGATCATAAGCCTTTTTGCTGACAACAAAGGACAGGTATGGTTTGGCAGTTTAGGGGGTGGGGCTGGCTGTTATGATGGAAACAAATTCATTTTTTTTAATAAAATGCAGGGCTTGGCGGATAGCATAGTATCTGGAATTGGACAAGATAAGAACGATAACATTTGGTTCTGTACCGGAGGCGGCTTGAGTTGTTATACTGGTAAAGCTTTTCTTAATTATTCGAAGAAACAAGGATTAGTTTCAAATTGTATTGAAGGAATACATAGAGATGCCAAGAATAACTTGTGGTTTACAACTTTTCAAGCAGGGGTAATATATTTTGATGGCAAATTTTTTTATACATACACAGACGATCAGGGACTATGCAGCACAACTTGCTGCATGATGGAAGATAATAAGGGGAAAATGTGGTTTGGAAGCCTTTCAAGTAATGATTATTGGGGAGGAATAAGCTGTTTTGATGGAAAGAAGTTTATTAATTATACAACTGAGCAAGGTTTGCCATCAGATATAGTTAGCTCCATTGTGCAAGATAGTGCAGGTACTATATGGTTCGCAACTCCCTTTGATAAGGGGTTAAGTTGTTTCAAAGATGGGAAAATAATAAGAACTTTTACAACTAAAGATGGCCTTGCTGATAACAGGGTCCTTGAATTACTTTTGGATAATCAGGGAAATCTATGGATTCTAAACGCTGTAGGCTCATTAAATAAATACGATGGAAAGTCATTCGTTCTATTCGATACTATTGAAAGAATTCATGATCAATACATTAACCGTATTGCAAAAGATAGTATAGGTAACTTATGGCTTGGTACTGCTTGTGGTAATTTGATTAAATACGATGGAAAGAAATTCACTACAATTCCTGTATTTTAAGATAGAAAAAAATTATACTACCCAACTATTTCTGCAAACCAACTAAGTGCATCGGGTGCATGCAATGCCTCCATAGATGCAATAGAATCTTTTGCTACCTCAGATGCCCTTGCACGCATTTGTGTTTCGTAAGCTGCAATAGCCGATTGCGTATCTGCAAAACCTGTGTTGAGAAGGCACTTGCCTAATTCCAATGCATCGAGCATAGCCATATTAACACCTTCGCCTGCATAGGGTGGCATAAGGTGAGCCGCATCGCCAAGCATGGTAAGGTTAGGCAAAGCATTCCATGCCTGGTCTAATGGCATGCAATATTGCGGACGCGGAATAAAATGCGGATCGGCATTCTCAAATAGTTCCTGCCAGCTTGCATCCCATCCTTTAAATTCTTTTTTGAACCAGGCATTCACCTGTTCCTTGTTTGAAAAATCTATTCTGTTTTTTTCCAGCCAGTCTTCATTGGTTTTAAAGCCCACATAAAATGCAAGGCTGCCATCTCCCTTCGAGCTTATTATAAGTGTTTGATCATCGCCCATGGCAAATATTTTTCCGCCTTGCACCAGTTTGTGCATATTCGGACTTGCCTCGGCTGAATTATATACAGCGCCTTCAATAGCAGTTAAGCCGGCAAAAAATGGTTTTATATCAGTTATATAAGGGCGTACTTTTGAATTTGCACCATCTGCACCAATTACAATGTCGGCATACACAGCAGGGCTGTTCTTAAATTCAATCTTCCAGCCATCTTTATGTTTGCTGAGCGATGTAAACTGGCTATCCCACACAACTGTATTGGGCTCTAATGAGTCGAGCAAAATTTTACGCAATGGCCCGCGGTCAATTTCCGGACGCGATTCTTCTTTACCGGTAATGTGTTCATCAATCAATATCTCCGCATGCTTATTCATCAGCCGGACTTTATCCGCCCCCGGCCTGTAGTTTGCCCTGAAGGCATCCATAAGCCCCGCTTCGCTAAGCGCTTTTAATCCCGATTCTTCATGCAAGTCTAATGTGGCACCTTGCACGCGGGCCTCTTTATTCACTTCACGTTCATATACCTTTACTTCAGCGCCATTCATTTGCAATATCCGCGCCAGGGTTAATCCACCCGGGCCGCCGCCAATAATTGCCACTTGTTTGTCTTTCAGTAAATTCATGGTATACTATATTATAGGTCGCCTAGCAGTCCTAATTTCGACATACTCTCAATACTCGATGGTAGTTTTTCTTCCTGCTGCCTCGTTTCCAGTATCTCAGACTCTTTTATCTTTTCATCTCTGCAACAGGTTACGTGCACCTGTTCTTTATTTATGTTTGTTTTCGTTTCGTTCATAGGGGTGTTATTTTTTTAGTAGACGACTTCCTTTTGAAAATACTTTATGTACTTATCCCGATTACTTAATAAATTTTAAAATTGCATTTGGGCGTTCCCCTTCGGGTCGGGCTATCCGCTGCAAGTCCTCGCTGCGCTGTGGGGTTTCCACTGCAATCCCTAACGCGAAATACACTAACGACTTATGACTATCGACTAAAAACTGCAGTAAAGGTGGGCGCGGGTTAGCTGTGGGAGATGCGAGTTTAGGAAATTCAGGCAAGCAGGGAGCAAGAGCCGCCCCAAAGTATTAGTGTTAAATTTTAAATTTTGAATGCTGAATTGATAGCGAATCAACATAATTATAAAAAAACTACTTTTATAAGATGATACGAAGCATAAACGTAACACGCTACATACAACCATTGAGGGAGGGTGGATCATTGCCAGCACTAGCCGAAGGCGACGACGATTTCAAGTACGTGGTGAAGTTTAAAGGTAACGGCCATGGTGTAAAAGCCCTTATAGCAGAATTAATTGGCGGAGAAATTGCACGTACCCTGGGATTAAAAGTGCCTGAGCTTGTTTTTGCTAACCTCGACGAAGCCTTTGGGCGTACCGAAGCCGACGAAGAGATACAAGACCTGCTGCAAAAAAGCAAGGGCATGAATTTAGCCATGCACTTTTTGTCGGGCGCTATTACGTTCGACCCGGTAGTAACTAAGGTAGATGGTAAACTGGCTTCGCAAATTGTTTGGCTCGATGCATTTATTACGAACATCGACCGCACTATAAAGAATACCAATATGCTCATGTGGAATAAAGAGCTTTGGCTGATAGACCACGGAGCGGCTTTATATTTCCAGCACTCATGGACCACATGGGAGAAGCATGTTAAAAGTCCTTTTACATTAATTAAGGACCATGTGTTATTGAACAAGGCAACTGCCATTAACGAAACCGATACTGAATTCAGAAAGATACTTACCGAGGACAAGATAAAAGCTATTGTAGCAATGATACCTGATGAGTGGTTATTCTGGGAGGGCCTCAGAGAGGCTCCGAAAGTATTAAGAGATGTATACCTGAATTTTTTGCTTACCCGTTTAGCCCATTCTGATATATTTACCAAACACGCCGAAGATGCAAGAAAAGCACTTATATGAGTACTCGATAATACGAGTGTTGCCTGTGTTGGAACGGGAAGAATTCATTAACGTGGGTATTATATTGTTTTGCAAAAAAGCCAAATACATAAAAGTGCTTTACACTATTGATGAAAAAAAACTGGGTATATTTTGCAAAGACCTGGACATTGAACAGGTACGCCTGAACCTGCACTCGTTTGAAAAAATAGCGCATGGCGATAAATCGGGCGGGCCTATCGCCGGGCTTGATATACCTGAGCGCTTCCGCTGGCTGACCGCCGTGCGTAGCTCATCCATACAAATGACAAGGCCCCACCCCGGCCTGTGCACCGACTTAGATAAAACAGCCAAAAGGTTGTTTGGGGAATTGGTATTATAATAATTGAAGGTTTTTGTATTTTTGTTACAGATGAATAAAAAGAAGAAAGAAAACAACGCCTTAATACGTGCAATTGATAAGGGTATGAAAAGCGGTACTACTCCGATAAAAACCTCGTACAATATTATCAATAAACTTCTTCGCTAACTGCTCGTTTCTTAGATTGGAATGATTGACACCAACTTAACTCTCGAACAATTAGAAAACAACTATTGGGGAGAGCCGGAATATCCATCATCATTGGTTATTAATTGCCACAAATACAGAAAAATTCCGGTAAAAGATTTAGAAGCGGAACATTTGAGATTACTCATAGGGCAAAATATAGGATTGAAATTCCTGGTTCCAATTGCTATTGAACGCTTAAAGCACAATATTCTTGAACAAGGTGACTTTTATCCAGGGGATTTGCTAAAAATGGTGTTGGAGTGTGAAGTAGAATATTGGCAAGAACATCCGGAACAGAAAAACGCAATTATTCTATTGCTGAAAAAGAATGAGCTTTTAAGTGGTATCAAGGATAACAGAAAAATGCAAAAATCAATTAATAAATTCACCACATGAAACACCACCCAATAATTATCTTACTGCTGGTTTTACCTTTCTGTGCTATTGCAAACAGAATTGACTCAATAAAAACATATGTTGATGTTAACAAATTGCTGGCAGAGGTATACAATAAGTACTATAGACAACTTGACTCGAACGAATATAATTTAACATATGCAGTTCCTGCGGAAAGAAAAATTGCTGATTCACTGCATACCCAGATCTGGCAAAAAGTTGATATTAATAATGATGGCAGGACTGACCTGATAGTTCATTATCATGAAGATATTATAGTGATTATTGATAGTAATGGCAAGTTAAAATCTGTTGTACTTAGGAAGGAAATAAACCCACCTACATTATTTCCTGTTGTTACAAAGGATGGAAACAATGTTAAATTATGCATTTATACTATAAATGATAGCTGCAAAAAATACAAGAAGAATGACCCCTACCGAAAAAACTTCAAAATACAAGGGTCTTTACGAATGAATTGCACAACGCTTATCTATAAGTATAATAACTTTATTGAACTTAATAATAGCCCTAAACCCGCTATAAATAACATAAGGGAAATAGTTTTTAAGACCCCTCATTTAAATTTGAATATTCTTACGGCTAATAGATTAGCTACAAAGGAATTAACAACAAATATGGGTTCAAGAAAAACCTATACTGCAACTATTGATACCGCAAACTTCAGCAGAATAATGGCACTGATTAATTATATTGATATTAATTCACTGCGAAGTAGTTATCGCACCAGTGGAACAGATTTAACAACCTGCGAATTTGGCGTAGTGTATAATGGCGGTGGGGTTAAGGGCATTGAAGATTATGGATTACATGGTACTTATGGATTAATGGCAATTTATAAAGAACTCACTGCACTTAACGAAAACCAAGCCTGGAAATTAACAAGCCAGTAGATCTGGTAATAAGGACTAAAAAATAGTTAGCTTAGCATAATAAAATCATAACATGAAAAACACAATCATCATTTTACTTATTGCTATTTTAGCCATAAGTTGGAACAATTCAACAAAAACAAACATGAGCGACACTACACCAAAAGTAACCGGAATAGGAGGAATATTTTTTAAGTGCAAGGACCCTAAAGCAGTAAAGGAATGGTATGGCAAAAACCTGGGGCTGGCAATTAACGACTATGGCTCAACCTTTGAGGGTAAGGATGCTAATCATCCTGAAATAAAAACATACCTGCAATGGACTCCTTTTAAGGAAACCACTAAAGATTTCGACAAAGAACTTATGGTTAACTACCGCGTGCAGAACCTGGAAGCACTTGTGGAAAACCTGAAGAAGAACGGTGTGACTATTGTAGATACCATTGCGAAATACGACTACGGTAGTTTTGTGCATATCCTCGATAACGAAGGGAACAAGGTAGAACTTTGGGAGCCTAACAACAGTCATGCGTTTGGCTTAGGGGAAACTACTAAGTAGGTTACTCCATTCATCTTCTTGTAAAATAATTTGGGCGTTCCTTTAGCGGGGCGACTCTTGCTCCTTGCTTGCCTGAATTTCCTATACTCGTATCAGTTGCAGCTAACCCGCGCCCACCTTTTCTGCAGTTTTTAGTCGACAGTCGTAAGTCGTTAGTGTATTTTGCGTTAGGGATTATTCGTATCTCGTTCATTATCTAAGGAACTCATGAGGCTTCGCGTTGCAGCGGAAACCCCGCAAGCGCAGCGCGGAGTTGTAGCGTAAAGCCCGACCCGTAGGGGAACGCCCAAGACTTAATCAAACATTATATAACAATAAATGTACGAAGAGCGAACCAGATAACACTAAAAAGGGCTTCAGAGAATTTATACTACTTAATAACTGTTACTCTACCAACGTATGTCTTTTGAATATTGCCCGGGGTGTTAATTATCAGTTTATAAATGTAAGTGTCTTCCTGCACTACTTTACCAGCATTATTAAACTTGCCATTCCAGGGAATACTTGTGTTGTTTTCATAAATCAACTGACCCCATCGGTCGAATACATACATTGTATATAACAATACACAGGTTCCCTTCGGGAAGAAAGTGTCATTAAGATTGTCTTTGTTGGGTGTAAATGCATTAGGAATAAATATACCTGAGCAACCTTCTACTTTTATCAAAACAGAATCTACGGAAGTGCAGCCTCCTGTGCCTGTTACTGTTACAACATAAGTTGTGTTCTGTGAAGGTGTAGCAATTGGGCCCGGGCAATTGGTGCAACTAAGGCCTGAAGCCGGGCTCCATAGGTACGATGTTCCGCCCGAAGCCGAAAGCGGGATGCTTTCCCCGGTAAAAACGGTTGTATCGCAACAGGCATTTACCACAGGCAGAGGATTTACCAATACCCATGTATATAGCGAATCTTTACAGCCATTATTGTCTATAACTACTACACTATAGGAAGCACTGCTTGCAGGAGAAACATTAATAGCACTTGAAGATGCTCCATTGCTCCAATTATAAACTAAGCCACCCGTTACAGAAAGTATTACGTTTTTACCGTAGCAAATTGTATCGCCACCAGTAATAGCAACATTTGAGGGGCTTACAGTAATAGTAACCGAATCTTTTGCACGGCACCCTGCTGTATCAAGTATAGTAACATAATAGTTACCTACCCCCAGGTTGTTAATTGATGCATTCGTGTTTCCTGAAGGAGACCATGAATATAAATAAGGCGGTGCTCCGCCACTTGCAAAAACTGTTGCCGTACCATCATTCTTTCCTTTACAGCTATCATTTGTTGAAGCTATAGTGGCGCTTATTTGTACGGGTTGTGTTATAGTCACCAGCCCAATTACAGAACATCCTGCCGAGTCCGTAACTAAAACACTGTAATTTCCTGCAGATAAGTTATTAATAGAAGTATCCGTGCTTCCTGTGCTCCAGTTATATGTATACTTTCCGCTTCCGCCAATAACACTTACCGAAGCGCTGCCAATGTTTTGTCCATAGCAATTTTCATTTATCTGGAATGTATTTACCATAGGTGAAACACCCTGATTTATTTTAAAAGTATCGGTTACAGCACAACCCGTGTTTGAGTCGCGCACATTTACATAATATGTACCTGCGCCAAGGTTTGATACAGTACCTCCTGTATAACCATTGGACCATGTAATTATATATAAACCCGAACCCGAGGTGACAGAAACAAATGCCGACCCTGTGTTGTTTCCGCTACAACTATTGGTAGTAGTAACCTTTACTCCACTTGCAAATACATCGGCTATATGCACGGTATCTGTACTGGTACATCCTTTACTGTCTGTTACGGTAACCGTATAAGTGCCGCCTGAAACGCCTGAAATTGAATCGCTAGTTCCGCCGCCCGGTTGCCAGTTATACGTGTAAGCTGGTGTGCCTGATGAAACAGTTATTTCGGCCATGCCGTTTTTAGAACCGGAGCACGATTCATTTTGCAGGTTTGACAATTTTATTACGGGTGCAGGGGCTGCATTTATAGTAAAGACGGCTGAATTGCAATCGCCACTTTTATCTGTTACTACAATGCTATATGTTCCTGCAGTAAGGCCACCTATAGAATCAGTTGTATTGCCCGATGGCATCCAGTCATACGTATAGGGCCCGGTTCCACCTGAAACCGCGACAGTAACATATCCATCATTTGTAACCCCGCAGGAAAGATTTTTAGATGAACCATTTATAGTAATACCGCCGGAATTTTTACTCGGGAAATTTATAGTGTCGGTAAATTTCAGCAGGCAGTTTATAGTTACCGAAACAGTGAACGTACCATTACATAAGCCGGTATCAAGCGCGGTAGTTTGTCCATTACTCCATTGGTATGTATAAGAAGCCGAATCAAGTCCGCAGCCTTTTATATATACTGCTGCTTTACCATCACATGCCGAGCAGGATGTAGGCGGAGTTCGTTTTACTTCCAGGTACAACGTATCGGAACTATATGGAGTTGAGGAGACAAAATTCTTACCGCAGGCATACACATTATTATTGCCAAGTTTCACATCATAAATTGTGTCAGGAACAGGAACGCTATATAACTGTGTAAGGTTTGAATCGAATACGTCTATTGAATTATAATTGCCTATATAAATATTGCTGGCGCAATCCATATCGGTTCCTCCCCACAAAAAAGGAGTTGAGGTAAGGGCAATGCTTTTTTCCAATGCACCGCTGGCGGGGGCCCATTTTCTCAAGGTAGCGCCGTCATACGTTACAACCAGCGCTTTATCTGCTGCCATACCATTAAATCCATTGGCATAATAAAATGGTGGGCCATTAACCTGGGCAGGGTAATACATTAACGATGCCAGTTCTATAAAAGGGTGTCCATCATTCACCTTATACACTGTTGGTGTAAGAAAGGGAAGGGAAGTTTTCAGAAGCAAATCATCGTAACCACCCGTGCCGAAAGAATGTGTATTAGTTGCCATATAAGCATTACCCTGAAGGTCAAGTGCCAGCAAACACATATCCAGGGTGGTCGAACCTGCCGGAGCACCCAGCACATTTACACTTTTTCTATTCTGCAAATTGGTGTCCATAGTATATGCCTGTATCAGGTCACCGGCGCCTATCACCAACTGATTATTGCAATAATCAAAACGCACCCTCCACGATTCCCATGCGTCCTGGTAGCCGAAAGTATCAACAACCATTCCGGCAGAATTCAACTTAACAGCCGTATTGACCATGTAAAAACCCGAAAGCCCTTTTACAATATAAACAGAACCATCTCTGTGGTCAACCGTTATATCGCCGGCCCATAATTCTGTAGTATCAAATGGTAAGTTGTTCATCCATTGAGCAATGCCATTGCTATTAAACTTTTCTACCTGGTAAGGTGGAAGGCCGCCATACACATACACATTACCTGCAAAGTCGTAATCTAAATCGTATCCTTTATCATAGCCGGTAAAACCCGGGTTAACCACCCATGGATCTATTATTAATGTTTTAGCATGATCGTAATTACCTGCATCAAAAGTTATTTCATTGTCAAGTAGTTTGAACGAGCAGTTTACCTTCTCTTTATTTTCACTATAAAAATTATTTAAAGGGGCATGGTCAATAAACTTGCCGAATGAACTTTGCATTTCAATATTGCCATTGGAGTTTTGTATTATGCTGCCGGCATCTGAATAATATAACTTTACTTTTGAAAGGTCTGCACCCGGGTGTACTATTATACTATACTCCAGCCCTGCACTATCTGCCGGAAAAGAATATTCAATATCGATATCAGGATAAACGTTCTTATACAGCAGTTTTTTATATCCATTCGCTATTACATTATGTCCGCTTATGTAATAGGTATTATAGGCTTGTTCTTTATTCTCAGGTTCCGTGCCCGGGTTTATGTTGGCACCCTCCCACTTCAACGAAAAATAATGCGGAATACGTTTTGTGGCAATATGATCTTGTTCTTCCTGTTTGTCTTTATACGAGCTATCGGCTACCACTTCATTATACTTGTATGTTACGCCATCAGTTGTAAAATACAGAACAACGCCTTTAATAACAGCACTGTAGAGAATCTTTTCATTTTTATTCCCTGTTCCACCATCAAATTGCCCTCCATTGTTTTCAATAAATACTTTTTGTTCAAAGGGATCTTTAACTGTCCACTTTTGAGCGGATAGGCTAATTGACAGGCAGCATAAAGAAATAATTATAATGTTTAACTTCATGTCAAGGGCTGGTGGTTCAATTACTTCTACTATTACGCAAAGTTAATCAAATTGGTTGGGCGCTCCCCTGAATGACTTCACCCTCGAACTCTTGGGGCGGCTTTTGCTCCCTGCTTGCTCCCGAGCACTCGGGGGAACGCCCGACACTCAATTAAGCATAGTCAACAATAAAATAAGTACAGAGTGAGTTCGTTAACAATGATGTTAATAACAAGATAAAAACGGGTAAAATGAATTTGCCCTTTCCCTATCTTTGTAGCTTAAGTAAACAATATGGCAGCACGAAATATTACAGCCCACGATTTTAATCGTGGGTTAAAAACAGGATCAGTAAAAAATGAAACCATTTTAATGGTTTAACCCCAACCAATGTCTCATTCTCTGAATAAAATATGGTTGCATGTTATCTTTTCAACAAAAGACAGGGAGCCCTTGATCAAAGGCAATTCGGAAAATTTAATTTATACTCACCTACAGGAGCAGTTGGTGGAATATGGTTGTTATGTGAATATTATAAACGGAATGCCTGACCATGTTCATCTATTATTTTTACAAAGCCCCAAGACTTCAGTTTCTGATATAATAAAACAAATAAAAGGTAATACGGCACACTGGATCAATGAACAGAATATAATACCTGAAAGGTTCTCATGGCAAACCGGTTATGCAGCTTATTCAGTAAGTGAATCGCAATTAGATAAGGTACATCAGTATATTCGCAATCAGAAATCACATCATGAGAAGAAAACCTTCAAACAGGAATATGAAGAGTTTATTGCTGCTCATGGTTTAACAGAAAACATAAATGGTTAAAACCATTCGTAATAATATTACATACGTTACGCAACGATCATTTTTACCCACGATTGAAATCGTGGGCTGGTATATTAAAACAGGTATATGAAACTACGCATAGGTATAATTTTCGGGGGCTATTCGAGGGAGCGAGAGGTATCGTTTGCAGGTGGCCGGACCGTTTACGATAACCTGAACAAAGCCCTGTTCGAACCTGTACCTATTTTCGTTGACGGCTTTGGCAATTTCGTTATCCTCGACTGGAAATATGTGTACAAAGGCAGCATACGCGATTTCTATCCGCCGGTAGAATACCTGCCACCCACCCCACACCACTACCAGGTGTATGCCGAATCGTTGAAAGACGCTGAAAGCAAGCTTGCCCATAAAATGCTGGAGAAATTAGGCAAACCAATTAAAGCCGAAGAACTTAAGCAACATATTGACTTTGCCTTTTTGTGCCTGCACGGTGCAGGTGGCGAAGATGGTACCATACAAGGCCTGCTCGATTATATAAAAGTACCCTATTCAGGTTCAGGCATATTTTCGTCGGCATTGGGTATGAACAAAGCCATACAGCGCAAATGGATGCAAAGCAGTGGCCTTGCCATACCCGCATTTGTTATTGCAGAACGCGCACAGGCATTTGATAGTAAGGAAGTAAAGAAACTATATGAGCAGGTAAAGAAAAACATAGGCTCGCCTTGTGTAATAAAACCTGCCAACCAGGGTTCATCTATCGGGGCAACGGTGTTGATGGAAAAAGACTTTGCCGCATTTGAGCATGCATTGTTAAAAGCATTTTTTGCAACCAAGCTTAGCCATACTGAGTGGAACAAAATGAACCACGACCAGCATGTTGATTTTGTTCGGCATATTACTGATATACGCGAAGGTATTGGCTTTCCTATGTCACTAACACATGGTGGCACAACGGTCACCGTTATTCACCCCGAGGAATTACTGAAACGACTTACCGCTATATTCTCATCGTCGAAGCAGGATGTTTTATTACAGGCATTTGACGGAGAAAGCCAGGTATTGATAGAAGCATTTATACGTGGTAAAGAATTTTCGTGCATTGTGGTGCAGGATGAAAATGGCAAACCAATTGCCCTGCCTCCTACCGAGATCCGTAAAGGACAGGAGTTGTTCGATTACAGGTCTAAATATTTACCGGGCTTATCGAGAAAGATAACGCCGATAGACCTGCCCGAGGCACAGATAAAACAAATAGCAGATAAGTGTTGCCAGCTATTCAACGATATGCACTTTAATGTGTATGCCCGTATTGATGGCTTCATTACACCTGACAACAAAATATTCCTCAACGATCCGAATACCACATCGGGTATGTTGCCTTCGTCGTTCTTCTTTCACCAGGCTGCCGAAATTGGCTTGAACCCTTCGCGTTTCCTTACCTATATAATACGCACATCTATTCATCAACGCGAACTGGCATCGATGAGTCCGAGATATGCAGGCTTGTTAAAAGATACTGACAAACTAATACACGAGGACAAACATAGCACACACAAGAAAAAGAAAATTGCAGTTATACTCGGCGGCTACTCTTCTGAAAGGCATATATCGGTTGAAAGCGGCAGAAACATTTATGAAAAACTGGCATCATCATCGCAGTACGAACCTATACCTGTGTTCCTTACCGGAAGTTCTAAAGGGCATACCTTGTACCAGATACCGATTAACATATTACTGAAAGATAATGCTGACGATATAAAGGAAAAGATCGAGAACTATAAGGTGCATCCGTTTATAAAAACCATACAGCATAACTGTTCAGGTATTACCGAAAAATATTCTACCGGCAACAGCCTTACACCGCCACGCAAACTAAGCTATGTACAATTAGCCAAAGAAGTTGATGGTGTATTTATTGCCTTGCATGGCCGCCCGGGTGAAGACGGACAGGTACAACTGGAATTAGGTAAGGTAGGTTTGCCATTCAACGGATCGTCAGCAGCAACATCGGCCATTACCATAAACAAGTACGAGACCAATAACATTTTGCGTAAGAACGGTTTGCTTGTGCCCGATGATATTGTGGTTACCCACGAAGAATGCAGGAAAGACACCGCAGGACTTTACAAGCATATTGAAAAATCGATTGGTGTACCATTTATTGCCAAGCCAATTGACGATGGTTGCAGTTCAGCCGTACGCAAAATAGATACCAAAGAAGAGTTTGAAGCATTTATAAAACTAATCTTCCGCAGTAAGCAGGAGAAAGATAAACGTGCTGCTGAAATACTGAAGATAAAGAGCAACGAAGAGTTCCCTCAAAAAACAGCATTCTTAGCTGAGCAACTGATAAAGAAAAACGGTGCAGCGCACTTGCTTGAAATTACAGGCGGCCTGCTTACCCATTACAACGGTAAAACAAAGACCTACGAAATATTTGAGGCATCGGAGGCCTTATCGGAAGGGGCTGTATTATCGTTGGAAGAAAAATTCCTGGCCGGTGAAGGACAGAACATTACCCCTGCAAGGTATGCGGTAAATGCAAAACAAAGGCAAGCAATATCTGAAAAGGTTAAGGCAGAGCTTAAGAAGGCTGCATTAATATTAAATATAGAAGGATATGCCCGTATAGATGCCTTTGTGCGTGTATATAAGAACGGAAAGGTTGAAGTTGTATTTATTGAAGTAAATTCGCTACCCGGTATGACACCTGCAACATGCATATTCCACCAGACGGCTATTAACGGTTACACCCCGTTTGAGTTTATTGATGCTATTTTGAAATATGGATTCAGTAAAAAATAATGTTTAATGTTTAATTTTGAATGCTTAATATTAAAACATGGTCATGTTGAGCTTGTCGAAACATATTCGATTGAAGGCCTTCGACAGGCTAAGGCTGATAAATACCATTCAACATTAAGCATTCAAAATTCAAAATTGATATATGGGCGAGTTTAAAGAGTTTTTAAAGAGCAGAATATTCTACATCAACCTGGGGATTGCTGTAGCCTTGTTTGCTTTAATATTTTTTGGCGCCGGTAAGTTTCTCGATTCATATACCCGCCATGGTGAGTTTATTGTATTGCCCGATTTTAGTAAAAAACCATTGGCAGAAGTACAAGGCATATTAAAGAACAAGGGACTTAAGTATGTTATTATAGATTCTACTTACGACGAAAAGCTGCCACCGCGTACTGTTATTAACCAGGTGCCATATGTAGGCGCTAAGGTTAAAAGTGGGCGTAACATTTACTTATATATTACCACGGCGGTAGCGCCAATGGTAGAGATACCGGCAAGCGGTGTTATTGATGCACCAGCAGCAAGCGCCAGAATGGTGCTTGAACACGAAGGACTTAAGATCGGCAGTATTGGCACCAAGATAGATATTTGTGTAGGTTGTGTGTTAGAAATTCATTACAAAGGCAAGGTATTGCAACCGGGCGATAAACTGGCCAAGGGCTCACGCGTTGATTTGATATTAGGGCGCGATGCCAACACTCCGGCGGATGGGAATTAACCAAAGCCTGTAATTGAACCACATGGCTAAAAAGAAAGTTTCTTAAATAAAATACATTTACTAATGGGAAATAAGAAACTTTCAAAATCCGCACCAAAAAAAATCATTCAGCCAGAAATTCCTAAAAAGAATTATGACACCCTATTTTTGTGGGCTATAATAATTATAATAAGTGCGATTCGTTACAGGCTTGCTTCAGTACCATTTGAAAGAGATGAGGGGGAATATGGGTATATAGGCAATTTAATTCTTCACGGTATTGTTCCTTATAAAAATGCATATTCCATGAAATTGCCGGGCACGTCATTTATGTATGCCATATTTATGTTGATTTTTGGGCATACGAATTCCGGAGTACATATAGGAGTTATGTTTTTGAACGCTGCTACAATGTATATTTTATATGTTGCTTTCAAAAGAATCTTCAATTCATTTATCGGCCTTACCACAGCAACGGTATATGGGCTTATGGCTGTTGGAATCGTATTCTATGGCTTTTCTGCGCATGCCACTCATTTTATATGTTTTTATACTGCGCTTGCTTTATTGTTTTTTACTGATTACATGAAGTCAGGTAAGATACTACCCGTTTTCTTTTATGGGCTGATGCTTGGTATGGCATTCCTAATGAAACAACAAGCTGTTTTTCTTGTTGCTACAGGTGGACTAACATTATTACTCTACGCACGAAATGTAAAGAAGGAAAACCTTACATACATATTAAAGAGCTTGTTAGTATTTGGGGCTGGTGTTGCTATACCTTATGGTATTGTATTACTTATAGTTGTATCCTCCGGGCAGTTTCATTCATTTTGGTTATGGACAGTAGAATATGCCTCAAAATATGAATCTGTGTCAAATGATCCGTATGGAATGTTTACCTCAACATTTGGCGCTGCATGGACCGTGTATTTTTATTTCTGGCTATTAGCTTTGGGTGGCCTGATACTTTTGTTCGTCAACAAAAAATATAGTTCTTTTCAAAAAACATTCTCAATACTGCTTCTTGTTGGGTCTGCCGCTGCTGTTTCTGCAGGATTATATTTCCGCCAACACTACTTTATAGTTTTATTGCCTGTTATCGGCCTTTTAACTGCAATTTGTTTGCAACAGGTTTTGAATTTGATACAGGGCAAAGTCGATGTATTAAAATCAGCCAATACAGGCCTGGTTATCTTATCCGTTGTTTTAGCATTTTCTTTGTATTCTAATAATAAATACCTTTTTACTGATTCTCCAAAAGCCGTTGGCAGTCTTACAGCTGAGAACCCTTTCGTTCCTGCTATAGAAATTTCAAGATATATCAAAGACAATTCCAGTGATACTGATAAAATTGCGGTATTTGGCTCCGAGCCTGAAATATATTTTTATTCCGGTCGTATTGCAGCTACTAGCTATTTATATACGTATCCATTAATGGAAAAACAGCCATACAATCTGGCAATGCAGGAGGAAATGATTGCCCAGATTGAGAAGGCAAAGCCAAAGTACATTATATACTGCAATATTACCCCATCATGGTTATCGCGCGATGATTCCCCCAAGAAAATATTTGAATGGGGACAACAATATACAGGTGCTCATTATTCTATAGCAGGGTTTGCCGGCCTCCAGGATGACAATCAATGGAATATATCATTGGGTGATAATGTTACAATGCCAACAACCCAACCCAAAACATTTATGCTGCTATTTAAGTGGAATAAGGAATAATGGCGTTGCAATAAATATTAACCTGCATTTGGTATTATTTTAACCTTTCCGTAACCCCACAAAATAACCCTCCCTCTTTTGCGTTATACCTTCAACAAATGGTTATGACCCATATTTTTACTCAAATTCAGCTACTCTCCGTATATTCGCACCTATGTTGAACAATATGTACCGGTTTCAATACCTTATTTTACTTTTTCTTGCCCCTGTTTCCCTTATGGCGCAGGAACATCTTACTGCCTTGCACACCAACCGTAAAGTAATGGTTGAGGCACAGAAAATGATGGCCAACCATACCTTTAAGCGTCCTACCTCTGCAACAATGGTTACCCTACCTTTTAAAGACGATTTTTCGAAACCCGGCCCATACCCCGATACCAGTTACTGGATAGATAAGGATGTGTACGTAAACTATGGTTCACCTGTTTGTCCGCCTACACTGGGTGTGGCCGAGTTCGATGGGCTCGATTCTATTGGCAAGCCCTATTTCCCTTCCAATTCGCCTTATGCATCATCGCCCGGCGATAAACTTACTTCAAAGCCTATCAGTTGGGCAAAAACGGGCGGACCCTATGCCATTGGTGACAGTGTTTACCTGAGTTTTTATTACCAGGCTGGCTCGTATTTTGGCAAAAACTCATTGGGCCAAAGCCAGTTATATTATTACCCCAACACTGCCGATAGTTTATTACTGCAGTTCAAAGCCGTTAACTCTATAACATGGAACACCATCTGGTACCATTTGGGTTATACCGCCGCCGATAGCGATACCACCTTTCATATGGTTATGATACCCTTCGATACCGGAACATATTTCAAATCGTTTGCCGAAATAAACCCCTATTTTGTTGATGGCTTTCAGTTCAGGTTTTTAGCTTATTCATGCGGTACCGGTAATGTCGACCACTGGAACATTGATGAAGTTTACCTTGGCGCTGCAGAGCAACAACGCAGTTATGTGGATACTACACAAAACGATATTGCATTTGTGTACGAGGCCCCTCCCATGCTGGCCAATTATAGCCTTGAACCATGGGAGCAGTACCAGAAAAGTGACCTTGCCAGCACCATGAATTTAACTGAACGAAACAACCGTGCATCTAAAAATGTTAGTCCATTAAATATAATTAACACTCCCTATAATTATACAATAAATACCAACCCACAAACCCAATGCTATGGAGGCTCCGGCGCATCGGCCAATATATATCCGTTTGTAGATTCAGGCTATAACAAAAGTACTCCACAAGCGCATCCTAAACTGGATACCACCAATTTTCCGGCAAGCTTTAGCGGACCTACTACCTATACTATTACCCATTACTTCGATCGCTCCGGCTCGGGCGATTTCGATTTCTGGAACGACACTGTTCGTTACAACCAGGTATTTAACAACGTGTATGCATACGACGATGGCTCAGCTGAATATGGCTACGAAGTTAATGGGTATCCGGGTGGTCTTTCAGGTGGTGGTGTACCTGTTTACCTTGCTGAACAATTTACATTAAACAAACCCGATTCTATTTTTGGCTTGGATATTTATTTCGATTATATATTCGTTAGTAATACCAGTTACACATTTAAAATAACATTATGGAACGATAACGGAGGCCTACCGGGTAATATGATATACCAGGATTCGGTATTGAACCCAAGCTATGGTTTTGTAAATAATAGTGAATTTACAACCTATTATTTTAAGCCGCAATACTTGCCTGCAGGTAAGTTTTATGTTGGCTGGGAACAAACATCTACCACAGCTGATTCTCTGAACATTGGTTTTGATTTTAACAGCGATCACAGCAGTAAACTGTTCTATTCATATTCTTACATTTCCCAATCTGATCCTAACTGGCAAGGCAGCGACTACCCCGGCACACTTATGATACGCCCTATTATGGGCAGTCCCATACAATACGTTGGCATAAATAATGTTGAAGCCCCTGCAACGGAGGTTACAATTTACCCTAACCCCGCACAAAACGAAGTTACCCTGAATGGCGACCTGCGAAATGCCACAGTACGCTTAATGGGCGCCGATGGCAGGGCGTTGTTTGAAGATGATAATTTTTCGGGCAATACCATTAACACTTCGTTGTTGCCTAATGGTTTTTATATTGTGCAAATTACCCCCAGGGGCAAGCAGACTGTTTTCAAAAAGCTGTTGATTTCTAAGTAACAGTATTTGGTATTGAGTATTAAGATATTACTTAGGTGCGCTTTAATTCAACATTCAACACTTAAAATTCAACTTTGGTTTCGGGGCGGCTCTTGCTCCCTGCTTGCTCCCGAGCACTCGGGACTAACCCGCGCCCACCTTTTGCCTAGTTCACAAAATAACAACCTAAAGTCTTTGACCCACGTTCTACGTCATTGCGAGGCACGAAGCAATCTTCCCAACTAACAAATTAGTACATTAGTATTTATCAAAAGAGGAGGCGCTGTTTATATTATGACAAATAAAAACCATCGTGTACTTTATACAGGAGTAACATCAGACTTAAAGAGACGAGTATACGAGCACAAAAACAAATTATTTACTGATTCATTTACCTCAAAGTATCAATTGAATAAACTGGTATATTCCGAAGGATTTCACCGAATAGAAGAAGCAATTGGAAGAGAAAAAGCCATTAAAGGAGGGTCGCGGGATGGAAAAATCAAGCTTATAAATTCTATGAACCCTGAATGGAAAGATCTATATGAAGAAGTAATGGGATGGTAAGATTGCTTCGTGCCTCGCAATGACGGACAATAGGTGTCGTTCGCGTTAGGGATAGTAGCGTAAAGCCCACAGCCGATCGTAGGAGGCGAGGACTTGTAGCGGATAGCCCGACCCGTAGGGGAACGCCCAAAATTTAATTATTAAATTAATGTACTAAATACTTAATTTATTGATTGATCTGAAAAGTACCGGTTTCAGTTCTTATCTTATCCATGCCTTTCGACTGGTAAATAAAAAAGAAACAAATTAAACCGAACAAAGCAAGCAAGGCTGCCACTTTAGCGGTTTCACGTTTTTTTGATACTGTTAACATAAACGGGGGATTAATGTTTTAATATTGTAAAAGTAAAAAATAATACATACACTTACAAAAAAGTTCCCACCCCTTCCCCTCCCACTACAGGATAGGAGGGGAAAAAGCGATATTGAGGATTAGGGGATGGGAAATATTGCATAATCAAAATCTGTAATGCAAGGTTACACCATAAACTGCAAAGTCACATCAGCATCTACACCTACGTATTTATACGTAAAAACGTATGGTAATCATCCATGTTTATATTGATTATCAATGATTATATGGTATGGCAACAAAATTTGCAAGGGATTTTATTTTTATAAATTTGCATAAACAATTCAATACAATATTGTGTACGGCATAATCCTTTATACATAACAATATATATATGAAGAGTATAAAGGACACACGCACACGAGCCAGTATAGAAGCGGAAGAGAAGGAAAGACATCGCATTGCAAAGGATATTCACGACAGCCTCGGGCAACAACTATCAGCCATAAAGCTTTACCTGAATGCCCTGAAAAAAATATCGCCGGTTGCCGATGCCTCGAAATACAAAACCATATTATCAAAATCGGTATCGGCCTTAGATGAAGCTGCCGCAGAACTATCTGACATTTGTTTTAACCTTATGCCTGCCGCACTTAATGCCTATGGTTTAATATATGCCATTGGTGAGCTTACACGCAAAATAAAAGCTTCAAAAAAAATAGATATAGGCATGGTTGTTTACCCCGGTTTCCCTGCACTTGATAAAACATTGGAAATAAACCTTTTCAGGGTTGTGCAGGAATTCATAAACAACGCTATAAAACATGGCAAGGCAAAGCATGTGCAGATTCAACTGGGTTACATACCTAAGCGCAAACAAATTGAGCTAACATTAAAAGACAATGGCAAGGGCTTCAACACAACGACCATAAAGCCACACGCAGGTATGGGCCTGAAAAATGTAAGGTCGCGTATCGATTTTCATTCCGGAAAACTTACTATAAAGAGTAACCCTGGCAAAGGAACTACGTATGAAATAATAATCCCCATAAAAAACAATGTATAATGAAGAAGATTAAAATACTTATAACCGACGACCACAAACTGATCCGCGATGGGCTTAAAGTAATGCTTGAACTGTTCAACGGCAAGTATATTTTTTCTATAGACGAAGCTTCGAGCGGAGAGGCCGCTATTGAGAAAGTAAAGAACAAAGCATATGATATTGTGCTTATGGACTTTCAGCTGCCGGGCATGACCGGCGCTGAAGCGGCACGTATTATTATGCAAAAGAAACCGGGTACTAAAATACTGGCGCTTTCAAACTACAGTGAGTATTCGTACATTGATAAAATGATAACTACCGGAAAGGTGAAAGGATATATACTGAAGAATATTAGTCAGGATGAATTACTGCGTGCTATTGAAACCGTATTGGCCGACAGGCGTTACTACTCCAACGAAATTGCACTTAGCCTGCTAAGTCATGAAAAATCGGAAACTGAAGGCCTGGGAGCTACGAGTGAAACTGCCATCCGTCAGCTGCTTTCAAAAAGAGAATTAGAAATACTAAGGCTAATAGCTGATGAAAATACCAATGAAGCCATTGCAGAAAAGCTATCGATAAGCAAACGTACGGTAGATACACACCGGCAAAATATAATGGTAAAGCTTAATGTACGCAATGCAGTCGGCCTTATAAAAGCCGCGTTGCAAATGTTCTCGCAAACGGCTTAAGCCTGGTATTCTACCTTAAATTGCTTTAACCAATGCAAGGCCTTTTCCTTATCATTAAATAGCTTTGTAGGTATACTGGGTTTATCAACCTTTATAAAAACATTACCCGCTATCCGCGACATTAACGATGACACAAGCACAGCGCCTGCTGAAATATTGGTTTTCGCCCTTTCTGTTACAAAATACTTTCTCGATGCGGTATCGATCGATGCCAGCCCCCGTATATCAAGCAGTGCAGGCATGGTTCTGCCATTGCAGAATGTAATACGATCTTCCACTAGTTGCTTAACTATATCGAATGTAATGTACAAACCCGGAGCAAAAGCACCGTGCAATATTCCGTCTTCAATTTTATAGCTTACATGTTTTGTTACCAGTACTTCCTCCATAACTGCATTTATTTATACTGCTGAAGCCATTTAATTGCCTTATCCTTATTAGTAAAAAGCCTGACAGGTATGCGTGGTTTATCTACCTTAACGTAAATATTGCCGGCAAGTTTCGAAATTAAAGAATCTATCAGCAACGCGCCTGCTTTTACCCCGGTTATTGATCGTTCACCTGCAAAATACTGCCTTGATAGGGTATCAATTGATGACAGTTCACGTATGTCTATTATAAATGGCAATACTTTTCCATTAAAAACCTCTATCCGCTCTTCAACCATGGCTTTTGCCATATCAATTGAAATAACCAGGTTGTCATTCCATGTAACTATTCCAATTCCATCCTCAATGGAATAGTGCGCGTATTGGGTTTCTGCAATAATGGTTTGCATTTAGCTTTTATAGTTTTGCAGCCATTGTAGCGCCTTATCCTTATCGGTAAAAAGCCTGGCAGGCACATATGGCTTGTCAATTTTTATAAAAATATTCCCTGCCAGTTTCATAATCTCATTATCAATTAAAAAAGCGCCCGCTGCTATAAACTCTACGGCTTCTTTCGAAGCCATGTATTTCCTGGCCTTTGTATCGGTACTGTATACATTCGTAAGGTCAATAAAAATAGGAGTTGTCCTTCCATTTGAAACCTTCATGCGTTCAGTAACGGCCGATTGTGAAACTTCCAGGTTCAGGATCGTGTTCTTTTTAAACACCGTAAATATAATGCCGTCCTCCTTCCATACTTCAAAAAACTCATTTTCAAAATATTGCTCTTTCATACATTTTTTTAATTTTTACGCGTTTACACGTAGGTATATATACGTAGTATTTACTTGTTTACATGTCATATCTTTTCAAATATAATTTTTAAAACAATATATACTATGGACAACAAGAAAAAAGCCAGCAACATCATTGATACTATCAATGATATTATTACACTCGGTAAGGACCGTGGCGTCCTGCTACAGTATACCGATGATGAAGCGTACGATGGAAGAACGATCTCAATTAATGGGAAACGGCTGCTAAATTTCGGCTCGTGTTCCTACCTGGGTTTAGAGACTGACCGGCGGTTAAAAGATGCAGCTATTGAAGCCATTCAAAAGTATGGTATTCAATATTCATCATCGCGTACCTATGTTTCATGCACACTATACACGGAGCTTGAACGCTTAATGGAACAGATATTTGAAAACAATGTTGTGCTGACACCAACCACAACATTGGGCCATATGTCGGTAATACCTGTAGTGGTTGAAGAGGGCGATGTGATTATTCTGGATCAGCAGGCACATGCCAGCATACAATCGGCTGCCAATCAAATGCAATTAAAAGGTGTTACCGTAACTATAGTACGCCATAATGATATGGACGAGCTTGAAAAGAAGGTAATTGAGTACTCGGCTACGCATAACCGCATATGGTATATGATAGATGGTGTGTATTCAATGTACGGAGACTACCCCTCTATTGAACGCTTAAAGATATTGCTCGATAAATACAAATCGTTCCATTTATATGTAGATGATGCACATGGCATGTCATGGTGCGGTAAAAACGGAAGAGGTGTAACACTGAGCCGTATGGAGCTTACTGAAAAAACAATAGTAGGTAGCTCATTTGCCAAAGGCTTTGGAACCGGTGGTGGAGTATTTGTATTTACTGATAAGAGCCTGGCGCAAAAAGTAAGGAACTGCGGCGGGCCACTTGTTTTTTCGGGGCCAAGCCAGATACCTACACTTGCTGCAAGTATTGCTTCGGCTAAAATACACCTGTCCGGCGAAATTACATTACGGCAGGAAGAGTTACGTAAACGGATAGATTATTGCCACGACCTGCTGGTAAATAAATACAATCTGCCTGTAATATCGAACCCGCATTCGCCAATTACATTTATAGGATTGGGGCTTACAAAAGTGGGATACAATATGGTGCAACGCATGAAGGAAGATGGCTATTTTACAAACCTCTCCATTTTCCCTGCAGTACCGGAAGTATGTACCGGCCTCAGGTTCACCATTACCCTTCATCATACCTTTGATGATATAAAGAACCTGGCTGAAAGACTCGCTTACCATTTCCCTAAAGCGCTGGCCGATGAAGGCAGAACACTTAAAGATGTGCACCGCGCATTCCGCAAAGTGGCTAAGTTCAAAGAAATTGAAGAGCCTATTTCACCGGTTATAAATACCTTATTGAATGGCTATACCTTACAGCACGAAACAACCATAAAGAACATTGACGAGAAGCTATGGAACGAGCGGATGGGTAAAACAACTACCAACGACTGGCAAAAGATGATGTTCTTTGAGCAGACATTTTCAGGCAACCCTTTACCGGAACATAACTGGAGCTTTCATTATTACATAGTCCGTGATGCAGCAGGCACACCCGTTCTCACCACCTTCTTTACATCAACCATTGCAAAGGACGATATGTTTGCACCGGCTGCCGTTTCAAAGCAATTAGAAAAACTAAGAAAGACAAACAAGTATTACCTGAGTTCGAAAATACTTACCATGGGTAGCTTATTCACCATGGGCGAACACATGTGGGTTGACCGCACACGCAGCAACTGGAAACAAATTGCGATGTTTTTACTCGACAGGGTATGGGAAGACCAGGAAAAAGAACAGGCATCGGTTATAAGCCTTAGGGATTTTGATCCGGCCGATAAGGAGTTGAAAGAGTTCTTTATGGACCAGGGATTCATTGCCCTTGACCTGCCCGATAGCCATGTGGTAGAAGAACTTACATGGGCAGACGCTGAAGCTTATGTACAAACACTGGACAGAAAGAAACGTTACCATGTACGTAAAGAAGCGCTTGACCTTGAATCGCGCTACGAAGTAAATATTGTAAAGAACGCATCGGCAGAAACCATTGAGCATTTTTACCAGCTGTACAAAAATGTAAGCGCGCGTAATTATGAAATAATGGGCTTTGAACTGCACAAAGCATTCTTTAAGAATGTACTCAGCAGCCCGGGTTGGGAGGTGCTTGAACTGAAACTGAAACCGGAATTTGATGCCAGGCCCGACAGAAAAGCTGTGAGCATGGCTATTAGTTACAAGGCTGAGAACAGCTATGATTTTTTGATAGTAGGTATTGATTATACTTACCTGGAAGAACATAATGTGTATGCCCAAACACTTTGGCAGGCTATAAAACGTGCAAGGCAAACAGGTTCAGGCAGCATTAACATGGGGCTTACCGCTTCACTCAACAAACGCAAGTTTGGAGCCCGTGTAATAAAAAATGCAATGTATGTACAAACCAAGGACAGTTACAATGCCTCGGTAATTGCAAGCATGGCAAACAATAAAATGGCGGCAGAGGTTTAAACCAAAGCGGCACAAAAAAAAAAGGCGTAGTACTACTGCGCCTTTTTTGTTTTCATGAAATTACATTACTGTGGTTTAATAACAAATACTATTTCGTCAATTTCACTTCTGTCTTCATTCATTTCAGGTATGGTTACCGTAGCGGCTATAGGCTTATTGCCACCTACAGTAACAGAGGTTTTAAAGTCAATTACTTTCTTTTCTTTTTTATACTTGGCAATAAGCTTACTGTAATTTGAAATAAAGCCTTTAACATCCATGCCAATTGAGCTTTCCTCAGGGTTTAGTTTTAACAAGCTGTGCCCGCTGGCATTTACAAACCTAACCTTGCCCGATGCATTGGTAACAATTAAGGTTACATCGGGTTGCAAGGTAAAGTACGCATTTATGGCCTTTACCGAAACCATTGATATTTCTATCTTTTCAATAATGCTGTTGAAGAAGAAAACAATGTAGTTAAATATATTGCGTTTGTCCTGCAATGAATCGCTAAGGGCTACCTTATGCGAAAAATCTAACTGCAACACATCGCTCAGCGCATTTTCAAGGTTGGTAAAAATGTCCTGTATGCGATGATCCTTTAACGTCTTCAGAGAAATTATCTTTTCAAAAATATCATACAGCTTCCCCTCTTCTACTTCCCATATGTTCTTATGTTCAAGGTGAAAGTATATGCGCTCAAGCAGGTTAGTGCAAAGCTCAGGGTCTAATTTTTTGGTATCGGTTTTGTAGGCTTTTTCAATACCCAACACCCAGCACCGCTCAAGGAAGGTACGTTCCGATTCGCTTTTATCTTTTATAGCTGAATAAATTTGCTGAATAATATCAATAGCCACCGGATCGGTTCCTACAATAATATCTTCGGGGCGCAAATTTTTTTTGGTATTCATTTTAATTCTTACCTTATAAATACATGTACAAAATTAACCCATTTTCTTTACACGCCCTACGTAAAGCACCCTAAAAAACCTACGTAAAAACACGTATTTTGCATGGTGTGTATATCTGCAAAAATTCATGAATGGGCTTTAAATTCTTTATTGAAAAATCTGGGCGCTCCCCTACGGGTCGGGCTTTACGTTCCAAGTCCTCGCCTCCTAAGGTCGGCTGTGGGCTTTCCACTGCAATCCCTAACGCTGTGCTACGTGCTATTAGAACTAGGCAAAAGGTTGGCGCGGGTTAGCTGCTAATGATGCGAGTATAGGAAACACAGGCAAGCAGGGAGCAAGAGCAGCCCCAAATTTAATAAGGCTTTACGAACTTTCAACTCAATTATATACCTATATTTACAGTGCTGCTTAGCCTTATGAAGAATTTACTTTTAGTCGTTTTATTACTTTTCTGTAGCTGTAATTTGTTTGCACAAAGCGATAACAAGAATATGGCATTTTACGGAGCCGAGCCCGACAGTGTAAACAATAGAGCAGATACTTTGTTCCGGCTCGACTCAACGCATATTGCAATTTCAGTATCAGGTGGCTTAACATTTAACACCCCTTTTCAAAACCTTGGCCCAGGCCTTGCCTTTTCAAACGGAAACGGTGGTAATGTTTTGCCTACCTATGTAAAAACAATACCCTCTGTGGGCTACATGGCTTCGGTAGGGTTCGAATATCTTTCGAAAACGAATAAGAACAACCTGTTCTTTGATGCAGGCATTGAAGTAATGTATGCCACATGCAGCGGCAATATACAGGCGAACACAATTACAAGCCATCCTGTCAACCCGGGGAAAGATACTTCTGTTGCAACGGGTTTGCAAAACCTGCCTTACAGTCTTTATGTGTTAACCATTGCTGTTCCTGTAAGCATTTATTATAAGCTTTCAGCAAACAGCAAACACAGGCTAAGCCCCGGGCTGGGCATAGTGCTTGGCGATTATTTAATTCAGCAGACTACAATGGAAGGCTTTTCGGCTCACTCACTCAATAACCCATTACTGATGGGCAAGGTTAGTTTACGATATGATGTAAACCTGGCTAAGAAAACAGGCCTATCGTTCGAGCCCTTTTTTGAAACACAACTACTGGGTAACACCACCCGTTTAATGTCGGCAGGCATAAAAATTGCTTCGATATAACAACATTTTATTAAAACCGGCTGGCAGCTTAGCCGAAATATATTTCATATATTTGTTTACGTACTCAATCAATACTTCACTAAAAATATGCTCACACAAAAAAGCCTTTTAAAAGGTTTTTCATGTTTTTTTATTTTGTTATGTGTTAGCATAAGTTGCTCGGCACAGCAAAATTGCGCCTGCTGGGTAAGCCGCGATACCAGTTTCCACGTGGTTCCGTTTGTGCACGATAGCGACAACCTTGGCGGGCCTGATTCTATTCCTTCACCACCGCTTTACCGTAATGATGATGGAGTTACCAACGCTATAAAACTACCTTTTTCATTTTGCTATTGGGGCAAAACTATTGACTCGGTTTATATAAATAATAACGGTAACATTTCATTCGATCAGCCTTATTCAAGTTTTATACCCAGCGGGTTCCCCCTGCTCGATTATGAAATAGTAGCGCCTTTCTGGGGAGATGTGGATACACGATTGAACACCACTTCGAGCACACAAAGCGGCGTAGTGTATTATAAAGTTACGCCCGACTATATGATAGTGCAATGGGACAGCGTAGGGTATTACGATGAACAAGATAGTCTTCAGAATTCCTTTCAGGTAATAATAACCAACGGAAACAGCCCTATTATTCCTAAAGGCAACAATGTGGAATTTTGTTATGGAAATATGCAATGGACCACAGGTGGGGCTTCGGGTGGCGTAAATGGAATTGGTGGCTCACCGGCTACTGTTGGTGCAAACAAAGGCGATGGTGTAAATTATATTCAGTTTGGGTTATTTGATACGAACGGCAGCGGCTACGCCGGGCAATACCCATCAGCTCCTTACGATGGCATAAGTTGGCTTAATGGGCGGTCGTTTTTCTTTAACAGCTGTTCCAATGTGCTTCCGCCTATTGTTACAGGTATTTCTGCCTGCGATACTATAATAGTATGCCAGGGCGACACAGTTGACCTGGAATTTTCGTACCTATCACCCAACTCAAAGGATAGTGTAAAATCTGTGCTGCTACCGGCAATTCCCCCGGGAACAAGTATTATATATAATCATCCCGGAAATACAGATAGTATAATTGTGCAGGTAATAGCTTCAGCAAGCAACCTGGGCTACCACACAATTAACATTTGCGGGTTCGATAATAATGTACCAAGCGATACTACATTTAACAGTATTGTGCTTGAAATAGACCCTACACCAACCGGAACGCTGACTGTAACAAAAGATACTATTTGCAAAGGCGATAGTACAACCTTAACCGTTACCACTTCCACTACTCCTTATAAATGGAACACAGGCCAAACTACAAGCAGCATTACTGTGAAACCTACCGCTACAGGTAATTATTCAGTGCAGATCGGAAATGGTAAGTGTAACCTGAACCTTGAAAGAAAAATAGTTGTAATTCCTTCCATTACCGCTACCATTACTCCTGCGCAAACCATTTGTAAAGGCAAAACAGTTACACTTACTGCCACTGGCGGAGGTACGTATGTATGGAGCAATGGTGCAACAACTGATTCAATTACAGTAACGCCAAGCACTGCATCAACATATAGTGTACTTGTTACCAACAAATGTATGGCCACAGCCAAAACGGTTGTTACCGTAGATAGTGTAAACGTTACCGCATGTTGCGACACAACCATTACATACGGCAGTTCAGTTACTATATCGGCAAAAGGAGTTGTTGCGTATCAGTGGGCGCCCGCTTCAACCGTTACTTGTTTTACTTGCCCCAATACGGTAGCAACACCAACTGCCACTACTACTTACACGGTTACCGGAACTGATGGCACCGGCTGCACAAGCAGTACCACTATTATTATTATGGTTGGATGTGAAGATTACCAGGTACCCAATGTATTTACACCTAACGGAGATTCAAAGAATGATGATTTTTCAATTACTGCGCCCGGTGTTGATACATACCAGATGGAAATATTCAACAGGTGGGGTGTTAAAGTATTCACGTCAACCAATATTGCCGATCCGTGGAATGGAAAAATAAATAACACAGGCGCTGATGTACCTGATGGAGTATATTATTACATAATAAAATCGGCCTGCGGAACTAAGAACACCGAAAAACATGGCTTTGTGCAGGTAATACGGTAATCCGCAATCTTTTTATTTATATCAGCGTAGTGTTTCCCTGAATACCCATTTATTTTTGAACTCATCGCAGCACACATCGGTGTATTCCATATTAATAGTGTAGAATTCGCGGTCGAGCTCGGGGTGCAGGGTTAAAATATTATGATAGTACTGGTGTTCGTGATTAGGACAAACCTTGTTACCGTTGGTAAAACCAAATTGTTCGGCAAGGTTCTTTGCTATGGTGTTCCATCGCATGTTCTCTGCTGAATCATCAGGCAATTCGGCCGATCTGAATTCTATCATAACATCTATTTTATCTGTTACAAATATACAGCATCCTTACAGATTTCAGGTTAAAATTAAGTTTAAACACCTCCGTATTTTTGCGTACATGCCATTGAAATATGTGAATTAAATTTGCGACAGGATATTACATCTACAATGAATGCAGAGGAATTCAACAAACTTACATTAGAGGAGAAAACAAAACTCCTTAAGGGAAAAGGTATGTTATGCCAGGATGCTGTTTTTGGTAAAGACCAGAATGCCATAAACATATATATACTTTCAGGAATAATAGTATCGGTATATTACAGCAAGGACAACAAAGACATAACCTGCATAAGAGCCTGGGGCAGAGCAGTTGAGCGGGCTAAACTGCTCGAATACGTTCCATCTTTACAGGAATAAAGCCAATTTAGCAGGAGAATTTGCACTTTTTACGTAGCCAAAAATCAGGTATAAACAGGGATTGTTTAATTAAACAGGATGCTATAGTATTGCACTCATATTCTCACCCCATATTCCCTCAATGAATATCCCCCTCTCTAACCCCATCGTTCGAGAGAGGGGTGAGAATCTTAAAAACACAATAAAAAGTATATAAAAATAAACGCCCTGAAGTCAGGGCGCTATAACAAAGAAAGTTTTGTAATGTAACTAATTACTTAGCTTCTTCAGTAACCTTTTCGGTTTCCTTTTTGGCTTCGGCTTTGTAGCCGCTTTTCATAAGCTTGTTCATCATTTTGTTCACCTCAACTTTTACGTCGCTGGTAAGGTTACCCAAAAAAGCAGGATGCCAGCCCCATTTCAGGGTATTGGTTTCAGGCACGTGTGCCCAATGTAAATGATCCTTCAGTTTAAACTGAGTAAAACGTTGTGGCGCTTTTGCTTCAATCTCCTGTAACTTTTCTTCGATCTGCTTGTTTGTCATGATGAGCGTTGTTTTTGGCTAATTAGTTTTCAGAAGGGGCTGTAGGAAAGTTCACTGTATATGATTGGTTCTTCCAGGTAATAGCAACTGAATGCTTTGTTTCAATATTGTTTATAATGCTATCAAGCGGAATATTTTGCAAGGGAGCGCGGGCAGTATTAAAATACGAAGTAATAACAAGGAACCTTTCAGCACGGGTAGCCGGCTTTTTTCCGTTAATGGTAGCATTACCATCGGCAATACATGCAATTGCTTCATTAATAAGAGCTAAGTCAATACCTCTTACTGAATTACGCAATTTGTAAGGTAAATCGTCAAGAAATTCCTTTCTCAAAGAATTCTCGGGTTGAGCAATATTGCCCGGCTTTAATTTGATGGTTTTGATTGGAAATTTCATACTATTTTGCTTTTAACGGTTTAGATACTGTTATTTAATTACTAAATATACATTAATTTAATCGATTTAGTATGTTAATTATAGCTAATTGCGTTATAAAGGGTCAAAATAGCGACGAAATTGGGGTTTAAAAATCCAATACGGGTAAATAAGGTATTACGCCCTGTAATTATCTTCCCTCCAGTTTACAACCGCTTTCTTAATATCATCATTGCTAAGGTTCTCCCTTACAGCACGTTCAGCAAGGGCAACAAACTCTGCATCGGCTGCAAAGCGCAGGGCTATTATTTGTTGTATGGTAAGGGCATTGTTCAATAACTTACCTGTAAGCACAAAATGGCGCAGGTTCTCTTCTGCACGTATGGCACGATCTTGCGCCTTCAGGGCAAATGAGCGAAACAGAAAATATGCTGTAATCAAACATACTGATGTAAGTAAAAACAACCCGGCATTAATTCTGCCACTATGCCGTATGAACACGGCACAACACAGATCGGCCACCGATAACAGGAACAGCAGCACTACAAAAAAGTAATACAATTTATGTGAACGGGTTTCGGGTTTTAACTTACGGTGATTCTGGTAGTTCTGCATTTGGGTTGTTGTTTGGTAGCCAAAGGTATATAAATGGGCGAACCTTAAGCGTTGAGTAACCTATTTGTTCCGCTCTTAAGCACTAAAGGAGCTTTGAGCTAAGCTCTACGTCATTGCGAGGTACGAAGCAATCTTACCAACTAACAAATTAGTACATTAGTATTCATGAAAAGAGGTGGAGCTGTTTATATTATGACAAATAAAAATCATCGTGTACTTTATACAGGAGTAACATCAGACTTAAAGAGACGCATATATGAACACAAAAACAAAATATTCACTGATTCATTTACCTCGAAGTATCAATTGGATAAGCTGGTATATTATGAGGGGTTTCATCGAATAGAGGAAGCTATTGGAAAAGAAAAAGCTATTAAAGGAGGCTCGCGGGAAGGGAAAATTAAGCTTATAAACTCCATGAACCCTGAATGGAAAGATTTATACGAAGAAATAATGGGATGGTAAGATTGCTTCGTACCTCGCAATGACGAACCTTTAATGCCTAATAGTTTTCCTATACTCGCATCTCTCACAGCTAACCCGCGCCCACCTTTTGCCTATTTCAAAAAATGAAACAATAAAAACTAAAATGGGTCAGAATAACGCGCCCTATGGTAATGATGATGCTTCAATGGATTACCTTGCTGGTCGAAGGTTTCATATATCCACCATACGTTACCCGTTATGCCATCAATAAAGCTCTGGTTTTTAAGCAAGCGGCCTGTATACCTTAGTTTACCATTATCAACATCACCGGTAATTGTCCATCGCGATAGTTTGTATACTGGGTATTTTTTCAGCAGATATGTTTTTATATTGGCAGGCACCACGCTATCGGGTATTTTAAGATCAGAGGATATTAGTTTACCATGCCAGTCAAATTCGGCATAGTCCCTCAGTTTATTATAATCGTCGGTATGGTATAACGAAAAGTTAACACTATAGCCATCCACATCGCTTTTAAATATAGGTACGGGCCAATACACATGAAAGGCATTTGGGAAAATTGAATCGAACTTATGGATAATGGCAGGTGGTACATTTGCAACACCCGTGCTTACATCATTTTCCTTCAGCTCCATTTTACCTTGCTGCTTGTGCCATACAAACACCACTTCTATTTCATCAATATCGTGTATAAAATAAGCATAGTAGTTTTTTTCTATCAGATCGGTATCGGTATACCACCACACATCTTTAGCATCATGGTATAACGAATCGAGCATTGCCTGCGCTCTTGCAGGTGCTTTAGTTATAAAGCTTTGCGAAAAGCAACTTACAGCCAACAACGATACAATAGCTATGAGCAGTATTTTTTTCATTGTACCAAATATAGTAAACACCTGCAAAAAAGAAAAGACTACCGAAGTATAAAAGCCATTCACCGAAAAAACATCAACAGCAATGCCCCACTCCTACTTTTGTATAAATTTGAACTTTATAATTAAACTACAATGAAAACAAACATTCTTTTTGCATTAGCCATTGGCACATTACTGGCCGCCTGTACTAAAACTACCGGCCCTGCAGGCCCTCAAGGCCCGGCGGGCTCACAGCCTAACGGAACCATTGACGGTATTGTTACCTTATACAACGAATATGGAGACAAGCAACCTTACAGCCAATGTACATCGGTTCGTGTAACATTATATAACTCATCAGGCAACCTGGTTGATTCTGTAAATTGCGATGCAAACGGCCATTATTCAATTAGCAATGTAGCAGCCGGCGATTATTCAGCATATATAAGAGATACAGGGTACGGACAATTCTGCCGCATTCCGTTTCAGTTTACCGGCGGGGGAAGTATAGCCACCGATATTAACCTATCACACATACCCGATTTCACATTCACTATCGGTGGCGATTCGCTGAAGAAAACAGGTGGTGATACGGTAATAGTGATATATGGCACCGTAACGCCTGTATCGCAGCCAAGAAATATAGCAGTGTTTGTCGGTAGCAGCCCAACCGTAAGCTTTACCCCTGGTAATTATGCAGGTGTTTATACTGTTACAGTTAATGCAAACGCAACTACCTTTTCAAGCAGCATAGCCCTTAACAGTGTTTACCAGAACGGATTAAGCACTGGTACACTTGCTTACTTTACTGTGTATGCTGCTGCGTATGACTACGCCAGTCAATCGGAATATACCGACCTGACCACCGGCCAGCAATTGTATAACGCTTTGGGCGCTTCTGCATCGGCACCGGGGCTGAAACTATAATACATAATTCATAATTTGTTATGCTCGGCTTATCCATTACAGTAAGGATAGGCTGAGCATAATTTATATCAGGGCTCTTCTTAAACCAAATGCTTATTAAGGCGCGACACAAAGTCGTCTACCCGCTCCCTTGCCTTTGCTTCATGTACCGCTTCACCAATAACTTCTGTTATTGCAGTTCCTTCAACCTTATAATAAATAGTATCGGCGCCAAAGGTGTTTTCACATTCAATAAATCCTTCAGGCACTTCTGTTACTTCCTTTGAATCTACTATCAGGTCATCCTGTATTTTAAACCAATATCGTTTCATGGTTGTTTTTATTAAATGTTAGTTTTCATCTGTTACATGCAATTTATAGCTAAACTAAAAGCAAGGTTGCTCATTATCGGTGAACGGGTAATTTATTATTTCAAAACTCTTATTCTTAACGCCAGATTTTGGGCGTTCCCCTTCGGGTCGGGCTATCCGCTGCAAGTCCTCGCCTCCTTAGGTCGGCTGTGGGCTTTACGCTTCAACGCGAAGCCTCATGAGTTCCTTGGATAATTAACGAGATACGAATAATCCCTAACGCAGTGCTACCTGTTATTATACTTATATGTTTTTTTGAATTAGATAAATGGTGGGCGCGGGTTAGTCCCGAGTGCTCGGGAGCAAGCAGGGAGCAAGAATCGCCCCAAAAAGAATTAAAAAAGCAAATTAAAAACCCCGGCTGAGATTGCCAGGGTTTTAAAGGATGATATCGGGTTATTATATTTTGAAGTTTACACCCACTGCAAGGGTAGTATAACCATATCCCAATTCGCCCCAAATACCTACTGTATTGCTTAAGTAATACCTTGCGCCTACAAATAAGCTAAGCGCTGCATAATTAGGATACGTAGCTGTATAGTACACATAACCGGGATCGCCGGGATGCATATAATTAGGATTATTTGTACTAAAGCTGTGGTCTAAAAAGTAATAGCCAAGCATAAGGCCGCCATAAGGGTCAAACCTAGGGGCACCGGTAACATTAAGGTGATATGCGCTTCGGAAGCCCAATATCCAGTATGTCCAGTTATCGGTATAGCTGTATCCGTCGCCACCAATATAATTATCGCCTATTCCTTTATAAGAGAACAATGCACCCAGGCTTATAGTACCCGGGCCAACATTTCCAAATGTTCCGTTTTCATACGACAAAATAAAATTCGGGGTTTCATAATATCCCGGAGCCCAATAATTGTAATAACCGCCCATGCCAACGCCTGCGTTAATAACATTGGTGGCTTTTGTAAAAGCCCAGTCAGTTGGTGGAGCTGCTGCAATGGGCTGCGGCGCTGTTTCCTGCCCAAACGAAGCAGAAAATATACTTGTGAATAGTGTTATAAATACCCCGGTTATAATTCTTTTTGTTTTCATAGCTGTAAGATTTAAAGTGTTAATACCATAACTCTGTTAACTATTTCCGAGGGTAAAGGTATTTATCAAATAAGGGCATTGCAGTATATTTTCGGCAAACGATTTAAAGACTTATTTGAAAACAACGATATAAAACATGAATATGATATGAATAACGGGCTTATTCAATTAAACCACTTCGTATGGCATACAGCACTATATCAATGTTCGACTTCAGGTTCAATTTCTCTAATAACCTTGCCCTATAGGTAGCAATGGTAGCCGGGCTTAAAAACAATTGCTTGGCAATTTCTTTGATCGATTGCCCGGTAGCTAACAGGCTGAGTATCTCTAATTCGCGCTTTGATAGCAGGTTTTGAAGTTTTGCTTTTTCAACTTCACTGCGCAACACCCTTATTTCTTTATTTTTCAGCTCAAGCTCTGCCGATGCATTCCCTTTGTGAGCAGGCGTTCCTTCTGTTTCCCTGTCCGGTATCAGTTCTTTTTCCTTGCTTCTCAATTCTGCAACCGTTTTCTGAAAGGGTGCAAATATGTAACCGCCTTTAATTTTTGAAAGAGAAATAACAGCATCCATTTCCATGCCGTTCGGGGTTTTGTTCTTACATATTGCTGTTGCGTTCTTTGTTTTCTTCGATATATGTATTTTTTCGGCATTAAAAGATTCCGATAGAATAGTGATATGCACCCTTACTTCTATCGTATCTGCAATAGTGGGAATATCTTCCAGCAAAAGTATTTTTAGTTTCATATATTCTCGGAGTAAGCATTTGTTCTTGTTTTCTATGTATCAGCACAAAAATATTGTATACTAAGAATGCAGCGTGTAATTAAAAACATGAAAAAATGTCATAAAATTTATGACAGATACACTAACCTAAATCAATTAGATTATTACGCAATGCATAGTGTACCAGCTCAATTATTGAGTTTAAATTGAGCTTTGATAATAACCGGGCACGATATGTTGTTATTGTAGCAGGACTCAAAAATAACTGGCCCGCAATTTCTTTAACCGATCTTCCTGAAGCAAGTAAATGAAATATTTCAAGCTCACGTTTTGACAGAAGCTTTTGCAGTTTGCCTTTTTCAATTTCACTTCGTAAGCCCCTGAGTTCTCCATGCTTCAATTCCAATTGCGAGGTTATTGATTCTTTCATAAGCGCTGCTTTTCTCGTTTCTACATACTGCATTATAAGTAAGGGAAGCGCTTTATAATTTGGCTTCAGCATAAAACCATCAATGCCTTCGTTCAGGCATTCTGAGGCCAACCTTCTATTTGATCTTTCTGCCAGTATAATAAAGGCTGCATTCGATTTTTGGTGCATTGCAAGACAAAATGCGTGCATTCCGTTAAATGTACGAAGGAAATAGTTTGCAAGAATAACATCTGGCATGAAAACGTTAAGGGCCTTAACAAAACTATGCCTTGTATTTACCACCTTTAACACATAACGCAAGCGTGCATTATTTAATACGCGCCTTATCAGACGTACTTCCTGAATTGAATCATCAAGAATTAATATTTTAAATTGAGAAGAAGCATACATGACCAATAAAATTTATGATCAATATTAAAAACTGGTTTGTTTAATACAGTTATAATGTATAGTATAAGGTGTATTTTGCATGCAATTTACACCCAAACAATAAACCTGCTTACCCATTATCGGTGAACATATATTAATAACTGACCAAGCTACTTAACCCTACTGTATTAAGCTGGAGCCTGACTGTTTTTATTTTACGGAAAAATGTGTATATTTGATATAATAAAAACCACAGGTATGAAAAAAAATATACTATTTCTTTTACTTCTTTCACTTATATTATCTGTAAAAGCACAGGTAAGTAAGTATTATCCTTTCCCTACTACGAATGCATACTGGGGCGGAGAAAATGAATCGAACGATGGCAGTAACTTTAACGCTACTGATTATGGTTTTCTATTAGATGGTGATACTATAGTGAACGGAAAAACCTATCATAAATTATATAACGTTGGCGGAGCAACTAATAGTGCGCCTTACAGTTACTATTACTATGGATACACCGGTGCATTCAGAGAAGACACGGTTGCCAGAAAAGTATATATGCTGGTAAATGGTGTTGATTCACTCTGGTATGACTTCAATGTTAAAGTAAATGATTCGATTGGTCATACACCACCGAACGGAATAAATAATGTTTCTGGTACTAATTATGTTTATTCAATCGATTCTATTCAGGTATTTGGTAACTACAGAAAAAGAATAAATGTTACCAACACCTCAGTAAATTCGCACCAGATACTATATAGCGTTATTGAAGGAATTGGAGGCAATAATGGACCCTTCGGTTCAGAATTAATTCCGCCGCCTTTTGAATTTGTTTCAAGCCTGCTTTGCTTCAGGCAAAATACCGATACGGTGCAATTCGGCCATGGTAATTTTTACTATAACTGTCATGAATTTGTTCCAGTTGGTGTTAATACTATCAGTGCATCGGTGCAGCAGTTTACCGTTTACCCTAACCCGGCTGCTAATGAGGTAGCTATAAACTATGTTTTACAACAAGGGCAGAACAAAGGCACCTTACAGTTATATAATGCACTTGGGCAGCTTGTTACAAGTAATACCATAACCAATACTATGGGCCAGGTAAATGAAAACATTGCAGGGCTTAGCAATGGAATATACTACTATACCCTGTCGGTAAACGGTATTATTGCCGCCACAAGCAAGCTGGTGGTGATACATTAATTAACACAAATAAAACCACTTATATGAAAAAACAAATACTATTTCTTTTACTTGTTTCAGCCATATTATCTGTAAAGGCACAGGTAAGTAAGTACTATCCCTTCCCTGACTCAAACGCATATTGGGCCGATGAAAACGTTAACAATAATGGCTCATTCAATGTATATACCGATTATGGTGTGATTGTAAAAGGCGATACTATGTTTGGTGGAAAAACATATCAAAAATTGTATAAAGTAGGAGGTTACAGCTCAACAAATGGTTCCTCCAATTATTCAGTATACTATGGCGCATTTAGAGAAGACACTGCAATGAGAAGAGTATATATGTGGCAAAAAGGTATTGATTCACTTTTGTACGATTTTAACCTGAAGGTAAATGATTCCATTGGCACCCCTTCACAACCGGGCAATGGTGGTAAGTATGGAACTGATTATGTATATTCGATCGATTCTATTCTGGTTTTTGGTGATTACAGGAAGCGAATAAACATTGCAAATAACCAAGCAAAAGGCAATATTATATGTCAGGTTATTGAAGGAATTGGAGGCAACCACGAGCCATTTGGCACCATGTTAACTCAGGTTCCTTTTGAGGGTGGTTCAGGCCTTTTATGTTTCAGGCAAGACCCTGACACGGTACAATTCACATACAGTTATTTCGGGTATGATGGCTGCCGGGAATATTTACCGCTCAGTGCAAACACTATCAGTACATATATGCAACAATTTACTGTTTATCCGAACCCGGCTAATAATGAAGTAGCAATAACTTACCTTTTACAACAAAGGCAGAACAAAGCCATTTTGCAGTTATATAATGCACTTGGGCAGCTTGTTGCAAGTAATACCATAACCAATACTATGGGCCAGGTAAATGAAAACATTGCAGGGCTTAGCAATGGAATATACTACTATACCCTGTCGGTAAACGGTGTTATTGCTGCCACAAGTAAGCTGGTGGTGATACATTAATATTTAGCTTGTGCTAAATTTCAGGCTACTCTTGCTCCCCAGCAATCGAGGCTAACCAGCGCCCACATTTTACCTGATTTATTCAATTTGTATAATTCATAAAGTAAAAAATTATGGTATGGTAGGTTACTTAGACTAAAATTTCCATGTTGCCGTCTTATATGGTATAAACAGTATCGGAATACCAATATGGATAATCAAGTATGGGAAACATTTGAGAAAATAAATAACGGCAGACGTGCAATCAGGTATTTCACCAATGAACCTGTTAGGGATGATGATGTAAAGGCCATTCTTGCTGCCGGACAGTTTGCTCCTTCAAGTGGTAATCTGCAACCATACGAATTACATTGGGTAAAGGACAAAGAGGTATGCAAAAAAATAGGGAAAGCATGCAATCAGCAGCGGGCTGCGTCAACTGTTTCGACATTCATTGTAATTGTAGCTACTTACAAAAACCTGACTAAAACATATAAGGATTTCTTAGAAAATATTGAAAACAGTGCCTTTAATGATGAAAAAGCAAAGATGTACTATAAAAAGAAAAAGGCCGAAATCGGTTTTTTTAGTAATATATTATCTTTGAAGGTGTTTGGTCTTTTTTACGAAATTTTCACCCTCATTACACCGCTTGCTGTTATTGCACCAATAGGACAAAATGCTATGCTACAATGGACGATCAAGAATTCTATTTTTGCAGCGCAGACAATTCTACTCGCGGCTTCAGCGCGGGGCATTGACAGTTGCCCTATGGAGGGCTTCAATGCAATTCAGATTGCCAAAATATTAAAACTAAAAAGGGGATACGTAATTCCTCTTGTTATTGCTTTGGGTAAGCGAAACCCGGACAAAGAAATTGAAATAAGATGGCGACAGTCATTTGCTAAAATTGTGAAAGTGCATTGATCTTAAGGGCAAACAAAATGTTATCTAAGTGGTAGAACAAAAGAGTCGAAATATTATCCATACCGTTCAGGAATATAGCAAACATCTTTTCCGTTTCATTCGTGGCCGGGTAAAAACTGATGAAGATGCGGAGGATATATTACAAGATGTATGGTGGCAATTCAGCAATATAAGTGCACCTGAATCTATTAAACATGTAGGGGCATGGCTATATAAAGTGGCCGGCAACAAAATAATAGATAAGTACCGCAAACAATCGGCATTGTATTTAGAAGATTTTATTATTGAAGACGAAGATGGAGAAGTAAGTTACCAGGCCATATTGCTTTCTGATATGAAAACACCCGAAGATGAACGTCTTAAGCAATTATTTTGGAAGGAATTGTTCGCAGCATTAGACGAATTGCCACCTGAACAAAGAGATGTATTTATCTGGAATGAATTGGAGGGCATGACTTACCAGGATATAATTGCAAAGACCGGTGAAAATATCAATACACTTATTTCCCGCAAGAGATATGCTGTAGCACACCTTCGCAAACGTTTGAAAGTATTATTTAATGAATTATTAACTCCTTAAATATGAACAAGATGAATGAAGATTTGAATAAACATAAGGGATACTTGCATACCCGTCGGGGCTGGATATGGTTTTTCATAATCCCCCTTGTAATCTCTTTACTATTTGCAGGCAGTGCTCTTGTAATGTTGTGTTGGAACCATATAATACCAGAACTGTTCCCCACAGTTAGTACACTTACCTATTGGCATGCTGTTGGCCTGCTTATTCTTTGCAGAATATTGTTTGGTGGGTTTAATCGGGGATATAGGAATATGCTAGCACCTCCCATGCAAAAGGATATACATGATTGGAAAAGAAAATGGGAACAAATGACCGAAGAAAAGAAAGCCAGGCTGGAAGCATGGAAAGCCACACACCACCATACCCAGGGCAAACAGTAAAAGAAAATTATCTGCTAAATGGCGCAAATAATAGTACTCAAGGTATATTATGCTAAAACGTTCAATTAATCGGCTCAGGCCTGCAAATAATAATTGTATTACTTCTGTAACTACGGTATAGTATTTGAAACCACATATACCTAACCAACTGCCTGAAAAAAGCATAGCTTTGAAAAAGATAATACTGAAAACAAAAAATACACATTATGGAAGTGATAGCATTAAATGGATCGGCTGATTGCGGAAAATCGGGTACACTGAACATTGTTTACCAGTTATTACTGAACGCAGGTTATACCCAGGTAAAAGGGCATTTTGGGAAACCAGAGGCCATGAATTTTATAGGAGAGGATTTGTATGGCAGCAACGATTTTTTTGATGTGCTTGCAAATGCTAACAAGCTGGTAGGCATAACCACTGGAGAAAGTTCGGAAGATGAACTGGAAAAAAGATTAAGCCATTTTGAAAATTTTGGTTGCGAAAAAGCAATTTGTGCATATACCAACACCGATAAATATCTTGCCATTGTAAATAAATACGCTTCGCATAAGCTTATCGATAAAATTTCACAACCTGAAGAATCGTTGAAAAGAATAACCGACGGAGATTTTGCAAGGAAAATAATGGCTTTGGTATAAACATGGTTACTTTCCCAGGCTGTATATTATACCTGCACTGGTATGAAAGTCAATCATATCTGCGCCGTTCTCTGATGTAGGCAAGTTTAAATAAGAAAACAATATATCGCAGTTCAAAGCAATGCTAAAACGTGGTGTTATTTTATAACCCAAAGTTAAGCCTGCTGAACAGGCTAATCCTATGGTAGTTGTTTGAGCTAATATTTGATTAGGGTCAGGTTCCGGCCCGGGAACTCCATTATTGTTATTATAAAAAGCGGCATACGGATCTAGGAATGTGTAATTAACACGGGGTTCATTAACAAATATAAGCCCTGTCATTAGTTTTAATTCTATGGTTACCGGTTCCTGTTTCAAAAGTAAAAAGTCAGCCCCTGTCATAAGCGATAGTATTTTATACCTGCCTGCACTTGTGCCCGTATATTCGTCCATGTCGGGGTTATTGTTTTGTGTGGCAGCAAAATTTTTCACATCGAACCAGGGTTGGCTGTATGAAATACTAAATGGTATTCCTATCATTGAATTCTCAACAGGCATTAACCCTGATACGGAATAATAAGAACCTATTTCAGCATAGAAATTATAGGCTTTTTGACCTCTGTTATCCGCGGATGCTGCAGAAAAACTAAATACAACTCCACCAGACGGATTTGTCAGGCTGCTTTCGTAACCAGCATTTACTGAAATGTATGGCGAGCGCTTATGCAGTGAATCGGTTTGCGCTACTGCATAGTTTATGCACGAAGCTGCAAACAGTAAAACAATAGAAAGACTGGTTTTCATAATTAAAGAGTGATGATGGTAATGACAAAAGTAACAAACAATAATTTAATATGCAATATTAGGAGTCATTTCACAAAGGTATATATTATACCTGCGTTTGTATGTAAGTTAATCATATTTGCTTTGTTAATTGATTCAGGTAATTCTACGTATGCAAATAACAGATCGCAGTTCAATGCAACACGAATATGCCTGTTTATTTTATACCCAACACTTAAGCCCGCAGAAAAAGCCCAAGCTATGGAATTCGTTTGAGCTGATGTTTGATCAGAAACAACAGGTTCTGCTCCACCATTAACTCCACTATTGCTATAAACGGCATAAGGGTTATATAACGAATAACTAAGCTGCGGTTCACTTGCAAGTGTAAGTCCGGTCATTAGTTTTAATTCTGCTCTAACCGGCCCTAGTTTCAACAGTAAAAAGTCAATCCCTGTCATAAGCGATAGAATTTTATACCGGCCCGCACTATTACCTGTATATTCCTCCATGTCAGAGTATTCATTTTGAGTAGCAATATAATTCTTCAAATCGAACCATGGCTGACTGTAGGAAATACTAAATGGCATTCCTATTGTTGAGTTTTTAAAAGGTGCAAATCCGGTTATAGCAACATAGGTACAATTTTCATTATAGAAGTTATATCCTTTAGGGCTACTATTATTATCAGTTGTTGTAGTAGAAGTAATTGAAACTCCACCAGGAACATTTGTAAGGCTGGTTTCGTAACCGAAATTTACAGAAATATATGGCAAGCGTTTGTGAACTGAATCGGTTTGCGCGCCCGCATAGTTCATGCACGAAACAATAAACAATAAAACCAGTGAACGGGTAATTTTCATACTAATTGAGTGATGGTGGTAATGACAAAAGTAATAAACAATTATTTAATACGAAATGTTCGGCGTCATTTTACCAAATGTGTAAGCTATACCACCCGTAAGGTGCAGGTAGCCCATGGCGGATAAAATTGTGATTTGCGGTGAAACATATACACTATTAAAGTCATTCCACGATTCTGTGGCGCTAAATTTCAGCTGGGCAAATAACACGTCGGCATCAGCCATAATAGCCAGGTGTTGCGTAAGCTTATATCCGAAACTTATACCGGGGCTGAAAGCAAATGCAACGGAAGTGGCACTGGTTATAGAAGTAACATGCTCTACAAGGTAGTTAGGGTTTCCATATGAATATGTAAAAGCAGGCTCTGTAGCAATCAAAGGTCCTATCATAAATCGTAATTCAAACGCTTCGCGTGTTGTGCGTTCCGGTAATTTCAGTTCGAGGCCAGTCATCAGGTAATACATATTGTAGTTGCCCGATGTGCTGCTATTATATGTATAGTATTTATATCTCTGAGAAGTATCAGGGTTTTGCTTTCCGTAATCGGCTGCATCGAACTTAGGTGCGCTGTAGCCCAGCATAATGGGTATGCCAATGTATGATCCCTTTAATGCAATAAGCCCCATTACAGAAACCGTTGGCCCGCTGGTTCCCCAAAAAGGAGCCACCTGTGTTTTAGAAGATGGCGATACAGTATTCACTCCGTATCCTGCATTTATGCTTATGAACGAGAACATGTAGTGCGATGTATCTTTCTGCGCCGAGGCACTGAGCAGGAACATTGTGCAGACTAACACACTTAGGTTACGCTTTGTTTTCATGTAAGTGGATTAACGCAAATATAGGCAATGTATGATTTGAGGCAAATACATATTAATAGATTCTTATTGGTAAAGTTATTCGTTTCCTATCAGCCCCAAACCCCTAAAGGGGCTTTAAACCAAATACCTTGTTCTGATTTTAAGATAGCTTTGCTCAAAGCCCCTTTAGGGGTTTGGGGCTGAAGCGAGTTAAGGATGGCGGCTGATGCACAAAATTTATTCGTAATATTGAGTGTATGAGCGAAAACATAAAGCTTCCTTTATATTATGGTGCTTCGATAGAAATTTTTATAAGAGCGGAAACTCTGAGAAAGAATATGACCGAAGCAGAAAAACTGCTATGGGAGAAATTAAACCATAATCAGTTATCCGGTTTTAAGTTCCGCAGGCAGCATCCAATCAATCAATTTATTGTCGATTTCTATTGCCATAAATTAAAACTAGTTATAGAACTTGACGGTGAAATACATAATAAAACAGAAGTAGCTGAAAGAGATGCAGGAAGAGAACACATGCTGCAAAACTTTGGACTTCAGGTAATTCGTTTTAAGAATAGTGAAGTATTGAAAGATATAGATAGTGTAATTACAGAAATCAAGAGAAAAACGGTTGAACTATCAGCCCCAAACCCCTAAAGGGGCTTCAAAACTTAATACCATTTGTCTTTCTATTCAATAAAACTCAAAGCCCCTTTAGGGGTTTGGGGCAAACACGTTAAATAATAGGGCAACCTACCTGTTAACAACTCCCCTACTCTTTTATTTACTATAGTAAATATATTGTTTACATTTGTATTGCAATTAATTCAGCCCCAAACCCCTAAAGGGGCTTAAAAACCCACACGCTGAATAATTCAAAGCCCCTTTAGGGGTTTGGGGCCTAAGTAAGAAAGTACCGCCACCATGTTATAAGTGCCAACCACACCCTGACGACTAACCACTAACGACTGACGACTTATTCCTAAATTTTAAAAATATGAATACACAAGAAGGCACTATGCCTGATGATGGGCTTGAAAAGCCATTTGAACAGAATGAAATTACCGGGCCTCAAAATGAAGTACTGCACACCGACCCCCACAAAGCACTAATGCTTACTAAGCTTGTAAAGTATATGGGCATAGTATCGTACGCAGCCAGCGAGGCAAACATTTCAAGAAAAACACATTACAACTGGCTTAAAACAGATGCAGAGTACAAGGAGGCAGTAGATTTTATTTGCGAAATATGCGTAGACTTTTCTGAATCGCGGCTTTTTAAGTATTTAAAAGAAGATGATCTGCGGGCCATAATATTTGTATTACGTACCAAAGGAAAAAAGCGGGGTTATTCTTATACCAAAGACAAACAGGCTGAACTTGACCGTGTGTTTAACATAGTAGTTAAAGATCAGCAATCGGCCGATCTGATAAAAAAAGCAATGGGCCAATCTTAATAATTACACACGAACCCCAAAAGCGTGTGTAAATGTGTGTAATTTATGTCAGAATTCAGTATTTCAGGAAGGCTATTTAAAGCCAATGCATCGGGCTGCCGTTATGTTATTCATCAGGGCGGAACCGGGTCGGGTAAAACATTCGCTGCCTTACAGTATTTACTTTTTACTGCCCTTGGCAACCAAAACCTTACCATATCGGTAGTGGCTGAAACCCTGCCGCACCTTAAACGTGGCGCCATGCGCGATTTCAAAAGCATTGTATCTATGCTAGGTATGGATAGCGTCGTTTCAGAAAACAAAACCGACCACACCTTTAAAATAGGTACATCACTCATCGAGTTCTTTTCGGCCGATGCCGAGGCCAAGCTACGCGGTGCGCGGCGCGATATTTTATTTATAAACGAATGTAATAATATCGACTATGAAGCATTTCAGCAACTCGACGTACGTACACGCCGCCAAACCATACTCGACTTTAACCCGGTGCGCCGTTTTTGGGTACACGACCACTTATTACCCACACTGCACGCAGACGAACACCTGTTCATTAAATCTACCTACGTGGATAACGACCACCTCAGCCCGCAGGAAAAACAAAACATAGAACGCCGCCGTAGTAACCTTAACTGGTGGAAGGTGTATGGCGAAGGAGAGATTGGTATGGCGGAAGGGGTTGTATTCAGCAATTGGACAATTATCAATGGAGAATTGACAATGGAGAATAATTCGGAGCAAGATTCAACCATTCAAAATTCAACATTAAGCATTCAACATTCCAATAAATTGCCAGGCAATTTATTGGGCTACGGTATCGATTTCGGCTTCACCCACTCGCCTACTGCATTGGTGCAGATACATGAATGCAATGGCGAGCTTTATATACACGAACTGTTGTACCGCACCGGCATACAAAACGATGAGCTGTTTGCATTTGCACAAAAACACATCGACCTGCGTGCGCTTACCGTGGCCGATAGCGCCGAACCCAAAACAATAGACTACCTTTACCGCAAAGGATGGCATGGCCTGAAGGCCGCCACCAAAGGCAGCGACAGTGTTGAGTTTGGTATTAACCTGCTCCTCGACCGCAAGCTGAACATAACTGCCGAAAGTGTGAATCTTATAAAGGAGCTCCGCCAGTATATGTGGGATACCAATAAGGATGGGCATTTTATCCGTCGCCCTATCAAGGACTTCGACCATGCCATTGATGCTATCCGCTATGTGGTGACGTATCCGAAGAAGAGGAGGTTGGTGTTTGCGTAAATAGATATGAGTATTGAGTATAGAGAAGTGAGACAAAGTAAACAAATCCCCTCTTGGGAGGGGTTTGGGGTGGGTTTCCATTATTTGGGCGTTCCCCTACGGGTCGGGCTATACGCTTCAAGTCCTCGCTATGCTGCGGGCTTTACGCTGCTATCCCTAACGCAAACGACACCTATTGTCATGCTGAGTTCCTCGAAACACTCTTATCAACTATTCATTTCGATTCCTAATTCTCAATTCGTAATTCCTAATTATTTGTTGTCTATCTTTACAATAACATGAAACGCTACTCACTTATATTTCTATTCCTATTACCAGCTCTTGGTGTACTTGGCCAGCAACCGGAATATCCAGATAGCGGCTTCACTAATAAGACTGAGGCTAAGAATTTAACTATCGATAGCTTAAAGGAGGGCAAATGGATTGAATATGTAGATTTCATTCATAAAGTTACAAGTCATGACAAGGCTATTTTCTATGAGTTGCTTGTTTATAAAGCAGGAAAGCCTAATGGAATTGAAAGAATATATACCATGAACGGAAAATTAACTGAAATAGTTCCTTATTCCAATGGGCAAATAAATGGGATTGATAGATCGTATGATACGCTAGGGCATTTGTATGACGAATTACCATTTATGAACGGTGAGATTAGTGGCCTGGAAAAATGGTATTACCCAAGCGGTAAAATAATGCGTGAAACGTATTTTGCGCATAGTAGAATGAATGGAACTGAAAAAGTATACTATGAAAATGGCAAATTGAAAAGTATAGGAACTTATTCTGATGAATACCCAATAGGAGAAGAAAAACACTATTATGAAAGCGGGAAATTAAAGTCTGTTCGTCCTTATGCTAATGGCATGGCAAATGGAGTCGACATAGGGTATTATGAGAATGGAAAAATGAAATATGAAGTTCCTATTACTGACAATAAGTGGAATGGTGTATTAAAGGAATACGATGAAAACGGGAAACTATATAGCGAGACACCTTATATCAATGCTACAATAAATGGGGTAGTGAGAAAATATTATGATAATGGTAAGCTCTTTAGCGAAACCCCTTATATTAAAGACAAAAGGGGAACACAAAAGACTTATGATCAGCATGGAAATGAAATAAATGATTGGATGGAGAATGGGAAATTACAAGTACATAAATGGGTATCCGGTAATTGGATTGAATACGATACAACACAAATAGATAGCTCAGAAATAATACATGAAATGCTTCTCGGTACCTGGATAGATTCAAGTTATAGTGAGATTGGAATGATGGGCTCATGCTTTGTTGAACATAAGGTATTTAAAGATTCAATTATTACAATCAGAAAATGGAGACCAAGTGAATATTATCACCTTGACCCAATGGATAGTGCAGAGTATGTAAAATTTAAAAATACTAAGCGAGACACCACCTTACAAACTTCAGTTCAAAAGTATTTATATAAAATACTGTACGTTGATGAATTAAAGAATAACTCAAATTTTAAAGGGTATTACATTGCTATACCATACCTTGACAGTTCCAAAATTAATAGCGGTAATATGGATGATTTCGACGGAGTGGACATTGTTTCAATTACTGATAAAAGCCTTATTGTAGGTGGTGGTATGTGGTGCCCTTGTGTAAATGTTCCCACAGAAACTTATAAAAAGAAACAGGTACTGAAGTAATGGACAAAGTCTTCGACAGGCTCAGACTGACGGGCGGAGTAGCGTTAGGGATAGCAGCGTAAAGCCCACAGCGCAGCGAGGACTTGCAGCGTATAGCCCGACCCGCAGGGGAACGCCCAATATGAAATTTAATGAGGTATTTAAAGCTCTGTCCTGAGTAATCGCTAACCCAAAGGAACTGACCTAAAAATGCTATATTTGCCAACGCTAAAAACAACTGTGCTTACGATCCTCCATAAAAAAAGAACCTTAGTAGCCATTGCACTACTTTCAATAGGTGTTGCCAATGCGCAAAAGGACAGCCTTGTGCTGGGCCAGCCATGGTCGCTTGACCAATGTGTAAGCTACGCATGGGCGCATAACCTAACCGTTAAGCAAGCCGAAGTAAGCCGTGAAATAGCCAAGAACAACGTAAACGGCAGCAAGGCCAACATATTACCCAACCTGAATGGCTATGCAGCCAATACATGGAACGTGGGCCGTACCATTGACCCGTTTACCAATACATTCGCCACCAGTGAAGTGCTGTCGCAGGACTTTTACCTGAGCAGTTCTTTTACCATTTGGGGTGGCGAACAGAATGTAAATACCGTCCGCCAGAATGAAGCCAGCTACAAAGCCAGCGGCTTTGATGTTGATATAAGCAAGAACAACCTTGCCCTTAATATAGCATCGGGCTACTTGCAGATATTGCTCGACCAGGAGCTATTGCAGGAAGCAAAAGACCAGCATGAAGTTACCTTGCAACAGGTAGAACATACCAAAACATTGGTTGATGCCGGAAGCCTGGCACGCAGCAACCTGCTTGATGTGGAAGCACAGGAAGCCAGCGACGATGTGAACCAGGTGAACGCACAAAACAACCTCGACCTTGCTATGCTTGGCCTGGCCCAGTTGCTCGATATTGATTCTACAAACCTGTTTAAAATACTTACCCCGGAATTGCAGATACCTGCTAACCCTTCTATACAGGGCCCTGAGCAGATATATAATACGGCAGTCTCTACCCTACCCGATATTAAAAGCGCCGAGCTGAAATGGGAAAGCGCTGAAGCAGGCAAGCAGGCTGCTGCAGGTGCCTTATACCCAAAGCTGACCTTTAGTATAACAATGGGTACCGGTTATTCAGGGTCTAACAGGCAATCATCAACCAGCCTTACCAACGATACACTTGGTTACGTGGGCGCCTCGCCTCTGATAGCTAAAGTACCTACTGAAACCGAAGGCGGTGTTACACCATGGGCGCAGCAGTTGAACGAAGACTTTAACAAATCATTCGGGTTCAAGCTGAACATACCTATTTTTAATGGCCTGCAAAGCAATGTGGCATACAAGAACGCTAAGCTGAATTCGTTAAACGCATGGTACAACTATGAAAACGGCCAGCTTACCTTGCGCAAGAATATCCAACAGGCTTATGCCGATGCACTGGGTGCATTAAACAAATACCATGCGACTGAAAAATCGGTTGCATCAACACGTGAAGCATTTAACTATGCCAAAACAAAATTCGATGTGGGCCTGGCTACCGCGCTTGATTACAACACCGCAAAAACAAACCTTACCAAGGCTGAAAGCGATCAGCTTCAGGCTAAGTACAACTACATATTCAAAATTAAAGTATTAGATTTTTACGAAGGTAAACCCTTGAAACTATAACATGAAAAAAGTACTGCTATACATTGTTTTTGGTTGCGCTGCCTTGTTCCTTGTCATCATGCTTAAGTCATGTTCAAGCGGCGGTTCCATAAAAGTAACTACTGAAAAAGCGCAATACCGCAACATTATTGAATCGGTATCGAGCGATGGAATTATACAACCTACTACCATTGTTAAAATAAGCCCTGACGTATCGGGTGAAATTACCGACCTGCCTGTGCATGAAGGCCAGCGCGTAAAAAAAGGCGATCTGTTAGCCAAAATATTTCCAGATGTGTACAAGTCAGCTTACGACCAAGCCGAGGCAGCATACAACAGCAGCAAGGCGGCTATTACCAATGCCGAAGCACAGTTAACCAGCTCACAAGGCCAGTACGACAACCAGCAAAGCATTTATGAACGTAACAAAAAACTATACGATGGCGGCGCTATTTCAAAAGCCGATTTTGAAGCTTCTAAAGCTGCTTTTCAAACTGCCGATGCTAATTTAAAAGCCGCACAGGATAATATTGATGCAGCCAAGTACAACGCACAAAGCGCTGAGGCGAATATGAATGAAGCGCACGACAATTTAGAAAAGACAACCATATTCTCACCTATCGATGGTGTGGTCGTTGGCCTTACTGTAAAGCAAGGCGAACGCGTGGTAGGTACGGCAACCATGGCGGGTACAGTAATGATGAGCGTAGCTGACCTTTCGAACATGGAAGCAGATGTGAACGTGAACGAGAATGATATTGTAAACGTGAAGCAAGGCGACACAGCCTATATTGAAGTGGATGCATTTGTGAACCGTAAGTTCAAGAGTATTGTGAGTGAAGTATCGAACTCTGCTACAGTAGCTGCAAACGGCACATCATCGGTAGACCAGGTTACAAACTTCCTTGTTAAAATTCATATCCTTTCAAGTTCCTACACCGACCTTATGCCAAGCGGAACACAAGATGCTCCGTTCAAACCGGGTATGTCGGCTACAGCAGAAATTGAAGTAAAGTTTGCTAACCATGTGCTTTCACTACCTATTGAAGCGGTTACTACACGTAACCCTAAGGACACTATGAAGATGGCCATGATGACTAAAAAAGACGACAACAAAAAAGACAGCAAAAAGGACGACGACAATAAAAAAGATACCATTCAGGAATGCGTATTCATTTACAATACCGGCGGAAAAGTGAAGCAGGTGAATGTAACTACCGGCATACAGGATGCAAATAACATTGAAATAAAAACAGGCCTTAAAGAAGGTGACGAAGTAGTGAATGCCCCTTACTCTGCAGTATCGAGTGCACTGAAGGATGGCATGATGGTTCAGAAAACCGACAAGCTCGACTTGTACTCGGGCACCGAAGGCAATAAATAACAATGGCTACCATACTTAATATTGAAACAGCTACGGCGGTCTGTTCGGTTGCACTTGCACGCGATGGAAAGATACTGGCATGGGAAGAAGCCAACGAAGGCATGGCACATTCTGAAAAAATTGCTGTGTTCATTCGCTCGGTTATGGAACGTGCTTCACTCCCACTCACTGCCCTCGATGCCATTGCAATAGGCTCCGGGCCGGGCTCATATACAGGTTTACGTATTGGCACTGCAACTGCAAAAGGGCTTTGTTATTCATTGAACAAACCACTACTATCAGTACCTACATTGAAAGCTATGGCAATGGCTGCAGCTAAAAAACTTAACCATTCTGATGCGTTGTATTGCCCCTTAATTGATGCCCGCCGACTTGAGGTGTATACCGCCGTGTACGATTCAACAGGAAAAGAAATAATACCGGTACATGCTAAAATATTAGATGAGACTTCTTTTTCGGAATATAAAACCATTGCTTTTTTCGGAGATGGAATGCCCAAATTTAAAGCAACGCTAACTCAGAATCCACCCAATGAGGGTATCAAGGGGGGCTTTGTCTGGATGGATGACATATATGCCTCAGCCCTGAACATGTGCAGCATTGCCGAAGAAATTTACAACGCAAAAACGTTCAGCGATGTTGCCTATTACGAGCCTTTCTATTTAAAGGATTTTGTGGCGGGGAAAAAGGTGATAAATTAATGGAACGCAGATTGCGCTGATTGTTTATGATAAAACTAATCAATCCATTAAATCTTAATTGATCAGCGGCATCTGCGTTCTAAGCCCCATGTTTTTCCTCTTCACCCAAATGAAGCCTTCTCAGTTTCTTGGCTCTGAAGGCAGTATAGATAACAACCAGCAAGGTCATGCAACCACCAAAGATAACAGACGGCACAAGTCCCATTATTTTAGCGGCTGTACCCGATTCAAATTCTCCTATTTCGTTTGAAGAACCTATGAATATATTGTTCACCGCCGATACACGGCCACGCATTTCATCGGGTGTCATAAGTTGCAGAATAACACCACGCACTACCACACTCACACTATCAAACGCACCACTGAGCGCCAGCAAACCAAAAGCCAGCCAAAAATTGAAGAACGTTGCAATGGGGAACAATATCATACAAACGCCAAATCCTGCCACGCATATAAGCAGGTTGCGACCTGCGTTGCGTTTAACAGGTTTGTATATCATTATTATCAGCATAAGCACCGCGCCAACTGATGGAGCTGCACGCAGCATACTCAAGCCTTCCACACCCACATGCATGCGATCGGCAAACACAGGCAACATAGATACCGCACCGCCAAAGAACACAGCAAACAGATCGAGCGAAAGCGCGCCTAAAACAATCTCATTTTTAAATACAAACCGTATACCTTTTCCAAGGCTCTCAAACAACGATTCCTTTTGCACTTTTGGTGGCAATGGCCTTGCAGGTATAACTATATAACAAAACAATGCGATCAATACAAGCGCCAGATCGAGGCCATAGGTAAGCGTTATACCCAATGGTTTATATACCATGGCTACAATAAGCGGACCGCCGATAGCACCTGCCTGCCATGCCGAACTGCTCCATGTTGATGCACTTGAATACTCATTCCGGGGAACTATCTGCGATTGAAATGCAAAGTTTGCCGGAGCAACAAATGCGCGCAAAATACCACTCAGAAATATGATACCATATATAGGCCATATACCCGTACTGAGCAATATGCTGCTATTGTTCAAGGTAAATGCGCAAAGCAGCCCTGTGCATATTGCCAGCAAGGTCATGGCTACAACTATTATCCTCTTTCGGTTAATAATATCGGCAACATGGCCAGCAAATAATGCGGTGCTTATAAACGGAATGGCCTCGGCAAGCCCTATCATACCTAACCAGAAAGGATTCTTTGTCAACTGGTATATCTGCCAGCCCACTACTACACCCTGCATTTGGGTAGCCAGGGTCATAAACAAGCGGGCAGTAATAAAGAACCTGAAATCGGGAATACGAAGGGGTGCTATTGGGTCGTGCTTCACAAGTACAAAGATAGATACGTTGCAACTATGATTTTATTACCGCTTCAAAAAGTTACTCACCTTTATTTTAACAACCATTTGGGCGTTCCCCCGCTGCGTACCTTTTTTGGGGCGGCTCTTGCTCCCTGCTTGCCTGTGTTACCTATACTCGCATCATTTACAGCTAACCCGCGCCAACCTTTTCCTAGTTCAATAACACGTAGCGCTACGTTAGGGATTGCAGTGGAAACCCCACAGCCGACCATAGGAGGCGAGGAGTTGTAACGTAAAGCCCGACCCGCAGGGGAACGCCCCATAATTAATTAAAAATTAGGAATTAAAGGCCTTAAGGATTTTGGATAACTAACGACTAATCACTTACGACTATCGACTATTAAATAGCCATTAAGGCAAGTAACTCAGCCTTCTTCTGGCGGGAAACCTCAATGGTTGCACCATCGGTCATAACCACATAGCCGCCATCGCCCTTAATGTATTTAGTGATCTCGGACAAGCAAATAAAATGTGTTTTATGCACCCTGAAAAAAGGCTGGCCGCTGAGCATCATCTCGTAGTCTTTGAGGGTTTTAGAAGAGGTTATCTTCTTCCCTACCTTCAAATATATCATGGTATAATTTGAATCAGCTTCGAAACGAACAATATTATCAATATCTATATATAGTATCTCTTCAATAGTAGGCACTGGCAGTTTTTGTACTTTTTGATTTTGGGCAAGTGATGCCAATAGGTTCTCCACCTTCATAAAATCTGATTGGCCTGTGGAGTGCTTCTCCTCACACTTTTTAACGGCTGCAACTAATTCATCTTTATCTAATGGCTTCAGTAAATAATCGAGCGCACTATGCTTAATGGCTTTAAGGGCATACTCGTTGTATGCGGTAGTAAATATTACATCGAAGCTTATCTTTTTAAAACGGCTCAGCAATTGAAAGCCGTCGGCATGCGGCATTTCAACATCTAAAAACACCAGGTTAGGTGACAGTGAATTTATCATTTTTTCGGCCTGGTCGGCTGAGCTGGCAATACCTACAACTTTTACATTTGGGCAATACTTACCCAGTAAAATATTCAACGAGCCTGCTCCTGAGGCTTCATCATCAACTATTACGGCGTTAAGCATATTGACTTTTGTTTAGTAGTATTGGCATTATAATTTCTACGGTGGTGCCTGCAGCAGTACCATCGGCATTCTGTTTGTCAGTAAATACTACGCTCATATTGCCTGCATGTATCCGCTCCTGTGTTATCGATAGGCCCATTGAACGGTGCATTTTGGCATTGCGTATTTCAGTAGCACGCTTTCTGCCTATGCCGTTGTCATCAACCACACACTTCAGGTTATCGCCCTGTTTTTGAATAGTAATATTCAGTTTACCAGTCCTGTCTTCCAGGTGCATTAGGCCATGCCATATTGCATTTTCTATAAAAGGCTGAAGAATAAGAGGAGCAATTAAAACCCTGTCTGTATCTATGGTTTTATCAACATCTATAATATATGAGAACTTTGAAGAGAACCTTAATTGTTCCAATTCAATATACAATTCCAGCATCTGCAGTTCTTCGGCAAGGCGTATGCTTTCATATTTAGAATTCTCGAGCACGCCACGAATAAGCTTTGAGAACTTTGACAAATACTTTTGTGCCGATTCATTATTATTCTGCAGGGTAAAGTGCTGAATAGAATTAATAGCATTGAAAATAAAATGCGGGTTCATTTGCGCCCGTAAGGCACGTAATTCCATCAATGATTTTTGCTGTTCTGCCAGTTGTTTTTCTTTTTGTGCATTTTTTAACGAACGGAAAATAAGTATGGCCACTAAGGATACTATAAGCGCAATGGCCGATGCAAGCAACATTACTATTTTTTGCTTTTTGCTTTCTTCCCCAGCTATGGCTTCGTTCTTTGCCTGTTCAGCTTTTTGCAATGCCAGCTGCTTATCGTAACCTGCTTTTGTTTCCAGGCGTACTATTTCAAGGCTCTTATCCTGGCTGAACATGCTATCTTTTATAGCATTATACTTTACAGAAGCTTCATATGCTTTCTGGTATTTACCTGTTTCATTGTATAACTTGCTTAAGTCCTGGTAATCTTCTTCGGCACAGGGCAGGTAATGTAAACTATCGGCCAATGCAGCCGATTGCAGCAGATACTTTTCGGCATCGGTATAATTTTTCTGGTCTAAATAAAGGCCACCTATATTATCTTCCGAAGCAGCTACACCCTGTTTATTGCCCAGTTCATTATAGGCATCGAGCGCTTTAAATAAATATTCTTTTGCCTTGCCAAACTCTTTTTGGTCTGCATACATGCTGCCAATATTACCGGTATTAATGGCCACTCCTTCTTTATTCCCTATCTCCTCATCTATTGCCAGTGCTTTCAGTGCATATTCAAGGGCTTTATCTTTATCCCCCATAATACCATAGGTATTGCCAATGTTTCCAATGTTCACAGCTATGCTGTTCTTATTATTCAGTTCCGAATCAACCTTTAAGGCTTTGAAATAATACTCGAGCGCCTTTGTATAGTTCTTCTCATCAACATACACATTACCTATATTACCATTCACAATGGCCTGGCTTTGCTTATCACCATTATCTATATCCATTTGCATGGCCTTAAAATTATACTCGAGCGCTTTTATATAATCGCCTTTGCTTTCGTATATATTGGCAATATCGCCTGTAACAAGCGCAATAGAAACCTTATCGTTTATACCGGTTACTATGTTAAGGTCTTTAAAATAATACACCAGTGCAGTATCGTAATCGCCTTTATCAGAGAATACTGTACCTATTCTACCGGTAAACTTGGCTACGTGTCTTTTATCGTTTATGCCTTCGGCGAGCTTAACCCCGGCTGAATAATATTCTATTGCTTTGGCAAAATTGCTTGCGCTTTGGTACATAAAACCCATAAACTGGCATGCTGCCATTCCACCCTTGGTAAAATGGATATCGTGGGCCAATGCTAAGGCCTGGTTACCCAATGTTATAACCGTATCGGTCTTATTCAGGTCGGAATAAAGAGAAGCAAGCTCAAGCAGGTCGTTTACCTTGTTTGTATCCTGTTTGTCTGTCGCCAGCCTTGCCAATAAGGAATCGCCCTTACTGGCTGCCCTTACCACAGCAGAACATACAACAATGAAAAATACAATACCAATTAACTTCCGCATATAACCATTTAGCTTAACCTGCTGTAAATATACTTATTCTGTTTCTTATTCTTTACAGGGCAAAAAGAGCCAATATTCGGCATATACACAGGGTATATTTAGCGAATGGTGAATGTGGCTTAGTGAACTGCGGTTATAACCTGATAACCTACTACTGAATAATAAGCTTACCGCTTGCTTCCAACTGCCCTGTTTCTGAAATTATTCGGTACATATACACACCTGCCGGTTGGCAGCTAAGGTCAATTGTACGCAAAGCCCCTTCAGGGGTTTGGAGCAGAAGGGTGTTATATATCTTTTCCCCCATCATATTATATACCTCTACCAATGACTTACCACTAACGACTGACGACTCAATGGCAAATTTGCCATTGGAGGGATTCGGGTAGACCTTCACATGCCCATTGTTACCTGCCAACTCGTTAATTCCCACAACGCCATTCCATTGCGCAATATAATTGGCAGGCTTACCACCTGCACTGTCGAACAAGCCACCTGCAATTAAATACCCGTTGTAATTAGCCATGCATAACACAAATCCATATGTATTGGTGCTGCCGTCTAATGTCGAAAAAGTAGAACCGTTCCAATCTATTAAATGATTTATAGGATGATACCCATCAACGGTATCAAAACCTCCACCACAGTACAAATCGCCATTATACACAGCTAAAGCAGGTATGAAGCTATTTGTCTTTACCTGGCTGCTCCAGGTGGTTCCGTTCCACATGGCCAGATAGTCGGCAATGTAACCACTACGTGTTACAGACCCACCAATGTACATATTACCGTTATATTCCTTTATAGAGCCCACGGATTTGGTTATACCACCAATAGATACCCACGATGTACCATTCCATTCCGCAATATGATCAACCGGTGTAGTGCCCGAACTATCAAAGGTTCCACCTGCATATAAATTGCCATTATATACACCCAGCGCTACCACATTTCCGTTAAAACCACTTCCCACCGCTGACCATGTAGTACCATTCCACATAGCAATGCGTTTTGCCGTATTTCCACCAGCCTGGGTAAATATACCACCTGCATATAAATTGCCACCGAATTCCTGCAAGGCATACACTGTATTATTTACACCTGAGCCCAATGCTGTCCATGTTGTTCCGTTCCACATAGCAATATTCGTGGCTGACCCCGATCCGGTATTCGCGAAATTCCCGGCTACATACAGGTTGGTGCCATTTCCGGCCATAGCATACGTCTGCCCGTCATTTCCGCCTCCTACATCTGCCCATACCGATCCATTCCATTGCGCCACATTACTTACTGATACACTACCCGCAGCCGTAAACAGGCCACCAACATACAAAAGCCCATTGGTGCTGTCAAGCGCATCAACTTCGCCATTGGTACCGCTGCCCATGGTCGACCATGCCTGGCCAAACGAGAGTGAAAAACAAATAAGGGAAAATGAAAAAGTTAAGAGTAGTTTTTTGGTAAGTTTCATATAGTAGTATTTTAACCTGTTAGATATCCTTTTTTCGCAAAAGTTTAATGCCTCATTTCAATTCAAAAGTAACAATTCCTGCCCTACTTTATTACGGAATCAAATTAGGGAGCCATGCAACATAAAAAAGTATATTTGTTTGAATGAAATTAAGAGCCTTCTACCTGTTGTTCTTTATTGGCATAAGTCTATTGCCTGTAACGGTTATGGCGCAAAACAGGGCATTAGATTCGTTATTCAGGGTTTTAAAAACTGAGAAAGAAGACACCAACAAGGTAAATACCTTATATGACCTTTCCACTGCCTATTATTCCCTCGGCAATTACAAGGGGACCGATTCAGAAGCCAATAAACAACTGGCACTTGCGCTGGCACTTAATTTTAAAATTGGTGCAGCCCGGGCCTATGATATGATAGGTAAAGCATTTACAGGAAATGATAAATACAACGAGGCTTTAAAAAACTATACCGAGGCTTTAAAAATTGCCACCGAGCTGGACGACAAAAAATTACTGGCTACCGTTTACGGAGATATTGGTATAATTTATAAAAATGAGGGCAATAACGCTGAAGCACTGAAAAATCAGTTAAAAGCATTACAGATAAGGGAACAAATGGCCGACTCGCTGCATATTGATATTGTGTGCGGTAACATTGGCAATATTTATAATGAACTGGGCGATTACACTAATTCCTTAAAGTACAAACAACGAAGCCTTGAAATAGCCGAAAAAATTAAAGATACCCTGGGAATGGCATATGCCTATGGTGACATGGGTACCATTTACGTTTCACAAAAAAATTACCCTAAAGCGCTTGCTGCCCTGCAAAAGGCATTAACTATCAGTAACCAGCTTAACGATAAACAAGGGGCAGGAAATGCATACGTGAACATAGGGCTGATATATTACTACCGCAATAGCTTCGATACATCGTTAATATATTACAAGCTTGGCCTTGACCTTTACAGGGCTATGGGCTCGCAATATTTAATGTGCTATGGTTATTTAAACATTGCCAGTTCCTATACCAAATTGAAAAAATACGCTGAAGCGCAGGTTTATATAGATAGCACCCTAAGCACTTGCAAAAAGATAGGGGATAAAGAAATGCTGAAAGAAACCTACCAGGCATTAGCCGTGCTTGATAGTTCTACAGGCAAAAACATGAATGCATTTGCTGACTATAAACTGTATACCCAATACGGCGATAGCTTAAAGAACGAAGAGAGCACGAAGAAGATTGTAAGTGAGGAGATGAATTACGAGTTTGATAAAAAGCAGGCCATTGAAAAAGCTGAACAGGACAAAAAAGACCTGATAACTGAAGATAAAAGCAAAAGGCAGAAGCTTACCATATTATTTATGGCGCTTATTGCATTGGCTGTGGGTGTTATTGCTGTGGTTATTCTACGTTCGCTGCGTATTACAAGGAAACAGAAAACACTTATTGAACAACAAAAACTTGTGGTGGAAGAACAAAAACTTTTGGTTGAGCAACAAAAAGCTATTGTCGATGAAAAGAACAAGGATATTACGGATAGTATTCATTATGCATCGCGCATTCAACGGGCATTACTGACCAGCAATGATTTTATTAGTAAGCGATTGAAAGAGTATTTCATTCTGTTTAAACCACGTGATATTGTTTCAGGCGATTTTTATTGGGCCAATGAAGTGGAAACAAATGCTGGTAAACGATTCTTGATCTGTGCGGGTGATTGCACTGGCCATGGTGTACCCGGCGCATTTATGAGCTTGCTGAACATATCGTTGTTGAATGAAGTGAATATTGAAAAGAGCATACACGAACCACATGCTATATTAGATGATGTAAGGGAACATATTATAAAAGCATTGAATCCTGAGGGGCTCAGCACAGGTAGCCAGGATGGTATGGATTGTGTGCTTTGCTCATTCGACCTTACTTCGTACATGCTCAGCTTTGCCTGTGCTAATAATCCGTTATGGATAGTAAGAGGGACGGAGTTGATAGAATCGAAGGCGGATAAAATGCCGGTTGGTATACAAGAGGGGTACAAGCCATTCTCATCGCAATCGCTTCAACTACAAAAAGGCGATGTAGTGTATATTTTTACCGATGGTTATGCTGACCAGTTTGGCGGGCCTAAAGGCAAAAAGTTTAAATACAAGCAATTGCAGGAAGTATTACTTGCCAATGCACACAGGCCAATGGCTGAACAAAAAGAATTGCTTGCACTTACTATTGAAAACTGGAAGGGTGAACTGGAACAGGTTGACGATATTTTAATAATTGGTATAAGAGTATGATTAGTTTTAAAGTTTATAAAGTTTCAAAGTTTGTAAAGCTCTCATTGACTTTAGGAACTTTTTACTTTATAAACTTTTCACTTTGTTTCTCCCAGAACCATAAAGTTGACTCACTTACCCTTGCCTTACAAACTGCCCATGCCGATACCAATAAGGTAAACACTTTATTTGCCCTTGCATCGGAGTTAAAGAAGAGGGAGAAATTCTCAAAAACAGATTCAGTTGCAAAGCTGGCACTTACGCTTGCAGAATCATTAAACTTTCCTCGAGGCATAGCTAATTCGCTTGGTATACTTGGTAATTCATATTATCACCAGGGCAATTACGACACGGCCTTAATGTACTGCAATAGAGCCTTGAATATCGATAAAAAATCAGGCTTCAGAAAAAATGAAATAAGTGTTCTGAATAATATTGGCAATATTTATAACAACCAATCGAACTACCCTGAAGCGCTCGACTACTATAATAAAGCCAAGGATCTGCTCGATACCGCTAAAGACAGGAAACGTATTGCCGACATATGTAATAATATTGGTAATGTATATGAATCGAAAGGCGATCACCCGAAAGCATTGCAGGAATATTTAAAAGCATTGAAGATATATGAGATACTGAAAGACACAGGGGGCGAAGCAGTTCTGGATGATGGCATCGGCAATGTATATTCTTCGCAAAAAGATTTTCAGAACTCACTTGTTTATCATTTAAAATCCCTTGCATTGAATCAACGGATCAACAATAAAGAAGGAGCATCAATAGCATTATCGAACATTGCCGGGTTATATAATGACAAAGGTGAATTTAACAAGGCTCTTGATTATTACCTGCAGGCTTTGCAACTGGCTGAAGACATAGGCGATAAGAAAGAGATGGCAATGGTACTTAACAACAGCGGTAGCGTCTATTCAAGCCTGAACAACTATGCAAAGGCAAAAGAGCAATTTTTACGGGCTTTAAAACTTGGTGAAGAAATGGACGATAAAATTCACCTATCATCTACCTATTCGAACCTAAGTGGCGTATACCTGAAACTCAATGATAATAGGAATGCATTGGAAAGTGCAAAAAAGGCGCTTGATCTGGGTAACCAATCGGCATCACTTACAGAGATACTTTATGCCGAACAGGCCCTGAGCGAAGTATATGCCGCTATGGGCGATGGATTGAACGCAATGGACCACTACAGGAAATATGTTGCGGCAAAAGACAGTATGTATAATAATGAGAACACGAAGAAGATAGTTCAATCGCAAATGAATTATGACTTTGATAAAAAACAAGCTATTGAAAAAGAAGAACAGGATAAAAAAGACCTGATAACGGAAGATAACAGCAAAAGGCAAAAGCTTACCATATTTTTCATGGCCCTTATTGCTTTGGCTGTCGGTGTTATTGCCGTAGTTATTCTGCGGTCGTTACGAATTACCAGGAAACAAAAAGCGCTTATTGAACAGCAAAAACAAGTTGTGGAAGAGCAAAAGCTATTAGTGGAGCAGCAAAAAGCTATTGTCGATGAAAAGAACAAGGATATAACAGATAGCATTCATTATGCATCGCGCATTCAAAGAGCATTGCTGACCTCGGATGGGTATATAAACAATAGGTTAAAAGAATATTTCATTCTCTTTAAACCACGTGATATTGTTTCGGGCGATTTTTACTGGGCCAATGAAGTGGAAACAAATGCAGGCAAACGCTTTTTAATTTGTGCGGGTGATTGCACGGGTCATGGTGTACCGGGTGCATTTATGAGTCTGTTGAATATATCGTTGTTGAATGAAGTGAATATTGAAAAGAGTATACACGAGCCACATGCTATATTAGATGATGTACGAGAACACATTATAAAAGCATTAAATCCTGAGGGGCTCAGCACGGGTAGTCAGGATGGCATGGACTGTGTGCTTTGCTCGTTCGACCTTACTTCATACATGCTCAGTTTTGCCTGTGCCAATAACCCGTTATGGATAGTAAGAGGGACAGAGTTGATAGAATCGAAAGCCGATAAAATGCCGGTTGGTATACAAGAGGGGTACAAGCCATTCTCATCGCAATCACTTCAATTACAAAAAGGTGATGTGGTTTATATTTTCACCGATGGCTATGCTGACCAGTTTGGCGGGCCTAAAGGCAAAAAGTTTAAATACAAGCAATTGCAGGAGCTGTTACTTGCCAATGCACACAGGCCAATGATGGAACAAAGAGATCTGCTTGCACTTACTATTGAAAACTGGAAAGGTGAACTGGAACAGGTTGATGATATTTTAATAATTGGAATAAGAGTATAATGAAACATGTTCTTCTATTCATATTAATGCTATCGGCCGTCATGCTACCGGCAACCAATTTGAATGCTCAAAAAACAACCAACGATTCTATTCTATCCGTTATAAAAAATGAAAAAGAAGATACCAATAAAATATTACATATTCTTTCATTGGCAGATGGTCTGTATGTAAAGGATGAATATAGTATCACAGATTCGTTAGATAGGGTAGCCTTGGCCTTGTCTGAAAAACTTGACTTTAAAAAGGGTTCTGTAAAAGCATATGGTTTGCTAGGTAAAATATTCATCTCACAAGGCAATTATGCTGAAGCATTAAAATACCTTAACCATGCCATGGATATTTCAAAAGAAATTGGCTACATAAAAGGTATAGCAACTGCACTAGGAAGTATCGGCAACATATATTATAACCAGGGAAAATATCCCGATGCCTTAAAAAACTATATAGAAAGCGAGAAGTTATATGAAAAAATGAAAGATGACCGTGGCATGGGTGCAGAGCTTGGGAACATTGGCCTTATAAACTACGAACAGGAAAACTATACTGAGGCCGTAAAAAATCAGTTGCAAGGCATAGTAATGGATTCATTGGCAGGCAATGTATTTGCCCGTGAGAACGCATACGGAAATATTGGCAATGTTTACTATGCACAAAGAAAATTTGATGATGCGTTAAGGTATTACACACGTAGCCTGGCAATAAGCAAAGAAATAGGCGATATACAGGGCTCCGCTTTGATGTATGAGGGGATGGGGGTTATATGCCAGGATCAGGGCAAATACAATGATGCCTACAAATATTTTTGCGAGGATATGAAAATTGTAAAACAGATCGGCGACAAGATGGGTATTGCCAACTCGTATCAGTATTCGGGAAGGGTGCTGACAAAACTGAAAAGATATGCAGAAGCGAAAAATGATATTGATAGCGCCATTCTACTGGCAAAAGAAATTAATAATAAGCCGACCCTTTCAAATGCCTATGCCGGGCGCATGTACATAGACACTGCTAATTCAGACTATAAAGCAGCTTTCGCCGATTATAAATACTATATAATATACCGTGATAGCCTGGTAAATGAAGAGAACACAAAAAAAATAGTAAGCGAACAAATGAACTATGAATTTGATAAAAAACAAGCGGAACAGAAAGCAGAACAGGATAAAAAGGATGCCATTGCGGCAGCTGATAAGAAAAAACAGAATGTTATAACCATAATGGTTGCCATTGGGCTGGCCCTTGTATTGGTATTTTCAGGCCTGCTTTTTTCGCGATTCAGGGTAACACAAAGGCAAAAAGTAATAATAGAAAGACAAAAGGCTATAGTAGAAGAAAAGAATAAAGAAGTAACCGACTCTATTACGTATGCCAAACGTTTGCAGGATGCAATTTTACCTCCGCTTAAATTGGTAAAACAGTATTTGCCTGAATCATTTCTGCTATACAAACCCAAGGACATTGTTGCCGGAGATTTCTACTGGATGGAAGTTGCCCCATCCCTACCTTCCCCATTGGGGAAGGAGAGTGCAGAGCCTGAATACTTTACTGCTGACCCTGCTCTGTATGCAAGCCTTAAAACAAAAGCAGATGCATTCAGAAACCAACCTACTGAAGCCGAAAAAATTGCCTGGCAACTATTAAAAGATAATGCAACTGGTTTTCATATTCGCAGGCAACATATAATTGGGCAATTTATAGCAGATCTTGTGAACATAAAAACGAAAGTAGTAATTGAAATAGATGGAGATGTTCACGACTACCAGAAGGAAGAAGATGCAATACGAACACATTGGCTTGAGAAAAAAGGGTTTGAAGTAATTCGCTTCAGAAATGAAGAGGTAATCGGTTCACCTGATAGTTTTTTCAATAAAGTCAGAAAAAAACTACAGGAACGTGAACAAAAAGTCCTCCCTAATGGGGAGGATTTAGGTGGGGCTGGCACTATTTATATTGCCGCCGCCGATTGCACAGGCCATGGCGTACCCGGAGCAATGGTTAGCGTAGTATGCTCTAATGCACTGAACAGAACTGTAAAAGAATTTAAAATAACTGAAACAGGTAAGATACTCGATAAAGTCCGTGAACTGGTATTGGAAACATTCGAGAAAAGTGAAAGCAATGTACAGGATGGTATGGATATATCGTTATTAGCCATCAGTCGGAAGTCGTTAGTCGACAGTATAGAAGTGCAATGGAGCGGTGCATTCAACTCACTATGGTATATCCAGAATGGGGAAATGAAAGAAGTACCTGCTGATAAACAACCTATAGGAAAAACAGATAAGCCCCTACCCTTCTCTACCCATAACTTAAAATTGCAAAAGGGATATACACTTTATCTGCTCACTGATGGCTACGCCGATCAGTTTGGAGGGATAAAAGGAAAGAAATTTAAATATAAACAACTGGAAGAATTATTGGTGGCGAACTGTTCTAAGTCAATGGATGAGCAGAAAAGTATTCTGAATGAAACTATTGAGAATTGGAAAGGCAGCCTTGAACAGGTTGATGATATATTGATAATTGGAATAAGAATATCATGAGTTATAAAGTTCATAAAGTTTTAAAGTTTGTAAAGCTCTCATTGACTTTAGGAACTTTTTACTTTATAAACTTTTCACTTTGTGTTGGCCAAACCCACAAATTAGATTCTTTATATACTGCTATAAAAACTGAGCAGGATGATACCAATAAAGTAAACACCCTAAACAACTTAAGTGAGCAATTATGGCGCACGGGGCAGGACAGTCTTGCATTATTATATGCCAGCAATGCAGCGTCGCTGGCAAAGAAACTGGACTTCAAAAAAGCTATGGCAGCGGCCTATCGGAATTCTGCCATTACGTATTGGTACCTGGGCAATTATCCGAGGTCGCTCGAATATGATTCCCTGGCATTATTGATAAACATGAGCATTGGTAATAAAAGTGGTATTGCATCCAACTATGGCAATATGGGAATTGTTTACCTCGACCAGGGTAAGTACACGGCTGCGTTGGAATATTTCATGAAAGGCTTAGCCATATCGAAGGAAATTGGCAATAAAAGCGGCATGGGTTCAAATATGGGAAATATTGGGCTTGTGTATTGGAACCAGGGTAATTATCCTGTGGCGCTCGATTATTATTTCAAAGCATTAGAAGTAAATACTGAAATTGGAAATAAAGCGGCGGCAGCTAATAACATGGGGAACATTGCGGTTATTTATAACGAACAAGGCAATAAAGATAAAGCGCTTGAATATGACCTGAAAACACTTGCTATTGAACAGGAAACAGGAGATAAAAATGGTATGGCCCGCAACCTGGGCAACATAGGATTGGTTTACAGTGAGATCAACAACAGTGACAAAGCATTTGAATATGATGAAAAAGCACTTGCATTGAGCAGGGAATTAGGTAATAAGAATGATATTGCCCGCATTCTCGGTTACCTGGGAACGCTTTATCTCGAAAAAAAAAACCTTTCAAAATCGTTAGATACTTATAGTGAAGCGCTGACCATAAACAGAGAGATAGGGAATAAAGATGGTATTGCCGTTGGCCTGTGTAACCTGGCAAGTGTAAATTCAAAACTAAAAAAATTCGCACTGGCCCGTACTGAACTTGATTCATCACTTGTGCTTGCCAAAAGCCTTGGCGAAAAAGATATTATAAAAGATGTGTATCTCGGTTATACTGATATAGACAGCAGTATGGGTAATTATAAAACAGCTTACGAAGATTATAAAAAAGTGATAATTTATCGCGACAGCATGATCAATGAAGCGAATACAAAAAAAACGGTACAGGCCCAGATGAATTTTGATTTTGAGCAAAAACAAGCGGCGGAGAAAGCAGAACAGGATAAAAAAGATGCCATAGCTGAGCAGAACAGAAAAAGACAGATCATCATACGGAATTCGTTCATAGCCGGCTTTGTACTAATGATAGCGCTGGCATTTTTCATTTTCAGAGGGTACAGGCAAAAACAAAAAGACAATATTCTTATAACAAAGCAGAAAGAAGAAGTAGAAAAACAAAAACATATTGCAGAAGAACAAAAAAAGTTAGTTGAAGAAAAGAATAAAGACATTTTAGATTCCATTAATTACGCCAAGCGATTGCAACAGGCCATTCTGCCGCCCCTCAATTCAATACAGCAGGCTTTACCTCAATCATTTGTACTTTATAAACCGAAAGACATTGTAGCCGGAGATTTTTACTGGATGGAACACATCCCTCTCCTCGCAGGAGAGGGTCAGGGTGAGGTCGTATTAATTGCCGCAGCCGACTGCACAGGCCATGGCGTACCAGGTGCGCTGGTTAGCGTTGTTTGCAGTAATGCTTTACACAGAACCGTTAATGAACTTAAAATAATTGAACCGGGCAAAATTCTCGATAAAACAAGGGAGCTGGTCTTAGAAACATTCGCTAAAAGTGAAAGTAATGTGCAGGATGGTATGGACATATCGTTATTAGCCATCAGTCGGAAGTCGTTAGTCGACAGTATAGAAGTGCAATGGAGCGGTGCATATAATTCATTATGGTATATTCAGAATGGAGAACTGAAAGAAGTACCTGCCGATAAACAACCTATAGGAAAAACAGATAACCCAAAACCTTTCACTACACATTCTATACCCATCCCAAATGGGGAGGGCAAGGGAGGGGCCGGGACTACCTTATACCTTTTCACCGATGGTTATGCTGATCAGTTTGGTGGGCCTAAAGGCAAAAAATTCAAATACAAACAACTGGAAGAATTATTGGTGGCTAATTCTTCTAAATCAATGGATGAACAAAAGAACCTGCTTAACGAAACCATTGAAAAGTGGAAAGGCAGCCTTGAACAGGTTGATGATATATTGATAATTGGAATCAGAGTGTAATTTGATGATTTGGTGATTTGATAATTTGATAATTTGATAATGATAAAACTATCTGAAACCCTTTACTGTTCTTGAGCGAAGCCAATTTCATATCGCAACTACGTGAAGGCAACCAAAGTGCTTACAAGGAATTAGTAAAGCAGTTCGGCAACAAGGTCCATAATACGGTAATTGGCATTTTGCAGAATGAAGAAGATGCCGAGGACATTACCCAGGAAGTATTTATAGAAGTATTCCGTTCGGTACATGGCTTTAAAGGAGAGTCAACCTTATCGACATGGATATACAGGATATCGGTAGTAAAGTCGCTTGAGTTCTTACGAAAGAAGAAACGCAAAAAGCGGTTTGCAATCGTGCAAAGCCTTTTTGGCATGGAAAGCGTATTGCCCGAATTAGACAAACCCGACTTTTACCATCCCGGCGTGCAATTAGAGAACAAAGAACTTTCAGCTATATTGTTCAAGGCCATCGATCAGTTAGCCGAAACCCAAAAGACCGCTTTTGTATTGCATAAGGTAGAAGGGTTGAGCTACGCCGAAATAGCCGATATAATGAAAACATCGGTGCCATCGGTAGAGTCGTTGATGTTCAGGGCAAAGCAGAACCTGCAAAAACTATTGGCCGATTATTACAACAAACACGAAAATAAGCGCAAGTAAATAAACAAACCAGCATCTAAAAAGTATGGAACCGAAAAAGAACCAGATTCAGCAAACCATGGAAAGCCTCGACGGAATGACACAGGCAACAGCCAATCCATTCCTGTTCGACAAGGTAATGAACCGTATGCGCAATGCGGGCCAAACTCAATTGGTTAAACCGGCCACCCTACGCATGGCATTTGCCGTTGCCGTTGTTATTATTGGCGTAAATGTATTCAGCCTGTTGCATTTCAACAGCAATTCATCAGCTCGCCAAAGCAATGCATTTCAACAGGAATATTTTTCATACATCACTAATTTTTAATGCGTATGGAAAACAACAGGTTCCTTAAAATTGTAATTGTTGCATTGTTGCTTATCAATATAGGTGTATTGTCGTATGTATGGATGGGTGCACATAATGGCCCGCCGGGTGATGGCCACCCGCCAAGACCCGATGTATTCGGTTACCTGTGCAAAGAGTTGGCTTTAGACGACGCACAAACCAAACAATATGCCGCCCTGCGCGATGAACACCACCGGGCTATGCAAGCCATACAACACAAAAGCCATGAGTTACGCGATCGCTTTTTCGATATGCTGCACGTATCTCCTGTCGACTCGGTAGCTATAAAAAATATGTCCGATTCTATTGCCCACACACAAGAACAAATTGAGCTGGTTACCTTTTATCATTTTCAAAAGGTTAGAGCCATTTTGCGTCCTGACCAGCAACGACACTTTGATTCTATCATCCAGGAGACTTTAAGCATGATGGCACCCGGTCATGATTCTCCTCCTGCGCTTAAGCCTTGATTTAATTTCCTTCCGGACGTTTTCTTGGCGGGGCGGCTCTTGCTCCCTGCTTGCCTGAGTTTCCTATACTCGCATCACGAACAGCTAACCCGCGCCCACCTTTTGCCTAGTTCAATAAGCAACATAGCACGTAGCACGCGTTAGGGATTGCAGCGTAAAGCCCACAGCGCAGCGAGGACTTGCAGCGGATAGCCCGACCCGAAGGGGAACGCCCGAATAATTATATATTGTATACCGCAAGTTTAAATTTGTAAGAGCATCAAAAGAATAACAAACACCAATTAGAATGAAAAAAACAATCATTGCAGCACTTATTATTGCAGCAGGTATACAAAGCTCAATAGGGCAAATACCTGTAATATCGTCGTGGATAATTAATACCACAGGCGCGTATGGCGAAGTAGCCGGCCATTCCGATACCATTGAATCGAATGTACTGAAAGACCAGTTTGACAGTAACTACGTATACATTACTACCAACTGCATACCGGGTTATGATATAGGCCCCTGGTCGAAAAACCCAAACTGGGCAAAGAACCAGAACTTTTGTTTTAAAATCACACGCAACCCGGTAAAAAACACTGGCACTGCTGTTACCGTTGGCCTGGGCCATATTGGTATATGGAGCAACGGCGTAAGCATTTACAATGCATGGGATGCTAATTCCTATAACAACCTTGGTTACTGGGACCAGAACGCATTGGTGTTTGAAGGTATATCATTCGATACCTGTTTGGGGCACCCTTCGCAAAACGGAGAATATCACCACCACGTAAATCCTAAATGTTTGTATAACGATGCCGATAGCAGCAAGCACTCCCCTATTATCGGGTATGCCTTCGATGGGTTTCCTATTTATGGTGCCTATGGGTATGCAAATACCAATGGCACAGGTGGACTAAAAAGAATGATAAGCTCATATGTGCTCAGAAAAATGGTGAACAGAGATACATTACCGAATAGCACTACAGCCTTAGCACCTGCTGATGACGGACCTGCGGTAAGTGGAACCTACCCGCTGGGCGATTATTTACAGGACTATATTTACGATACGGGTTATGGCGACCTTGATCAACACAATGGCAGGTTTTGTGTAACACCGGAATATCCCGGAGGCATATATGCATACTTTGTAACTATCGATTCAAAACGCAACCCTGTGTATCCTTTTGTACTCGGCCCTACATATTACGGAACTGTACCTACAGGCAATACCGGGCCAACAGGCGGGCACAATACCATTACCGACTCAACGGTAGTATTTACATCGGTGCAGAGTGTTCAGAAAACAATTAAATTTGATGTAGAGCCGAATCCGGTAAAGGACTATACCTATATTTACTTCGATCCGGTAAGTGATAATAATATGCTGGGAGAACTTTATAATTCAAACGGGCAGTTGATACGCACATTCAAAAATATTCAGCCAAGTATGAGCTACGGAGTTGATTTCAGCGCCTACCCTGCAGGTATATATTTCTTCAAGGTGCATACATCTAATGTATCTGCCGTGCAGAAGATCGTTAAAATAAACTGATGCTGAAAAAATTTCTGTATACAATGTTTTGCATAGCAGCCCTTGTGGCTGCTATGTCTTTTACTGCACATACCGGTTCGGTTACTATTGCGTTCAGCAATTATGTGGGTAACGATATGTTGAAGCTCGATAGCGCAACATACAAAAATGAGTTAGGGCAGCCTTACACCGTTTCAAAATTCAAATACTATGTGGGCAATATTCATTTAAAGAAAAGCGACGGTACCGAATATATATCGGACAAATACTATTTAATTAATGAAGAAGAAGCCGCATCGAAACAAATAACATTAAGTAATGTACCGGAAGGTAATTACACAAGCCTGAGTTTTATATTGGGTGTAGACAGTCTGCATAATTGCAGCGGTGCACAAACCGATGCGCTTGACCCTGTTAACGCTATGTTCTGGGCATGGAACACGGGCTATATATTTTTAAAGATGGAAGGCAGATCGCCGGTATCAACGCAACCTGGCCATTTACTTGAGTTTCATATTGGCGGATATATGCAACCTAATAATTGTATACGCACAATTAACTTGCCATTAAAAAACGGAATGCAAGTTGCAGGTAAAACAACCACATTGAATATTAAAGCAGATGTGTCAGAGCTTTTCAAAACGCCAACTACAATCGATTTCGCTAAGCTATCATCGGTAACCGATCTTCATAATGCAACAACCATTGCTAATAATTACATGGATATGTTCAGCATTCAGCAATGAAAAACAAGCACGCCTTCATACTCGGTTTATGCTTACTCTGCATTGGCTTTACTGCATTTAATGCAGGCGATGACTATTTTACCATTACCCAGAAAGATGTTGCGCTCGACTTTCCCAAAAATTTCCCAAAACCCCTTTATACTTTTAAAGACAATACCCCTACTCCCGCCGGCTTCACTCTTGGCCGTAAATTGTTCTATGACCCTATTCTTTCGCGCGATAGTTCTATCAGTTGCGGCTTTTGCCACCAGCGCATTGCTGCCTTTGCGCATATCGATCACCCAATAAGTCATGGTATAAACGGTTTGCTTGGCAAACGTAATGTACCTCCTCTCCAAAACCTTATATGGCAAAACTCATTTATGTGGGATGGCGGCGTAAATAATTTAGAGGTACAGCCCATATCGCCCATTACCAACCACGTAGAAATGGCAGAAGACCTGGGGCATGTAATTACCAAACTGAAACGCAGTAAAACTTATGTTGCCATGTTCAACGATGCATTTGGCGATACTATTATTAATTCACAACGCTTACTGAAAGTATTGGCTCAGTTCACCGGACTTATGGTATCGAACAATTCGCGCTACGATAAATATATGCGGGGTGAAGACACATTATCAGCCGCTGAGTTACATGGTCTAAAACTGTTCAGAGATAATTGTGCGCAGTGCCACAAAGAACCTTTGTTTACCGATAACAGTTACCGCAACAATGGTTTGAAGTACGACAGCGCTTTCCACGATTCAGGCAGAATGGCCATTACAGGCAACAAAAACGATTTCATGAAATTCCGTGTGCCCAGCCTGAGGAATATTGAAATGACCTACCCCTATATGCACGATGGCAGATTCCATACCTTAAAGCAGGTGCTCGACCATTATACGCAAACATTTACCCGCACGCCAACACTCGATGGTATCCTGGTAAAGGGCATTTCACTTTCCGAGCAGGATAAAACCGATATTATTGCTTTCTTAAAAACGCTTACCGACAAGACCTTCCTCTACGACCGCCGCTTTGCCGACCCTAACTTTGTGAGGAATTAAATGGAACGCAGATGACGCAGATAATTAAGATTTAAAGCACTGATCTTATTTTATCATAAGCAATCAGCGGTATCTTAGTTCTATAAATTCTTCACTTAAAAATACTTTCATCCGAACGGAGTCCAGATAATTAAGATTAAATGCCCTAATCTTATTTTATCATAAACAATCAGCGGTATCTTAGTTCTATAAATTCTTCACTTAAAAACACTTTCATCCGAACGGAGTCCAGATAATTAAGATTAAATGCCCTAATCTTATTTTATCATAAACAATCAGCGGTATCTGCGTTCTATTATCTACTTCTTCTGAAACACCTTTTTACCCGAAGCCCCCAATAACATAAAGTGCTCATCAATGGAATTAATATTCACATCGGTATACTTGCCGTACCCATCCTTATACTCGCGTAAGGAATAACAGGTAACCGCATCGGTAGAAAGAAAATTATCGATAAACTTATAGCTCCAGTACGATTGGTTACGGCTTGGTGCACCATTCATAGTAACTATTACTGTCTCGGCCAGGGTATCGGGCGAAATAACCAGTCGGTGTGCTGTGTCGCCAACCTCTACCCATGTACCAATGAGCAGGTCTTTTATTTTGTTGGTATCAAGTTTCTGACAAGGATCATATGCCTTTTGAGCAAAGCCAACTGTTGCAATAAGCGCTAATGCAAGTGTACCAATAATGCGTTTCATATTCGTATGGGGTTTAATAAATCAAAAGTAAATCAATTCCGGAAACAGAAACTATTTATTTCCTTTTTCGACAAGTTTCCCTTTATCATATACCACCTCTTTTATCAATTTACCATCTTCTGAATAATACCTCCAAGTTCCATCGGGCTGTGCATTGTAGGAAATCTTTTTTATATCATCCTTTATCTTATTAAAGTCATCCATACCAATTATATCTTTTGTCGAGTCATTCATCATAACATAGCTTTCTTCGGATTTAATTTTGCCATTGGGGTAATACGCTATCAGCCTACCTACAACTGCATCCGTATAAAAATACCCGTCACTCGCTTTATATAGTGTATCATTCCCATACACATAATATATTCTATGTTGTATTTTAGAAAGATATTTGTCAAACTTTTTACTCCCACGTTCAAATTTGGTTATTTCTTTTTTTGTTAAGTATGGTCTGTAACGACTGGGAACAATTGTATCGACATCATCACTATGAAGAAAAATCATGATTGGTTCTATTTTATAGCTACAACCCGCAACTAAGAATACAATCAGTATAAGAACAAATGCCCTCATTGCCTTCTTTTTCAATACAATTCCGGTAATAAAACTATTGCAACACAACCTTAGTCACAGCAACATTGCTCCTATCAGCGTTAAATGCTTTTATAAAGTACACACCCTTTGCAAGGTTGTTACCTGATAGTTCATATTGTTTGCCTGTGCATTCTATACTTTCCACAACACGGCCAGTCATATCATCAAGTTCTAAATAGTGTTTGCCATCGGTATTGAACACCACGCTGGTTGAACTGGTAAAGGGGTTCGGGAAACAACGTATGTTCAATACAGGTGCAGCAATATTTTCAACTGATACTATTTTTGTAGCAATTGTGCTTACCGTAGTATTTGTTTTCACAACAGGGTTAGCATCAAAATAAATACCTGCAGTGTTCTTTATTACATCTCCACCCACATCGGTATTCATAGGATATATAGTGTATTCCAGTATACCTATGCTGCTTGTTTTGCTCTTGGCTGTATCGGGCAGGTCAATATTATCAAAGGTAAACTTTACAATATGGCCTGATGCAATAGTAGTAACCACCTGGCTACTGCTCGATGTTATTCTAAGGGTTGTAGGGTCAACATAAGGGCTTAGGGTATCTATTACCACTACATTATGAGTAACTGCTGTTCCCGTATTCTGAAAATGAATGGTATAGGTAAGTTGTAGTGTATCCGAAATATCACCTGCCGGCATTACACTCTTTTCGTTCGGATCGAATGGTAAACCAACACAATTGTTTAACGATGGTTTTATCCAATAGGTAACACTGTTATTTGAAGGGTTTGAATCGCCTGCAAGAGGTGTAATAAAGAGGGAAGCAAAAATACTATCACCGGCTGATACATTGCTGGTATTTCCTGTTAAGGATACGCAATGTATCATGCCCGTATCTGAAAGATTACTGTAATTCCATATCAATGTATCTCCGCTTACATGCGCCACGCTATCAGAAATGGTATTGGTTATATGAAAAGCGGTATCGAGCAATAATTTCATAGCGCCTTTAACAACAGTGCATTTATTATTAAATATACAAGCCTGTATAGAAACAGTTGAAACATTAGGTGTGTCTACACATATTTGCAAACTACCTGTAAGGTCGAAGCCACTGCCGGGATAAACACCTACAGGTGACGAAACAGTTGCTGAACAACCCGAATCAGAAGTAATATGTTCAGAAACAGTATACATACCATCGGTTACAAATGTGTGAGTAGGATTTTGCAAGGTTGAAGTAGCTCCGTCTCCAAAACTCCAATTCCAGGAATTTATACTGCCTGTACTTTCATCAGTAAAAGCAATTGTATTTCCACTACAAACTCCTGAATAGGTAAATGCAGCAGACGCATTTATTACGTGTACTACAACCGTAGCCGAATCAACGCAACCAATTGTATTTGCACCTATTAAAGTATAGGTTGTAGTAACCGAAGGAGTAGCAATTATAGTAGCACCTGTAGAAGCACTAAGACTAATGGCAGGGCTCCAGCTATAGGTTGATGCACCTGCGGCAGTAAGAGTTACTGAGCCTCCGGCACACGTTGAAACTCCTGATGTGGTTACTGTCAATACAGGTGAAGGAATAACAGCAACAATAGTTGTTCCTTTTAATACACTACCGCATCCATCATTAACTGTTACTGAATATGTAGTAGTTGAGAGAGGAATAGCTTGAATAACAGCACCGGTCATTCCGCCCGGGGCCCATGTATAGGTATAATTACCATCTCCTCCGCTTGCATTTGCGTATATGTTTGCAGCATTTCCTTCGCAAGTAGTATCATTACCACTTACCACAAGATTTAATGGTGGATTTACAGAAACCGTTACACTTACAGGTGCCGCATTACAACCATTATTATCCACTACCGATAAAGTATAAATAGTGGTAGCTGCAGGAGAAACACTTAGCGATGAAGTAGTATTACCGCCGGGGGCCCAGCTATATGTATATGGCGCTGTTCCACCTGTAACGGAATCGGATAGAAGAGATGAGCTACCAATACAAATATCTGGAGGTGAAGCAGAAGCAGTAGCCACAACAGCCGCGGGCTGGCTCACTACAAGTCCCGTTGTATCTACTGTGCATTTATTAGCATCGGTAATAAAAACTGAATAGGTCCCCGGGCATAAATTGTTAATGTTGACACTTGCTTGACTGTTACTCCATAAAAAACTATATGGTGCGGTTCCTCCACCTATAACGGCATTAGCCGAACCATTGCATGCCCCATTACATGAAACAGGAAATGCTGTGGCACTAACTTTTAACTGCGCAGGTTGGGATATGCCCACGGTTGCAGTTGCAACACAACTATTACTATCGGTTACGGTTACAGTATAAATACCCGTAGCAAGATTGCCTATACTGTCTTTCGTACTTCCCGTATTCCAAGTATAAGTATATGGCGTTTTACCACCCGAAGCATTAGCCACGGCAGTGCCGGTTGAACCACCATAACATAAAACATTGCTTGGTATAACTGTTACTGTAATTGTAGGGCATACCATTGTGGTACCCGATTCTTTAGCTGTTGTTATACCACCTGCATACAAACTCGCCGAAGCAAGAATACCGCTTAGCAAAAGTGCTGACTTACGCATAATTTTTTTCATGGTGAGTGGTTATTTAATTATTGTAATACAATTTTAGTTACTGCAACATTGCTCTTATCCGCATTATATGCTTTTATAAAGTACACACCCTTTGCAAGGTTGTTGCCTGATAATTCATATTGTTTGCCTGTGCATTCTATGTTCTCAATGGTTCTGCCCGTTACATCATTTACTTCAATGTAATGCTTACCATCGGTATTGAACACCACACTGGTTGAGGTTGTGAACGGATTAGGGAACACCGCAATATTAAATGATGCCGATACATTGTTTACACTTAATGGACTACCAACTATCGGGCTAATGGTAGTATTTGTTTTTACCACTGGGTTAGCATCGAAATATATTCCTGCATTGTTCTTTATCACATCTCCTGCTACCGCGCTGCTCATTGGGCTTATAGTGTATTTAACCACGCCTATGCTGCTTGTCTTGCTCATAGCTGTATCTGGCAGGTTTATATTATTGAATGTAAAATGCACAATATTACCAGAGGTAATGGTTGTAACCACTTCACTGCTGCTCGATGTTACTTTCAATGTTGTAGGGTCAACGAACTGACTAAGTGTATCGATTACCACCACATTCTTTGCAGGTGCCGTTCCTGTGTTCTGGAAATGGATGGTGTAACTCAGTTGTTGTGTGGCTGAAATATCGCCTTCGGGCAACACGCTCTTTTCATTCGGGTCGAATGGGAAACCAACACAATTATATGGGTAAGGTTTAACCCAATAGGTTACGCTGTTATTAGAAGGAACTGAGTCACCCGAGGTTGGTGTAATGAACATCGACACGAAGACGCTGTCTCCCACAGGTACATTACTTACAGTTCCCGTTAAGGTTACACAATGTGTTTTTCCGAAATAGGAAAGGCTATCGTAATTCCATATCAGTGTATCTCCGCTTACATGCGCCACGCTATCCGATACGGTCTTGGTTATATGAATTGCTGTATCGAGCACTAATTTCAATTGCCCGTTCATTACCTGGCAACGGTTATTGAATATACATGCCTGTATACTTGCTCCTGAAACCTTAGGCGTATCGATACACACCTGCAGGTTGCCGGCAAGGTCGAAACCATTGTAAGGTGTTACGGTAACTGTTTCCACTGCGTTCACACTGCAACTGCCTTTCGACCCAATTACTGTATATGTTGTTGTTACTGCCGGAGAAACTGAAATTGCTGAAGTTGTAGCGCCTGTGCCCCACACATATGTTGTGGCGCCACTTGCAGTAAGCGTTGTTGAATTGCCCGCGCAAATAAGGCTATCGCCAGTTATTTTAACAGTTGGAGATTTACTTACCACTATCACTATTGAAGTATCTTTTACACAACCATTGTTCGATACGCCAACCGTATACGTAATTGTAATAATAGGGCTAACAACAACCGTACCCGTAGTTGCACCTGAACCCCATGAATAACTGGTTCCGCCTGTTGCTGTTAATGTATCAGGCGTACCTGAACATAAAGCCGTTTTTCCTGATAAGGTCACCACCGGTGTTGAACCTATAGATACCGCAATAGTTTTTGTAGCGGAACAACCTGTTGTAGTACCCGTTATTGTATAGGTTGTTGTTACCGACGGAGTTGCAGTTACATTTGCTCCGGTAGTTGCAGATAAAGCGCTGTCAGGCGCCCAGGTATATGCCGCCGCACCGGTTGCCTTTAATGCAGATGAGCTACCCGCACACATGCCGGCAGGGGAAGCTGTTGCATTTACAGTCGGGGTGGCATTTACTGTTACCGCAACAGTTGTTTGCGTTGCCACACAACCAAAGGCCGATGTGCCATTTACAGAATATGTTGCATTGCCGCCGGGTGTAGCCGTTACGCTGCTGCCTGTTGATGCACTAAGGGTCCCGGTAGGTGTCCATGTATAGGTTGCCGCGCCACTTGCAGTCAACACAGTTGATGCGCCTGAACAAATGGTAGTTGGTGCTGCAGTGACACTTATAACCGGTTTAGGATAAAAGGTAACTGTAAACGAAGTGTCTTTTACACAACCGCCTGCATTTTTTACAGCTACTGAATACGTTGTGGTTGAGGCAGGGCTGATAACAATACTGCTTGTGGTTTGCCCTGTGTTCCATGTGTAACTTGTACCTCCGCTGGCAACAAGTGTATCGGCCATGCCCACGCATTTCGCCACATTGCCCTTTATGGTAACCGATGGCGATACCACAACTGTTACATAACTTGTTTTGGTAAGGCTGTCGCAATAAAAACTGTTGCATGCTTTTAGTTTCACGGTATAGGTTCCGGCAGCTGCATATGCGTGTGTCGGGCTCTTTGCTGTTGATGTGCTTCCATCGCCAAAATTCCATAACCATGTAGTTCCGTTCTTGGTAGTATTAGTGAATTTCACTGAATCGCCCGTACATGTACTGGTAACACTTGCTGTATATGCCAACGCAATAACAGGATAAGGGTCAATGAATATGGTATATTCCGCATAGTTTCCGCAGAGTGCATCGCAGGCTGTGTTAATGTAACTCAGGCCTGAAGCTACGATCCGCATCCGCAAAGGAGTACTTGTTACAGCCGTGTGTGGCACTGTAAACGGTACCATTATAGTAGGGCTTCCGCTAATGTTGCCGCTTACCAATCTTTCCGAACCGCTTATAGGAAATTTACCATCATTATTATAATCTATCCATGCTACTGTATTTCCGCCTGCCTGGTAAATGAGCGTATATGAAGAATCAATCGTGAGGTGAATTTGAGGCGTACATGTAAAGTCGTTGGTAAAACCACCGCCCGGGTATGTTTGTACACCATTTAAACTAACCATCGATAATTTTCCGGCCGTGCATGCATATGCGTATTGTGTAGGCTTGCAGCTATCGGCAATCGGCACCTGCGGAATGGTAATAGGTACAATGTGCGATATTGAATCGGTACCCTTATAGTTTGTAGTTACCAGCGTTACATTGTAGTTTCCTGAAACCGTATACACGTGTGCCGGTGGTGATTGAAGTGTAGATGTGGTACCGTCGCCAAATTTCCATAACCACGATGTTGCATTATAAGTGCTATCTGTAAATGTAGTTGTGGCCGTGCAAACTGTACTTGTGGTAAATGAGAATTTCGGAACAGGCAAAACTGAATCGGGTTTAATGGTAACAGCGTAATCAGCTGTTTGCCCGCAGCCATAGCCCCCATTACCTGCACATGGGCCTGAATTCATTTTATCAGTAAACACACGCATACGCACAATGCTGTTAATTGAAGCATTCGATGGAACAGTAACATTGAAGGTAAAGGTTTGAGGATTGACCGGATCAGCCCCGGTATTATAGTAAACCCGTTCTGAAGGAACACTGAAGGTACCATCATTATTAAAATCGATGTATACTTCCACGTTAGCTGAACCCGACTCGTTTGGCGGACAATACACTGTAACCGACATAGGGTATGTATGACCCATCAGCACGGTTGCATTCTGGCAGCAGGCATAATCGAAGTAGTTATTATAACCTATAACAGTGGTGTTATTTATAGCGCCAAAAGTTACGTTAGTAATTCCCAGGGAAGCACAAACATTATTTGCCGGTGTGCAAATTGCCTTAGGCTCATTGGCAGAACTGCGTACTACTACATTGTAATAACCTATCAGTGAATCAGTAAAACAGGTCGTTGTCCTTACTGCTTTAACGTTCAATGTTGTATTACTTGTAATACCTGTACTGTAAACAAAATTTAATGTTCCGCCTGTGCCACTTTGCGCGGTACCGTTATTCGTAAAACCATTCCGCAATTGATAGGTAACACCTGTTTGTGTATTGGATACAGAGAATGTGGCAAGGTTACCGGAACAAATAGAATCAACCGTAGAAGTAAATGTTATGGGATTTATGTGATGGCCTATAACTGTAAATACCTGTTTAACGGTATCTACTCCTGTTCCGTTGGCAACAATAAGTGCAACAGTATCACTTCCTTCAATACTTAAACGTACACCTGTATTATACTGCGTGCTGAATGTAACCCTGTTCAATTGCCATTTATATGTATAGTTCGCAAAAGGAGCTGTAGAATTTAAAAGCGTAACCGAATCGCCCAGGCAATTGGAAGATTGAACACCACCCTTTACCGTAAATGAGGCAATTGGCGTAGTCGGGCAATTAGGCAGGTTGGTTGTCATTAAGGCATATCCTGCTTTGCCGACAATAATAGCATGGTTCGAATCATAACTGCTTATCATGTCCACTGTGCCGCTTTTGGGTAAATTACATTGTTCCCAATATTGGCCGCTTGTTTTTGAAATATACACGCCGCCTGTGCCTACAGCCAGAACCATAGAAGGTGTAACGGCAGAAATAACGCCTGTTGCAGGAAATGGCAAGGTTAAAACAGTGTAACTATTACCCCTGTTTGCTGATCGCATAAGGCCACCTGCCCAGGATACATATACTGTATTACTGCGGCATCGCACCTGGCTATATGTAATTGCTGTAGATGAGTCATATGCCCAGCTGGCCCCTCCATCGTACGATCTGATTATAAGCTTCTGCCCTACTGCAATAGCTGTATCGTAAGTTATATACCGTACATCATACATATTGGTTGCGCCTGCCCCGAAAGGGTTACTCCATGAGCTGCCTGAATTTGTACTATTATATAAACCACCACCTGTTCCTACTGCCACTGCCCGTGTAGAATTCACATCGAGCGCTGTTATGTATTGCGGAGCGTTAGCTACATTGGTAAGAAAACCCTGGCTCCACGATGAACCACCATTGGTAGTGTACATGATCAGCCTGTCATTCCCTCCATACATGAATCCTGTTGCAATACCACTGGTAGGCCCGTTAAGCGCCACCGACATCATTTGACAAGGGTTCACCTGGATGCCGCCAGCATAGACCGGGTTACCAACTATACTCCATGTACTTCCACCATTAGCTGTTGTAAGTAATTGGTCATACGAACCTATCCACATAATGCTTGGTGAATAATATGCCGCTGAATAAAGTTCCTGGGTAGTACCTGTATTAACAACAGACCACTGCGCATTAGCAGTTGTTAAACTGATTGCCACAGATAAAAGGGCGAGCGTAATTTTTTTCATTGAATTGTAGATTTATTTAATCAGTGGATTTATTCCACCAAATGTACTAAAAAAACCCACATTTTCAAATGCTTTCGGTAGTCGGTCTTTTTGGCTTATTAAATGGTATGAATGGTTGAGCGGATTGCATTTAGTTAACCGGCTCGTCCTGCAGCACTACACGGCCACCATAGGTAATTGATTTAATAACCTTTTCGGCGGCAGCCACTGCCTTAGATGGCAACGGTGCGTAATTTAAAAATCCTGCGTATTTCTGTCCGTTATTGTGTATCATCCAGTTCAGTTCATATACCAGGTCTTGTGCCTGCACCGTGCTACGGTTGTTATACGATTGTTCTTTATATACCATTATCCATGTAAAGCTGCTTATAGGGTAAGCGCCTTCAACAGGCGAGTTTGTTATACTTACACGTGTATCGGCAGGTATATCGCAATCGGCAGCAAGGCTAACCGTTTCAAGCGATGCTTTTACATACTTACCGGCAGTGTTCTTAATAAGGGCAAAATCCATGAATTTCTGCAATGCATAGGTAAGCTCAACATAGCCTATGGCGCCGGCTGTTAACTTTATATCTTCTGCCACACCTTCACTGCCCTTGCCGGCAATTCCAACTGGCCAGTTAGGTTCCTTGGCTGTTCCTACCTTTGTTCTCCATTCATCACTCACTTTCGAAAGGTAATCGGTAAATACATATGTGGTTCCGCTACCATCCCACCTATGTACAACGGTAATAGCCTGGTCGGGTAATTTAGCGTCCTTGTTCTCCGCTTTTATTTTTTCATCATTCCATTTCGTTATCTCCCTAAAAAAATGTCAGAAATAATATCGCCCGTAAGTTTAAGGTTTGCAATGCCGGGTAAGTTATAGCTAAGTACCACCGCACCTATACAGGTAGGGAATTCCACTACCGGTGATGTGAACATGGCCATTTCGTCATTACTGAGGTATGCATCCGATCCGGCAAAGTCAACCGACCTGGCCATTAATTTCTTTATTCCTGCGCTTGAACCAATTGGCTGGTATACCGTTTCCACACCCGTTTGTCCGCGGTATTCGTCAATCATTTTCGAATAAATAGGGTTTGCAAATGTTGAACCTGCACCCGATAATGGTGTATGGTTCATTGCTATATTTGTTTCAGGCTTGCCCGTTAAATTGCATGATATTATTACAGCACTTAGTATAGGAGCTATAAGTGCAATAACAGACAGGTTTCTTTTATTCTGTTTGAATACATTATATATACCTTTAAATTTAGGCCCGACCGTTTTTTTTGTTCCTGCAGAGAAAGTAATTGACATTGCTTTGAATTTTATATAACAAGGTTAGCTTATGAATGTAAATTCACTATTACCTTAATACTATTAATTTATTATTAGGGTGGTTATATAGTATATTGAAAGTGTTATTACCCTGAAAGTCAATTAGCCCATTAATAAAGGATTAGATGTTATATTTTTAACATCTACATCATAGTAAGTCCTCATATTTGTGGCCTAAACTAAAAACAAATATATGTTTACTGACACAGACGCACACGACGTATCATCTTTACTCGAACACACACAAGATACCTATTCACGGAAAGACCTTGATGACAGCATTGTATATGCCAAGCGCATACAGGATGGTATGCTATTGAAAGAAAAACACCTGCACCGCATATTTCCTGAGTCGTTTATTTACACACGCGCCCGCAACATTGTTAGCGGCGACTTTTACTGGTTTACCCGCATAGGCAACAAAACCATTATAGCTGTGGCCGACTGCATAGGTCATGGCATACCGGGCGCACTCATGTCTATATTAGGTATAAACCTGCTTAACCAGATAGTAATTGAAGAACGCAACACCGACCCTGCATTTATACTGCACCGGCTCGACCATAAGGTTAATAAAGCGTTCAGCTATACATCGGATATTGTAGAGGAGCATTTTGCAAAAGAATACCACGATGGTATGGATGTTGCCCTGTGCTGTATTGATAACGACACACATATAATGAAGTTTGCCGGCGCTTACCGCCCTGTGTATTATGTGCGCGATGGCGAAATGCATGAAATGAGAGGCACCAGACGGCCTATTGGCGATACAGGCGCCGAGGCAATGTTCAGCAATTACACTCTGCATCTTGAAAAAGGAGATAATATATATATGTGCAGCGATGGATATGCTTCGCAATTTGGCTACCTTATCGATAAAAAATTCTCATCGGGTAAAATGAAGGAATTATTGCTCGACATCAGCAGCAAGCCTTTTGCACAACAAAAAACCTTGCTCGAGAAAACCTTTATGAACTGGAAGCTGCAGCGCGAACAAACCGATGATGTGTTGGTAATGGGGTTTCAGGTGTAAGGCTTCGTATAAATAAAATGGCTTTGTTTGGTGCAAGGCTTTTTATTCATATATTAGCGTAAACGTTTCAATATGAGGCGCACCACTATAATATTTTCTTTCGCCTTACTCTTGTTGATCATCAATTCCTGTGAGAAGAAAACAACACCTTCTCCTACCGGACCTATTGTTGCTACAATAGGTAATTCCTTGGCAGACAATGGAACATTTTATTTCCAACCTATTTGGGTAAAATTTTCCGGAGATACTTTTTCATTCTATTCAAGATGTACGGACAATGCTGAGGAAGTAGAAGTTTATTTATGTGTTAAAACCAAAATTCCCGGCACCTTTTTGCTTTCAGCTTCAAACTATGCATTTAATGGTGCAAGTGGTTCGGGGTCATTGATTGGTTTCGCATATTATACAGATAGTACTCACACGGGTTCGGTAACAGTAACTAAATTAGATACAATAAACCATATAGCTTCAGGAAGCTTCAAATTTACCGCTGAAGAACAAGAACCGTCAAGAAATGGCGGTACTGACAATTTAAGTAATGGATCATTTACCAATCTTACCTGGTAAATTTAAATTCAACACCTGGTACGATTCGCTTAAGGACAATAGAAATAGTCTATAACTTATTTTCGCTTTTTCCAAAAGACAGAAAGCAAGCCATCAGGGTTTATTAAGGCATCTATACTTCTGTACGGAATAAGAACCTCCGGTGCACCTGCAGCGTATGAACCTATTTCATATACATTGTATTGATATAATAACCCTGCAGTAGTTATAACAAAGTTGTCATTCAGTTTAAAACTGCCTGAATCAAAATTCCAACCTGCATTACCATTCTGGGCAACGAAAAGTTTTTCTGCTATTTTATTTAATGTGTCAACATAACCTGGCAGCAGCAGTTCGTCTAACTTAATTTGTTCCCCGGTTTTAAGATCTATATTATAATAGTTACTCATGCCTGCGCCATGTGCCGCACCCGCACCGTAAGACCATTGTGAGATATAGAACCCAAGTATATAGTTGTCATTTGTCGTAATTCCATACCCAACATTTAGCGATGAACCTATAGAAGCTGTATCGTCCAAAGAAGTCAGTATTGAGTTTATACAATTATCGAACGATACGGTATCAGACAAATGCGGGGAATCATCTCCCTGGTTACTTATCAGTACATCTTTAATAAAGTTGTTGATGCTTTTTTGTATGCTTTTATCGGGAATGACAACTTGAAAGGCGGACACGCTGGTATTTGAACATGTATCGGAGCTATAGGGTGCGATGGTATCTTTTAATTTCTCTGATATGCAGAATTGTTCCGATCCGTTCTTTTCAATAATGTTTGCAAAGCCTTCGGTAACCTGCTTTAAATTAAAAGTAAATGATTTATTGTTTTTCGTTTTATCATCTCCTGCAGCCCATGTCCCGCTTATGGTACAGGTATCTGTAAAACTGCCTTTAAAAATGCCGGTCTGTTTACCATTCTCATTTGTCTCGCTCAGTAAAAAATTACCTTTACGGTCTATTTTCCCTTTTAAACTTAAACTTGTACCAATGCTGTTATAATAATAGCTTCCGGTAAGCACAGAATCTTTTTTATTAATATCCATGGTTACATTGCTTTTACCAATGGTTCCTTTCAGCTTTTTATAAAATGCTTTAGGCAAAACAATATTTGTTGTTTGGGCATAGCCATGCAGGCTGGTAACAAATACAAAAAGCATTAACAAGCAATATCTCAGGTTGTGTCGCATCTATTGAAAAATGGTAAGGGTAAAGGTAGTTATATTCAATTCAAATACTTAGCTCCTTTTTGTTTTTTCGGGCCCTTGCTATATCTATTTTAATAATTTTGGTATGTTGCTTATTGAAAAAGAGCATCCACCAAAGGTTGTATGAAGCAAACGAAAATAGCCATAATATGCCAGAATGATACATTATGGTCGCTTTATGCGTGGAACAAAGCATTGCCATTACTAAAAGAACAGGCTGAAAAGTATGAGATAGCCGGTTTTTGGGTATGCGATGAAAAATTTATGAACGTGCCAAAGAATAAAGTACTTACATGGTACTTTGATGTTTTCGGCTTATTGAACTTTTTGCTGCTGGCAATATTTAAAATAGTATTCTCATTTATAGCCCTGCTTAAACCGGGATACAAAACATCCTTCAAATCACTTTGTGAAAAGCATGCTGTTGTTCACTACACTATTAATTCGCCCAATGAACCGAAATTAACCGAATGGATAAAAACCAATAATATTGATGTACTTGTAATAATGGTCGGCCATATTTTAAAGGGCGATATACTTACGGCCCCTGCAAATACTATTATTAATAAACATGCCGCATTATTACCGGCTAACAAAGGAGTATTCCCCTATTTCTGGGCCAGTTTACATAACCAGCCACAGGGCATTTCTTTCCATAAGGTAAACAAAGCTATTGATGAAGGAGATGTTTACTACCAGGAAGAAGTAGTAGATATGAAATTGCTTTCATCGATGATTGCATTTTATTTTTATACCTATGCGAACTATGGAAAAATGCTTATGACAGCGTTAAGCAACGTAATAAATTCAAAACCAATTCAGCCACCTTCATCAATAAAGCCATCATATTACAGCGGCCCCACACCAGCAGACTATAAAAAATTCAAGAAGAATGGTGGTAAAATAATTGGTTTTAAAGACTTATTTTTACCTTTCTCTATATAGTATGCTTTCACCCATTGCCATAAATATAAACTTCGATAGCCTTAATGAAAACCTTGGCTTCCCGGCTGGTTTCAAAGACCCGAGTTTTTATGAAGTATTCGACAACTTTCTTCATTTCTCCGATAAACATAATTTCAAATACTCTATTTATATAATAGGTAAAGACCTTGAAAACCCTGAATTAAGGACCAGGGTGAAAGACTGGAGCGATGCCGGGCATGAAATAGGCAACCATAGCTACAGCCACCATTTAAATTTGGGTGGGCTTAAAAAAGATGCATTACAATACCAGGTATTAAAAGCACATGAACTGATACATACCACAACGGGTAAAGAGCCACGGGGGATGATATGCCCTGCATGGGCTACCTCGGCAAGGGTAATTGAAGTGCTGATCGAAAACAATTATATATACGATACCAGTGTTTTTCCGTCGTTTATAATTTACCCGAGTGTTGCAAAAAATGCGCTGAACCATGTAAGCAAACCAGGTAAGTTTAAAGAGATAGTTACCCGGCGCGATATATTGTATCCATTTACCAAGCCAACAAAACCTTTCTTTTCAGATAAGAATTACAAGGTAGTTGACGCCAATACAAAAGAAAAAATAGTTGTTCTTCCCCTGCCAACCTTAAGCAGAACACGTATGGCTATATGGCATACATTATTGTTCGTGTTCGGTATTCAAAAGGGCAGAAAAAAGCTTCAACAGTATCTTGATACGTATAACTACTTCTATTACCTCATGCATCCTGCCGACCTGATGGCTGAAGAATCGGTAAAAGATAAAAAGCATACCATTGAACGGATGAATGTGCCACTTGCTGTAAAGATGCAATATGCCGAAGAGATTTTTGATGTAATAAAAAACACCGGCAGGCCAATTGTTACTATGGAGCAATTAGCGCAACAGTTTATTGCAGATAACAGCTAAGATTCAGCGCTTTCGCGATACGCACTATGCTATGCCTGTGCGATAACTGATTTGCTATCTGTACACAAATGCTTTAATCCCGGCCTATTCCTTAATACCAATACAACCATTTGGTAAATATGCCATAACAATGGAATGAGGCTAATGAAAGAACTTTGCAGAGGAAATTAAAAACATAATAACCCTTCCCTAGCAAATGAAAGCACAAAACAAGCCCGGCATTTACATCACCGGCATCGGCCAACTGAAAGTTGAAAAAGAATCGCCACTGAGCATCCGCCAGATGGGCGCCAAAGCTATAAAGCTGGCTATGGAAGATGCAGGCATTGAACGTGCTGATGCCATTTACCTGGGTAATATGTTGTCGGGCATTATGAGCAACCAGCAGCAACTGGGACCATTAGTTGCCAATGAAGCAGGCCTGTTCGGTACCGAATCGGTAACACTCGAAGCGGCTTGCGGATCGGGTGGCGCGGCTGTGCGTGCAGGTATTATGGCCATTATGAGTGGTTTTTGCGATACCGTAATTGTGTGCGGGCTCGAAAAAATGTCACATGAAAATAAAGATTTTATTACAAAAGCAATTGCAACGGCATCGGACTGGGAAACCGAAGGCGGAAAGGGTGAAACCTTTGTCACCCTTAATGCAAAACTGATGCGCCTGTATATTGATAAATACAAAATATCACCCGATTCATTCGGCATGTTTGGTGTAAACGCGCACCGTAATGCATTCCTTAACCCTAATGCTCTGTTCCGTAAAGAAATAACACTGGACCAATACCTGGAATCGAAATTCATTGCCGACCCGGTTCGTATTTACGATGCATCGCCAGTATGCGACGGAGCTGCGGCTATAGTATTATCGAAATACCCTTCAAAAAAATTCAAAACCACAAACAGCCCTGAAGTAAAAATTACCGCCTCGGCCGTATCAACCGACTTTGTAGGTATCGGCGACCGTAATTCTCCGCTTATGGCTGAGGGCTTGAGACGTTCAGGCCAAAAGGCATACCAGATGGCAGGAATTACAGCAAAAGATGTTGACTTTTTTGAATTACACGATGCCTATTCCATTATATCAACCCTATCGCTGGAAGCTATGGGCTTTGCCGAACCGGGCCAGGGATGGAAACTGGCAGCAGATGGTAAAATTTTGAGAGACGGCCACATACCTATTTCAACATTTGGCGGCTTGAAAGCACGCGGGCATGCCATTGGCGCTTCGGGTGTGTACCAAACCGTAGAGGCTTACCTGCAATTAACCGACAGGGCTATGGAAAACCAGATCAAAAAAGATGTAAATGTGGGGCTTGTGCAGAGTATTGGTGGTACCGCATCAACCACTATTACGCACGTACTGGTAAAAGAATAAGTAAAGAAGATAATTCGTTCATTGTTAGCGTTCTTTTGAAATAAATATATCTACTTAACAGATTTAGATATACTATGTTATGTTATACAACCAGTATACATAAGGCTTACAGGCAATACATAAGTCGCTTATTATCAACAAAGAAACAATACGTATTGACCACCTTATATAAGAAAATAAAATAGAATTGATTTTCAGTTAACATATACTTAACAATCTGTTGTACCGTCAACTCTTTTATTTACAGTAGCTTCGATGCAAATAATTGATAGCCCCCTGTGAAAAGAATGAAGAATAGCTACTACAAACACGCCCACTTTATTTTGTGTGATTGTGTCTGGTCAAGGGAAGCATAAAGTGGATGCTTCCTTTTTTTGAATACAGCAATATAAAACAAATACGAAAAAAAACAAAAAACATGAACCCGGAAATCAAGGAAAAGAATATGGGAACCATTAAAAGAACTAATGTTAGCTCTTCAACTATACGTTCCATTGGGTATAATACACAAAGTAAATTACTTGAAGTTGAATTTTTAACCGGTGACACACATACCTTTAACAATGTACCTGCAGATACCTATTTGAGGTTTATTGCAGCAGAATCGTACACTACTTTTTTTAATGATTGCATACAGAACAAATACAAAAAAAACTAAACACACTCATAAAATATATGCACAGCCCTGTAAGGCCGTGGTACCTCCCCTGAAATTTATATGCGTTACCTACCTGAATTAAACCCTGGCGAATGAAGGAGAAGATACGAATACTGCTTGTAGATGATGAACATGATGCGCTCGAGTTTTTATCATATAACCTGAAAAAAGAAGGCTATGAGATACTTACAGCATCAGACGGAATGGAAGCCCTGAATTCAGCACAAAAGAACCATCCCAACCTTATTGTACTTGATGTTTCAATGCCCGAAATGGACGGCGTTGAAGTGTGCAAAGAACTAAGAGCATTACCGGTCACAAAAAATACACTTATTGTTTTTTTAACTGCACGCACCGAAGAATATTCGCAGGTGGCAGGCCTTGATGCCGGCGCCGACGATTATATTTTTAAACCTATTAAACCAAGCATACTCATTAGCCGCATTAAAGCTTTATTGCGCCGCGGTATACACCACGCTGAACATGTAGCCAGTCAGCAGGAAGCATTGAAGAATGATATACTTAAAATTAATCACGAAAGCTATAGTGTAACGGTAGGCAATAAAGAATATACATTGCCTAAAAGAGAGTTTGAACTGATATCGCTATTGGCTTCGAAGCCGGGTACTATTTTCAGCAGAGAATTTATACTTGCTAAAATCTGGGGCGAAGATGCCATTGTAGACGACCGCACAGTTGATGTGCATATTCAAAAGCTGAGAAAAAAAATAGGTAACAAAAGAATTATCACATTAAGGGGACTTGGCTATAAACTTGAATTGTAAGGCAGAATATATATCAGGGCTAAAGCCCTTATTGGTTTATATGATAGTTAACCCCACCTTTAAAGGTGGGGTTATTTGCAAGCCTTGCGTTTTGGGCTTTAGCCTTGAATAAAGCAAAGGATGATTTTTTCCTTTCATTACCAGATCACCAACCAAATTTCAGGATAGAATCTTTCTTTTCAACATAAGTAATTTGCATGCAAGCCTTATTGCAAAACCCGTTCAGCTTTTTCAAAAAAACCGGTTACAATTAATTAATATTCGATTCATGTTAAGGTAAAATTGTGCGTGTAGCCTTGCGGAAATTTTACACAAGGTTATGAGGGGCAACCATTTAAATTTAATTGTACTTTTTTTAGTTTGTGCATTGGCAACGGCACATGCTGCAACCATTAAGGGGCACGTGCTTGATTCTAAAACCAGCGAAGCGCTGCTTGGCGCCGTAGTTTATAATAAAGATAATAAGGCCATGAATGGTTCCACAGGGCTTGATGGCACCTACTCTATTAAAAATATTGGCAAGGGAACATATACGGTTGTTACAACTTATTTTGGTTATGTTACCATGGAAAAAACCGTGGTGATATCTGATTCTGCTGAAACGGTTGTACAGGATTTTTTAATGGAAGCCAATGTAATTAACCTGGGCCAGGTGCAGGTTACCGCCAGCGCCGATAAAGGATCGGACAACTATGCACGCACCGAAGAAAAGAATTCAGATAATGTTATTAATGTAATGTCGTCTAAAACGATACAATTACTACCCGATATTACAATTGGTGATGTATTGCAGCGTGTTTCGGGCGTTGTAGCTGAAAGGTCGCTTACCGGTGGCGGGCAATACGCTACCATACGTGGTATGGATAAACAATACAACTATACCAGCATTGACGACGTTAAAATACCGAGCCCCGACCTTGAGAACAGGTACGTGCCTATGGATATTTTCCCTTCGGAAATGGTGGAACGACTGGAAGTAATTAAAACACTTACACCCGACAGGGAAGCGGATGCTATTGGCGGCGCCATGAACCTTGTACTGAAAGACGCACCCGATGCTTTTACCCTCACCGCAAACGTAGCAACCGGATTTGACCAGACATTACTGAACAAAGGGTACGAACAGTTTAACCCGAATGTTATAAATGCAAATTCGCCTGCACAGATATACGGACCAAGCTACAAAGCAACGGTCAATGATTTCCCGACAGCCAATATAAATTACAAAGATGTAACTGCACCGCCTAACCTTGTTTCAGGTTTTACCATTGGCGACAGATTTTTTGGCGGAAGGTTCGGCGTATTGGTATCGGCCAATTACCAGAATGTGTACAGCGCTACGGAGGGCTTATGGATAAAACTGCAATCGCAGCCTGAATACAGCCCGACATATAACACACCCGATTGGGACTTTATTTCGAACCGCTATTATTCCGACCAGCAAACACGCGCTGCAGGCCATATTAAAATGGATTACATCTTCAGCCCGAAACACAGAATAAGTTTTTACACCGTGTATTCGCAAATGAGCGAAATACGTTCACGACTTGAACAGGATACGACCAACTCGCTACCTAACAGCGAAATGGATCCTCACTACCAATCGAAGGTTACATACGAGCACATTTTAAGTTCCACCCTGAAAGGAAAAGACAGCCTTGCACATCACCTGTTGCTCGACTGGACCGCAGCCTATTCAAGGGCATGGGCCAACACACCCGATTGGGATGATATTTCGATACTTGGCAGTGTAGGTGGTTCTCCTCCACCTGTTTTTTCAGGCCTTTCAAGGGTATGGCAGCAAAGCACCGACCAGGATATTGCAGGGTATATTAACCTTACCTATGACTTTACCGTTTTCGGGCAGAAAGTGGAATTGAAGGCAGGAGCCATGAACAGAGATAAATCAAGATCGGCCTATTATAACGAATACGATTTCAATGCCACGCCTACCCAGCCAAGTTATACCAACATTAACGCAATTTTGGCCAATCCTAACTATTATGTATTTGTTGATCCGCTTGGCTACCCAGGCGATAATAATACATACACCGTGCAGGAAGATGTAAATGCTTTTTACGGAATGATAAAACTAAATCTGGGCACACACATACAAATACTTGGCGGCATACGGGAAGAGAACACCGCAAGTGCATACCAGGATGCCGAGCCCGCTGACCTTGCAGGAAAGTATGGCAGCAACCAGTATACCGATGTGTTACCCAGTGCCGAAATAAAATATTCATTTACCAACAATATGGCCATTCGTGGAAGTTATTTTGCCTCTATAGCGCGCCCGGGTTTTGCCGATGCAGTGCCCACCCTAATATCAACCGATGAGTTTACACAGGAAGGTAATCCTTACCTGCAACATACCACCGCCAATAATTACGATATACGGTATGAATATTTCCCGAAACCGTCGGAGCAATTACTGGTAGGCGTATTTTACAAACAGATATACAACCCGATTGAGCTTTCAATTATACCGGGCAGCGGCCCTTCTGCCACCTACCAGCAATACCAGAATGTAGGCGGCGATTCAGTGCCGGTAATTAATTATGGCTTTGAATTTGCATACACCAAATATTTCTGGCATGTGTTTGGCATATCGGCCAATTACACCTATACCCATTCGGCCATTACCGTTAACGAATTAAAATTAGGCACAAGTTCCGTGCCCGGTGAAAGCATGAACAAGCGCGAAGACACAGTTGAAACAAGGCCCATGCAGGGACAGGTTGATAACATTGCCAACCTGAGTTTCATTTATAAAGAGCCTAAACTGGGACTTGAAGCGCAAATTGCTGTTGTATATACGGGCAAATCAATTTATACAACATCGGCATGGTACGGACTCGACCAATGGCAAATGCCAATGACCCGCCTTGATTTTTCGTTTGAGAAAAAACTCAGCAAAAAAATAAACCTGAGCCTGTACGGAAAAATAAATAACATTTTGAATACCCCGCTCACCATACGTATGTTTCCGCCAAACGCATACGCTAATACACCCGGCACAGCAGCGTGGTTGCCTAAACAGGATAGCAATGGCAGCCTGAGCAGCATAGTGGTTCAAAAAGAATATTACGGGCAAACATACCTGATGGGTGTACGATACAAATTTTAAATATTCAACTAACATTTACATAACATGTGCCGGGTATTCTTAATAATTAGTTCATCGTGACAACATACTAGCATGATGTGCTAAATCGATTTTTGCCGCAGTTTTCAACCAGACAACAATTACAAATAAAACAATCAAAACAAACCCAACAAAAATGAAAAAAAGTTTCCTATCAATTGCAGCTGCAGCCTTAGTAATAGGCCTTATGCCTGCCTGCAAAAAAACTACCACAACCGAAAAGCCTGTGGTATCAACCCCTGCTTACCAGGTAGGCCAGGCCATCAGCCCGGGCAACCTTGGCGCCGGTTCATATAAAGGCACAATGACCAGTGGCAACACCTATAACCTTACCGGAGATTTTGTTATTAACCCCGGCGATACCGTTCTGTTACAATCAGGCGTTACTGTATGCGTTAGCCCTGGTGTATCAGTAATTGTACGCGGCGTACTTATTTCATTAGGCACACAAGCAGCGCCAAACAAATTCAGCTGCTGCAGCGCTACCAAAATTGACCAGATCGGAAACCCAGTTACCAGCGACCCTGCTTACCAGGGCCTGTGGACAGGTATTGAGTGCGACACCTGCTGCACATTGTTAGATCTGCAATGGACACGCGTTGAATTCGTTGGCGGAACATTTTCTGTTACCGAACCTTGCGTAGGCTGTACTTCAGGTACAACTGCATTTGGTATACTTTTCCAGAACCCTAAGGGCGACATGATCATTACCGATAGCTGGTTATATGGTACGGTAGATGACGGTATGCGTATTCAGCAAGGCCGTATTTACATTGCACGTAACACACTCGAAAAAATGGGCTACTTAGGTGGCGATGGTGTAAACGCAAAACATGGTTCACAAGGCGATATGTGTTATAACCTTTGCATTGGTAATGCTACCAACTCAACCAAATGTTCCGACAAAGGTTCAGGCAGCTATGTACAGTGCAACATAAACATGTATAACAATACCTATGTAGACTGTGGTTACAGGCAAGCATCTCCATCAAGCCGCGGATCGGATATTGACTACGAACAAGGCGGAAGAGGTTTATGCTATAACAACCTTATTGTAAACTGCCGCAACGGTATACGTATTGGCGACGGACAAAACTCTATACCAATGCCTGATACTACCAACACCATTTATGGTAACAACTATATCTATGCCGATTCAGTATTGGAAGTAAACCAATTCTACCCGGTTGTTGCAGGAACATGGACAAGGCCAACAGCCTATGTATATCCTACCGCAGTTCAGTTTGCATTGCCTGCAGGTTTCTACGATCCTTCAAGCACTGTTAACGGTGGCGATGACCTTGCGTACAATGATCCATCATTAGCATCCGCAAACAACCCAATGTTTGTAAACTTCCCACTGCCTGAACCTATTCCTGCCGGTGGTAACCTTTCAGATATCAGCTCACTTGAAACAGGTGCAGCAGTTACCGGAAGCAATTACAACTTCCACCTGCAAGCCAGTTCACCTGCAATTGGCGCCGGTTATACAGCTTTCAAACCATTTGCTAATATTATTAACCCGGTTACTTCAGATGTAACCAACCCGAACTTTGCTCCTGTTATAAGCCAGCCTGGCCAGGACATTGGTTGCTACCAAATGAGTGGCGCAGGTAACGCTCACTAAGCGATACCATTTCTTCTAATCAGTAACCCTTGCTTAAAAAAGCAGGGGTTATTTTTTTTGGTGCGTTTGGGTTACCATATAAAAATAGTGCAGACCGGGTTTGTTTATAATTTCTCTGTGAAACTCTGTTCGCTCAGTGCGCTCAGTGTTAAGATTATTTTCAACACAGAGATCACAGAGTAACAACACATTGAGTTACACGGAGAATATATCAAGGCTATCCCGTAGGGATTACCGCTCGGTAACAATATGAATATATTTATAAGAATGCCCCATAGGGGCTATACATGCGGAGTGTACCTACAGCACACTTCTGTTTATTACTTCATTTATTTACCAGGCGTTTGTCCCGATGGGACATCTCATCAACTTTCTACTTCAGCGTAAACTTAGCCCTTACCACTGTTTGTTTGTCGGGTGTAGGTTCCATGTAATGGTCTTTATCTACATCGTGGCCCATGCTGGTAACATCAACCTTATCGTAAACATTAACAAGTGTATATCCATAGTACGAAGGCAGCCAGTCCTTATCCACGGGTGCACCGGCATTACCGCAGACAATTTCCCATGTTTTGCCTTTATGAATTTGCAGGGTATCCCACAGGTGGTAATGCGAACCGAAATAGGCATCGCAGTTGTACCGTTCAATTACCGACCACAGGCTATCGCGGTTTGCGGGGCATAGCTCCAGGCCCGATTCTGATTCGAAATGTACAGGGAAAGGCGGTTTATGCCCAAAGAGGAAAATATGTCTTGCGCCATCTTCACGTGCCGCTCTCAAATCGTTTTCCAGCCAATGCCATGGCAACCTGTTCTCACGGTCAACGGGGTCGGTATTGAATACCACAAAATGGTCGCCGCCAAAATCGAATGAATAGGTAAGGTGGCTTTGGTCGCTCATTAAACTATCGGTACCCGGAAAAAGGCCTGTCGCTTTCGGGCCATTATCTCCACGAATGTAATCGTGCATTTCGCGCACAAAAGTGCGTTCGTTGGTTGCAAATGATATTTTACCGCTGCCCAGTTTTTCAACTATTTCGTGGTTACCGGCAATGGTCACCAGCTTTACCGATGTATTAGCCAGGGGCGATTCCTTATATATTTTTATCCACTCCCTAAGTTCACGTGCAAGCCTTACAGTATCATTATCAGTATAACCCATAACCAGGTCGCCATTAAAGAACAAATACTCGGGTAATGGTTTTAGTTGCGCTACTTCGGCAAACAAACGTTTCAGGTGATATTGGTTTGTAGTGCTTGGGTTACCAACGGTATCTTCTGCTGCAAGCCTGTCGTCGCCGGCCACCACAAAAGTGTAATTGGTTTTATGTGCATACCTGTTGCAAGCTGTTAAGGATAGCAACACTACAGCGCATATATATAGGCCTGAAAAATATTTCATCTTGATTAAATTGGGTTTTAAAAAGCCCAAATTACTTCTGCATGTTTAAGGAATTGTTACCATAAGATGAACAAAACTAAACCAAACGCTTGAAACCTTTACAAATAATGGTCTGCGCCCGAATTGAAACCTTTGCAATTTAATTCCGTTTAATATGATGTAATCATATTAAAAAATCAGCATAGCCTTATACATTAATACCTTCCACCATGAAATTACATTACACCAACAGCAGCAAGTTTTTACTTGGCATTGCAATTTTTGTTGCAACAACCGGCTTTGCCCAGGAGAACATTACCACTAAAAAACTAATAAGGTTCGATGCGAAACCCTACATAATACCCGGTGCAAGCATGTTTGTAGCAGGCATGCTCGATGGTACTATTGAAACAATAAACTGGCACTACGAAGATGGTTTTAAGCGTGCATTGCCACATGTCAATGATCGTTTCTGGAACCCTGCTATAAGCTGGGCCAATAAATACAAGAACGGCAACCAAAACGACGGACCTGCATTTATGGGCAGCACCACAGTTTTTGTTGGCGCTACCGATGCCTACCACGCCCTGCGCACCGCACGTAACTTTGTCGATGCCTTTACTATTTCATTTTACATAAACCGCACCTGCCACCAGTCCGTGCCCCCTAAATTCGCCAAGATATTGCTCGATGCAGTTATTTTTGCGGCCATCCGCGATATTGGTTTTTCTACTACCTACTCCTTGCTCTTCCGCGAAGGGAACCATGAGTAATAGTCGTAAGTAGCCAGTCGTAAGCCGTAAGTCGTTAGTGGTGCACAAATTCGTAATTTTTAATTCGTAATTCGTAATTAATTTGGGCGTTCCCCTAAAGGGTCGGGCTATACGCTGCAAGTCCTCGCCTCCTAAGGTCGGCTGTGGGCTTTACGCTTCTATCCCTAACGCAAACCTCTGCTCATTTCTTATTACCTGCTCAATTCTCATTACCGCTTTTTGATTCGTAATTCCTAATTTTTAATTCTTAATTAATTCCTACCTCACCAAAGCCACATTACCCTTCTTTGTCTGGGTTGAGCCATCATACAAGGTAGCACTCAGGTAATAAATATAAGTGCCGGTGTTCATGGCTTCTCCCCTGCACTGTCCATTCCATGGAATGCTTTTATCGGTAGTTTCAAATACCTTGTTACCCCAACGGTCGAATATTTCGAACTGCATGGTCTTAATACAATCACCCCGAACATACAGGTAATCATTTTGGCCATCGTTGTTGGGGGAAAAGGCATTGGGAACAAACACTGAGCCACAGCTTACATCAATAGTAATTGTTTGTGAAACATAACAACCACTATCGCTTGTTATGGTTAGCGTGTATGTTGTATTTACAGTTGGGGAAGCAACAGGATCAAAACAGGTAGTGCAATTCAACCCTGCTGAAGGGCTCCATACATATGTGCTGCCGCCTGATGAGGTTAGTTGCACGTTTTTACCAAATGCAATAGAAGTGTCGCAACAGGCGGTTACAATCGGAAGATTCTTGACGACCACCACTTTTACACTATCCTTTACACTGCAATTTTTGTTAGCAATAGTTACCGTATAAGTAGTTGTACTGCTAGGACCGGCAATTGGATTTGCTATTGTATCGGAACTCAATCCGGCAACAGGCATCCATTTGTAAGCTGTGCCACCATATGCACTTATTGGCGTTGACTTACCTACGCCGCATATTTCTTCAGGCATACTAATGCTATCAATCGGGTACGGAGTAACTGTTACATTATTATTTACTGTATCAGAACAAGTTAAATTATTTACAATTACAACATAGGTGCCGTTAGAAACAGGGCTTACTTTTATAGAGCTTGTTGTCGCCCCTGTACTCCATTCATAATTCACCCCTCCTATGGCTGTTAATGTTGCGCTATCGCCCTTGCATAGATTAATATAATTATTTAAATTACTATCCCTGCAACAGCTGATCCACCTTGCTACAAATGGGGTACCTTCCCCATCGTATGTTATTTTATCAGGGCCAATTTTCGTATTCCAACTTATGGTTCCTCCCGTATATACGTATGTGCCTGAAGAATCAACGGCCACACTTTGTGATGGGTACGTTCCTGATGTAATTATTCCATTAACGGCACTCCCGCACAACACTTTACCCGATGAATCGATTTTAACAAGTACAGAAGCGGCCGCATACTTATTGTAAACTGTAAAAGTATCTCTACCAAAAATAAAGGGATATACAGGGCCTCCGTTCAACGCGTCAAATGCAGTTACAGTAAAGTAAATATGATCTAAGGTATCAACTGCCAAAGAACCTCCGGACCAGCTGCCATAGTTGGGATTAACCACGTATGTTGAACTTTTACACCATGCCAGTGTTCCCGAAGGATTATATTTTGCAATAAATATTTCTCCATAATTAGAATCACCACCTACAGTTACTGAGCCCAACGTCATAATACCGAACATTCCACCCAAAAGGTATAGATCTCCTTGTTTATCTAAAGCGACTGATGCCCCGTCGGCACTAAAATAAATGCTACTTGTACCTTGTTTGGCCCATAATGGTTTGCCATTGGGGTCAAATTTTGCTAAAAACATTTCTCCGTTGGTACTTGTTAACAATGTAGTAGTTCCGAATGTAATGTTTCCTAAATCAAAACTGCCTGTTATATAAGTGTTGCCCGATTTATCTGCCGCTATTGAGGCTGGGGTATTATCAGCTAAAACAGTGTTAGTATAATAGCTTTGAGATTGCTGAGCCCAGATAACATTTCCATTACTATCATACTTTACTAAAAAAACATCCTGGCTCATAGTATTCAGGCTATAGTTCCCAAAATAAATCGAGTCTTGAAAAGTCCCCGTTATATATGCGTTGGCATTACCATCTAATGCCATTGCATTACATGCATTAAACGATAATGAATATACATTCGCTTGCCGTACCCATATTACAGTCCCATTCATATCATACTTAACCAGAAAAATGCCTTGTTCTCCATAGCCTGCATTTAAAGTATCGGGTCCTATGACAATAGTATCCTCAAAATTTCCTGCCACATAAACATTGCCTGAAGCATCAACAGCAATGGCTGTTCCCTCGGCCATACTTAGTGAATCGCCCGTATTGCCTTGTTTCGTCCAAATTATTTTTCCGTTCGTGTTGTACTTGGTTACAAAAAAACCACCTTGTTGAACTGACTTTGAAATTAATGTATCAGCGCCAAAAATAAGGGTGTCTTTAAAAACGCCGGTTGTATATACGTTGCCACTTTTATCAGTAGCAACTCCATTACCCAGGCCATAATCGGCTGATAAATGTTTTGTTGTTCCTTGCATTCCCCAAAGCCATGTTTGCCCGTTAGTGTTTACACACAACAGGGAAAACAAAACACTTAGTATAGAAAGTAATTTCAATATGTGATGTGGTATTTGTTTGTATTATGCTTTGGATTTTACCTTACTAACGTAACATTTCCTTTTTTAGTCTGTGTGGTGCCATCATACATGGTAGCACTCAGGTAATACACATAGCTGCCGGTGTTCATGGCTTCTCCCCTACACTGTCCATTCCATGGAATGCTTTTATCGGTGGTTTCAAATACCTTGTTACCCCAACGGTCGAATATTTCAAACTGCATGGTTTTAATACAATCACCCCGAACATACAGGTAATCGTTCTGACCATCATTGTTTGGGGAGAATGCATCGGGGATAAATATGTTACCGCAGCTTACATCAATAGTAATTGTTTGTGAAACAGAACAACCGCTATCGCTTGTAACCATTAACGTATAGGTAGTGTTTGTAGCAGGAGAAGCAACAGGATTACTACAGGTACTGCAATTCAACCCTTGTGCCGGAGTCCATACATATGTGCTGCCGCCTGATGAAGTTAGCTGAACACTCTCGCCGAACAAAATACTTGTATCGCAACAAGGCTTTACAACAGGCAAAGGGTTGACCACTACTTTTGAAGAAGCTGAATCTTTACATCCATTTTGACTTACCATTACGTTATATACCGAAGTTGAATTAGGAGAAACCACAACACTATCAGCTGTAGAACCGGTGTTCCATAAATAAGTTGCGCCGCCCGATGCGGTAAGTAAAGTTGAGTTGCCATTACAAATAGCATTTATGCCTTTTATAACCACCACAGGAATGGGATTAACGGAAATTGAAACACTGTCGGTAATTGAGCAAAGGCCAATAGTGTCGGTAACGGTAACAAAATAGGTAGCTGTGTTAGCTGGTGTAAACTGAATGCTGGCACTTGTTTGCCCAGCTTGCGACCATACGTATTTCACGTAATCACTGCCCATAGGTGTTACCGTTGCCGTAACACTATCAATACCACAAATAGCATATTTTGTGGCAGCTGTTTTAAGTCCTATCAGGTCACAATTTTCACTGAACTTTGCTACCAGACAGTCCCAAGGGTTACCCCCATACCCTGTTTGGTACGCACCTGCTGTGGCAACATTCGAAGTACTGGAGCTTAATCCGGCTACATACAGGTTAAGTTTTTTGTCAATTGCCAACACATTAGCGGCATCTTCTCCTGCGCCACCATAATATGTTTCCCATATACGCGAAGAGCCCGTAGAGTCGAACTTAGCCAGGAAAGCATCATATATTCCACCACCGTAAACAGTTTGATACGCACCAGGTGTTGCATCACCTGTAGTATTTGAAGTTACTCCGGCTATATAAACATATTTGTTTGAATCCAAGCAAATATCATCTCCAATTTCTTCGGCCGTACTACCCACATAAGTACCCCATAACAAAGATGTACAGGTAGGATTAAACCTTGCAACAAAAGCATTTCCATATAGGCCACCGTTGTATGTAGTTTGAAAAGCTCCCGCTGTAGCTATGCCGGTAGCGCTACGCGTAACACCTGTTACATAAATATTATGTTGTGCATCCATTCGTACGCCTCCCGGAAAATCTCGACCGTTGCCGCCATAGTATGTACCCCACAGCAAAGCTGAACCCGATGAATTTAATTTGGCAATAAAAACGTTTCCGTTATTGCCGCCCGTGTAATTGGTTTTATACGCCCCCGGTGTTGCAATACCCGAAGAGCTTTGTGTCATTCCTGCTATGTATACATTGTCCGTCGCATCAAGCATAATTATTCCGGCTGTGTCTACCGCTGTTCCACCATAATATGTTCCCCACAAAAGTGCAGCGCCCGATGAATCGAACTTGGCCACATATCCATCGTACCCACCTGCTAAATTTACCTGGTAAGCACCCGGTGTAGATATACCTGTTGTACTTTTTGTAGTGCCTACTATAAATACATTATCTATAGAATCTATTGCCATAGAATAATTCCAGTCGGGCCCAATGCCACCATAATAGGTTCCCCACAACAAAGCCGAGGCGTTTGAATTAAACTTAGCAACGAATGTGTTATAATTTCCGGTGGCTGTATTAATGGTTTTATATGCACCTGCGGTTGCAATGCCCGATGAACTTTGTGTGATGCCCGATACATAAATATTACCTGCAGCATCAAGCTTTAAGGCACTAATATCGTCATATGCCGGACCACCGTAATAGGTTGCCCATAAAAGAGTTGAGCCGGTCGGGTCAAGCTCAGCAATCAGGCAGTCCGCATATCCTCCGCCATACGTTGTTTGATACGCACCCGAAGTGGCTATATTATTGGGGCTATTTGTGCCTCCGGCAACATACACGTTACTACTAGCATCAAGTGCAATACTGTTGACAAAATCCCAACTATTTCCGCCTATGTAAGTACCCCATTGTAAATTGGGTGTAGGATCAATTACCAGGTCGTGTGTAATTGAAACGCCTGCAGGCAATCTGAACGAGAAAACATTATTTGCCGCTTCGTTATATGACACATTCACCTGTTGGCCATTTTCATTAAAATAACTGGAAGGAATTTTTTCTTCAAAAACACCCGCCGCTACCTGCACTTTAATAGCTCCGTGATCGAGCAATACATCATTCATACCTTTATACATCAGCTTAATATCGTTGATATCGGCGCCCGGATGCAGAATGAAATTATACTCCAATCCTGCTTTTTCTTTTTTACCGTCCTCAGCAAAGAACGCAAGGTCGATATGAGGGTATATGTTCTTATATAATACACGTTTGTAATAATAAACATTGGTTATGCCCTGCCTTGGTGTTCCGGTTGTGAAGTAATTAAAACATGTTTTTGATCGCCCTGTTGCTTCTATTTCTGCGTTGCTATTACAATTCAATAGTTCCACATCAACCCGGTGGAAATTCCGCTTAAAATATTCAGGTTGTTTGAATTTAGGGCTTGAAGGGAATTTTATCTGGGCAGCAGTAGTATCTTTTGTATCGGTATAGGTATCGTAACTGAAGCCTGTTTGCCTTAACTGAACATTAAACCCAGGGTGGCAAAGTAAGTATTTTACATTACTGTTCGGCTTATTGTTCTGATCAATTAACTGGCCTTTATTTTCTATAAAACCCTGGTTTACGCTAGTGGTAATAACTGGTTTAGTCTGCGCCTTGCACAAAAAAAAGTTGATCAATAAAAAAACGGTGGTCAGTTTTTTCAAGGCGATGAGGTTTACTTATCAAATATAGGGATTTAAACAGAAAACTTCAGTATAGAGTATTTAGAATTGAAATCTTGCACAATAGTTACAACTCAATACCCAATACTAATTACTCACTACTATCTTCCTACCTCACCAAAGCAACACTCCCCTTTTTAGTCTGCGTTGTGCCATCATATAAGGTAGCGCTAAGGTAATAGACATAGCTGCCGGTGTTTGCTGCCTTGCCATTAAACAATCCATTCCATGGAATATTTTGGTCAGTAGTTTCAAATACTTTATTGCCCCAACGGTCGAATATTTCAAACTGCATGGTTTTAATACAATCGCCACGCACATACAGGTAATCGTTTTGACCATCGTTGTTTGGTGAGAATGCATCGGGGATGAAAATGGTACCGCAGCTTACGACTATTGTAATTGTTTGTGAAACAGAACATCCGCTATCGCTTGTTACGGTAAGTGTGTATGTTGTTGTAACCAACGGGCTTGCATTGGGGTTATTACAAGTTGTGCAATTAATTCCATACGATGGTATCCATGCATAATTTCCTCCGCCAGATGATGTGAGTTGCACATGTTGCCCGGGAGAAATGGTTGTGTCGCAACAGGCACTTACTATTGGCAAGGGATTTACAAATACTATGGTGCTATCGGTTACACTGCAATTGCTGTTCGATATTGTTACGGTGTATGTAGTTGTTACAACTGGGATGGCATTGGGGGTAGCTGTTACAGATGAACTTAATCCTGCACCCGGTTGCCACAAATACGTAGTTCCACCCGATGCAGATAATGTTGCGGTATTACCCTCACAAATAGTTTGCGCATTGCTTACACCTGCAACCGGCACAGGGTAAACCGTAACGGCAACACTATCCTTGCGTGTGCAGGAGTCGTTGGTAATAGCAACATAATAGGTTCCGCTTGATGATGGATGTATAGTAATACTATCGGTAGTGTTGCCGTTGCTCCATACATAACCCGTTCCACCACCTGCAACCAAACTAATTTGCTGGCCGTTACATACAGCAGTATTGCCCGTAATAAGCGGAGCAATGTTGCAGGTGCCGCAAGTCCATTTGCCTACAAAGCCATATTCATCGCCAGTACCGGTAATGGTATCGGGGTACAATACACACGATGGATAACTCTGCACACCTCCCGTAAAAAATACATTGGGGCCTTTGGGGTCAACAGCCAGGCCATTAGCCCCCGACACATCAACATAAATATGCCCTACCTTTTGGTCATTTACCGATGTGCCACACAGCGCATTACCGGCTGAATCGAGCTTAATTATAAATGCAGGCTCACCTGTTGAAGGTGCGGTTAAGTTAATACCGCCAAATGTAAAACCACCATAGTACGCACCCGACACATATATATTATTCCATTGATCAGCTGTTATGGAATAGTCGACTGCAAAAGCTGAGCGGTTAGGAATAAGGCCACTCTTTGCCCATACGGGTTTTCCAGCCGATGAATATTTAGCAACAAACACATTACCGCTATACGCAGCACCCGAAACACTGACCAGGCCATCGGTTAATAGTTGTGTACCAAATTGTACCGTATCAATATAGTTACCTGTAACGTATACATTACCTGCATTATCGGTGGTAAGGTATTCACCGAGGGCGGGTGTATTACTTATTGCACTTGTGCTGCTTGCAATTAATGCATTGGTTGCCCACAAAGCATTTCCATTGCCATCGTATTTAACCAAATACATATTACGCGTGTTTCCATTTGCCAATGCAAACGTGCCGAATGATATAGATGTGTTGGTATTATAGTTACCCGTTGCATATATATTACCCACATTATCGGCAGCCAGGCCTGTGCCATTTATTGAATAAGTAGAACCTGTAGGACTCCTTGCCCATAAGGCATTTCCGTTTGCATCGTATTTGGTTATAAATGCATTGCCTGAGCTACCGCCATTGGTCAGAGTTTGTGCGCCGAAAGAAATTGAATTATAGAACTGCCCCGTTATATATGGGTTACCCGATGCATCGACAGCAACATAGTTACCCGTAGCATTAGTACTTCCGGTAGAGGTTCGTACCCAGAGTACATTACCATTGCCATCGTACTTTACAAGGAAAACATTCGGCGCAGCGCTTGAAATGGTATATGCCCCAAAGCTCATTGAATCGAAGAACATACCCGTTGCATAGGCATTACCTGCTTTATCGGTTGCTACCGAATAAGCAAAGCACCAGCTTGTATTTGGCTTTGTTACCGAGGTTTTTGCCCATAACACATTGCCTGTAGCATTATATTTAGCTATACAAAACGCCGACCAGGGCCTGTTGAAACCTGCGTTTAATAAAGTAGTGCCTATTGTGGTTGTTCCTCTGTAGCCGCCTGCAACAAATATATTACCGGCTGTGTCGGTGGCTACTCCCCAGGGTACGCTTGCGGTGCCTGTATCGTGGTTAAGGTCGGCGGTTGCCCATTGCCATTGGGCGTTTGCGCTACTTACAATTACCAGCAATACAATACAGGTTAAGACCTTTTTCATAGCATAAAGGTAGTGAGTTTCGTATTCAAATGTTTCTCACCACTAAGACACTAAGAACACGAAGGTTCACTAAGTTGCCATTCAATTCAACATTTAACACTTAAAATTCAAAATTCTTTTATTGGGGCGGTTCTTGCTCCCTGCTTGCTCCCGAACACTCGGGACTAACCCGCGCCCACCTTTCTGCAGCCGTTAGTCAACTTCGTAAGTGGCTGGTGTATTTGCGTTAGGAATTATTCGAGTTACTCCCCTATCCTACTAATAGTTTTAAGCATAACTGCTTTCTATAGGTCGAAAAAGCTTGAGATGTTCTTAGTTTTTTATCAATTGAATTATAATTGCACACCTATTTTTTTCACATACTGCCGGCCTCTTTGATCAATTACCTTTAACATATAAATACCTGGTGGAACCGAAGGCATATCAATTGATAATTCATCGCTTGCAGGAGAATCATTTTCGTATACTTTATGGCCATACATATCAACTACACTAATTGATTTCACGTTGATATTTTGGCTTAACTCAACCTTAAAATGGCCATTACTGGGGTTAGGGTAAGCTACGATCTTGTATACCTGAACAGAATCATTTGACTGTGACAAATAAAGCTGTGGATCAAAGGCAAACTGAGGTAATGGACCTTGCTGGGCTATAGATTGATATGTAACTCCGGATTTTATTGGGCTGAAATTGGCAGTACATGAAGCTATTTCTCCTGTAAATACAGCCCCCGATTGGGTATTAAAACCCGGGTTTAAAGTAATTGATTCTCCTGCTTTAAAAGTAAAATTTGCTCCTGACCATATTATCAGTGGAGAAACCGCAGAAGTTGAATTGAGGGTTGTAATGGTTGTATTGGAAGCCAGGGTAATGTCGTTATTTGCCTGGTAGTCTCCGGCGGGGTAATAGTATCCATGAAGATCTTGTAAAACATGGTAACAAGAGATTTGCCTGCTGTTGAATCCAAATAGGTTTGTACCCAGATCATTATGAGGGTTAAGCGCAAATCTAATACTTGACAGATTGTATCCTAACTCAAATTTTGCAAATGCATCAGGCAAAATAGAATTACATGATGAGGCTCCATAACCGCTTGAAAAACAATTTACCAAGTCTGGATACGTTAATCCACACCCTCCTGACAATGTTCCCATTAACCGAGTATTAATATTACACATAGAAGAACCCGATGACCCATCTTCGGTGAGCCCTGAAGTATAAAATGGAGAAACAAACCAGGGAACACTTACATAATTACAAATTGTAGTTGTAACTTTTATACCAAAAAAACCTAAAACGGCATCAATAACTGTTACAACTGTGGTACACCCCACAGATAGAGGAGTAGCGAAATAGTCAATTACATATGATTGGTCTGCTTTTTTTATATCTCCCTTCGGATGATGGATTCCATAGTAAGGCAGATTAAAAAGATTGCCACCATCAAAACTCGGTTTCCAGCCCGCATAAGAAACATTAAAATGCGGCGGAATAGGCGTAAGTATTTTAACTAAGTCAAAATCCACCCATTTGCCTATTACTTGTATTTGGCTCACAAGTTGGTACCTGGGCGTGGTTTGAGCGTCCAAAGGAATATTGGCACTATTACCATCTTTACTTTGATAATTAAAGTAAAAAATATATTCCTGATTAGAAGGGTATTGAACACTTGGACTATTTGTAACATCCAAACAATGATTTGCAATAAAAGCATACGATACCAAATTATCCTGATCAATATCCTGATTAACTAATGTTCCGGTACAAAAAGGCTGGCTCAGCGAACCAGGCCCATTATATAAACCCCATGAAAAAACAGCGTTTATATTAGTACTGGCAACACTCGTAGACAATGTAGAACCATCATTCACATTCTTCTCACAAGATAAGGAAGAATTATAAACAGGCGGAATTACGCCGTTTAAGTTTGCCGGTACAGGTTGAGGTTGAGAATTACCCTTATTCACAAAGCTCATCAAAATAAACAACAAATAGTATTTACTGAAATGTTTCATTTTACATTATATTTTATTAGATTGAATGTATCCGCAGTGTTTGTGATCCAACGAACTATACCCATATTTTTTGCCCAATAAACTTTTTTATCGTAGGCCGTGCTATCCTGGCCAAATAGTATGTTTTTATAAACAACATTACTAACTGTTAATGAATCTATTTGATAAGCAAGGTTGCTATTGAATTTAGTAAAGGAGTTTGCTGTTTGATTATATGATACTGAAAACGCTCCCATTGTAAAATCGGTTTGGCTACCTTGCGCATTTGGGTTAGCTATCCAATATGCACTTTGAAAAGCATCGGGTGGTATTGGAACAAAATAATAAGATGAATGTATATCGTACTCATTGTCCTGAAACTCATCACAAGGATCAGATGAGGATTTAGGTCCACCTGAATAAGTGGAATCAGTGTTTGATATATATATAGAATCTCGTTCGTGGTTTGATGATAGATATACCCACCAATTCCCCTTCTTTAAAACACCAAAATAAGGCACAGTTGATGCATTAACATAATGCATGGTTATATTACATGTATTATGTTTTATACATGAGGGCAACATTGCTGAGCATGCCAGAGCAGTGGCCGTAAACATAACCAACTTAAATATGTTTGAACCCCGGGGCATATTAGTTTATTTGTAAAGAGTTAAAAAACTGATCCTTATATGATAATAGTTCCGATAAATACGACTGCGGAGCCGTTATAGACAATGTTACGAAATGATTTCTGAATATCAAAACCTCAGAAAATGTATACACATTCACATCCATAGCCGACAAATAATAGAAACCAACTTCCCGACCAATATATCCATTTATTGTAACCGGCGTATTACATGTTAGCGCTCCATTTGTAGACTCCAAAGATACCCTGGCAAACAAATCTAAAGGGCTTAAATTTTCACCTAATGAATCCGGGGACATAGATGAATCAGTAAGTGCAATGCCACAAACTGAATGCACCTCTAATGCTATCGAATCAATCGTATAGAAATACATTAATGAATTTAAAGTATCATATTTCTGAGGAGTGCTAGGCATTTGGAAAGAAAAATTACCGGAAGTTTCGTTTATCGTTGTCCATGTTTGCGAAAAACAAGAACTTACTATAAAGATACTGCAAACCAGTAGAAATTTCTTTGAATTATTTAATACAGTCTTATTAGTATTCACGGCGTTTTAAGATTACGAACATTAAAATAGAATTTATTTATCTTTTTTAACAGTTGTAGTAACTATTTTCTTCAGGTCATCTATCTCCTTTTGTTGCTGTATTATATACAAAGTAAGCTCCTCAATTTTTTTAAGCATTTGGGCATCCATTTTAGCCACATCTATTCCATTGTCAACTACTTCATTGGCAGAAGGAATATCCATTAAATGATGATACTGTTTAATGAAAATTGCCAAGGAATCAATTGTAGGTAATTTATATGAGTTAGAGAATACATAATCCGACCAATCTGAACTGCTTTGCAATGCAACTTTTACTTTTTCAGTAAGTATGCCGGTTGCAACATACAAGTTATACCCTGCCGGCATATTCGTAGTTCCGATTGATACAGGCCCTGCAAAATTAGTACCACCTAAAGCTCTATGAACTATCATTGCATTGGTATGTGATGAAGGGTCGTATACAGTTAAGTCGCCTGTTGTAGTTGTGTTTCCTGCATTATCAACTGTAAATGCATTGTTACTTACGCCTACTGTGCCATTTGCGTCAATTCTTATTCCATAATTAGAGCCTGACCAAGGGGCAATTACAAATCCACTATTCGAGTTTCCGGCTGTTCCATCACTCCAAAAAATACCATTATCACCTGCCACTGTTAAAGGGTTCCAATCACCAACCTGCATTTTTGAGGCTAAGAAGATTTCAGAACTATTACCATTATAAAATACTGCCGTTACACCGGCATGTGGATTTACAGGGTTTACAGTAAGTTGCCCACCTACGAAAGTATTCCCTAAGTTATCTACAGTAAATATATTTGGCGTACTCAGTGACGGATTAAATATTGAAAATTGACGTGTTAGGTTATTTGAAGAAATTGTCAATGCCGCATTACCACCCGATAACCCGGTTCCAATTGTTGTATTCCCTGCACCATCAACTGTAAATACATCCACAGGCGGAGTACTTGGTGCATGAGTATTATTGCCATTACCGCCACCACCTCCGCCGCTATTAGGGCACGGATTTACAGTATTCTGAATGGTAAAGGAAAAATTTGAAGGGAAACCATTTAGATTGGTTCCTACCGTTAATGGTGCATCGGGGGCTGCAGTACCAACACCTACCTGTTCACATGCATCTGTCCATACTATAGCAGGTGAACTGGTATTGGTTGAATTGCTCAACCACCAATTTGCCATTTCGCCATTGCTAGGGCAACCGGTAAGATCGCATGGAAATGTTTGATCAGCATAAAGCAAATTGTGTAAATTATGACTGTTAACAGGGCTTAAATTCCCTTTTTTATCAATCTGCATCAAATCAGGCATACTATCATTAACCAGTCCGGGCATAGAAACGCTATCAGCAACCAAACTTAGTTTTTGCGCACTTAAAAGCAATTTAGGTGCATTCGAAACTATAGAGTCGGCATTGCCTACTACTGCGCCATTTACAAATCTGAAGTTACCCGCGCTCAGGTTACCAGCAGCATACACATTTTGTCCATACAGGTTTCCGGTAACAGCAGCATCGCCAAATACATGCAAGGGATATTGAGGATTGTTTGTTCCGATACCCACATTACCTCCATTATAATATATATTGGCATTGTTTTGGCTCCATATACCACCCATACTCCATGATAAAGTACCAGAACCATTGTTAAAAAAATAACCTGTGCTACTGGACGGAACAGCCATACCATTAATTTTAGCAACTGTGGGATTAGGGTATGTGCCAGACAAATCACCACCTGCTGCTATGCCACTAATATTACAAAGGTATGATACAATGGCGCCCGATACAATACTGGTTGCTGCCGCACAAGGCGATGCTCCACTTACCACACAATAGTAATATGTGGTACCTGCCACATGTGTAGGAGGAGTGTAGCTGCTTGAAGTAGCTCCGCTGATAACTGTTCCTCCGCTAGCAGATGCGGTAGTATTTTTATACCACTGATAAGTTAAAGCAGTACCTGTTGCAGTTACTGACATGGCAGCAGCAGCAGAATCTTTACAAATGGTTTGGTTTCCGGTAGATTGAGAATTAATAACAGGAGCAATATTAATACTGTCCTTTACGGCAAGTCTTGTAACACTCTGGCATCCGCTTACTGTTTGGCTTGCATAATAAGTTGTTCCATTCGTTAATGCGGCTGTACCTGCTAAAGCAGTTCCACCTGTAGCTACTGCGTACCATTGTATTGATGCGCCGGTTGCTGTTAAATTAGCAATTGTAGGATTTGAACTGCTGCAAAACACTTGCGGGCTTATTCCGGTAGGGGCTGCCGTTCCATTAATAATTACTGCACCTGATACTGCACTGGTTACAGGGCAGGCTGAATTGGAATATACAATACAGTAATAGTATAATGTACCTGTATTGCCGGTAGAAGGTGTATAGTTGCCGGAAGTAGCTCCGCTTATAACTGTTCCTCCGGTATTGGAATTAGCAGTATTACTATACCATTGGTAAGTTAAAGATGTTCCTGAAGCAGAAACTGACATTGCTGTTGCCGTACTTCCCTGGCATAACGTTTGCCCTCCTGTTGATTGGGAGCTTATGGTAGGAATGGAGTTAATTGTAATAGCACCCGAAACTGAACTGATTACAGGGCAACCTCCGTTAGAATAAACAATACAGTAATAATAAAGTGTTCCTACTGCAGTGGTAGAAGGTGTATAGCCGCTTGAAGTAGCTCCGCTAATTATAGTTCCACCACTATTTGAGTTAGATGTGTTCTTATACCACTGGTAAGTTAAAGATGCTCCACTTGCACTTATGGAAAGGGCCGTAGCTGTTCCGTTTTGGCATATCGTTTGTGTACCTGAACTTGGTTGTGAGGTAATTGAAGGAGTAGAGCAGGCTGTAATTGTTACTTGAACAGGGGCTGGTTGGTCGCCAATTATGCCTGTCTCATTTTGCAGAGCAGAAGATGAATTTGCTGACTCCTCCCAGAATTGGTCAATATTACTTGATGCTGTATAATAATAGAAAATTGGATTATTTGAACAAGTAGTTGTAGTACCCCAATCTGTTTCTATCATTACCTGTAAGTTACCGGAAGAATAGTTAAAAGGAGTGGTTAAAGTGATAGTTTTCCAACCTGATGAGGTGAATGAAACATTACCTGAAAATACAAGTGTTGCTCCTGAAATAACGCTCGACCATGAACTACCTGAACTAAAAGCTGTAGCTGAAGTATTCATCATATATATCTTAACAGGCACATTCGATTGCGAACCCGATATTTGATCATAAGCAATTTTAGTTACTGTTCCATATGTAAGCGATGAACTCGGAAATATGTCCGCCTCTGCGGTATATTCTCCATCACATATATCAACCGGGCCGTATGCTCCGTCCTGGCAACTACTGCAGGTAGAACTTGGAATGGAATAAACAGTTTGTGAAAAACTGATGTTACTTAGTAGTAATAAGAATAGGGCCGCACTTAAGCCGAGAAACTTCATGGTAGTGTTCTTCATGGTAAAAAAGATAAAATGGTTAATTGAAGATATTTAGTTTTAGGTGGTTGTGGCTTTACTGGTTTGCAATAATCAAATTAAAGTGGTTAGTTGAAAATGCTTTTACAATCTTATAGCAGAGATGTTATTCTTCCAAGTAATTTATGTTAATTTTTTGCTATGTACATTAAATTACGCATAAATACGTACAAAAAAATACGTAGTAAAATAACCCTGATGGAGTCCATATTAAACTGAAGCCACCTTCTATCCCTAACGCAAATACAGAACCAGGTAAAAGGTGGGCGCGGGTTGGTCCCGAGTGCTCGGGAGCAAGAGCCGCCCCAAAGTATAAACAAGATGGTAAGATTGCTTCGTACCTCGCAGTGACGAACGCACTGACGACTAACGACTGACGACTTACAACTAATGACTAACGACTAAATTCTTACCTTTACCACCGTTTATGCTGGCGCTGCTAAAAAAAGAAATATCGGTTTTCCTTAGCTCACTGATTGGATACATAGTAATATGTGTGTTTCTGGTGGCTATTGGCCTTACCATGTGGGTGCTTCCGCTGGACTCGAACATACTTAACGGTGGCTATGCCGGTATTGACCCGCTGTTTGCCACTGCACCCTGGGTGTTTTTGTTTTTAATACCCGCCATTACCATGCGCTCGTTTGCCGAGGAAAAAAGGTCGGGCACGATAGAGCTATTGCTCACCCGCCCCATCAGCGATATGCAGATTGTGTTGGCCAAGTTCTTTGCGTCGGTGTTATTGGTGGTGCTGGCGCTAATACCTACACTGGTTTACTATTACTCGGTATATAAATTAGGTAACCCGCCCGGCAACCTTGATAATGGCCGCACATGGGGATCGTACCTCGGGCTTATATTCCTTGCCAGCGGATTTGTATCGATAGGCATTTTTGCATCGGCTATAACGGGCAATCAGGTAATATCGTTTATAGTGGCCATAGTGCTCAGCTTTATATGTTATGCCGGGTTTGCGTACCTCGGCGATTTGGTGTCGAGTGGTAATGCAGGTAACTTTATACAACAGCTAAGCATAAGCACGCACTACTCGTCGATGAGCCGTGGGGTGATAGATACACGCGACGTTATTTATTTTGTAAGTATATCGGCTATATTTTTATTAATGAGCAGGACATCGATTGAAAGCAGGAAATGGTAGAGAAATTAATGTTGAATGTTAAATGTTGAAAGTTAAATTAAAAAAAGGAAAAAGTCAATCATTAAACATTAAGCACTAAAAATTAAACATTAGATTTGAGCAAGGAGTCAGGAAATAAAGGTAAAAAGCAGAGTGATCTGGTAAAGCTAGGACTAAGCGTGCTGATTATAGTGCTGTGCAATTACCTGGGCTCGTTTCTGTTTCACCGGTTCGACCTGACCTCGGAAAAGCGGTATACCCTGTCGGAGCAATCGAAGGATATAGCAAAGAACTTAAAGAGCACCGCATTTTTTAAAGTGTACTTGGGTGGCAAGCTGGGTGCAGCAGGGTTTGTGCGGTTACGCGACGAGTTTAAAGAGATACTTGATGAGTACAAAGCCTATTCGGGTGGTAAGGTGCAGTACGAATTTATTGACCCCGCCGCTATTGACCCCAAGAACCAGAAGGACGTGTACCACCAGCTTTACGAACAAGGCCTGGTGCCCTTTAATTTGCAAATACAGGATAAAACCGGCAACAGCGAACAGATAATATGGCCCGGCGCAGTGCTGTCGTACAAAGGCACCGACATGGCCATTAACGTATTGCAAACCCAGTTAGACGCCGATCAGGAAACACAGCTGAACAATTCTATTGAAGCGCTGGAATATAATATTGACAACGCCATTCATAAAATAGACCTGAAGACGAAACCCATTATTGCATTTTTGCAGGGCCATGGCGAGCCCGACTCGCTGCACCTTGCCGGCGCCATTACAGCCCTGAGCGAATATTACGATGTACGCCTGCTGCCCATTAACCACCAGCTGAACGGGCTGCAACTGTGCAAAGCATTAATTGTAGCAAAGCCATTAACACCCATCGACGATAAGGACGCCTACATTATTGACCAGTTTATAATGCGCGGCGGAAAAGTATTGTGGCTTATTGATGAGCTATACACGCCCATGGATAGCCTTAAACTGAATGGCATTACTATGGCTTTCCCCAGCAGCGTTAACCTCGACGACCAGCTGTTCCGCTATGGGGTGCGCATAAACAACAACGTGGTAATGGATATGCAGAGCGGCGGCATACCGCTGAACACGGCCTTTCCGGGCGAGCAGCCCCGCTTTCAGTTATACCCATGGGTATTTGAACCCCTTATTGCCAACAACAACAGCCAAAACGTAATTGTAAAAAACCTGAACCTTATTGAAATGAACGTGGCCAGCACTATTGATACCATTGGCCAGCCGGGCATTAAAAAAACAATACTGCTACGTACATCGAAATTTACGCGCCTGCTTAATGCACCTGCACGTATTGCTGTGGCCATGGCACGCCTTAAGCCCGATCCGCAACAGTACAACCAGGGCTTTCAGCCGGTGGCCGTGCTGCTCGAGGGTAAGTTTGAGTCGGCATTTAAGGACCGCATTAACATGAGCGACGATACCCTGAAACTGCTCGGCTTTAAAAAGGAAGGCGAAAAAACATCTATGATAGTGGTATCGGACGGCGATGTGGTAATAAACGATGTTAAGAAGAACGAAAAGTATGCCTACCCTTTGGGCTTCGATAAATACACCCAACAGCAATATGGCAATAAGGACTTTATTGTTAACTGCATGAACTACCTCTGTGGCGACAGCGCTTTGCTTACCGTCCGCACCAAGCAGTTGCAGCTCCGCTTGCTCGATACCGCCAAGGCCCAGACTTACCGCACTCAGTGGCAGCTCATTAACATGCTCCTCCCCGTCGGTATTATCATCCTTTTGGGCATTATCCTCGCTTACGTCCGGAAGCAGAAGTTTGCGAAGTAGTTAAACGTCATGCTGAGCTTGGTCGAAGCACTTCCAATAGACTTAAGAACTTGGAACGCAGATGACGCTGATTTACTATGATTTTATCAGATCATTTTTATCATACGGAACCTGCGGAATCTGCGTTCCGTTCGCTATTAAAATTCATTTTTGTAAATTTGTATAAATACTAGTTATGGAAATAGATACCGTATATCTTGAACGCTGCATTGCCACTCTTGAAAAAGCACATGCCTTACTTCAAAAAGCGAATCCTGAAAATATTGATTACGATATGTACCGGTCTGCAAGCATAAAAGAGTTTGAGATAATACTGGAGCAAAGCGGAAAACTGCTTCGTAAAGTATTAAAACCATACTTTCATTCATCTAAGGCCGTCGACCAGCTGGTGTTTAAAGAAGTATTCAGGCATGCGGTATTACGCAATATTATTTCGTCAGAATCGTGCGAAAGATGGTTACAGTACCGCGATAGCAGAAATAACACCGCACACGACTACGGCGTGAATTTTGCCCGCGAAACACTTGTGTTTTTGCCACAGTTTATTACCGATGCCAAAGAATTAGCTAAAGCCATTAAGCAACATAACACTAACGAATAATGCTGCTCCGCGAAAAAGATAAACAAACACTGTTGCACATATTCGCTTCGGCCGATATACCTATAGAAGTGTGGGCATATGGCAGCAGGGTAAATGGCGCTGCACACGAAGGCAGCGATTTAGACCTTGTTATAAGAAGCGCCGACCTTAAGCCCATTCCTTTTGATATTTATACAGAACTGAACGAAAAAATAAAAGATAGTAACATTCCTATTTTGGTAGAACTACGCGACTGGGCTGTACTACCGGAAAGCTTTCATAAAAGCATTAAGCAACAGTACGAGTTGTTTTTCAGCAGCCTGCATGCCATACTTAAAGACCCGCCTGCAAAATACAAGTCCGGCAACAACAAGGGGGAACCCGATACGTCAGCCTGAGCCTGCCTGCCCCGAATTCTCGGGGGTCGAAGCACTTCCAATAGACTTACGAACTTGGAACGCAGATGACGCTGATTTACTATGATTTTATCAGATCATTTTTATTAAACATTCAACACTTAACATTCAAAATTCGTTTCGGGGCGCCATTTGCTCCCTGCTTGCCTGTGTTTCCGCTAATCATTTCTCTTGCAGCTAGCCCGCGCCCGCCTTTTACCTATTATTAAATAAACTTTCAACTGATTGTCTTATTTTTGAAGTAGCAATGAAGAGTAAAGAAAAATATCTGCGTGATGGCAGATCTCCTATTCCAAAGAGTGAAACTACCTCTAGGGTAATGAGCTCAAATAAGGCTAAAGACACCAAACCCGAGCTCTTATTAAGAAAAATGCTTTGGGCTAAAGGCATTAGAGGCTATAGATGTAATTATAAGAAAGCTCCAGGAAGACCTGATATCGCTTTCCCAAAGAAAAGAGTAGCAATATTTGTTAATGGATGTTTTTGGCATGCGTGCCCATATTGCAAATTACCTCTACCAAAAAGCAATAAAGAGTTTTGGAAAGCAAAATTTGAAGCAAATAAAAAAAGGGATAAGATAAAAATTAGCGTTTTGAAAAAAAACGGTTGGAAAGTTTTCATAATTTGGGAGTGTGAAGTCCCTAAAAAACTGCAATCTTTGTTTGAGTTTCTAAATAAGCAATTAGGGAGTCGAATTTCACTATGACCAAAAAAAATGAACATATACAGGTAATTGAGCTTTTTGCTGGTGTAGGTGGTTTCCGCTTAGGCTTAGAACAAGCCTCAGATAAATTTAAGATCGTTTGGAGTAACCAGTGGGAACCGGGAAGTAAAAGACAGGATGCTTCTGAAGTCTATACAAGACGATTTGGTTCAAAAGGCCATTCAAATAAAGATATCGCTCAAGTTCCAACAAGCGATATTCCTAAATTCGATATGGTTGTTGGTGGGTTCCCTTGCCAAGATTATTCTGTAGCAAGAACATTAAAACAAGCTGAAGGAATTGAAGGAAAAAAGGGTGTGCTTTGGTGGGAGATTCACAGAGTACTTAATGAGAAAAAAGAAAAGCCGAAGTATCTTTTCCTTGAAAACGTTGACAGGCTTTTAAAATCCCCTGCTAGCCAAAGAGGAAGAGACTTTGCTATAATGCTTGCTTCGCTTTCTGATCTGGGTTATATAGTTGAATGGCGGGTTATAAATGCTGCCGAATATGGAATGCCTCAAAGAAGAAGAAGAGTTTTCTTAGTAGGATATCATAAGTCAACGGATATTTATAAAAGAATTGTTAAAGCCAAGAACCCAGCTGAATGGTTATTAAGTGATGGTACTATTGCAGAAGCCTTTAATGTAATTCCGAAAGAGAAAAAGCTAATAACACTTAGTTTTGAGATAAAAGGAGATCTTCCAGAGATCTCAAGTCACTTTAATAAAGGAAAAAGTAAGGCCAGCCCATTTGAAAATTCGGGCATAATAATTGATCGTCAGGTATGGACAATAGATACAGCTCCAAATTACGATGGGCCTTATACAAAGCTGGGAGATAGAATATTATTGAATGGAGCAGTGCCGAAAGAATATTACATAGACGAGAAATCAGTGGATAGATGGCTTTATTTGAAAGGTGCTAAAAATGAGAAAAGAATAAATAAAGCCAGTGGCATTGAATATCAATACAATGAGGGCTCTATGGTGTTCCCTGATTCTTTAGATAAACCTTCAAGAACTATTATTACGGGTGAAGGTGGTGCATCCCCTTCACGATTCAAACATGTTATAAGAACGAAAGAAGGAAAATTAAGGCGCTTAACTCCTCTAGAGTTAGAAAGATTGAATATGTTCCCTGATAACCATACAGAAGGCGCATCTGATATAAAGAGAGCGTTCTTTATGGGCAATGCACTTGTTGTAGGGGTAATTGAAGGCATTGGAAGGTCACTCATAAATAAAGTATGATCTATGGAAAAGCCACTACCCTACGACAAAACAAGCCCGAAATCAATTGAGGCATACGCTAAAAAACTTCTTAATAAGTCTTTGTATGATGTGCTTGGTAGCGAAATAAAGCAAACATATAAAGGGAAAGGCAAATTAGGTCAAGCGTTAGAAGAACTTTATTTTCAATATATGCCTAACTCAAAATCAGAACCTGATTTTGTTGAAGCCGGAGTTGAATTGAAGACGAGCCCACTAAAAAAGATAACCAGAGGCCTTGTATCGAAAGAAAGACTTGTCTTTAACATTATAGATTATAAAAAAGAACACCTGCAAGAGTTCAGGAAAAGTAATTTCTGGAGAAAGAACCACTTGTTATTATTAATGTTCTTCTTACATGACGCGGAAAAGATAGATCTTGAATACTTATTCAAGATCATAACTCTTTGGGAGTTTCCTGCGGAGGACCTAAAAATAATAAAGGATGATTGGGAAAAGATAATATCGAAAATAAAAGAAGGTAAAGCACATGAAATATCTGAGGGCGATACCCTTTATTTAGGTGCATGTACTAAGGGAGCAAATAGGGAGTCTTTGACCAGCCAACCATTCTCTTCAGTAATGGCGATGCAAAGAGCGTTCTCTCTAAAATCTAAATATCTTAATTTCATTATTGAGAAATATTTTGCCGGAGAGAAATTCAAGATCAACCAGAAGGGTTATGATAAGATCCTTGGTGATGACTATAGCTTTCATGAATCAAGCGTACGTTACCAAAAGCTTGATCTTGAGGATGTTGAGCCTGTGGTAAAAAGTATTAAAGATTACAGGCAAGGCGAAACTTTTGAAGATCTTGTTCTTCGTCGTTTTTCAAAACATTATGGTAAAACTGAAAAGGTGCTCATTAAGGAATTAGGTATTAAAGAGACTAATGCAAAACACAAGTATAGCCTTATTGCAAAGGCTATAATGGGTGTGAGAAAAGGAAAAGAAATAGAAGAGTTTGAGAAAGCAGATATGATAATGAAAACCATTCGCCTTGAAAATTCAGGGACGTTAAAGGAAAGTATGTCATTTGCTCAAATTAAATTCAAGGAGATCATACATGAATCATGGGAAGATTCTTATTGGTTCAATACCATAACCAAGCGCTTCTTCTTTGTTGTTTTCCAAAAGAACGAGAACGGCGAGTTGGAATTGAAAAAAGTAATGTTCTGGACAATGCCATACTATGATATTGAAACCGCTAAGAAGTTTTGGGAGGATACAAAGAAGAAAATAAAGAACGATGATTATCAACATTTCATCAAGGCTTCCGACGATCGAATTTTCCACATAAGACCTAAAGCAATAAATAGTAAAGACCTTATGGAAACACCTTCAGGCAGAATGGAAAAGAAGAAGTGTTATTGGTTAAATGCTTTGTATATAAAACAGGTCATCTCATAACAACTGATAGAAAAATCGGAAATTCCGATTTTTCTCATAGATACTTCACTTGCTGAATTTTTGATGCCTTTTCATTTCGCCCACAACCTGTGGGCTTTTTCTAATGGGTTTTAACCTGCCAATGTCATTATTATGGTTTTACCCTAAATTAGATGAAGCTAAAAAATAACAAATCCTACTAATATAGCTGCGAAAACAAAAAAGAACGCTTCAAGTTTCAGTCGGTTACATTTTGACACCGACTCATTTCTTTCTTTTTGAACTGTTCGGAATTTCCGAACAGTTGTAGTATGGTTGGTAGAAAATCGGAAATTTCGATTTTTATCATAGACAATTTACTACTTATCAAGGGTTGTTGAAAACCCCATCACTATTCACTTGTGTTGCCCTATGCGCAAAGGAGTAAGGGATAAGGAGGAAGTGTTAAGTCTTAACCAGGTTAACAATAAGTTTTATCATCAACTCTTTTTCGGTCGGGTTGCTTTGCGCCACAAGCAATGCCAGGGCAACCAGTGCATTATCGTTAATCTTCAGTTCGCCCGATTTTTTAAACCTGTGCCTGTTCTTTTCAAGGAACCACACAAACAAAAATGCACCTATACGTTTATTGCCATCGGTAAAAGGGTGGTCTTTAATAATAAAGTACAACAGGTGGGCGGCTTGTTCCTCAATACTGGCATACAGAAACTTACCTGCAAAGGTTTGCACAACATTGTGCAGTGAGCTTTTAAAGCTATCGTCTTTTTCATTGCCAAACAAGGCTGTGGCTTCTTTTCTGGCAATAAGTTGTTTTTTTAACTGCTTTATAGCAGCAATAGCTTCGGCATACTCAATTTCGTAGGTAATATGCTCATTCAGCTTTTCTGCTTCAAGGTTATTGCTATCGTACCGGTTAAGTAAAATAAAACTATGGGTATAGTTATTTATTATTTCAAGTAAACCCTTGGCCTCACCCAGCGATAATTCGTCGGTTTTACCGGTTTTGTTTATTAGCTGAATAGTTTTCTTTAGCTGTGAAAGTCGTTTTTCGTTAAGTGCATAGCCCTGTACCAGGTAATCTTTTAATCTTTGTGTGGCCCATTGCCTGAATTGGGTGGCCTGTTTCGAATTCACCCTATAGCCGACAGAAATAATTGCATCGAGATTATAATATTTAACTCTTGCTTCTTGCGTTTTACCTTTAATAGCGCCATGTTGAGTGGTATGTTCCAAAATGGAACTAACCACTTCTTCCTTCAATTCTCCTGATTTGAAAATATTGGATAGGTGCTTAGTAATAGCAGGACGTTGTGTGCCAAAAAGAGTTGCAATATGCTGTTGAGTAAGCCAAACAGTCTCCTGTTCAAAATTAACTTCAATCTGTGTTTGACCGTCCTTAGCCTTATATATTTCTATTTCTTTCATTTATAAGCCCGTGGTTTTACTGTATGCGAATGTATTAAATATTGAGAAACAATGCGCAAGTTCGAATGTAGTGGTATGTCGGAATTTCCGACATACCACTGACAACATTCAAGGTTGTTGAAAACCGCATCACTATTCACTTGTGTTGCGCTATGCGCAAAGGAGTAAGGGATAAGGAGTAAGTAATAAGTGGGGTTGTTTATAATTACAGCATTATCTTCTTTTAATAGGAATTTCTCCCTCGTACCTTTGTATTGCGCCGGGGGCGCAATGCCTGAAAAGGGCACTATATAATTAAGATTTAGGATCTAAGATTTAAGAATCTATGAGTTCAGATGAAAATAAACACTGTATAATTAAGATTTAGGATTTAGGATTTAAGAACCGCGAAGCATTCATGAATACGATAATTAGTAATAGTAACACGAGTAATAATAGTTAATAATCCAAGGCAAAAAAAGTAGACACAAAACTCAATCCAGTGTCCACTTTTTGTGAATCAACAATATGAAAAACAAGCATTTACAAGGAAATGTTTTTTTGAGACGTGTCCACTATTTTATGCTAGTTCCAATTGCTATCGGATTGCACACGAAACCCAAAGCGTGTGCAAATGTGAGAAATTACACACGAACACTGAAAGCGTGTGTAAATGTGTGTAAAAATCAATTAGGAATGAAAGACAGGAAAAGGAATATGTTTCGACAGGCTCAACATGACCGACGGGGCTGCGTTAGGATAGCAGCGGTTACCCCGCAATCCGCCAGCTGGCGGAGAGGAGTATGAGCGTATAGCCCGACGGCAAAGCCGGAACGCCCAGAATTTAATTAAGAATTAAATGGAAACCCACCCCGTAGCCCCTCCCGGGAGGGGATTTGTGGAGAGACGTGTTTTACCCCCGTGTTAAAACACGGGGTTATTATACAACACCCCTTCAGGGTGTATTAAATAACGAAGAGATGAGAAAGAAAAACAGGAATAGATATTTCGATATGCTCAACATGACGGGCGGAGTTGCGTTAGGGATAGCAGCGTAAAGCCCACAGCATAGCGAGGACTTGCAGCGTATAGCCCGACCCGTAAGGGGAACGCCCAAAAACAGAATTGAGATATGAGTATTGAGTATAAAGATATGGAAACCCCGACCTCACCCTACCCTCTCCTGAAAGGCGAGGGAAAGAAAATGACGAACGCCCAAATTAATTACCAGATAGGCAGATACTTCGACAGGCTCAGTATGACATTAAGTAGCGAAAATAGAGGCATCGTTGGCGAATGCCTTAAACTCAAGAGCATTGCCGGAGGGATCGAGAAAAAACATGGTAGCCTGCTCGCCCACCTCGCCCTTAAACCGGATATAAGGCTCAATAATAAACGACACCCCATGCTTTGTAAGACGCTCAGCAAGCTCGTTCCACTGCTGCATGGTAAGTATAACGCCCCAATGGAGCACAGGCACATCTTTACCATCGACATGGTTGGTAGCAGGTTTAGGCCTTGGGCCATCGACCAGGTGTGCCGATATTTGGTGATGGTAGAAGTCGAAGTCGATCCAGCGTTCGGCACTGCGGCCTACTTTGCAGCCAAGTACATTGGCATAAAACGTGCGGGTTGCCTCAAGGTCTGTAACCGGAAATGCAACGTGAAAGGGGCGTATGTTCATAGTGTTATGTATTTAAAATGGCAGTTTCTTCAAATCGACATTACCTCCGCTGATGACAATACCAATGCGCTTGTTGGCAAACCTGTCCTTGTTTTTTATAGCAGCAGCAACAGGCACGGCGCTCGATGGCTCAATGATTATTTTCATGCGTTCCCAAACCAGTCGCATAGCGGCAATTATTTCTTCTTCGGTAACGGTTACAATTTCACTTACATGCTTACGAATAATGTCAAATGTTTTATCACCTAATGAGGTCAGCAGTCCATCGGCAATGGTGCTGGGCGGGTTGGCGGGAACAATTACGCCTTGCTGCATGGCCCGGTACGCGTCGTCGGCATTTTTTGGCTCGCCTGCCACCACCACCGACCCAGGCGAAAAGTAATGCGCCGATAGGGCTGTACCGCTGAGGAGTCCGCCGCCACCAACGGGGGCCATTATAATATCGAGGGCCTTAACGTCTTCTATCAGTTCCTTGGCTGCGGTGGCCTGGCCTGCAATGATGTGGTAGTTGTTATAGGGGTGCACGAGTGTGGCTCCGGTGCGCTTCATAACCTGGTCGAGGGTATCCTCGCGGTCTTGCTGGGTGGGCTTGCAGGTAATAACTTCGGCGCCATAGCCCCGCACGGCGTCCATCTTCACCACCGAGGAATTCTCAGGCATTACTATATAGGCCTTGAGCTTGTTGTTGCGTGCGGCCAGTGCCAGGGCCTGTGCATGGTTCCCCGATGAGTGGGTGGCTACGCCGTTCTTACGTTGGTCGTCGGTGAGGCACAGCACTGCATTTGTAGCTCCGCGGTATTTAAAGGCGCCTACCTTTTGAAAGTTCTCGCACTTCAAAAACAGGTCAAACCCGAACATGGCGTTGATACTGCTGCTGCTCATTACCGGCGTGCGATGCACAAACGGGGCTATGCGCCTAGCGGCAGCTTCTATAATTTCTTTGGTTGGATATGGTTCTTGCATACAATAAAATAATAGGTATCAATAATATGAAATCTTGCGATAGGTTACGGTGCTGTCCTTGTTATCGAGGTAGTGGGCTTGCTTTATCCAGTTGCCAATGCTGTCGTTTACATACACAACGGAGTCTCGCACACTGGTCACCTTGCCTGTGGGGTACTCGCTTTCGGTTGATTCAACTACCTTGTAGTTATAATAGTACTCCCATACCTTCCGCACGGAGTCGATGCGCACCGGCTTATTCTCATGCTTCGGAAACTCCTCTTCCTTTGCATAGATATACTTTCCGTCGGCATAGTAATCGAGCTCTTCAATCTTTTTACCGTCGCTGTTATATACGTAGTCCTCCCGTTGTGAAATACTTGTACCATCGCCCTTATACCTGATCTCCTGCAGCAAATGTCCTGCGGTGTCGTAGGTATAGGCCTTACGCTCTTTCAAGCGGTTGTCGCCGTCTTCGTTGTCGGCTTGTATAAGGCGCCCGGCGGCATCGTACCTGTACTCCATTATTACCTGGTATTTGGAGCCTGCATTACCTACGTACATGGTGCTTACAAGGCCTTTGTCGTTATAATCGTACCAGTATTGTATGGTGGGGTCGCCGCTATTACTGCCACTGAAGTAATAACCTATGCTGCGTACCTGGCCGTCTTTGTTATACCTGTACTCTACCTTTGGCGGGAAGTCGGCATGGTTTGTGGCATCCAGGTCTATCTCATCGAGCCGGCCGTCGAGGTCGTACTTGTAGTCATCGCGTTGGGCCTGCATGCTGTCTGCATCGAGGTAAATGGCTTCTATTACTTTGCCGTACTCATCAAAAATTACCAGGCTCCGGCTTGAATCGTGGTAGAGTTCGTTCCTTCGTGGCCTCCGGGTATCTCTTCTGAAGCCGTCATCAGCCCGCCAGTTTTCAACTGAGCGTACCTTTCCGTACAGGCCTGCTTTCATTAAGGTAGAATCTCCTGGTGGAACATACGAAACCCCGGCAAGCGCCAATGCTCCCAATACTATTACCCCAAACGGCTTCATATGGTAAATATACTCAGATTAAAGAATTTTGGAACAATAAAAAACCCCGGCATTTCTGCCAGGGTTCCTTTAATATATATATGTTAATTATTACTTGGTAGCAGGTGCTACTTTGTATGTAATTGACATTGACTTATCAGGTGTACTAACTGAGAACTTATCAGCAGTAATTGCTGTGATCATGATAGTGTCCTTTTTGTTCTTGTCATCGGTTTCCATCAGGCTCATACCATCTTTTCCACCAATAGCCCATTTACCTTTTTGGGTTTGGGTTTGGCCCATGAATGACATTGTTCTTTCAAATGTGCTGTCAGCTTTGTATTCTACAACCATTTGTTTGAAAGAATCCATGAATGACTCATTCATTTTGATCTTTTCAGCTACAGCAGCTTTGGTAGCGCTATCCTTAGCGGTGTCGCCCATTTGCTTCAACTTAGCCATTTCTTTGTCATAGTCAGAACTTGTAATAGTTTCAACTTGCCATTTTTTTACAATCATTTTACCTGTGCTTGAGCCACCAGAGCAGCTATACATAAACACAACTGTAACCATAATAGCTAAAATACCAATAAGTTTGTTCGTTTTCATTTTATAAAATTGATGTTAATTAGGCCGCAAAAGTAAGATAAGTTTTGATTACAAAGCACTTTATTTGGCTTTTATAGTACTTTTTCAGTTTAAATTCATAGCAACTATAGCATTTACCCTGTTTAGCCAGCCCTTCAGGAATCTGGCCTGCGATGGATCTTTTATAACAATGCCGGCATAATAATTAATTCTTTGCTCTGCATATGCATTGAGGCTTATATACCGAGCCGCCTGGATCGTTAAAGGGCCAATTATTCCATCATCCTTTACACCGGCTGCCCTTTGCAATATTTTTATAGCCTCACCTACTCCACAATTAACTGCAGTATCGAAATGAATATACTGAAGTTCAGGTTTCAGGTCGGTGCAATGCGATGGTACCCAATACTCTTTTGCATAAATATCCATAGCTTGTTCTTCTGTCAAAGATGCTATATCAATACCTGGATGAGCTGTTTGCGATATGCCATATTTTGTTAAACCGCCTTTATCGCCGCTTATATTGGTAATTTTACTGCCTCCTTCAAATTTCATGAGTATGGAGAATGATTCATTTATATTCATATTATTTCGTTTTGTTCTTTTTCTTCACTCGTTTTTCAATAAACTGGTAAATTGTGATCAGTGAAACCACTATTGCCAGAATAAAAGATACCTCTTCGCTCCAGCTCAATAGCTCCGTTGGTATGGGTCTAAGTATTCCCAGTAATTTGGCCGTACTGTGAAACACTAGCACAACCAGCCACATTATAAATGCATAGGGGCTATGTGATTGGGGAGTGGTGTTTTCCATTTTCTATTTAATATCTAAAAGCCATAAATCTGACCAAAATAATTTCTTAACATTAACCAATCCGATTGCACTAAGGTTTGATTGTAAATAAGTACATCCATCAAATATCCATTGCTGTATGTAGTTAAATAGTTGCCTAGAGAAAATATTCCTGAAGTATAGTTTGTTGATGCAATAGTACAAGTAGCACTTGTGTTATGCCAAATACTATCAAAGCTTCCATATACGTTTCCTGTAGCCCTATTTATTTCGATTGATTCGATATGAATTAATAAGTCCTGAGTTATGTTTTGGTTTGTTGGATGATTAGATGTATCAGTCCAATCATCAAAGAGATTTCCGGTATTGGCTCCTATTGTATAATATCTCCCATTTATACTATTTGTATCATCACTATTAACAAATATGGGGGTTCCACCAGTAGTATTCCATTTTCGAACTGCAATTATTTGATATTGGGTATTTGATCCAATACACAAATTACCAATTGTAAGTTTTAATGCTTGAGAGTTTGCACTTTGAAAATTAAGATACGGCCTATAATTATAATTCACATCACCTGTTACATACAAAGGTTGTTTTGAACCTGTTCCCTGGCTTAAGGTATATGTTCCGGTAATATCTTGCCATTGGCTTACACCGGTACCCAGGGTTATGTTTAAGCTTGGGTTAAACCAGGCAACCAAACCTGTTGCGGGTACGCCCCCAATTAATCCTGCCTGTCCAAAACCTGTATCAGGAAAACCACTAAACAAACTATTGGGCCTGATAACAGCATTTTGAGTGCCTGTCTTTTGAAACCCCTTAAACGCGCTCATCTCCTTTTTATTAAAAATCTCCCTGTTGTGCCCATGCCAATACATTTACCGGCCCTGATGAAATAGCTGTTATGCCAACATATATGTATTGCCCTGTTTTCAACTCGAGGTCTGAATACGCATTGAACGACCTGAATGAAGCTGCTGTTGTGCTAGGTGTTACGGCTGATATTATTAATTCATCAAATAGCTTTAGTGCACCACCTGAGCCTATCAATCCATTCGATATAAATATCAACAGGCATCCGGCAACAGATACTCCTTCCACCTTGCAGCCTATCTGGCTTACTTTTGTTCCGTTTGAACCTGCGCTAACCAATAATTGAACATTGGTTGTCGTCACCCCGGTTCTATCTGTAGTAGTAGCCGTCATTTCTGCGTAAGCCATATTTGGGGTAATTGCGAATACGGGACTTGTGTTTGCGCTCATATATTTAGATTAAGATTGAGATTAAGGCTAAGTCTTGATCTTAGCATCAACCTTTTGTTTTATTTAATAGTTATAAAAAAGATAAAGGTTGGCACCTGCAGGTATAGGGTTAGGTATATCGTTTTGTACAATTTGCCTGAATGTGGGTTGCGCGGCGCTTCCTGAAACCGGACCGGCAAAAATTGTATTTGCCGTTTGCGTTTTCAATGTAAATACTAATGTACCTGCACCCGTTACCGGGCTACCCGATATTGTAAATATTGTTGTTGTTGAACCTTCATTCAAAGCAACGCTTGTTACAGTGCCCCCCGAAGCTATTGTTTGCCAGGTAGCATTTCCGCTGGCATCGCTTGTCAGTACTTTACCTGTAGCCTGGTTACCGTCCTGGTAAAGGAAAGCCTGAGCCTGTATACCTGATACATCAACCTTTGTAGTTTTTGAAGGGCTGTTGTAATCTGAGAAAGAAGCAATCGGGTATTTTATACTTATCTGAGATGTTCCGTTGCCATCATAATCGTTGCTTATCTCCATTATAGATTGTCGCAATGTATTGTAAACATTACCATACCGCGATATGCCGAAGAAAGAAGGGCTTGAAAAAGGATACGCATAAAAATTTGCAGCGTCAACCACCCATGTTACTACGCCGGTATTTTGCAGTCCAACCTCGCCTATTAAATCACCTATAGCAAAATTGTGAGCATCTACGTTTAACAAAACACCACCCGGGCTTAAATTCAATGAAGCCATTTGCGGGGCTGTCATAGCTGTGTTCCTTACTTCAAACATATTCAATAAAGCCTGAAGGCTTGAGGCTCCAACCTGAAGGCCGCCCGAACCGGCTGCCAGTGATATTGCTCCATCGTGAGATGAATCAATAACACCATTTATGTAAATGTAAATGTTGGCTCCATCCCACACACAGCCTACTGTATACCACGTGCCGGTTGTTAAAGCAGAAACTGATGTAACTGTTCTTGTTACAATGCCTGATTGTTTTATTGTAAACACAATATTGCCTCCGCTGTTTATGCTTATTCCCCATGCATTGGTTATACCCGCTATTAAAGTATTTAACGAGGCAAAGTTTATGTTGAAGAATACCGTCATGCCTGTTAATCCTGAACACGAAGGATAGCTAGCACAAACAGCAGTAGATGATGAACTGAAATTTGCATCATATCCAAATCCGCCATTTGTAGCTGTTGTTGCTGTGTATGTAACCGATGTGGTTACAAGCGGAAGTTTGTTCGCCGAGTAATCATTCGCCGCCAATTCATTAAACCCATATGCCGATAGTAAGCTCATAATGGATAACTTGTATTTGCTACCGACCTAACGGTTGTTAATGATTTTATTGGTGTTTTTGTTGCAAATCCTGTAATAGGCGTAACAACTTTCGGGCTTGATGGTATAGGTATAACCGGATTAAAAAACACTGAAGGATTTGATCTTATAGGTGTAATTGTATTATGAAGGTCAGTCATTTCCTCCATATCAGTTGTGTATTTATTTTGCTTTACATCAAGTGTGTGGCCTAGTTGTATATACACGGTAGCATCTTCATCTACCACACTATGAAAGAATTGTAAGGCATTATCATATATAACATTTCCGCGTAAGTTCTTTCTGTAGTTGCTTGGTATCTGAGCAAAGTTTTTGAAAAAAATATCCACCAAAGCCTGCCCGGTATCACCCATCGTTCTGTTATGCCAGGTACCTGTATTTACCGGGTTTGAACTAACATATACAAAAAATGAACCCGGGTAACCGGTACTGTCAGTGTCGCCCAAAAAAGCATTAACTACAAGTTCATTCCATCTCAAATCACCGTCTGATGTAGAGAAAAAAGAAATATTACTCGTCGCGCTTTGTGCATTATCCTTCAATTGAATATCAACATTACGTATGGCGCAGTCACTTAACGACATTGTTGTGTTTGTTGAACCTGTAGCATAAACATATGGCGGATTAACTCTGCAATCGAACCAATAAGGTTGAGGAGTATCCGGAAATGGGTTGTTAGGCGAATTATTGAAACCCACAGTATAATTAGAGCTTGTGTCTATATTTATATAGAACGGTGTGCATGAGCTTCCGTTCCATGATGATATAATAAGATTCGCAAGAGTATTCTGATCAAAATTGCTGTTGTACGGAGTCGATTGGCCGTTGGCTTTTACTGTTTGATAAGGAAAGTTGCTTGCCATTTCACTGAATGTTGCCTGAACATTAAAAAGCCCTCCGACATTCTTTTGCCACGAAGCGCCATTACTGTTCTGTATCTGTTGCTGCCCTACCAAAAAGAAAATATCGTTGTTGGCCTGGCGCTTGAAATATATCTGATGAGGCAGAACAAACGACAAGCCGTACCAAAGTTGTTGAGCATCGGTAATAGCCTGAGAAAATGTGGGAGCCGACAAATAATCGGGTAGAAATTGTATTTGAAAATAGTGCCTTAAACTGATGATCATTTGCATATTGCCCGGGTCAAGAATAACAAATGAATTTGTATAGGTGTCGCCCGGATTCCTTACTGCGTGAATATAATAGGTAAGGGGCGGGCTATAACCTACGTAAGGGCTTACCTGAAAGTTCGGGTTGTTTGCATTTATCTCTGCCACCGAAGCAGCAACACATCTCTTTCCGAATGAATATCCATTTTGAAACCTCACATCAGATTCATACGGATCAACAATTTCAAGCCTGTCGTAATTCGTTGTAACTGCAACGGCTGTACTTCTATCCCAGCGCTTAGGCAACATATTTCCGGTTGTCGGGTCTGTTGTGGTTGCGGTCGGATTTACTTCAAAATACGGGTTGGGTATAAGCTGAAGGTCTTGTATTTGCTGGGTTGAAAACTTGTATGTAAGTATAGGCTGTTTTTGCGTTACAGCTTTTTCGCTTCCGTTTGTTATTTTAGGATAACCGGAATTGTTTATTGTTCGGCTCCAGTTTAGTGTTCCACTCGCAAAACTAACATTGGTAGTATTGTTTGTATTGAACGAACTGCTTGCTGTTATATCGAAATAATGTACAGCAGTATTTACACGTTCATATATCCGTTCTATCCACCACAGGCCATTGCTTTGGTACATGCGGCAGTTTATAGATGTTAATATATAGTTGAGTAGTTTATTGCAGTTTATTCCGTGCGTTAATCCATCGTTGCCTATTTCATAAAATGCCGTATCGTTAACATACAATTGTTCTGTTAACGACAATGTGTCAGACATTGTATCTTCTCTTACGTTTATTACCTCGCGTATATTTTTAGTGTACGGAAGAAATGAAAGGCAATTCGACATAACCTGCGCAACCGTCTCAAGTTGGCACATCAATGCACCGGCATTTTCGTAGCGCCTCCATTGAAGCTCACCCAGGCCACAGTTGAATTTAAGGTTTACTGCGTAGGGCGTACTATCCTGCAACTGGGTAAATGTATCGGTTGTGTTAACCCCGCTCCAGTAAGTTGTCCAGGTACTGCCACCATTGGTTGAATACTGCACATCAATATAATACCCTAGTGGCGGGGCAGTTAAAAATTCATCATACTCTGCCGTTGTAGTTGCCTGCAATAACAAGGTAAGTTCACTCCCGTTTATAGCGGTAATAAGGCTTTGTTTTTTATAGCTTATTTGCACCGGCGACTCTGCTCCCACCATTTGTTTAACCGCGCCTGAATAACCCGAAGCATAAACATTGCATTGCCAAAGCTTATTGCTTATAACAGTACTATCGCGAAAAACCAGATTGTATTTTAGCCCGTAGCTCATAACCGATCTTTAATTATTTAATAGCATACACAACTGGCAAATGCAAATGCGTATGGCCAGCAGAAACAATGCCAGGAATATATAGTCTATCAGTGCGTGTTCTTTTTTCTTCATTTCCTTATCTTATATCTTTTAGGTTCTTTGGGCGTTCCCCTAAAGGGTCGGGCTATACGCTGCAAGTCCTCGTTCCTGTGGGCTTTCCGCTGCTATCCCTAACGCTGTACTCCGCCCGTTCGTCATTGCGAGGCACGAAGCAATCTTACCATCCCGATTCTTAATTCTTAATTGATTTTACACACATTTACACACACTTTCAGTGTTCGTGTGTAATTCATTCGTAATTTTTAATTCTTAATTCTTAATTGATCAAAAATGGTCTCCATTTTTTGACCTCTTACTGGTTATTTGTGCCCAACACGAAATTGCTATTATTCGATTGACGCTGCATTGCAGCAACCATTTTATCGCCTTGCATTTCAAAAGAATAATGGCCACCACCGGTATTACCGCTAATCATTTTGCGTAACTTGTCGAGTGGTGCAACAACCTCAGGGTTATGGCTGGCGCCTGCATATTCGCCAATGTTTGCAAATGTTGAGCCCGACACTATTCCACCCGTTGCCATTTTAATAGCCTTTACCGCAGAAGCTGCAGTAACCAGAGCCGAGCCCTCTGCAATCTGCAGCCAGCCTTGTGGGTCAGAGCCTGCGCTTCCTACCTCGGTAGCAGAACCGGTTAAAATTAATGCTTCTCCTTTTTTAATCACAAAATCAGCAAGCGCGTCAACAAAACTCTTTAACATATCCTTCAGTCCGTTTGCTGCGTTTTTACCACCATTGGCCATATTACCAATAGCAGTGCCAATACCCGAAGAAGCCATATCAAATACCTGTGCAAGCTGTTGGGCCGATGTACTATTGTCTTTCTCCTGCCCCTGAAGGTTCTTTAAACTATCGGTATATTCATTAACAGCGCTTGTAGTATTATCTACCACCATAGCCATGTTAGGGTCAACAGGTTGAGAGTTATTTGGTATTGAACCGGCCGGAGCAGAATTAAGTTGAGGGGGTGGCGAAATATCGGAAGAAGAATTTGCTCCGGATGGCTGACCGTTTACTGAGCCATTAACGCTCACTTTAATATCGGCCTGGCTTCCCTTGATCATTTTTTGAATTCCCTTTAATATTTCATCATACTTTTTTTGGAAACTTGCCATAGCGCTATTTGCATTATACCCTCCCTGGGAATAACTGTTACCGGTTGCATCTGATGAATCATCTAAACCAGGTATTGAAGATTTTGGAACATAGGTTCGGTCTGCCACTATTTGAGTAGGATGAACATACTCACTCATATTATTCAACACTTCAGGTGTATAAGGGTTCTCTTTAGCCTTTGCATCTTCCGCTTCTTTTCTTTTAAGAAAATCCTGAAAACTTTCCGGAGGAACAAAGTTGCCCCTGTTCCTGGTAGCTGCCGCATGCTCATTAAACTCAATCATCGACTCGGTTGCTTCGTCAGTCGATTTTTTTGTTGTAAGGTAAGCCAGGCCCATTGATAGTATCAGGCCTACAACCGTTCCAATAGGGCCGGTTGCGATTCCTGCTACTTCCGCAAGCCCGCCAATCGATTCTGCCAACGGCACCCCGGCTGCAACTTCGCCGGCTGCACCAAATTCTTTTAAAAGCCCCGCTGTACCTTTGGTTATTTTTCCGAATGCACCAAATATATCGGTCGACTTCACAAGAAAATCAACCATACTGCTTAAAGAGCTTTTACTTTCCTCGCCTGATTTACCTATACCTGAAAACGACCCGGCTATTTTTTCAGAAGCTTTTTGAAACTGGTCGGCTGCCGCCAAAAGCATAGCAGATACTTTTTCCATTGCATCTTCAAAATCAGATATATCAACGCCTATGGCTACTTGTAATTGAGAAACATCCATTGCAAAGTGGTATTAAATGAACAATACAAATATCGTGTTATTATTTTCCATATTAAATATTTTGTTTACTATTTATGAACAACCTGAAAAAGCAATATCTTTTTTTCTTATAATTGTATTGTAAACCCCACACATGAAGAAGAAATTACTCCTATTGGCTTCATTGATACTCTGTATAAGTTATTCATGCAACCTTCAGCCACAAAACAATAGTTCATTACAAAAAAGCAAAGACTCTACTTCAATTACTGCCACAAACACAAAACAGGTTACGCCAAGCCAGCTCGATACTTCATACCACACCGATAAATGGGATTATAAAATGAGTCAGGACTCATTGGGTAATAAATTTTACTTCGCCACTATTTTCTCACCCGAAACGCTCGATTTCAAACCAATGTATGATACCGGAATTATTGCCGTGTTCGGGCTGGTACATCGATTCAAGGAGAACCTGGTTGTGCTGAGAGTATCAGAAGGTGCTTTTATACATAATAATGGTGCAACCGATTCACTTCGTATACGGTTCGATGATAATACGGCAGAAGAATTTGCGTATTACCGCAGCAATACTGCCCGGGAAGGTGACATTTTGATTGAGCCTGCTAAAAAACTCATTGACGAGTTAAAAAGATCGAAGAAAATAGTAATTGAAGCTACGTTTTATAAAAACGGAACGCGACAGATGGAATTTAATACTGCCAACCTGATGTGGAATCATTGAATTATAAACTTGACCGATGAAAAACAAATTATTCTTGCTCGCTGGTTTACTTTGCATAGTAATATATTCATGCAACCTTCAGCCACAGAACAATAGTTCATCACAAAAAAACACAGATTCAGCATCAACAGGTACTAAAAAGCATTTTACTGTCGACCAGCTCGATACATCGTACCATTCCGATAGATGGTCCTACCAGGTATCTGATGACCCGATGAAGAATAAATTTTATGCCGCTATTATTTTTTCACCCGAAACTCTCGACTTTAAACCCATATACGATAAAGGTGCAATGGTATTATTGGAGGTAATTTACAGCCGTAAACAAAATTTTGTAGTACTGAGGGTAACACAAGGAGCCTTTTTAAACAGTTATCCTGCAACCGATTCACTTCGGGCGCGGTTTGATGATAACGCTCCGGAAGAATTTGCGTATTACCCGACTGAGGCAGGCATAGTGCAAAATATTTACCTTAAGCCTGCTAGTAAATTTATTAATGAATTAAAAAAGTCAAAGATGGTGGTAATTGAGACCACATTTTATAAAAACGGAACGCGACAGATGGAATTTAATACGGCCAACCTGGTCTGGAATCATTAATTAAAAAGCCATGAAGAAAATACATTTATTATTTGCCCTTACGGTTGTTGCAACTTTCTCTTCCTGCAATATCCAGCCACAAGATGATCAGGATGAAGCCACAAAATATGCTAAATCATTAGGCATTACAATAAACACCCAGTGGGAATACCTGGACGCGCAGGATAAAATGTCATCGGATAAAGAATATTCAGCCACTATTTACTCACCTTATTTGCTTGATTTCGGGCAGGGTTACAGGTTTAAGGAATTGGCTATGCTTGCTGTAATAAATAAGGAAAAGGAAAATACAATAGGTATATTAGTAACCGAAGCGCATTTTGTTGATAATGGAATAGATAGCAATTATTTGAGAGTGCAATTTGATGCAAACCCCGATGAAGCATTTCATTATTCAATAGCCGAGGATCGCAATACATCTAAAATTATTATTCTGAATGCTGACAAGTTTATTGCGGAATTAAAAAAATCGAAAACAGTTGTTGTTGAAGCGCCTTTTGAAAATCACGGTACCCGCCAAATGCTATTCAATATCGCCGGCCTGGTCTGGAACCACTGATACTATCAGCCTAGCTTATATCTTTTCTTTAACTCATTTCTTTCTTCATTGGTTAAATAACGCACTGATGTATTTAACTCCTGCATTTTTTTATCGCTTGGCAATGGAATAAGTTCCTCGGGTTTTAACTGATGCTGCCTATCCACGTTGGTATTATAAATGAGTGCATATATCAACCTTGTACGCTGCCAGGCATCTTCTTCGCGCAACTTATAGCCATCAATACACGAAGCCCACTCGCAAGGTGTCATCTTCCAGAAATCGGAATACGATATACCCGCTCGTGAGCTTTGTGTGAGTAGTTCCTCGAATGTCAGGGCTTGCGGCCCTTCACTTTCTCTCTCGTCTGAAGTGGCTCTGCCACTTTTTTTTTGCCGGATACACTGACGGAAGAAGTTATGGCTTCCATCATTTTAGCCAACTCGCCTTGCGGCAGGTCATCCATCCAATCGCCTACCTGGAAATTGGTAAAGTCAATTTTATCGTTGCTGCTTAATGCACCACCGGCAAGGCCCGCGTAAATTATATCGCGCAATTCCCCTATCGTTGCAGTTCCTTTACCTATCCGGGCAAAACGCTCGCCAAATTCACTTATGGTTATTTTATGCTCCCTGCAAAAAATATCAATTGCATTAAACCCGAACTTGAACGGGCGAAGTTTATTTCCAATGGTTACATTTGTCATGAAAGATTTAGATTTAGATTCAGGCTGAGTTTCTTAAGCTTAATCTCAACCTAAACCTTCGGTTTAGTGTGTTACTTTAGTCAATGCACCGGTGCCTTCAAACGTAGCGGAATAGCTTACCACATCTTTATCCTTGGCATTTTGTTCAAGCTTGGTTATGTAGGCTACGCCCCACCAGCTTTGGTCGCCGGTAACCTGGGTAGCCAATTGAAAGTAAACGGTTACAGCTGTTTTTGCAACCATGGCTGCATACAGATCGGCTATGTTATGCACACCCGATGATGGATGAAAATCGACCATGCCGTTACAGTCAATACTCCATTTGCCGTTTGTGGGTATTATTTCATCCCAGCCGGCGCTGTCTTTTGTTGTTGCATTTGATGTGCCCATGTCTATCGATATTTTGCAATCGGTAGAAAATGAACATTCTTCGGGACCCGTGCCTGTATCTACAAGCACTATAAGGTTCGTTCCATTAATTTTTGACATTAGTTTAAGATTTAGATATAGATTAAGGTTATGTTATATATTTCGGTTTTGGCTGAGTCTTAATCTTAACCTCAGCCTCAACCATTAAGTTAATTGTTGTATTCTGTGCCTGAATTTCATTGTGCGGTAAAACACAATTCCATCTGCCACCTCTTGCCTGAAAAAGTTTGACTGATCGAGCACCGTAATTACATTTTGAAAATCAGGTAAAAATGAAAGCGGCTGGTCGGTGGTAAGGGTACCGCGTACTATTGCACTTACTTGTGAGGCAATGCCATCAACATCGCTTTGTCCGCCATAATTGGCAGGGTACTTCATAGCTGCTACCAATGTAATGGTAACGTTCTGCCCATAGAAATCTTTCGTTGTATCTTCTACCGAAGTATAGTCCGATACATATATGTAAGGATATGCAGCATTCGACGGCACTGCATCATAAAATGGCACACCTGCCGAATTGAACATAACTACATTATTCAGTGCATTATAATAAGCCGTGCGTATAGTTTTGCTTGAGTCTTTCATACTTTTCGTTTTCAGTCTCCCCGCGTGGGGAGATTCAGAGGGGTCATTATAATTGATTTGCCACAAACCCTTAAAGGGGCTTAATTTATTGTCCTATTATATCTTTCAGTGTATCTTTTAATTGCGCCGATTGTTCTTCAAAGGCCGGATTAAGAAATGGCTTAGCAGGAATTTCATGTGCGCTTGCCGATCTTGCAAAAACATCTTTCCCATCTTCCACCCAGTGCAGTACTTTTGCATTCTCTGTTTGTATCTCTGGTATGCTTGCTCCATACTCTACAAATGCAGCGTACGGTGAATCTGCACTTATACTTGCACTCATTCCATCATCAGCAATAGTTGTTGTAATTGAATCAGCCAATTTACCTGAGCAATTACTCTTTGCATTTTCAGCTACCGCATTTGCGGTATTAGCTACTGCCGCCTTCACTTCTTCTGAAAGGCTATCAGTAATAACAGCAAGACTATCTTGTAGGCCTTCTATACCGGTTAATTGTATCGAAAACATGCTGTTTTAGTCATTAGTGGTTAGTCGTTAGTGATTAGAAATATTGCCCTGTTGATTAGTAATCTTTAATTGGAAGAAATTGCCATTATATCCAAATACATCTTCAATGAATCAGGGTTATTGATGGTCAGTATTTTTAAGTTGGTGCTTGTTCCATCAGGGTCTAATACCAGCCTGTAATTTTCAACGGGCCTCGTAAACTGAAATGAATTGTACCGGCAGGTAATAATATAATACGTCCCCACATATTCCTGCCCCTGAACAAAAAGACGACCGGAGGTATTTACCTCTACGAAGGCAAACATCGTTTTTAGCGTGCTCCAGGTGGCTGAAGTACCTCCGGCACCGTCATTACTGGTGGTCAGTTGCTGAATATTTATTTTATATCGCATTGAGCCGATCATAATTCAATTTTGAATGTTGAATTTTAAATGTTGAATGAGTGGAATCATCAAGCTTTGATTCGTAATTTTAATTCGTAATTAAAGCGGAACCACTCTATAGGCATTAAGTAAACTTTTTGCATCGTTTGGTATTTCCATAACATTGTTAATGCTTTTATTGCTGAGCATCACCACATCTTCACGCACTTCATATGCGGCACCCGTCATTTTCATAATGGCCTCTTGTATGCCCATTGGCACATTGCTCCACGAACTACCATAACCTGCAGTATAAGTAACATCAAGATGATACCGACTCAGATCGTCGCCGGGCGAAAAACCCGGAGGCAGGTTGTATGTCGTTGCCGTAATGGTTATCCATTGGTCCTGGTTGCCCATTACATAGTAATCGGCATTTTGTGTAAGCGTGCTTACCTCATTCAGGTAAATAAGTTTTACCGTACTCACACTTTGAATAGGTGCACGCGGCAGGGTAAAGTTCTTTTCTATTTTATCATAGTAAGCCTCCAGCGTTTGAGTAATGAAAGAGCGGTTGCAATATTGTTCCGCTCTTTCACGCGCCGACTGGATCAGGGTGGAGAGGAGTGTGTCGTCGTCGCTAAAGTCAATGCGCAGAAAGCTTTTGACCATGGAAAGAGATAACTCAGTTGCCGGAGGCGTTACTATTTTCAGTTCTGTTAAGGCCATATTCTAATTTGGTAATTTGATGATATGATAATTTGATAATTAACTGAGCGGTTTTGTGATAATATGTTTGATATACTTCATCATCAAATTATCAAATGACCGAATCATCAAATTGATCTATGCAAATATAAACACAATGTTTACTAGTATTAAACAAATTGGTTATGCAGTTTTCAACAACCCCTCTCGCCATGGGCGAATGTTCAATTTTAAATGTTGAATGTTAAACTAAAGCGTCTCTGTGTAACTCTGAAAACCCTGTGTTCTCTGTGTTGAAAAGCTACAATATCATTAAGGAACATGAAAATTTATTATCTTAGAAACATGAAAAAGAAAGAGGCCAATTACGTAATTACCCAATTAGGCAAGAACGACACAGCCCTTGCTAACAAGCTTATTGCATTATTTGCTGAAGTATTTGAAGAGAAGAAAACAGCAGCCGTAAAAAAGACTCATTTAGTAACCTTACTTAGCAACACTGCATTTATAGCACTTGTTGCACTCGATGGAACAAAAGTAATTGGTGGAATAACTGCCTACGAATTACCTATGTTATCATCTGCTAAGCCTGAGATATTTATTTATGATGTTGCTATAAGAACCGAATATCAGAGAAAAGGTATTGGCAGGAAACTAATAACTGCCTTACTTGCACTTGCAAAAGAAAAAGGTGTGAGCGAAATATTTGTAGCTGCACATACTGAAGATACCCATGCTTTGAAGTTCTACCAATCACTTGGAGGAAAGGCTGAGAAGGTAAATATGTTTGTGTTTGCGGTGTAGACTTATTTTTGAATAACCACTTTACCAGTCGAAATTAAACTGCCTGTTTCGGTAAGTACTCTGTATAAGTATACACCAGCAGCATTATTAGCCAAATCTATTTGATTATTTATAGCCTTCAACTTTGCTGTATATATTTTCTCACCAAACATATTATAAATTTCAACACTTGAATTTATGTTAACTGAGTTTGATTGCAGAATAAAAATACCAGTGCTGGGGCTAGGATACACTTTGGAATCTTTTGAATCTGCATTAAGTTCATTAACAGAAGCCACTGTATTAGTATCTATTTTAAATACTACACCGTCATTGAATGTACCGCCACCAGTTGCCATTCCAAATAATGTACTTCCTGCCATAGTTAGCGAACAGTGAGTGTACTCACCATTTATACCATCAAAATCGAAAAGGTTTTTATATCCGTTACCATTGGTATCTAATGAAAAAATAGTTCCGTCACCATTCGTGCCTCCTTGCCATGTCATACCATATAGGGTATTGTTCGACAGAATTAAACTTCCATAAGGTGTATCGCCGGTTGCGAGACTGAAAACATATAATCTTTTATACCCATTACCATTCGTATCTATTGAGAATACACAGCCTCCACCATTTTTAGTTACATATGTCATTCCATACAACAAATTTCCATTAATCACTAAAGCGCCATAAGGGCTCTTACCATTTACACCATTAAAATCATTCAGATCTTTGTATCCACTACCACTTGTGTCTATTGAGAAAATACAACCATCTTGAAAGTTTGCTCCACCTCTGGCTGTCATGCCAAAAAGTTTGCTTCCTGAAATAATTAAGGCACCAAACGGTGTTGCACCATTAGTGCCATTAAAATCCAGCAGATCTTTATATTGGCTACCATTGGTATCAATAGAGAAAATAGTGCCATACCCATATAGCCCACCCGCCTCTGTCATTCCAAATAACTTCCCTGAAGATACTATTAAGGAACCTTCAGGATTAGATCCAGTTGAATCATTAAAATCAAATATTTTATTATAGTTACCACCATTAGTATCTATTGAAAAAATACAGCCACCAGTATCTAATCCACCGTTTATGGTCATTCCATACAATTTACTTCCTGAAATCACTAATGAGCCATGAGGGTATTCTCCATCAATCCCGACGAAGTCATGTAAATCTTCATATCTGTTGCCATTAGTATCTATAGAAAAGATACAACCATAATTGTTTGCACCTCCATCATCTGTCATACCGTATAATATATTTCCATTTAACACCAGGGAACCTAATGGCTGTGAACCATTTGCACCATTAAAGTTCAACAGAACATTATATTGTGCAATTGTAGTTATAGTGCCTAACTTGAAGATGATGCATATTAAAATGTAAGGTTTCCGCATAATATTATTAATCCATTCAAAAATAGGGTTTCCCTCACAATTACCAGCCTGTATTTAGCAAATGGCAGTACTCTTTGAGTGAATGGCTAAATAAACCTAAAAAAGCCCCTCTCTTTTTATAGCACATTTTGAAACAGCGCAAATAAATAAGGGCCGCCTTACAGGGCAGCCCAGTTTATTTAATTTTATTGGTTTCCACCTGCTTGTTATTTTTATACGGGCCTTGCAGATGATTTTGTTTATGTTGTTATTACACAAACATCAGCCCTTTGTTGTTTACCCCGCCTTGCTATGCCGTAGCGCTACGTGAAGGCGTACTCAGGTCTTTCTTTTTTCCCGTTGCCGTTGCCCCGGGTATTTTTTAAGGTTAGAACTTTTGTTTTATATTTTCGAACGTTCTAAGAAAATATTCTGATAGCGAAACTATATCACCGGGTACCAAAAGTCAATAGCCGGACCCTTATTTTTTTATTAACAGGGGCAAATATTTTCGGGTTATGAACAACCAATTTTTAATTTATGGTATATAATTGCAGCGGCAAATTGGTAGGTATTTAAGATTGAGATTAAGGTTAAGACTAAGTCATGTTGAGCCTGTCGAAACATTTCCCTTTAACACAATACTTATTGATTATCTTTAAAAACAAAGTGCTTTTGAGCATCGCGCTGTTTCACCTGTTGTTTTATCAGGTTATACTGCACCTGGTATTCGTAATGTGTATGGTCTAATGTACCTTTCAGGCTATCTATATCTTCATTAAGTACTCGCTCATCCAACACAAGCTTTCCATCTTTCGTTAGTTTACCTGTAATATCAGTCTGCCCCATAGCAGGTGGGTCTGCCCCCATTGAACCTCCACCCAACATAAACGTCTGCCCTATTGTGTTTCGGTTCAACATGGTAAAGTAAATATCAGTACCCGAATAATTAGGATCAGCGGGATAGCTGATATAGTTAAGCGCCCATACAAGTAACGAAGTACTGTCGTTCAGCAATATCTTTTCAAGTCCGTATGCATTTGCATATTCTATTGAACCAACATCAAGCTTATCGGCCCAGGCTGCAAATGCGTGTTTAGCTTTTACCGAATCAATAGTATAAAAGGTTTTTACTTCATCGCGTGAATCAAATACAAGGCTATCGTAAAACCATTCCTTAGCCAATATTTTCACTTCATTGCTACCAAGTGAATCGTGTTTATTCATGTTCGCTATAAAAGCTGAATCAACAACAACGGGAAACTTAGCAACCTCTTTAAAGTGTTTTAACAACGCTTGTATTTTAGGATCTATAACCGCAGCTTTAGCCGACTTTACAGAATCTTCATATCCGGGCCCCTCAGTTGCCTTTTCATTATGGCTTGAGTTGCATGCCAGTATCATGCAAACAAATAAAAACGCTACTGTTCTGTATAAACTCTTTGGTATCATAGCTTCAATATTTATGTACAAGTTTACTAAAATCATTTTAGTGCTAACATAACACGCCATCCCGCGTTAGGGATAGCAGCGGATAGCCCACAGCCGACCTTAGGAGGCGAGGACTTGGAGCGTATAGCCCGACCCGCAGGGGAACGCCCTAATGAATAATATACAAGGAATATATTTCGACAAGCTCAATATGGCTCAACCACCTATATTTGTGCTATGCGCCAACTAGTGCTTTCGGTTTTCTTATTTGTTTGTTTTAATGCCCTTGCCCAACAGGACAGCGTATTTCACATACCGCCATACGATACCGTTTACTTTGATGGCAACAAAAATGACAGGGACTGTGCAATTGAAAGGCTACGTGCTATAAAAGATGCCCGTGCCGGTAAACTGTTATACGTTGATGTAGGTATTAAACCACCACGCTACAAAAAATATGTAGCCGCGTTTTGTAAGCCCTATAATATTACCTATTACTATTTACCGGAAGACAAAATAGGACTTGAAGGTTTTAATGCCATACGCTGTTACCTGGCTGCAAGCGATTCAATGCTGAAAGTAAAATACGGGGCAACTATTAAGGATGAAATAAACCACAAAGCCGACAGTTGCTTTTTTACAAACATTAATACCGACACCATTGATGCTGAATATTGCACCACACCTGCCAGCTTACATATGGCAAACATTAAAACCGGTGCATATGGTGAAATATTTCACGTTACCTGCGATACTTTACTGTACAACCAATTCAAAAGAGTTGCAGGCCCGCTTGCAGAACCGATGGAGTTAATCACTATTCGTATTGAGGCCGATGGAACGGTAAGCAATTACCATCCTTATTACTTTAATGCAGAAGGAACAACCCAGGATACAGTAAAGCATATTGCAGAATATCATAAATGTCTCGACGAATTCAGGCAAGTGGCACTTACATATGTTAAACAGTATAACAAATGGCAACCGGCAATGGTTGGTATTGTGCCCGTTCGCAGCTGGCATAGCCTTCAAATTATAGTTGAACCTGAAATGGTTGTAAAAAGGTAACATTCCGTTAAAAACGCTAAAAAACCTCTTTTTCAAAGAATTATGACAGAATATTGCAAACAAATTATATTTTTGTTACTATAACTTCATCGCTTAAATTGCTTCATTACTACAGAATGAAAAAAAATGTACTGTTTGCTTTATTTTTAGCCCTATCGTCAGGCCTTTTTGCACAGGTTAAAGATTCTACTGAAGCCTGGCATTATAGCACCAAAGACTATGAGTGTGCCATATTTCCAAAAGCCAATAGTGATTTTACACTAGCCGGCAAACGCTTTACACCCGGCTTTCCTGATATTGATAAGGCTGAACATGCCTTGCTTGAACAATTGCTGTTGCAACACGATAGTACCAAAAGAATAGCCGATATTAACCGGCACCTGAAGAAATATAAAAGACAATACTTTGGTTACACCAATGCCGATGGCCATAAAATACTGTATATCAATCTTTTTTGGGACGATAAGACATATGTAAAAGATTGGTTAAAACAGCTTATAATGGTTCAGGGTGGCAGTTCAAGCTATTGGAACATTAAGTATGACCTTGACACCAATAAGCTATTCGATATGCAAATAAACGCTGACGAATAAATTCCCCGAACTTTACATGTAAAATATCCTCCTGTAAATCAATCAATACGCTTACGCTTATTGATTTGGTAATGTTGATTTAATGAATTAATACGACATTTGCAGGTGATTCCCCGAATCAAACAATATTTCTACAGAACGTAATGGGTACTTCAATTTTTTTGAAAGGTGAATGGCGTAATTTGATCATGATCAACTATGAAATTGATCCTGAGATTTTAACAGGCTATTTACCACCTCATACTGAGTTAGATAACTTTAATGGCAAGCATTACGTTAGCCTGGTTGGCTTTTTGTTTAAAGACAGCAAAGTGAAAGGTATTATAGTACCCTACCACCGAACGTTCGAAGAAATAACCCTTAGGTTTTACGTTCGTCATATAGGCCCTGATGGCATTTTAAAACGTGGTGTTGTGCTCATTAAAGAAATAGCAACAAAAAAAATAAGTGCACCGGTAGCGGGTAAAATTTTCGGTGAAAATCAGGAAGCATGTGATACAAGGCATCTTTGGTCGAACCCTACCGAGGATAAAGTAAGTGTTGAATATATGTGGAAAAGAACAGCTGACTGGGACTGGATATCAGTAACTGCAACCGGAGTTTCTTATTTTCCAAAACAAAAAACAGAGGAGCAATTTATAACTGAGCGTAACCGGGTATACAGCAAAGGCAAAAAAGACACTACAACAGTATATAATGTGGAGCATAGTAACTGGAGGATACATACGGTACATTATTCTGATATTAACTGCAATTTTGAAAAGAACTTTGGTAAAGATTTTGCGTACCTGAATAAAGCAAAGCCCGCATCGGTGTTTCTGGCCGATGGTTCTGCAATAACTATGGGAAACAGGCAAAAACTTGAATTAGAAACATCAAGGTAAGCCTCCTAAAATTTCTTTCTGTACATTCTAATAAATAGCCTGAAAGGCAGGCTATTTATTACGCAGCCCCCGAAAACTGACTTAAATCATATTTTATACCGTTGGGGTATTGTTACTTTGTTGCTCAGAACAAGAATACGGGATGTATTGCCCCAAACAACAATACACCCGGATAAGAAAATAATATTGATGAGGTTGTGGTTTGTCGGGTGAAAACTTATGGCGACTACGCTCTAGAATGGGGGGAGGTATGGGGTCCTTCTCCCTTTTAGTTTCTGCCAATCGCTTCTGCTGCTAGCGGAAAGCTCCCCTGAGAAAATTGTAGATACAAAAAACTATTAATGCTACTATTCCCAGCAGAAAAGTACCTATAAGCAAGGAAGCAATACTTATTACAATTATTTTCAACACTCTAACCATAATTGGTTGTTGCAGTTTTTAAGCAGCGCAAAAGTACATGAAAAACATAGCTAAATGATGTAGTTCAATAATTATTATATTTTTGTGTAGAACAACTAATCTCAACATTAATAAACCAGGCTATTAACCCCCATAAAGTTAATTAACGATGAAAAAAAACATTTTACTTGTAGCAGCAATTTGCTCTGTATTACTAGTTAAGGCAGGTGATGAAAGTCTTACTTCGCACCATTTTGGCGGCCACAGCAGTGGCGGTGGCGGTAAATTCACCCTGGGCATATCGGTTGGTGTTGCTTTACCTATGAGCGAGTTCGGCACGGCTAAAAAAGACAGTACTATAAACAGCACATCATCAATACACAATGGCTTTGCCAAAACAGGCATACATTTTGACGTATCGGCTACGTATTTAATAGCAGGACCTTTTGGCCTTGAGGCAATACTTGGCGGTAACTTAAATTCGTACGATGCAGCAAGCGCTAATTCCCAATACTATCCACATGGTGGTATTACCAGGACTGCACCAAGCTATTTCATAGGCCAGTATATGGCAGGGCCAGCTCTTTCGTTTCCTGCAGGTGCTTTAAGTGTAAACATACACGCCGTAGTTGGCTTGGTTACAGCTAATTATCCTACCATAACTGATACATATGCAACAGGCGGAGAAACAGTTACTACAGGCCCGAATTTAAATACCTTTGGGTACAATGCCGGCCTGGGTGTAAAATTTAATTTGAGCGGTAATATAGGTTTGCTAGTTGATGTCAGCTATATCGGAATATTCTCAACCGCTTTAGATTATACCCCGCTTAGTTCTACCACTTCAGGCGGAGGTCTTTCGGGTACAGGTACCGATCAGTCGAACCATAACATGACCTTTTCGATGGTAACAGCTTCTGCAGGTATTGCTTTTAGCTTTTAACCCATTTTAGTTCTTATAAAAAAGCCTCGCAGTTTTGCGGGGCTTTTATTTTATGTAATATTACAGTGCGCTAAAAGAATATGAGGATAGGAAAAATAAGCAAGGCAAAAAAAATATGGCAATCGCTCGGGCCCGGCTTTGTTACGGGCGCCAGTGATGACGACCCTTCGGGCATTGCCACCTATTCACAGGCAGGCGCTGCATTTGGCCTTGCCACATTATGGACAGCCCTGCTATCCTTTCCTATGATGGCAGCCATACAAGGCATGTGTGCACGTATTGGTATGGTTACCGGTGGCGGGCTTACAAAAACACTTAAGCAATATTATTCCAGGTCCTTGCTTTATATAGTGTTGCTTGTTTCCTTTCCTGCTATTGTATTGAACATAGGGTCTGATATTGCCGGAATGGGTGCCGTTGCTAACCTGCTCTGTCCTTCTGTCAGCAGTGTTATTTTCTCTACTATTTTTTCTGCATTACTCATTGTTTGCCTTATATGGTTACCCTACCGCAAAATTGCTGATGTGCTCAAATGGTTATGCCTTGTACTTATGGTATATGCCATCGTTCCTTTCCTCACAAAGCAAGACACCTGGACTGTAATCAAAGCAACTTTTATTCCGCATATTGAGTTTACTAAAGACTTCATTGCTATACTGGTTGCTATTCTGGGTACCACCATATCACCCTATCTTTTCTTTTGGCAGGCATCAATGGAAGGAGAAGAAAAAGAAGACAAGCAAGACGTGGTAATGGTAGATAAGCAAGCGCTTACAGATGAGAAAGCATTATCGGAAATGAAGATAGATGTAAATATTGGCATGTTCTTTTCAAACCTGGTAATGTTCTTCATTATACTTACGGCTGGTTCTGTTTTGTTTCGGGGCGGAATAAAAAATATAACAACCGTTGACCAGGCTGCCTTGGCATTGAAACCGCTGGCTGGTGATTCTGCCTATTTGTTATTTGCTATTGGTGTTATTGGTACCGGCCTTTTAGCTATTCCGGTATTAGCAGGTTCAGTATCGTATATGCTGGCCGAAACATTTGGCTGGAAAGAAGGACTTAACAAAAAGTGGCATGAAGCAAAAGGATTTTATGCTATACTCATTGTATCCATTGTACTTGGCTTCCTTATTAACCTTATTGGCATAAGCCCCATAAAAGCATTGATATTTACAGCCATTGCCTACGGCGTAACTGCCCCTGTGCTTATAGCCGTTATACTGCATATTTGTAACAACAAAAAAATAATGGGCGAGTTCACAAACAAACCTATATCGAATATTTTGGGCTGGATAACGCTTATTGTAATGACCGTTGCAGCAGTGGCATTATTTGTAACCATGTAGGTTCTCTTTTACTTCTTCAACACTTCTGTATTAATTACATTAATGGGCTTGCCATTAGCATAAGCCACTACCTGGTCGAATATATCGGAGAATTGAATTTCATATTCATCGCGCGATACATACCCGATATGCGGTGTACAAATTACATTATCCAGTTTCAATAAAGGATCATTTACATCAAGCAATGGTTCCTTTTCATACACATCAACTGCTGCCATGCCGGGCCTGCCTGCTTTAAGCGCGTTTACCAATGCGCCTGCTTCGATCAATGGAGCACGGCTGGTATTAACCAATACAGCGCCTGGTTTCATTCGTGCCAGATCGGCTGCAGTAACTATGTTACGAGTGGCATCTACCAAACGCATATGCAGTGATAGTACATCACAACGTTCAAAAAAATCAACTTTGCTTCTTGCAACTTCATATCCATCAGCTTTTGCACGTGCCAGCGATGCCTCGCGGGCCCATACCAATATATTCATACCAAAAGCCTTGCCATAACCGGCAACAGTAGCTCCTATTCTTCCATATCCATATATACCCAATGTTTTTCCCCGTAAGGTAGAGCCTACTCCTATCTGCCACTTACCTGCTTTTAGTGCATTCATTTGCTGTGGCAATTGCCTTACAGCAGCCAGCACAAGTGCCCAGGTTAATTCAGCGGCTGCATACGATGGTGTGCCCGGGTGCTGATCGGATGACAATATTACGCCTTGCTTTGTACATGCATCAACATCAATATGCGGATACACGCTACGTTGACTTATAAGTTTCAGCTTAGACAATTTTTCAAGCAAGGGCTTTCTTATCTGTGTGCGTTCACGTATCAGCACCAATACTTCTGTGTCCTTTAATCTGTCAGCAAGTGCATCTGTTTCCTGCACGTGGTCATTCCATATGGTAACCGAATGCCCTTCTAACTTTTTAAAGCAAGGCAAGGTGCGAAGTGTATCAAAATAGTCGTCAAGTATTGTGATATTCATAGTAGTTGATATTATAATGCGGCATCGTATTCGTATCCTCTTTCGTACCAGTAATCGGGCGGACGGGTATCGGAAAAATACATATACGCTATACGTTTAATATTCTTCACTCCATACTTTATGGGTATAATTAATCGCAGCGGAAAGCCTTGTTCCATTGGCAAGGTGTCGCCATTCATTTCATAACAGAGCAAGGTTTGCGGGTGTATGGCGCTCTTCATATCAATACCTACATAGTATGCACTATCGGGTGTCATAAAGCCAATGTATTTATACATATCCTCCGGGTGAAGTGAATCGGGTGCACGGCCGCTGTGCGTACCCAAACGGTATTTTTTCAAAAAGTCCGACAGTTTTGTTCCGCCCCACCAGCTTATCTGGCTCCAGCCTTCAATGCACTTAAACTGAAAGGTCATACTCTTTTTTGGGAAAGCCCTTATATCATTTATGCCGAAGTGCATTACCGAATCGGGCGACTTGCAATCGGGGTGGCGTATAATGGTCAGGTTCCACTTTGAAGGATCGAAGTTATCGCCCATGCCCACATCGCCATTCACACGCACATCCTTATCAGCTTTGCTTACGGGGTATTCTTTCTCCAGATGCTTTTCACTGAATATTGCATTGTTCACTTTCTCATCGGCATTCAGTACCGTGCGCAGGTGCGATGATATACCATTGTCATCCTTACCGCTTCTCAACCAGTTCCAAGCCAGCACAGCAAGCACTATACCAACAAAAAAAACGGAGAAAGATATGATGGTTCGTTTTCGTATGAAGCGCTTTGCTTCTTCGTTGGTCATATTTTTATTGGTGCTCATGCAACAGGAGGTTTTTCTTCGGTTGTATCGGGTTCTTCAACAGGTAAAGGTTTAATGGTCTCCACTTCAAAGCCCGTTACCATAGCCCTGAAGTTGTTCCAACCTGCAATAATTACCTGAATGATATGAATAAGAAAGAACAATACGTAACCAATAGTAAGCGCAAAATGCAGAATACGTGCAAAAGTATAACCGCCCAACATGGTACACAGCCAACTGAACTGCGTTGGCTTGTAAATTGCAATGCCTGTAAGCAGTGAACCTAAACCCATAACTATTATAGATGAATAGGCCACACGTTGTGCAGCATTGTATTTGGTTTGAGGCGGTTTAATTTTGCTTAAATGCAGATCGTGCAACAGCACCTGCCATGCCTGCTTAAAAGAACGTTTGTTCGGCCACAGGTATTTCCATTCGCCTGAAAAAATAGTATACAACACATACACAAGGCCATTGGCGAAGAATATCCACATAAATACAAAGTGCAATGACATTCCATCAGCTAATCTTCCATCGAGATTAAGAGCAGAATAAAATGAATCGGGGAAGAACTTAAGAAGCGTTTTATCGCCAAAGCCAATGCGGTAAATATCGTTGGCCCAGTATATCATCAACCCACTCCATATCATTATGCCCAACACAGGAAAGTTTACCCAATGCGCCCAGCGAACTACTAGTGGATGCTTTTGTACGATACGTTTCAAATGTTCTTTTTAGGACAATAAATATACAGTAAAAATAATACCATTCATTTGTAAGATTCCTCACTCCGTTCGGAATGACAATTTGGCTTTAGATGAAAGGAAGAGGTGCGGCGGCTTCGCCGCCGCACCTCTTCCTTTCGACCACGATCACTTGTCATGCCGAGCCGCCATAGCGGAGAGGCATCTCTATCATAAAACCTCCATTCAATTACTTGGAATTCACACTTATTTGTAATATATTTGGGTAGATGAAAAAGCTACGGCATATATTATTTTTGGTTATTCTTTGCACGGCTTCAATAGCTGTTCAGGCTAAAGGGCATGGTGGCGGACATCATGGAGGCAAACATTGCCATCATGGTGGTGCATCAAGCCAAACTACTGCACAACCAAGCTACGATATTGTACAACCAACCCAGGTAAGCAATGGTGTAAAGATTGCTGTTTTGGTTGTTCAGGTCGCACTTGCTATTCTAAAATAAACACCCGATTGAAGAAAGTAATCAGCATATTACTACTGATGTTCAGCATCGTTTCAATTGCAGATGGTAAAGGCGGGGTGCACATGAAAGGCTGCAAGGTTCATTCTTTCTATGGCTTTAAATCAAATAACCAAAACACAGCTGGCACAACTGAAACAACCACACAACACGTGTGGAAGAACAAACACGAAAGCACTAAACCTACCAACTGGCCCTGGTGGCTGGCTTATTAAATACTTACTGCACCACCACCTTAGCAGTAGCCACATGTTTCATGCCTTCATCAAAAGCGCGTATAAAGTAAATACCGGCAGCTAGGCCGTTACGGCTTAATTCATATTGCCTACCTGTGCATAGCATGCTTTCTATTCTGCGGCCAGTAATATCATCAAGTTCTAAATAGTGCTTACCATTTGTATTGAATACTATACTTGCTGTTGAAGTGAACGGATTCGGGAAAACTGCTATGTTCAGTACATTGGTAATATGCTGCACGGAAAGCGGAGCACCTGTTATTGGACTGATGGTTGTGTTTGTTCTTACAACCGGGTTAGCATCAAAATAAATTCCGGCGGTGTTCCGTATTACATCTCCGTTAACTGCACTGCTTAAGGGGTTTATTGTATACTGCACCACGCCAATACTTTTCGTTTTGCTTGTAGCAGTATCAACCAGGTTAATATTATTAAAAGTGAACTTTACAATATTGCCTGATACAATTGAGGTGATCAGTTCGCCGCTACTCAATATTACCTTTAAGGTTGTTGGGTCAACATAAGGGCTAAGCGTATCTATTACAACTACATTTTTTGCAGGAGCCGTTCCTGTGTTCTGAAAATGAATAGTGTATGTAAGTTGTTGCGAAGGTTTAATACTTCCTTCTGGCAATACACTCTTTTCGTTCGGATCGAACGGAATACCAACGCAATTATGCGGAAAAGGCTTTACCCAATAGGTAACACTGTTGTTTGATGGAACTGAATCGCCAATGGTTGGTGTTATAAGCATGGTTACAAATACACTGTCAGTTGCTAATAATGAATCTACAGTACCTGTAAGGTTAACGCAATAACTTTTGCCAACATCAGATAAACTATCATAGTTCCATGTTAAGGTATCTCCATTAATATGCGCAACGCTATCCGATACTATGTTGCTGATATGTATGGCAGTATCTACTATCAGTTTAAGTGTACCTTTCGTTAACGCACAGCGGTTGTTAAATATGCATGCCTGTATCGATGAGCCACCAAATGCCGGTGTGTCAATACATATTTGCAGACTACCACTCAAGTCGAAACCACCCATACAGCTTATAGCCATATTAATATTTTTGATTGAAGGTCCCTGGTATGCAACATAGCCCATGGCAGGCACAGATACTTTATAAGAAGGAGCCAATGCACTGTCCAGTTCTATTTTGCACATGCTGTTTGGGTAATAGCTAAAACTGTAATACCCGTTATTATCAGTTGTTGTAGTTGCCACAGGTTTACCCCATATATCGGTAAGCTTTACCGATATGCCAGCCACAGGTGCATCGCCAGCATCGTAAATACTGTCGTTGTTCTTATCTATATATACAGTACCTCCAATTGTATCAGTCGCCACAATCGCGTTTTTTATTTCAATAGTCGGAACAAGCATAGCATCCTGGAAAGGAAGTATTGTATTTATATGTGGAGTAATACATGTATCAAGTTGGTACACAAGCCCGTCGAAATCGGCCGTTTCGGTAGGCACCTGCACAGTAGAATCGAGATAGCCGGCAAAACCCGTTACAAAAGTATTGGCTGTTAACTTTCCAAAGTGGCCGCCGAACTTCGTTGTATCAGGAAATTGGTTGATTTGTCCCGTATTACATGTTGCCGATTCATTGAAATAGTAGTTAGGGAAAGTGTACATAAATGCCAGGGTATCAATCTTAGCTCCGTAATATTCCACTTTAAAAGAAAACTTTCCGGCATGCACTGTATAATTGCATGGTACAATAAGCTCAGCAGGGTTATTCCACTGGTATGCCGAAGCAGCAGGTGAAAGGGAGGTATCGAATACCATTGTATCGGCCCATAATACTTTTTTTGTAGGATAGCCCAGCTTATCTACAGAATCTATTTTAAATACAAGTGTATCCTTAGCACCTGAAAAATTCACCTGCCCGATGAATGCATATAGAGTATCGACCTTTATTTCAGTTGAATCGGTTGCTTTATATGAATACCTTACGCTATCGTTCCAGAATTCTACAAGAGTATCAAATGCAACTTCAAACGACTTCACAAGGTTTTCGTTACCGCCAATAGTATCGGCAAACGTGTATTCCGAATTCATGATCTGCATATTCTGGTCAGGATAACGGGCATTAGGATCACCCGGAAAAAAGAAAGATAAATATGCATCATCCTGAGAATAGTACAGAAATATTGCACTATCGGTAACTGCTGATTTATTCCTGTTGTGCCTGGGCTTAAACTGTGGCAATGTGCTTACCTTATTACTTCTTTTTACAATAGGTTTCGCATTTATTCTTTTTACTGCGCTTTGTGCAAAACACTGGACCGCAAATAGCATTATTGCAATTACAACTGATAAATAGTAATACTTCTTCATTATGGGTGGCTTTATATCATCAAATATAATAATAATTCATCATTTTCCAATCCCTAACACATTCTTATCATAGTCGTGGTTGAATTGGCGCACACAGGTGCGGGTATATTCTTCTTTGGTTTCGGCATCGAGCTTATTGAGTGTAACCGATGTACCATGAAACACTTTTATATCTGATCTTCCTTCTTGCAAATGGTATTGTTTAATTTGTTCACTGGTAACATTATCAGCACACCAAAAACGATAATCGGTATTCAGTTTACCAATTTTAAGCCATGCGCTGCGGCGCATAACAAAACAAAAACCACTTATAATACTCAGGTGGCAATACCCATGCTGGTTCAGCACCGATAGCACATCAAGGTTCTTTTCCCGCATCTCCTCCACTACTCTATCTGCAAACCCCTTAGGGAACAACACATCGTTATTGGTAAAACAAATAAACTCAGCATTGCCCATAGATGCACCATTATTCAAACATTGGTTATAGTTGAATGGTTCGCGTTGCAAAAAAGTATCGGCATTGGCATACTGAATGTTGTTTGCTTTTTCGAGCACAACAACATTAATATCAGCCCCCCTTGATCCCCCCGGTAGGGGGAACAGTGAATTGATGGCTTGTTGCGTCATATCCACCATTTCGGGCAGTACAGTATGCTTCATACTACTGTTCTCCCTCCCTAACGGGGAGGGCTGGGGTGGGGCCGCCGTTGTATCACTCACCATCACCACATCCAGTTCAACCATAGGTTTCGATACAGGTCTGCGATACTTCGGTGAATACTTATGTGTTTCGCTATTCACCAACGAGAACCTGTAATAGTACAAAGGCTTTTCAATTTTGCACTCTGTTTTCAATAACCTGCGCACACGCAAACCATAATCGGTGTCTTCACCAAAGTTCTTTTCAAGGAACATGGTTGCCAGGGCAAACTCCCGCTTCATAGGTATTAAATGATTAGGTACACGCAAACGCGGCTTATTGGGTTCGTCGACATTCAAAATATTTTCAATGCTGTACTTAACCAGAATAGCAGCCCCCCTTTGTCCCCCCATCAGGGGGATATCAGGAAAAGTTGAATTGTGAGAATCATCGCTCACCCTCCCTAACGGGGAGGGCTGGGGAGGGGCTTCATCTACATCCGTAGAATAAATGGCATTGAACGTTACGCAGTCCGGCTTCTTTTCAATGCCTTTTAATATTTCATCTACATAGTCATCGGCAACCCAATCGTCGTCATCTACAAAGGCAACATAGTCGCCTTTACTTATACTTAGTAGTTTATTGCGCTTCTCTCCTACTGTCATTGTTTTGTTATCGCCCAGCCATAGTATTTCTACAGGCTTGTTGTGCGCTTGTTTTTCGAGGTGCTCGGCAAGCTGGGCAAATTGCGCCAGCCTTTTTTTTACCGAGCATATCAGTATTGATAGTTTCATTCTTAATTAGTTTTAAGGGATAAGGGGTAAGGAATAAGTGGTAGTATGTATTTAGTTTCTGAAATCAAAAATCGTTACTCGTTGTTCGCTATTCATTTTATTATGGACGTTTTCATTGGGGCATCATTTGCTCTTGCTTGCTCCCGAGCACTCGGGACTAACCCGCGCCCACCTTTTGCCTAGTTCAAATTACACACATTTACACACGCTTTAGGGGTTCGTGTGTAATTTCTCTGTGAAATTATGCTTGCTAACGTTAGAATTACTTCAGCGTTTACTTAATGGTTATAACAACAAATATAAACTTTTTGTTTACTATATTAAATATATAATATCATTAGTTTTGAACATCAGCAGGAATTGATTAAGTTTGTTATAATCCATTCACGATGTTAAAAAGGATATCCTCAAATATTACACGCGTACTTTTGGCTGGGTGCTTGTTATTCGTTTCATTCAGTAGCAAGGGCCAGTCTAAAGACGATGATATTACTTTTTGGATAAATATGAAGTATTCGGCATGTATTGATTCAGGCAAATCTATCTGCCATTGCCAGGAACAAAACCCCTACCTCATTCTTCAAATTGATTCAGCAAGAAAAATATCTCCATCTGCCTATACCGAAGATATGAACCCTAAGGATACTTTGAAATACAGGATGACAATCGTCCCTTCTATTTACAGAAGTTGGGAAACATTAGACGTACCTATTACACCCACTGGTAAAAACTCCTTTTCAGTACTTCCGCATTATGATATTGATTCAGGCATGACGGTAAATCTGGAAGGAACACATTTGACCTTAACCTATGGAGAAGAAACTGTACGATTTATAAAGTTATCCCGTAGGGGTCTTGCAGATAATGGTACCCGCAACATGAGAAACTATATGGGTGTGTTCAATAGTATACCATTACTGACTTATTCCATTAAGCCTGGCAAAGGGGGAACCATTTTTCTTACACACGATGACTTAATAAATTATATAGCTGAAGGAAGAATATCAGTAAGCTGCTCCGATGATTTCAATTACAACGAAATGACCGTTGAGAAAAATGACAGCACAAATTTGTATTTCTTCCTCGTATACAAAAAAGACAACACCATTGAGTTATATAAAGAACCGGGAAGAAACCGTGGAGATGAAATAGACACCACTAAACTAAAGGTGAGTGAAATATTTTTTAAGAAAGAATAAAACTACAGCCTGAATTTGTCTATCACTTTGCCACAAAAAGGGCATACTCATTCCTCATTATTAATTCGTAAATGAAACTATACTCTTATCCCAATGATCAATATATCATCGATCTGCTCAAGGCCACCTTTCCATTCTTCAATGGTCTGTTCCAGTATCTTTTTCTGCTCCTTCATTGGCTTTTGGCTTATGCTTACAATCAGGTCCTGCAATTGCTTGTACTTGAATTTCTTTCCCTTTGGCCCGCCAAACTGGTCGGCATAGCCATCGGTGAACATATATATCACATCTCCTTTTTTAATAGGAATGGTTTGCAATGAAAATGGCTCAGGCTTTTCACTCTGCATGCCTACGGGCATTTTATCGGCTTTGTATTCTACCACATCGGTTCCACCTGCAGGTACTATCCATAACGGGTTATTAGCGCAGGCAACCTCAAGCTTTTTCTCCGTAAAATCGAACGAGCAGAGCACGCAATCCATGCCATCCTTGCTTCCCTTTTCATCGCCATCGGCATTCAGGGCCTTTATTATCTGGTCGCGTATATGGTTCAGTATTTTATCAGGGCTGTTTATCCTCCTTTCTATGTTCGCTTCATTCAGCAACGATATATTCAGCAAGCTCATAAATGCACCGGGCACACCATGACCTGTACAATCTCCGGCACAAATTAAAAACCGCTTACCGGCAGGGGTATCTGCTTCGTTAGCCCAGTAAAAGTCTCCGCTAACAATATCGCGTGGTTTGAACAACATAAAGCATTCGTTAACATGCCCCCATATATAGGCATCGGTTGTCAGCAAGGCTCGTTGTATGCGGCTGGCATAGTGTATACTGTCGGTTATATCCTTGTTCTTTTCATCTACAATGGCTTTTTGTTCTTCAATAAGTTTTTTCTGTTGTTCTGTTTCCTTACTCTTAATTTCAATTATTTCTTTTTGCTTTTTTATAAGCCTGAAGCGGTTAAACAACAATCCGGCAAACAACATCACCAGCAACAACACTATGGTTACTGAGCCTATAATTACCTGTTGTCTTTTTTTATCGGCAGCGGTAATGGCATCTTTCTTAACCTGTTCTGCTTTTTGTTCCGTTTCTTTTTTATCGAAATCATATTGCATTTGTTCCTGTACTATCTTTTTAGTGTTCTCCTCATTCTTCATGCTATCGTGGTATGCAATTTGCAGCTTATAATGCATAAGCGACGATTTGAAATCGCCAAGCGTACTGTCGAGCACAGCATAGTTCTTGTAAATATTTTCTTTCTGGCCTTTTGCATCTATCGTGTTAGCAACAACCATAGCACTGTCGTAATAGCACTTAGCCAATACATAGTTTTTGGCATTTCTGTATAATTCACCTATAGAGCTATACGCATTACACATGCCTCTTTTATTGCCCACCACCCTGTTTGCAGTAAGGCTCTTAAACATATTGTTCATGGCTTCGGTATGGTTGCCGGTTTCTTCGTAAACAATACCCAGGTTTGCATATATCTCACCTATATCGTATGCATCGTTTATTTTTTGTGCAACAGGCAGGCATTGATCGAACATTACCAGGGCGCTGTCATATTTCTTCTGCAGATAGTAGCCAATGCCCAGGTTCATGCAAGTACCTATAATACCATAATCATCCTTTCGCCTTAAGGCAATATCGCGCGACATTTTGTAATACCGTATAGCTTCCGCCTGGTTCGCCTGGTCGGTATACACATTACCAATATTGTTATACATTTTGCTTTTGCCATCATCGTTGTTCTCAGCTTCATAAATACTCAGGCTTTGCAGGTCATACTTCAAAGCTTCGGGTAAATTACCTTCTAAATTAAAAATGCTACCTATGTGCGACAAGCAATTGGCAACCGAAAGCGGGCTATTCAGCTTCTTAGCTGCATCAAGGCTTTTATTAAAATATGCCATAGCACCGGGGTAATCGGCAAGGGCCCAGCAAACACCACCCAGGCTGTTATATGCTTTGTATATGCCCTTTTGGTAATCGAACTTTTCCGATAAGGCTAATGCCAGATGAGCCAGTGAATCGGCTTCGTGGTTGCCACCCATATTGGTCAGATCCCACGAAAGGGCGCTGAGCGTAAGTATTTTGTTGGTGTCGTCTTTCTCGGTCTTCAGGGCATTGCGCAAAGAATCGACCGTATGCTCCTGGGCATTACTGAATGACGCTGAAAGCAGAAGTGCAATCACCCACAATTTTACTATGCTTGTATTTATTCTCAACCTTGCCAGACGGGATTTATTGGTTAAAGATAAGTTTTTACGGTTTAGTATACACATTATTATCCCGTAGGGATTACCGCTTGGTAACAATATTAAACATAATAAAAAGACATGCCCCGTAGGGACTACCCAAAGGAGTGTGCCTACGGCACACCTATATTTTAACCAGACACCTATTTACCAAGCTTTTGCCCCGCTGGGGCAGCGTAATTCGTAATTAATTTGGGGCTGCTTTTCCTCATCACTCGCCGGTGTTTCCTATACTCGCATCTTTTGCAGCTAACCCGCGCCCAGCTTTTACCTAGCTATCATTTTGAATCCTCATTATTATTTACTACATTCGTTCTAATTAAGTTCATCATGAAAAACACCACTATACTATTTTTCGTTTTTATTTCTTCACTATTACTTCCATTAAAGGCGGTTTGTCAGAATCCTAAAACTCAAACGCAACTGAGTATGGATTCTATCCTTATTACTAATTCACACTTTAGTTGCATAAGCCAAACCCCAAGAACTCCTCAACAATCTGCTACACCCGAGGTAATTATTATGAATGTTGATTCTAACGATATTATTAACTCAAACTTTAGTTGCTGGGGTCGAGACATCTGCCTTTCTGTTCACCCCGTTACGGATAAGGTTAATTGTACACCTGGTTTTACCAGCTTAACAACATATTATGATATGTGGGGTTGGCATTATGTTGGAGGAGACATTCCTAATATGGCCGACTGGAGACAGTTGCTGAATCCGAAGCTGTAAAAACATAATGAAATTCGGCGCTTTATTATTTGTTTGCAGTGTTCTCTTGTTAGCCTGTCATACCAACCAATCACGAACAACTAACTATTCCAGTTCTTCCGATTCAGTTCACATTCCACCCTCTGTTCCTTCCACTCCATCCAAACCATTAAGCCTTAATATTACCACATTGGGTGATTTTGTTCCGGAAGATTCAAATTACAGTAATGATGGTATTATATTTCGTTTAAATGAAGGCGACAGCGGAGAAGTGCTTTCAATGTATGATGGGGGATTAATTATATCTATTGATGATTCCACTATATGGTTTAAAGATGATCCTACTCATATTGAAGACACTTCCTCAGTTAATTATTACCATAACGAAAACTATACGCTTACAACTGATCTGGCTTCATTAAAACAAGATACAAGCATACCAAATCCGGACAATATACTTCCACCAATAGTTGGAACTTTGACACTGAAAACAAAAGATGGCAGAAGTGTTGTTAAGCATATTAAAGGCACGGTAATACAGTGATGCTATTACTTAAAGAGAGTTAACCTTAATGCAAATAAAAAGGAATGCTGAGAATAGCAGCGAGAGCCAATACTATTATTACACAAACCAATGGTGCATATGGGTGCGACATGTTTATTGTTGTACCATGTTTTGATTTGTACTTAGGCACCCAAAGCCGCTTGTCATTTTTATTGCAATAAAACATGCCCCATCGTATATACGGCGCATAATTCTTTTGCCATTCTTCATTTGTATCCCAACGCGGATAATCGTTAGTATCCTTATTCATTTGTGGTTCTATGGGACAAAGTTACAATATCCAACCTAATCCTAAGTTGTAATTTCTCTGTAAAACTCTGTTTGATTAATATTCTCTGTTCTGAGTTTTTAATTTATGAAAATTTAACCCTTGAAACATTTTCACCACAGATAATACAGGATTATCACAGATTAAAATATCCTGTTCTTATCTGTGTGGTAGTTTGATCTGTGAAATCTGTGGTAAAACAATTCCAATAAAGACTATCAGGTTTTTTACTCATAGTTCAACATTCATAACTCATAATTAAAAGAAAAGCCGGAGGCAGCTTTTACACTGACACTCCGGCCAACCATCACCATGAAAAGATTTATGAAATAAGATTTATAATTTATGATTTAACGGGAATTCCATATGTCTTAAATCTTACATCCTACATCTTAAATGGCTTGGCTCTTACGAGCCTGACGCTTCTGCCTGGTTAAAGTTACCATATACAAATGCATGCGGACGGTATACCACATTGGCAATACGTTCTTCTACAAGCACGGTAATAAAACCCTTCACAAAGTTGTCAACGTGCTGGTTACTGAAGGTAACGTTCACCTCGTCGCGGTATGCAAGTGTTGCACCCAGCTGGAAGTCGCCGACTGTAAAGTAGCCCTGTGTTTGTGTGGTGTTGGCAATTACCTGCGCACCGTTAATGAAGAATGTACCCGGCGCACCGCTTATCATTTGCGGGAACTGGTAACGTCCGTAGCTATCGCGAGACAGCACAAGAGCGTTGTAGTCGTTCGGGTTTATGATAATGTAGTTTGGCGTGTAGTACAAAATACGCGCCTGTGTAACGGCCTGGTGCAATACATCGTAGTAATTAATGCTGCTTGGTGTAGCGCCAGGTATTACAGGGTTGCTGTATGCAGCTGCAATAGGGTTAATACCTTGCAGGTTGGGTGCGCTGTTATTGCCATTCAATATCTGGCTATCTTCCTGCATCAACAATCTGCCTGCCACGTGTGTGTTAATGTAATTGTCAACAAAGTCTGCATCCTCCATCATTTCTTTCGAAATGGTTAAATAGGTATTCAGTTTGCGCACAATTACTTCGTTCGCAGTAATGGTAAAATCACTCTGCGTTGCACTTGCACCTTCAGCTGTTGAACCTGTTCCATCGTTCTCACCGGTCAGTTGGTTGAACAATATCTGGTTGCTATCGGTTGCGGTGCTGTTCATAAACTGGCGTATATGCACAGGCCTTATCGGGTCGGCATAAATACCTGCCAGCCTTGTTGGCGGAATAGGATCAGTACCCATTAAGTTTCCACCTTCGGTTACGTTACCTGCCGTTTTGGTAAACAGGTGATGTGCCTTCAGCGACAAACTTACCGGTATGCCTGCTTTATTTTTAAGACTTGCCAGTCCGTCTTTTTGTGCTACCAGCATATCGCGCACGCTCATGCCATTATCAGCCGAGCCGTATATGCGGCCCTTTTTCAGCATTACTGCCATCTGGTCGAAGTCCTTGCGCAGGGCTTCGTATTTGTCGCCCAGTTGCCATTGGTTGGCTGCTATTTTTGCGTCGAGCGATTTTAGTTGCGCGTCCTGCGCTTCTCCTTTTGTTTTAATGGTGTTTATGTTATCGCTTATTTCTTTTACGATAGCGTCCACCTGTTTGTTTGGTTCCATGTTTTTAATTTGATAATTTGGTAATTTGATGATTTGATAATGCGTTTCGTCATTGCGAGGTACGAAGCAATCTTACCATCTTAGTTTTCATTTGGGCGTTCCCCTACGGGTCGGGCTATACGCTACAAGTCCTCGCCTCCTATGGCCGGCTGTGGGCTTTTCGCTGCTATCCCTAACGCAAACAGCCCTATGCTTTTAGCATTTTATTTATTTCATTTAGAACATCGAGCTCAGATTCTTGCGCGGGCACAGTGTAGTCGCTCGGCCGTGCTGCCAAAAGAGCCTGTAATTGTTTCATCTCAATTTCCAAAAGTGTATACGTATCATCGTGCAGGTTGCCACGGTGCAGCTGCTTGTAAATAAGCGTGCTGCGCTCAAGGGCCTCATCGAGAATATTCTGAGAAGTCAATAGTGCATAGTCGTTAGTCGATAGTGTATAGTGAGACTTAATACCAGTGAACGGTGTTTGAGAGTTTGCACCCCATGTAACCGTTGAGCCTTCCCATAGCCTGGCCTCTTTAATAATATTTACCGGCTCCGACTGATCGCTGTCGACTAACGACTGATGACTGCCCGAAGCATTTATCATTTCAAAACCCACCGAATGTTCTTTGTACACACCATCGCGGTAAAGTTGCAGCACATCGTCGCCTAATTGTGTGTTGGCAATAGGTGTTTCAAAATACAAACCCGTGTTATCTTCTTTCAGCACGCTCGGCCTGCCGATGGGTTGCAGTGTGTTATGTTGTAACAGGTGCATAATGCGATCGCTGTTTTCGTTAATGCTTTTGGCAAAACAGCCGGGTGCAAACATATCGCCATCGCTGTCTTTCGTGTTGAACGATGCAAAATATCCGCAAACAGTGCGGCCTGTTGTGTCAACATCTTTCAGTTTACCGCCATTGCTTTTGGTCTGGTACCAACGCCATTCGGCTTTGCTTTCCCAGGGCGCAGTGCGGCCAAACTCGTGGTAATGTTTTTGCAGGTGCGCTTTCACAGCATCCATGTCGTACTTGGGGATTTCAACACCACCCCTTGCGCCCATAATGGCGTTACCTGCGGCTATTAAGCCTTTCAGGTTAGTGTGGTAGGTATCGGCTTTGTGGTGCGGCAGCTTGTAACCGTTCTTCTGGTCAGGACGTGTAGCATCGTCCCATGCGCACATTACACGCAGATCGTCGGTACTGGCATTTGCAATTTCGGCATTGGCATCCCATGCTGCATCGGGTGCATCAAGCGGATAGTGTTTGAAGGGTATGGCGGGCATAATTTTAAGATTGAGGTTTAGGTTAAGATTGAGGTGGTGAATGTTGCTTAGGCTTAGTCTCAGCCTTAATCTTAACAAATGCAAATTTAAACATATTGTTTACTACTGTTAACCAAAATACACATACAGTTTTCAACAACCGGCTTCCGAAATTCAAAAAATATGCCGTCCCGCCCATTGCGGCGGGGCCGTTTTCATTTATCGGAAGCAGTGATCAGTCGTGAGTGGTCAGTCGATAGTCTGGAATTTGTAAAACAAAATCATTGGGCAACTTCACTAACGACTTACGACTATCAACTAACGACTTTTGGCCACCGGCGAAAATAAAGAGAGAAAGAAAAGCCATTCCCCCTTTTTTCTCCCCCTCATACTCCCCCTCTATATACCCCCATTTTAAAAGAAAGAGAGAAAGTGTGCGGAATATTTTTTTTCAACAACTAAACAAACTGAAAACCAGAGCTAAAAAACCTACGCAAAACCTATAGGTTTTTATAATTACGAATTAGGAATTACGAATTAAAAATTGAAAACATTAAGAGTGCTTATTTGACTCGTAATTCGTAATTTTTAATTCGTAATTGATTGAACTATTTCAGTTTAGCAAACACCAATGAAAAGCCAATATCTTCTATACCCAGATCTTTTCTTTTCTGGTAAAACTGCTGAAAGGTTAAAGGGCCAAAAGTATTATTAGCAGATGGCTCTGCCTGGGTTGAATCCATTTTAACAATGTAGTAAGCATTTACATTTTTGTTATTCATGGGGTGCTGTATGGCAATAATAAAGTTGCTGTCGTAGCCCACTTCGTAAACGGTTTCATCAACAATATTGGTATACCCGTTGTGCGATGTTTTTTTTGCAATGCACATTTGCTCATCAACATCGGTTGCTACTATGTAAAAATCTCCGTGCAATTTCTTTTGGTAATCAAAGCCTATTCCTCCACAACCACCTAAAAGGGCGCATAGGGACAAACCCATGATTAGTATTCGGAGGACGAACCATTTCATTACCCAAATTTAATGATTTACAGGCACAAACAGTAGCATTTAACTGTTCACATACATTCATCTATCAATTCAGGCGCTTGAAGGCTGTTAAAGCAGTGTTTACAGAAAATACGCCGGTAGCTGGGCCCGGCTTGAATACCTTGCAATTAGAAAATTAACGGAGTTTATAATTTTAAAACAATTGAATTATGAAAACACTAAGAATAATTTTCGCAACTGTACTACTGGGTATTGTAAAACTTATAACTGCACAAGACAGTAGTGTACCACCAGCTCCGCAGCCTGCACCTGTATCAGGTTATACAACAAGTGAAGACAAACCATATAATGGCTTTTTTAATATCGCTTTTGGTATCACCCAACCTATGGGTGCATTTAATCGCGAACCTGTTAATCAATATAGCGGATACGCCCTGACTGGTGGTAGTTTCAGTTTTTCGGCTGGCTTGCCAATTGCGCACTCAAACTTTGGCGTAGCATTAATGTATAACTACAGCAGTAATTTGTTCAATGTTGACGATTATGTGAGTAACATACAAATGAGCGATGAAAGCAGAAACTATATACCCGTATTGCAAGATGCCTACAGCGAAAACTTTTTCATGGCCGGTTTATATGCAACCATACCTATTGATCCCATTGCAATTGATTTCAGGTTAATGGGTGGCCCTGCGGTATGTAATTTGCCTGAAGTTGTTTATACTGCCAACTCCACCGCACCTACAGCAACCCAAGACCCTGTATGGCATATAAATGGTAGTACCAGCACCTCATTTGCTACTGATGGCGGCGTAACTATACGTTACAAGGTAGGTGACTTTTCATTACTGGGTGGTATAGATTATTTATGGGCCGACCCTATAGTGAGCACTACCGAACGGTATACCGACCAATTTGGAAACGTAAGCTATTCACACATAGGTGGCTCTTCACCTATTTCACTGTTTAGTTATAGTCTTGGCTTTGGCTTCGATTTCAGATAAACAACAAACTCCCGAATGGAAAATACAATCCCTGTATTTTCCTCCCTCCAAAAGCCCCTTTCTATACAGATAGGGGCTTTTGCTTTTACACATTCACAGTATATCCCTTTAACTTGGCTTGTGCCAAGGTATAGCCCAGTTGAAAATCGGCCTGTATCTCAGCCGAGGTAAAAGAGGCAATATCGATAGTAAGGTCTTTATCGGGTTGTATAAGCAGGTGGTTGATTATTTTGTATGACTTCAGTGCATCGAGGCTGATATTTTTACTGCGAGCCTCATTAACTACGCTGTTTAAAAAAGTAATCCATTGCGAGTCATTCTGCACATTTTGGTTAACCACAATATCTTCAATACGTCCCGCAAGTTGTGCAAGGTTACCCTGGTTAAAATTTGCACTCTCCTGCACGGGGTCTAACTGTTCCGCCTGGCAAATAATGCCTATTATATTATCGGCGCCCTGGTTAATGGCATACCCCAATGGTGCAACATCACGCGTGCCACCGTCAAATAACACTTCACCTTTCTTTGAAATACTTGGTGGCATTGCAATAGGTATGGCTATGCTTCCTTTGAGGTATGAAATAAAATCAACATCGCCGGGGCTGGCATATATCATATTCCCGCTTAAAAAATCGACCGTACCAACAACAAGCTTTGCAGGAGATTGCTTAGCCACCGTTACATCAACAATACTATCTATCTTATTATTTATGGGGGTAGTATCAGAAAGGCCGTTGAATTTTTTCCAGAGAAGCTCCCACACATCACTAACGGCTGAACGTTGTATGGCTACATCGGCCGGTTTTTGAATATTGGTAAACCAGAACTGCTGCAGGTTATTTGCAATACCTATCCAGTCATCCTGGGTTAATTGTTTTTTGCCACCCGCAACTAATTTACCAGCCTGATTGGCTATAAATGCCCCGTTTAAACTACCTACTGATATTCCATACATAATGTCGGGAATAAAACCCGATTCAAATACCGCTTTAATGGCCCCTGCCTGGTAACAGCCCTTTACTGCACCACCGCTTAATACTAACGCCTTTGACATAATTATATTTTTTTAATGTTATTGCGATAAATTCAATTGCATTAAGTATACTAAAGAATTTTGTCTGCAATAAAAAAAAATAAGGGCAAGTATTAACAAGCCCCTATTTCAGTTGTTTTAATTACACAGCCTCGTAAGGAGGCCTGTTCAAAAGCATCCAGTACATACCCAGCCCTGCAACAGCCTTGGTAAATTCTTCAAATTCCACGGGCTTTACTATATAGCTATTGGCCCCCAGCTGGTAACATTTTTCAATGTCAGGATCTTCAGCCGACGATGTTAGCATAACAATAGGTATGGCCCTGGTGGTTTCATCAGTCTTTAATTTTTCCAACACTTCCATGCCATTTACCTTAGGCATTTTAAGGTCGAGCAAAATAACTTTGGGGGTAATTTGAATATTGCGCCCGGTATAACTTCCCTTGCCATAAATAAAATCAAGGGCCTCTGCTCCATCCTTAAGGTGAATAAGCTTGTTGGCAATGTTTTGTTTTTTTAGCGCCCTAATGGTTAGTGCAGCATCATCCGGATTATCTTCAACCAGCATAATCTCTACTACTTCGTCGTTGTTCATCATTTGTATTGGGTTTTAAAATTTAGTTACTGTTTTTTAAACTGAAATAAAATGCTGCTCCTTTATCAGGCTCTCCTTCGGCCCATATTCTGCCACCATGGCGGGTTATAATTCTTTTAACAAGCGCCAGCCCTATGCCGGTGCCTTCAAACTCGGCATTGCTATGCAAGCGCTGAAACACGCCGAAAAGCTTATCGTAATATTTCATATCAAAACCTACGCCGTTATCTTTTACGCAATATATAAGTTCACCATCTTTCTCGGTTGAGCTTACTTCAATTACCGGGTTATCTTTTTTACCGGAATACTTAACCGCATTTGATACTAAATTAGAAAGCACCTGGCTTATTAAACTACGATCGGCCATGGCCGGAAGCAAATTGTTTACAGTTAAATTAACTTTTGCCGAAGGTGTGGTGCTGTTTATTTCGTTCCAGGCATTTCGTGCCAGGTCGGTCATGTTCACCTTTGTTATAAGCAGTTCTTTTTTACCCAGGCGCGAAAATGCCAGCAGGTCGTCAATAAGCTGGCCCATCCTTTCGGTGTTACGCATTACTGAATTCATCATGCGTTGCGCTTCTGCATCAAGATTGGCAAGATGGTCTTCGAGCAGAATTTTTGTATACCCGTGTATGGCACGCAAAGGCGCACGCAAGTCATGCGAAACAGAATAGCTGAACGACTCAAGCTCTTTATTAGCCAGTTCAAGCTGCACTTCCGCATTTTTACGCATTTTAAAAAGCAGGTTAACACCTACGTTCTGCGATTCCAGGTGAAGGGCCTCCATTTCCATTACAATATCTATTGCCAGTTGGCTATCCTTCGTATATAGCGGAATGAATTTGAAATATCCCTTTTTCTGAATTACATATATTAAAACCAGGTCGGTCGGTTCTATATCCTCTTTTTTAATACCGGGCAGTTTATCCTCCTCCCACAGTTTAAGGCTGGCCAATTGTTTTTCAGCGTACGTGCCATCAACCAGTGAGTCTACAAAATCGTTTATACCTTTTATCGATTGGGGTATCAGCACTTCGTCGGGTACATGTGCAAACATTTTCAGTATCGGCAAATTCATTTCCCGCGAATCTTTCAGGCTTTGCCTGGCCACCTCTTCTATATGGTTCTTTTGTATGAACTTTAAAAAGTCGATCAGTTTTTCCATGGGGTGTGGATTTTATATTTTTATTCCAATTACTAATATGTCATCGGTTTGTTCTTCTGTGCCTTGCCATTTCCTTAATGCATCATGCAGTCGTTGTCCGGCTCCGTCAAAATCGCCTTTGCTAGTCTCTAAAAGCATTTCTTTAAAATGCGCCGATCCTAATTTTTTGCCATGCTCGCCACCAAACTGATCCTGGAACCCGTCGGAGAACAAAAAGATCATATCGCCTTTTTTAATTGAAAAATGCTTGGCATCAAATTGCTTTGTTGGTTCACCACTGCCAATGCTGTACTTGTCGGTAGTTATAGTCTGCAGTTCTCCATCACGAACCATAAATACAGGTCTGTTGGCACCCGATACCGTAATCATCATTTCTTTCCTGTTAACTTCACAAATAGACATATCCATGCCATCATTGATCATTTTGCCACTTTTTTTATGGCTCAGCTTGCGGTGCAGGTCTTCATCGAGAAACTTTAATATATCGGGCGGAGAAGATATTTTATGAACGCCGACCGCAGAATGTAAAATATTCATGCCCATAATGGTAAGCAAAGCGCCCGGCACACCATGCCCCGTACAATCTACCGCAGCAATAAGCGTACGATCACCTATATTTCGCACCCAATAAAAATCGCCTGATAAGGTATGTTTCGGCAAAAGCATTACAAATCCTTCTGGGAATTGTTCATTAATATCTACTATTTGCTGCATTAAGGCTTCCTGCACACTGCGGGCATAGTTAATGCTATCGGTAATATCTTTATTTTTCTGTGCAATTATTTCATAGGCACTGTTAAGTTTGGTGTTCAGGTTCTTTATAACTATGTTTTCTGCTATCAGATCTTTTTTGTTCAGTGCATTTTCAATTATGCTCGGAAGCCTGATAAGGTTATTCTTCAATACATAATCCTCGGCACCGCTTTTTATGCACTTAACAGCAAATTCTTCCGATACCGAACCGGTAACCAGTATAAAAGGTATATGTGCATATTTTTCTTTTACAATATGCAATGCCGATAGCGAATCGAACTGCGGCAAAGAATGGTCAGATAAAATAATATCGGGATTAAAATCCTGCAGCGAGTTGGTAAAACTTGTGCGGTCTTCAACACGGTGTGCCACAAATTTAATGTGATCGTTCCGTAGCGCTCTTTCAATGAACTCAGCATCTTCTGCTGTGTCTTCAAGCATCAGTATTCTTAGTTCTCTTGCCATCCTTCAAGTTATTATACCCCTTATGGGGAAAGGTTATAAACTTGTTTCACATTTCCTCTGTTATCAAATGTACAAATCGGTTTTAAAATAACGTTCAGCAATAATACCTAGGTATATATACGTATTTGGCATTCTAAAGGATACACAATAAAGTATAACTCATTGAATTATAACCATGTGCCTGCTTTGGTGATTTTGTATTATAATTGTATAACATAATATAAGTCTACTACTTTGAAAAAATTATCAGGTTATATTTTTCTATTGCTTTTTCTTATCGGGCAACAATCGCTGCATGCTCAAAAGGACTCTATAATATATGGGCTGCAAGGAGACGAAGGAAATAAGGGGAAAGTATGTTTATTTAGTTATAACCTGAAAACAAATGAAAAGCAGGTATTGTATAGTTTTCAGGAAACAATAGGAAATAGCCTGGTCGGGAGCCAGATTCAAATGGATGATAGTATTGTTTACTTTTTAGATAATGACGATGGAGTCATTAACAGCTATAATATATCCAGCAAAAAAGTTTCTACGCTTCTGTATATATATAAGGTTGCTTATTCTATTCCAATTGACTACAATAAAGCAAAACATAAAAATCACTTCTTACCTTACGAACATCCAAAAATTATAAAAGGTAATGATGGAAACATGTATGGGCTTTCATCTTGCAGGGATTCAAGTTGTTGCAGTGGAATACTATTCGGGTTTGACACCAAATCATTACAATATAAAGTGCAGCATGTTTTTACGGATACTGATGATATACTGATAGAACCCAATTCTGATGGTTTGATACAAGGGAAAGATGGTAATTTATATGGCTTCTGCTTTGGTGGTAGCCCCCATTATTATGGAGTATTTTTTGAATACAATTTATTTAAGAAGGAATACAAAGCACTGATAAAATTTAACGGAGACGATGGTGATTACCCCTATGGTGATATAATTCAGACGCAGGATGGTAAATTGTATGGTGTTACAACCCAAGGGGGAAATGGTTTCGGAAAAGAACTTGGAGATGGAGTAATGTATTGTTACAACCCTGTTACAGGTGAGCATACTACAGTAGTTGAATTTGATGCAGCAACGAAAGGCTCAAATCCCACAGGAGACCTGATAATAGGTAAGGATGGATGTATTTATGGAATAGCAGAAAAATGGAAAAAGGATATTCTTTTCAGATACAACCCTGTAACTACAAAGTATGATATTCTTTTAATAGAGGATGATGCAAGTACTATTAAAAGTATTATGCAAGCACCGGATGGTAATATTTATATGGGCGTGAATGACACTACTGGAGGGGCTATTATTAAGCTTAACCCCAGTACACAAAAAAGCACTGTTGTTTTTAAGCTTGGCAAAGAACAATATTTATTAGATCACAGAAAGAAAATTCACATGAAAGGATGAGTTATGACGCATCGGGTAAATAAATATAACATGAAAGAATCAACAAGAAATTTCCTTCTATTTATACTTGTTACGTACAGCCAACTTTGTTATACGCAAAAAAATGTATTGTTATCTGGAATGAGTAAAACCGGCGGACTTTATGGGAAGGGTTATAGCTTCACATATAATGTGCAGAACAATAAAAAGCAAATAATATATAATTACAGCACTTCAGATTCTATACCTAGAATTTTAATTGAGCATGTGTTGAATGATAGTATAATTTGTGGAGTATCTTATATGGGTGGTAAAAATAATGATGGGTATATATATAAGTTTAATACAATAAAGAATAAGTATAGTGTATTGTTGTATATAGAAGATGTAGAGTATATGGTACTAAAAGATTCAGCTGAATCAACAAAAAAGCATGGTATTCGTAATCCCGATGAGGAAGAGTGGCCGCTGGTGGAAGAGTGTATTAAGGGAAGTGATGGGAACCTGTATATAATGGCTGATGGAAAATTCTGTAAAAACTGCTATGGCATACTTTTCAGTGTTGATCCGAAAACTGCTGAGGCTAAAATACTACATCGATTTGATGGGAAGGATTTGTATGTTGGTGGTTACTCACACACCCTTTTTCAGGCTAAAGATGGCAACATTTATGGCGTATGCGCAGGTGGAAGTAGTAATGCCGGAGTATTTTTCTGTTATGACATACGGAGAAAAGAGTTCAGGAAATTAACAGAGTTTATTGGCTCCAACGGTGCTTTTCCGACCGGCGATATTGTTCAAACTAAGGACAGTAAAATGTATGGTATTGCTAAAGGTGAGTCTGCCGGACGTGATATGGCTGAAGCAAATGACACAGCTAAAGAAAACCATCATTGCAGAATACTGTATTGCTTTGACCCGGCAACAAATTCTATTTCTTTTGTTAAGGGCTTCAATAATACTATTACGGGATGCCCGAGCGAAGAATTAATTTTGGCAAAGGATAATTACATTTATGGCACAGGCGAGATGACTACAGACACTCAATACCTCAATATTTTATATAGGTATACTATTTCAACCGGAAAATATGAAGAGATTTATAAAATGTATGTAATCAGAGATGTTTTGGAGGCCTCTGATGGGAATATTTATTTTGAAGGGAATGATGAAAAAAGCGATGAAGCGAATGAAATTTATCAATATAATCCCACTACCGGAAAAATTACACAGGTACTAAAATTAAATAAAGACGAATATTTAAGTGGAAACCTTATTCAGTTACGGTAAGGCTTATTACTTCTTCCTGATATCTTCATGCATATTGGCAGCGCCAAATTCAGGATATACACAATAAATTAAAACTCATTACGTTATACCTATATAAACATCGTTGAAACATGCAGCAAAGTGACCTAACTTTTAATCTCAATCAACATGGGTCACAAAACAAACGGAGGCTGGGACGATGTTACCAGCATAGGCCGCAACGAAATTGTGTTTGAAGGGCGGCACAAAGCATATGGCGCTTTTTACATCCGTAAACGTTACAATTTTGCTTTACTCATCAGTTTACTTATCAGCCTTTCGGCAGGGGTAATTATTTCGGGCATACCTATTGTAATGCATTTGCTGGCCAAACCTGTAATTTCAGATGTGCCAACTACAACTGATATTGATCACCATACCATTTATATTCAACCGCCACATGTTATTAAGCCCACCATTCAGCACCCGGTTGCAACCCGGCCAACAACACCTAAGCCACCTACCAACAATAACTCAGTGCCGGTTGTAGTAACCACTGCACCTACGCACGATTCAGATAAAACTATAACACACCCGGACAACCCAACTACATTGCCGGGAACAACAACAAGCGGTGATCCTACCGGGCCTAACACCGGACCTTTAACAACAGGTACTACTGATAACGGTGGCGCACAACCACCATCAGACAAACCTGTTATTGGCCCTGATGTTATGCCAAAGTTCCCCGGCGACATTGGTACCTTTATGTCTAACCATGCCGATTACCCGGTTTATTTAAGAGAAGCAAGTATTGAAGGTACCGTATATGCAACATTTGTAGTAGAACGCGACGGAACCGTAAGCGAAGTAAAAATATTGCGTGGTGTGGCCGGAGCCGATAAGCTTAGCGAAAGCACCATTACGGCCATAAAAAATATGCCCAAATGGATACCCGGACAACTGAAAGGGCAACCGGTGCGTGTGCAATATGTATTGCCGGTTCATTTTTTATTAAAGTAAATTGAAAGGGGCGCCAGCCCCTACTCAAGGCCTGAACCTGAACTTCAGGCTTAGCGGGGGATAGCTTATGTGAGGTTAGCTATCCCCCCTTTTTTGTGCACCACTAGCAAAGAAAATTTTAAACACTTCATTATCAAAACAATAAAGTCATTTATAAACGTTATCTTTAATATTATAAACTATACACCATGAAAATAACCACTTATAAAACTGAATTGGCAGCACTACTATTAGCAAGCACTTTATTTAATGCTTGTAAAAAATCTGAGCCTGCCGTTGCACCGGTAACTAACACTACCCCACAAACCTATAGTTCACTTGCTGCGTTTTATTCGCAAAATCAGCCTCCGTTGCAGGAATATACTATTAACTCCGGTACAGGCGGAAGCTTTACCACATCACAGGGTACAGTGGTAAATATACCAGCCAATGTATTTGTAAATGCAAATAATGTTCTTGTTACCGGAAACATTACCATTGAGTTTAAAGATCTTTACAAAAAGAGCGATATGCTTTTAACCGGCATTATACCAGCGGCCTGGAATGGTGCACAGCCAATGAACTCAGGTGGAGAATTTCTTATTTATGCAAAATCAGGAAATAATGTAGTAAAACTAAGTGGCTTATCACCTATTACGGTTACACAACCTTTGAACGGATGGCCCCAGGATAAAAACATGCAGCCACTTGTACAAGCAACAATGGATTCTAATGGTATTTTTGAGGGTGGTACAGGTAATTGGGCAACAGGTGATACAAGTGGCTCTTTCCCTAACACGGTAACATTTGATCCATTGTATTATGTGTTTTCATTATATCAGTTTGCATTTCCTGTAGATTCCGGTACATGGTGTAATAGTGATAATCCCAATTATTTTAATGGCTATACACAAACTAATTTCACTATTCAAACTACCGATACAAGTAATTATACGGATGTATTTTTATTGTTCAATGGCGTTAATAGCATGGTGCACGTTTATGAAAATTATGAGCCGCAAGGTAAATTCCCTTATAGTTATGCCCCATTGGGTTTAAATTGCACTGTAGTCGCCGTAGCGGTTGATAGCAAAGGAAATTTAAATAGCGCTTTTGTACCTAATACAACCATAACTGCTAATGGTACCGTAAACTTTACATTAACTCCAACTACAGCTGCAGCCTTTAAAACCCAGCTAGCTCTTTACAATCATTGATCTGTATAAAAAGGCGAACCGGGTGGGAAGATAGCTCCTCCGCGACCCGGCTCTTTTGTCTTTCCCACCACTCAGAGAAAGACGATGCAATAATACGACTCTTTTGTATTCAAAACAAAAAAAAGTGATAACAATCAGTAAACTTTTAGGAAACCTATTGTTAATCTGTTATTTCAGCAATATTTGTATTTTCTCAGTAAAAATAACATGGCAACTATTGTAAATAAAACTTCAGCACAGCATTACAAATGGGCAAATGTTTGTGACAGTTGGGTATTGGCCGACACACCAGGCCTTTCGGTTAAACAGGAAAGTATGCCAGCAGGCACAAAAGAAACACTGCACTTTCACAACCATGCGCAACAGTTCTTTTTTATAATTAAGGGTACTGCCACTTTTTATACCGATGGCAAAAAGAACACTGTTTCAGCCAGTGAAGGTATTTTAATTGAGCCCAAAACGCAGCATTATATTGCAAACGAAACTGCCACCGAGCTCGAATTCCTGGTTATATCGCAACCTTCTACGAACGACGATCGGCATAATGTATAGATAGGTTTGCCTTTACGTATTCTTTTTTCGGGGCGGCTTTTGTTCCCTGCTTGCTCCCGAGCACTCGGGACTAACCCGCGCCCACCTTTACTGCAGTTGTTAGTCGATAGTCGTAAGTGGTTAGTGTATTTGCGTTAGGGATTGCAGTGAAAACCCCGCAAGCGTAGCACGGAGTTGAAGTGGATAGCCCGACCCGTAGGGGAACGCCCGAATGGAAACTAATGGCATTAAAATTATCTGCCTCAAAACCATCAAGTTGTATGATCACCAGATTATGAATAAACAATATATGAAACTACTTTCATATATTTGTAAAACATATTTCATAACTAATGACCGACACCATATCAAAATTAGGCTTTTTAGCGGGCGCCACAAGGTTCCGCAGGATAGGCGAAAAATTGCAATCGGACGGTGATAAACTGTACAGCGACCTGAACATTGATTTTAAAGCAAGTTGGTTTGCCACCTATTACACCTTACTGCAAGCCGATAAACCCCAAACCATGCAGGATATTTCGGCAGCTATAGGTTTTACCCATATTACGGTAAAGAACATAGTGCGCGAACTACAGGAACATGGCCTGGTAAAAATTACAGTTAACCCTGGCGATGCACGATCGAAACATGTGGTACTTACAACCAAAGGCAAAAACCTTTACAAGCAACTGAGCCCCGTTTGGCAAAACATATCAAAGGCGCTGGAGCAATTAATGACCACCGGCCACCCAGATGTAATAAACATTGTAAGCCGCATTGAAAGAGAGATAGAAAAGAAACCATTACCCGACAGAATACGCGATGTAAATACGTACAATGCAGTGCAGGTGGTAGATTACAAACCATCGCTCAAAAAATATTTTTACGAATTGGCCGGCACCTGGCTATCGGGCATGCTCGATGGTAAGTTAGAAAAGGAAGATGTGTTCAGCCTTAAAAATCCGGAAACAGCATACTTACAAAATGGTGGCTTTGTTTTTTTTGCTTTGTACAAAGGCAAGGTAATGGGTTGTGTAGCGCTCAAGCGGTTAGGGGAAAACTCATTTGAGTTCTGCAAACTGTATATCAACCCTGAAGTACGCAAATTAGGCATTGCCACCAAACTTATTGAACGTTGCATAACGCGCTGCAAGGAAAACAACGCAACACAGCTTTGGCTGCAAACCACCAACGAATTGCAGGAAGCGCATAAGCTTTACTACAAACTTGGTTTTACTGAAAGCAAAGCACCTAAAGAAATGGAAGTATTGAAACGCACAGAAAAAGTGATGAAATTAGATTTAGGTTGAGATTAAGGCTGAGAAAATCTCAATCTTAGTCTCAACCTAAGTCTTAATCTAAACCTGAAACTTAACCTGAATCTAAATCTCTATCTAATATGAACACAACACAAGCCGTGCAATTACAAATTGCAGACTACAAGCCCGAATACCAGCAACGTTTTAAAGAAATAAATGTGCAGTGGATAACACGCAAGTATATAATGGAAGAAGAAGACATTAAAACCGTTGAGGACCCGGAAGGCTATGTGCTGAAAGGCGGAGGCAGAATATATATTGCCCTGTGCGACGGATATGCGGTTGGCACCATTGCTTACCTGAACATGGGCAACAGTGTGTATGAAATGATAAAGCTGGCCGTTGATGAAAAGTACCGTGGCCTGAAGATAGGCAGAATGATATGCGAACAAAGTATTGAAGGTATGAAACAGTTTGGAGCAAAAAAAATAATTCTGTTCTCGAACCGCGAAGGCTCAGCCGAAGCCATTACACTTTACCACAAGCTTGGTTTTATAGAAGTGCCTTTAGGTAATTCTGAATTTATAAGGGCAAATATTAAAATGGAAATGAATTTAGTATAGAGAATTGAGTAATGAGACAGAATCTATTGAACTATCTTTAATACTGTTTTCTCAATACTTACTTCTTTGTACTCAATACTAATTGCATGGAAATAATAAACTGTACCCTTACCGATGTAGACTTTATGCTTGAGCTTTACCGCAAGGCGGCAGAGTACCAGAAAGCGAATGGCTACAACCAGTGGAAAGAATTTGACCGCGACCTTATTGTAAGAGAAATACATGAAAAGCGCCAATGGAAAATTATGATCGACGGGCAGATAGCCTGCATTTTTATGGTTGCCTATAGCGACCCCATTTTGTGGGGAGCGAGGGATAATACCTTTTCTATTTACCTGCACCGCATTACCACCAACCAATTGTTTAAAGGCCGTAATATGATGCAGGCTATCATTAACTGGAGTAAGGAGCATTGCAAAGAAACGGGCCGTAAATATATCCGCATGGATACCTGGGCCGATAACAAAAACCTTACCGATTACTATACCCAATGCGGTTTTACAGTCCTTGATTATGTAAAGCTTGATAAGGACACCAAAGGTTTGCCCATGCACTACTCTACCTTATCGCTGGTGTTGTTTGAGATGGGAGTTTAGATAAACAATCTCGGCTTCACGCATTCACCGATAATTTACATACATGTATCTTTCGCTTCTTTTGCTTGACAGAATAGCTGTATGAAAAGCTATTTCTCGTTAGTATATTGCAAGAAAAAACAAGAATAAAATATGATTTGAAACATATTTTGCTCTGCCTTTGGTCATAGCAAAAAACATACCTTATATTGACATTTACAGTATAATTAAAACCCTACATTTAACATGAAAACGACAAAAGAAAAAACAAAGAGTTCTGCCAATAAGGCAGATGACACAAAGAAAGCCAGCACCGAAGGTTATCCTTTATATCCACCCGGAGAGGATGTATACAACAACCTGAAAGAAGAGACAGATATTGACCCTGAAGACGTGACGAAAATAAAGCGCACAGATGAAATCAATACCAAAGAAGAGAGAAACGAAAAAGGGTTTGAGGATGATGAATCGGGAGATGACCTTGATGTGCCCGGTTCAGAACTGGATGATGAACAGGAAAGGATAGGCAGTGAAGACGAGGAGAACAATTACTATAGCCTTGGTGGCGACGACCACAATGACCTTGATGAAGATAAAGGAGACGAGTAAAGAAAAGGGAAAGAAAAGATTAAAAGAGCCGTTTATAATAAAACGGCTCTTTTTTATATTGTTTCAAGCGTATTTTCAGCGTTCAGTTCGGTGCAACTTGCATTATGCTTATCAAGTGTCCAGGTATCGGTTACTGTTTCAAGCCAGTCGTTGCCAACCTTCCTGTAAACCTGAGCTGTTAATCCAAAAGCATCGTTAAGGCCATGTTTCAATTCGCCAATGGTCATGTGCGGCACAATATGCAATTCTCCTTTTACATGTTTCACCCTGCATTCGCTTATTGCCTTTGAAGGGTGTATAAGTATTTTTTCATGCGAAGCTTTTTTTGCGTCACGTGGTGTAGCAAAAAAATGAAGTTGAAGGTTCGGAAACACACGGGCAAACTCCTCTTGTATTTCTTGTATCCTTCGTTTATCGTGAATTGTAATTTTCATGGCTTTGGGTTTTTAATTGTTAGTACTCCGTTTCTTGTATCAATATTACCCCTTTTGCTTTGCAACTGCCATGATGAAAATCATACGTAAGTGTGATGTTTTACTTCAATTGATGCTGAACCTGAATAGGTGGCAGTGCAGAAAGTGCTGACGCAATAAGTTGATATATAGGCTAAAGCATTAAGCCTTGTCTTCCCACTTTATTCAAGGGTTTTCTTTTACTATCTTTGGGTAAGCATAATCTTCCAGGAATGAAAAAAATAATATTATCACTTGTATTGATTTCATGCCTATTTTGTTTTAGGGTAATGAATGGTCAATGTAATAATTGGCAACCGCTAGGCCCAAACGATTCCAATGAGGCTTCTATAAGTGGTACTACTTTTGCTTCCATAACTATGGATACTTCAGGGAATCCTTATATCGTATATCAGGATGGAGCGTATAATAACAAGGCAACCGTAAAATGTTTTAAAAACAATAAGTGGGAAACTATTGGCCTACCGGGGTTTTCATACGGTACAGTGCAATATACCAGCATAGCAATATCAAAACAAGACACTGTTTTTGTAGCGTATATTGATAATTCAATTTCAAACAGTGAAGTAGTAATGAAATTTAATGGAGTAAATTGGGTACCAGCGGGAGCCACACAACAAATGTCTCCCGGATCAGCAAGATACTCCTCTATTGCTATAGATAGTGCCGGTACCCCGTATGTTGGCTTTGAAGACTCAAAAGATGGCAGTAAGGCCACTGTCATGAAATATACTGATACAGGATGGGTGGTTTTAGGAAGCGAAGGCTTTTCAGACGGAATAGCTGATCAACCGGCATTAACGCTCGATGCCCATGGAAATCCCTATATTATTTACGTGGATAATGCAAACAGTAATGGTGCTACAGTAATGAAATATAATGGCAGTAGCTGGGTACCTGTTGGAATTAAAAACATAACATCAGATGTAACAACAACTCCGGCTATTGCAATAGGACCGGATGATACAGTTTTTATAGCTATAAGCAATGGCACCAATTCATATGTAGACGTAATGAAATTTAACGGAACATCATGGGTGCCTGCGGGTAGGAGTAACTTAACACTTGGAGCTACCGGCGGCTTATCGCTTACAGTAGACAATAAAAATACACCTTATGTATTATTTCAAGATTACTATGCAGGGCAAAAAGCCACTGTTATGAAATTAATAGACACAACATGGACCGTTGTCGGTTCGCGTGGCTTTATGAGCTCACAAGAATTTAGCAATAAAATAATAACAAGTCCTGATGGGACACCATATACTGTTTTCGATCCTGGTGAAGCTATTGCCATGAAATTAATTGATACAACATGGACTCGTTTAGGTGATATAGGTACCTACTTTAATTCAGGTAACCTTACTGTAGTAGTTGATACTGCAAGTACCATGTATATGGGTGGTACTGCTTTCGATGCTAAAGTAGGGTTAGGAGTTGTAAAATATGTCGACACCGGTTGGGTAGAAATTGGCCACCCCTTAGTAGATGGACTATTTCCAAGTTTTGCGCTTAGCCAATCGGGAACTCCTTATATTTTATGTGCAGATCAAAGCTCCCTGAAGGCTATAGTTATGAAATACATAGATACTTCATGGGTATATGTCGGCACTCCTAAATTTTCTCCCGGTGAAATCTACTATCCCACAATTGCAGTTGACCATCACGGAACACCTTACATTGCATTTGCCGATAACACAAATAATAATGAGGTAATGGTAATGAAATATGTAGATACCTCGTGGGTAGTTGTTGGATCGCCTGATTTTACATCTCCTTATCCCACGTATGCGATGACTCTGGCTTTAGATACGGGAGGAGTTCCTTACGTTGCTTATCAATTCCAGGGAAGTTATGATGGTATTGGTGTAATGAAATTTAATGGTACTTCATGGGTTAATGTAAATGCACCTATAACCAGTTATGGTATACCCGACTATGTTTCACTTGTTTTCGATAATAATAACGTACCTTATTTAGCAATTGAAAGCCACCAATACAAACAGGCTTATGTAATGAAATATACCAGTGGTAGCTGGAAACAAATAGGATTAAACGCTTCTCCGAAAGCTACAGGATACTGTTCGCTAGCTGTAGATTCTGCAGGCACTCCATTTTTAGCATATGAAGACGGGGCAGCCAGTGATGCGGCAACTGTTGTTAAGTATAATGGAAGTGCATGGGTACCTGTAAACAAACCTGGATTATCAGAATGGCAAAGCACTTATACCTCTCTTGCAGTTGATCCGTACGGTTCTCTCTATCTTGGATATTTAAGCCGGTTTGCATTTGCAAAAAAATATGGTTGCGAAGCTGCTGCAGATACATTCAGTTTAAATGGGGCAGTTTACCTGGACAAAAACACTAACTGCAAATACGACAGCGGTGATATCCCCATAAAAGGTATAAAAGTAATAGCTATACATAATTCAAAAATTGTTGCTTCTGTCATAACAGATAGTACTGGCAAATACAATTTCAGCACTATGGCTAAAGGGTATCACTATTTAATTGAAATAGACAGCTCTTCTTTAAATGGATACTTTATTACATGTCCGCTATCAGGAAAAAATTTCACTGTCGCTCCTTCTTCCGGTAATAATTTTGCGCTACAATGTGGTGGAAAGTATTCACAATCTCCTAAAATCTGCTCAGGGCAGTCTATAGCCGTAGGTAAAAATATTTACGACTCAACAGGTATATATTCCGATACTTTACATACAACGGGTGGGTGCGACAGTATTATAGTTACAACTCTTACAGTATATCCATCGAATGGTTTCGACCTGGCAGGGAATTTATATGTATGCATTGATACTCCTTCCTTTTCAAATGCATCAATACAGGCATGTATCTTCAACAATAGATGCCGTGGAACCGATGGAACGTTGAAACTTGTGTTAGATACAGCATTCCATATTACAAGCACAACGGCTGATAGTATAGCGCACGTTAGCGGAGATACATTGACATGGAATTATGACAGCCTTTCGGATATTGGTAAAACACACTGTGTTTCGCTAAATGGGCATATAAGCAATATACCTGCTGGCGACAGTGTGGCTGTTTCAATGTTTATTACTCCGTTACCGG